>Ga0067045_1029100_pt1 | contig 23896 bp, 20 predicted proteins | sample TerdegcTABiofilm_FD_59184 | JGI IMG/M metagenome (GOLD analysis project Ga0067045, IMG submission 59184) | Combined Assembly of (Gp0054472, Gp0054536) Wastewater bioreactor microbial communities from Singapore -Terephthalate degrading... | reverse complement strand
GTCAGCCGTAGCCCGGCGGGCGGCCCTGGGAGCCGCAAGAACTGCACGGCGGCGCGGCGCTCAGGCGTTCCAGCGGGCGGCACCGGGCGCTGGCTGGCCTACTGCTGCCGGCGCACGCATTGGCAGAAGCCATGGTAGTTGGCGCAGATGCCCCCCAGCACGGAGACGAGACCCCAGAAGAGCGGGCGTCCCAGAACGTGCGCCCAGGTCGGCTGCGACGAGGGCAGCAGGTACATCCCCCAGGTGATCAGCAGGCAGCCGGCCACAATGCAGCTGTGCCCGAAGACCAGCACGGCTGCCCGGCTGCCTCGCCAGCCCAGGTAGACCAGCGAGCCACCGATGAGCAGAGGAATCGCACCCCCGCTGCTGACGCCGCTGGCGAGAACTGCGACTCCCATCGCTGCAAGCAGCAGGCCCAGAGCCAAAGCGAGCGGATGGCGAGGCTTCATGGCGCCTCCTTTCGACTGGAGCAGTGTTGGCGCGCGGGCATGGCGGCCAGGCGAAGCGCATTCGTTCCAGCAGGGGTCGGGAGGATCGATACACCCCACCTCGGAAAGAGCTGCTGGCCGCGGAAGCCCGGTCCGCGTCTCTGTTGGCAGCACCCCGCAAGAACCCAAGCCAGATCGCGGTCCTTTTCCGTCTGCTCAACTCACCACCGGGCCGTCCCCTACCGATCCTGCTGCAGCTCCTCCGACACTCCCGCCTCGCGGATGGCCCACATCATCTCTCGCGTCTTGTACAGGGCGAACGACGCCGACAGCGGCGTGATGTAGTTGAACTCGGCGTCGGGAGCGTACGGATCCTGGGGCGTGGTCCGCTGGGCGGTGGCGGCCGCAGGCATGGCGTGGTCGTACCAGATCCCCTCCCAGAGGGGGTGCCTCGCTCTCGAGATCTGGGTGGTCGCCAGGTTGCGCAGCAGCCGCGCCCCGATGCGGGCGAATTCCGCATCGCCGGTCAGCCGGTACGCGTAGGCCAAGGACGGCAGCACGAAGAAGTCGCCGGATCTGAACATGCCGGAGCCCCGCGGGCTCGGTTCGCCGTCCGGCATGGCGAAGCGGCGGACGGCATCCCCGGCCGGGTGCAGGTTGCAGCGGACGAACCAGCGCACCAGGCGCAGGAACCCTTGTTCGATATCCGCGGCACCGCTGTGCTCGTGGAGCCGGCGCAGCGCCTCCATGGCGTGCAGCTCCGACAAGGTGCTGGGGCCGGCGAACTCGCCGGGGAATCCTTCCCCCTGGTGGTGCTGCTGGGCCCAGCTCGGTCCGGCCGCCGGGAAGAACCCTGCTGGCGTCTGGTAGGCCAGCAGGTCGCGCGCCACGGCCAAGGCCGCATCGAAGTGTTCGGCCGCGTGCGCAGCGCTGGAGAACATCAGGTTCATCGTGATGCCGAGCACGAAGTTGCGCAGGTTGTCCTCGGCGAACGGCCGCTGCTGGAACTCCGCCAGCGCCATGCGTCGCAGGGCCTCCAGCTCCTGCTGGGCGAAGGGATCGTCGACCACCGAGCAGTAGGCGGCCAGGCCATCCAGCCAGAGGTGGTCCAGGGAGCGCCAGCCCATTGCTCGGTAGCAGTGGCCGAAGCTGTGCGTGTACAGCCCGACCTGCTCGCCGTGGCAAAGATCCACATCGAGCAGGTGCCGGGCAGCCCGCATGGCCAGCGGCCACGCCCGTGGCTGGCCGGCCAGGTGGAAGTGGACGAGCAGTCCCTGGAGCGGATCGTTCTCGTTGTTGTTCCAGTACCCGGCCCGCGGCCCACGCTGGGTGCCGCGGTAGGCTCGGGCCATCCGAGTCTCCGGCGTGTACACGAGGTACCGCAGATCGCCGGAGTCGAACTTGCCCCACGTCCAGCCGCCGTCCATGTGCCGCGCGAACCAGCCCAGCACGCGCGCCAGCATGCGGTCCACCGCTGCGAAGCCCGGTACGCCCGCCGGCAGCGCCCGACCGAAGACTTCGGTGCGGGCCACGTAGTTGGGGTCCACTATCCCGCGGCTGGGCTCCAAGGACCCGGATCGTGCCGCCTGCGCGAAGGGCGCGGCCGCCGGCGGCTCGAAGTCGAAGACGATCTCCTGGGTCTTCGCCAGACCGGGGATGGCCTCCAGGCACGTCTGCTGCGGATCGAAGAAGGCCCAGTAGGGCTGGACCATGAGCGAATCGTACGCCGGGCCGCGCGTGTAGGGTGAGGCCTCGGGGCCGCGCGGCAGCAGCCGGTGTCGATGCGCGATGGCCGGGTTGGCGCGGCTGGGCCACAGGCCGACGGCCAGCTCGCGGGGTTTCAGGCTCAGCTCGTTGGGGTACTCGGCGGCGAATCCAGGCAGGTAGACACCTACGGCGCGCTCCTCGCCGCGGCCGATCGCCCAGCCGGGCGCCTGCCGGCCACTGGCGCCGCCGGAGGCCAGGTCCACAGGGGCGGCATCCCAGCCAGCGCGCATCGCCCAGTATCGCTCGGCGTCGTCCTGCAGCACGTACAGCTCGTCGTCACCGGCGAGCGGGGCAGTGCAGACGCCATGCTCGCAGCCCAGCTCGGCTCGATCCAGACAGAAGGCCAGAGGCAGCCGGTAGCGGATATCCTCGATCAGCGCGGGAGGCTCTTCGCCCGGATTCAGCCAGGTCACCGCCAGGCGCACCACAGAACTGTCCCGCCAGACCTCCAGGCGCAGACGGCAGGCCAACAGGGTCTGGCGTCCGCTGTGGGTGGGACGTCCGCTCAGCAGGATCACGCCGCGCAGCGGTCCCGAGCGGTGGATCTGCACCGTCCACGTGTCGGCGGCGCGGGCGAGACTGTACAGGCGGCCGTCCGCAGCGCGCACGCACAGACCACCGTGAGGCGACCGCGCCGTAAGAGGGAGCAGACGGCCCCTCTTGCGGAGGGCGATCCCCCCCAGCACGCTGTCGAGTCGTTCCTCCAGCGGCACCGGCAGGTGCTTGGGAAGCGACCAGGCGAGGCGGCCCGTATCGATGGCGATCCGGTCGCCGTCGTCGCGCACCAAGGGCGGCAGCTCCACCGGACTCGAAGCGCCGGGCTCAAGCCACAACGGGCCGGGCCCTCGGTGGCGACGGCACACCACGTGGAGCCACTTGATCGAGCCGTCGGGCCAAGTCCCCGAGACGGCAAGCTGCGCCGGGACAACGGCGCCGCGCGAGCCGGCGATCCGTGCCTCCGGCGCGGCAAGCACCCCCGGGGCGAACGGCACCGCGGTCTCGACGAACTGGTTGGACAGTCCCCCGCGGCGAGCAGCGACATGGATGGCGATGGCGGCACTCGACATAGAGCGTTCGCGGTCCTGCTAGAAAGGCACGACGGCCGGCTCGGCCATGACGCGCTCGGCAATCCGGCGGGCAGCTCCGGGCGGATGCGGCGTGTGCCAGTACGGTCCCGAGTACGCGCCGCTGGCCGGCCAGCCGAACAGCGGTTCGTACGAGAGCATGAAGAAGCCCCGGTACCCAGCCTGCCGAGCGGTCTGGATGTCCTCGCAGAGCGCGTCCTCGGTGCCTCGCTGCACGCCTGGTCCCAGGGACGGCAGCAGGCCCAGGATCAGCGGGCAGTGGGCCAACTGGACGTCCGTCCGCAGCGTCTCGAGCAGCCGCTCCTGCGGGATGTTGCCATAGTACATCGGCTGCACGAAGTCGCAGCGCAGGCTGAAGGCCAGCCAGTCCTGGAAGACTCCGGCCATGGCCGCTCGGCGCAGTGGGAAGACGTACGCCCCCAGTCTGATCCCCGGCCTGGCCGCGCGCGCCGCCGCGTTCACCCGGTCGAGAGCCGACAGGACCACCCGACAGCGGAAGTCGACTTCGGTCGGGGCCAGCCAGCGGGTGTTGAGATCCTCGCCGGAGAACGCTCGGTACTTCTCCCGGCACTGCGCGCAGTAGCAGGGGAAGCGAAAGCGAGCGAAATCCCAGACCATGGCGTCCAACGCGTACCGGCTGACCTGTTCTCGGACGACCTGGGTGAGGTACTCGACGTACCCGTCATTGCTGGGGCACCCCCAGTTGTCCCAGCGCAGCTCGCCGCGTTTGCCGCCCAGACTGGCCCATTCCGGATGGGCCCGGAGGGCACCGCCCAGACCGCCTGCAGCGCCGCCCGCGTCCAGCTCCTGTCCCGCGGCAGCGGCGGAACCCGCATCGCCTTCGAGGAACAGAGGATAGTACGAGTGGATCTGCAGCCCGACGGCGTGGGCCTTGGCGACGAACTCGCCGAGGAAATCGTACTCCCGGCAGCGCGGATGGACAGGGGCGATGTCGCTGGGATAGTAGTGCAGGCCCGGCGCGCGCACGCACACCTGCACCGCGTTGAAGCCATGCGTGGCCAGATCCTCCACCACGCGGTCGATGTTCTCCGGCTTGAAAGTGCCGGCGATTATGTACTCGAACTGATGGCTGGTAGCGGCTCGCAGTTCGCGCAGCAAGGCAGAGACTCCTTTCTAGCTGGAGGGCTCCTCGCAGCAGCACTGCTGGCGCATCCGACCATGTATCCGACGCTACCAGGCCCACGACCCTGTCAGCCGCGGCCGCGCCTGGGGCAGGCGGTCACCTCACAGTCCAGCCGACCCGGGGACTAGTCGCCGTACCGCCGTTCCAGCAGCGCCGTCACCAGCCGGTCGAGTTCCTGCAGATCCAGGGGCTTGGTCACGTAGTCATCCGCTCCGCACATCATGGCCTTGACCTTGTCCGGGACCGCATCCGACGAGGAGAGCATGACGACGGGGGTGACCGAGAGACGAGGATGGGCCTTCAGTCGCTGGCACAGGGTGAAGCCGTCCAGATCCGGCAGGTGCTGGCCCAGCAGGATCAGATGCGGCCGCCGCTCGGCCGCGCTGCGCAGCGCGGCTGTGGCATCGCCAGCGACGGCCGTGTCGTAGCGTCCAGCGAAGAACTCCGCGAGCGTCTGGCGGGTCTGGGGCTCGCCATCGATCAACAGCAGCCTGAACCGCCGATCCTTGCCGCTAGCCGACGAGGCGGCGAAGATCTGGCGCTGGATCTCCGCGATGCGCGCGTTGCGCTGATTCAGCACCTCGACCCACAGCCGAAACACGTTGATGCAGAACAACTGGTGCAGCCGCTGCGGCCGGGCCTCGAAGAAGGCGGTCAGCGCCTCGCGCCGGAGCCGCCGCAGCCGACCGGCGGTCTTGCCTTTGGCCGCCGACCATTGGAGGTTCGGGTGCAGGATGGCCGAGGTGCCCATGGTCTGCCCCGGACCCAGCTCGGCCAGACAGGCGTTGCCGATCCACAGTCCGACCTCGCCTTCCTCGATGATGTACGTGTCCCACTCGCTGCGGCCGGCAGGAAGGATGATCTCTCCCTCGGCGAAGGTGAGCGGTTCGCCCAAGGCCAGCAGCGCGCTGCGGTCGGCCTCGCTCACGCCGCGGAACAGGATATCGACGTCAGTCATCGCGCACCTCCGTCCGGTTGTGGCCACAGCGGCCTGGCCGGGGGAACGGCCGCGCCGCCGCCCGGCGACGCCCCTGCCCCGCGGAGGTCCGCCTCGACTCGTTGGCGCACGCTGGGCAGGATGTCGACCTGCAGCAGCACGATCAGCTCGGTCTTGGTGAACATGCGCGAATCATAGCCGAAGAGGTAGCGCAGCCCCAGAACCCATGGGGGCAGGTTCTTCAACAGCGGCACTCCGGAACGCGTCGTGGCGATCTCGTGGCCGTACAGCCCGGCGATGGCCGTCTGCTCGCCGTCCCGCAGCAGGGCGGTCGTGCGGGCGGCGGTCTTGCTGACGACATTGCGCGAGATGTCGACCAGCGAACTCCGTTCGGCCTCGACCACCAGGTCCACGTAATCGATGTCGTCTTCGCTGCGGATCACCGGCTCGACCTTGAGGATGGTCCCCGTCTGGTAGAACTGGGTGATGGCGTTGCCGGCGTAGTCGGAAGTGGTCACCGAAAAGTCCGATCCCACCTGGATCTGCCCGGTCTTGCCGCTGCGCACCTTGATCTGCGGCCGGGCGATGATCTCGCCGCTGTTCTGCGACTCGAAGGTCTGCATCAGCAGGTCGATGCTGATCGAGCGGGTAACATTGCCGCCGATGGCGGCGCTGAACTGCTGGCTGTTGACCTGGCTGGCCCCCAGATGCTGCGCCTTGATGTCCACCCGTCCGCCGCTCAAGGTGCTCCAGTCGATGCCCAGCTCGCGCAGCGCGGTCTGGTCGGCCTGGAAGAAGATCGCGGTGATGTTGACTTCGCGGCTGTCCACGGAGACCTCCGGCGGTGGCCCGCCTTCCTGGGGCAGTCGTCGCAGTTCCAGGTACCGCTCCTGCACCGAGACCTCCATGCCGTTCTTGCGGGCGATCGCTTCCAGGGCCTCGCGCCAGGGCTTCCGGTCGATATCGATGCCGATCGGATCGGTGCGGTGCTCCGGATCCACCACGATCCGGTTGGCGAAGGTCTGAACCACCCGCAGGGCCTGATCCATGGGGACGTCCTTGGTCAGCGTGATCAGCTCGGTTTCGCTCAGCGGTCCCGCCGGCGTCACCCGCTGGCCCCACACCGGCGAGAGGAAGACCAACCCACTCCAAAGGCCGATCGCCGCGTACAGTGGTCTCATCGCCTGTCTCGCCTTCGCTCAGTGTTCCGCCGCAGCATCCGCGGCCTCGATCCGGAGCGTCACCCACTCCCAGATGCCGCCCTTGTTCAGCACGAAGACCGCTCGGTTCTGGAAGATGTCGATCGCCTCCAGGCGCCCGAGGTACACCGGATCACCGGGACGCAGGAGGTGGAGTTTGCCGTTGCGGTCCTGCAAGTAGGCCATGTTGTGGGTCAGCGCCGTCAGCCGCGCGTCCTCCACCTCGGGCAAGCCCGCGACGTTCTTCGGCAGGGTCCTGGTGATCAGGGGGACGAACATGTCGTTCTCGAGCAGGTCCGGCCGGCGATGGCCGAGGGCCAGCAGCGAATCGGACGGCGGCACGCCGGGCGTGAAGAACGCGCGCAGGACAGCCGTGAACTGGACCCAGTTGGCTTTTTTCTCCGAGGTCTCGGCCTCGGCGCCGGCGTCGATCTGGAGGCGCTCCACGGTGTACAGCCGCCTCCCGTGTTCCAGCAGCCAGAGAAAGGTGTACAGGGTCGGGAAGGAGGCCTCGCCCCGCAGAGTGTAGGTGTTGTAGTTGTAGCTGGGCTGGGCCGTGCCTCCCTTGTACGCGAAGTCGAAGTCGATGTTCCTGTCCGTATGCTCGACCAGTTCGTCCAGGTACGCCAGGGTCAGGTCCGGTGTATCCAGCTCGGGGGTGACCCACTGGCGCCGCTCCCAACGAGTCTGCAGCGCCGCCAACTGGGCGGCCAGCGAATCGTACAGGGCGAGCACCGCATTGGCGCTGCCGATCTTGTCCTGGATCTCCCGTTGCTGCGCCTGGAGCGCCTGGAGCTGCTTGGGCTGGCGGACTCTGGTCCAGTAGTAGGCGCTGCCAGCCATGAGCACCAGCAGGACAGCCAGGACGATGCTGTTGCGAACCGCGTAGGACACGGTCTCAGGGCTCCTGGACGATGGTGCTGTCGGTGAGCGCCACAGGCACGATCATGTCGAACTCGAAGATCGTCTTGCCGCGGATCTCGGTGCGCGTGAGTGAACGGATCTGGCCGGCGCCCACCTGCTGCGCCAGTTCCGCGGCCGGAACGCGATGCACGGCCATGCCCCGCATGCTCACTCTGTCGGGCAGCGGCAGGTCGACCTCGCCCCAATTGCCGCCTGCGTCGATGTCTCCCTCGCCGGTCGCGAAGTGGACCAGCCACAGATCGCCGATCGTGCGCATCTCCGCCGCCCAGCGACCCAGCCGGGTGCTCCAGAACATCTGCCGGGCGGACAAGGTGTCCAGCAGCGCGATCCGCTGCTGGTACCCCTCGATCTGGCGGCTCACTTCCTCGACCCGGGGGATCAATGCCAGACGCTCGGCCAGTTGCTCCTGGCTGGCGGCCACGGCGGCGCGCAGCTGCGCGATCTGGTTTTCCTGCTGCTGGACCTTCCAGCCTGCGCCGAGCCCGCCGAACATCAGCAGGGCCAACAGCAGCAGCGAATGCCAGCCCAGCTCCAACGGGTTCTGCTGGCGCCGGCGCAGCCGCGGCACGAAGTTGGTCGGGTAGAACCCCTGCGGTTGCAGGATCTTGAGAGCCAGACCGATGGAGACCGCGTACGCGGGCACCAGGTTCTGCGTGTCCGCGTCGAGGGCGGTGACATCCAGGTCCGGCAGCCTCAGGTACTCCACCTCGGCATCGGCGAACTGCTCAACGAAGAACTCGCGGGCTTCGAGCCGCTGGCAATCGCCGGCCAACAGCAGCCGACCGATCTCGGGGATGGCGCTGACATCCTGCTCGAGGAGGATACGGCTGGACACGGTGCTCAGCACTTGGGGCGAGAAGCTGCCCTCGTGGATCGGCTGCGAGAACGCCAAGTACTCGCCGTGCTGCACGAACAGGACTTGGCTGAACCCCTGGCCCACGTACACCACGGCGGTCACCTTCTCGTCCGGGGGGTACGCGGCGCGCACCAAGCTCATCAGGATGATCTCCAGCGGGTCGATGAGCCGGATCCGGACCCTGCCGATGAACTGCCGGAGGCTGTCCAGCAGGTCGAGGATCTCCAGGGGATCCTCGTGGACGATGGACAGGATCTTCCCGGTGCTGGTGCGGATGAAGTCGTGCCGCTCGGCCAGCGGGACGGTCTCCTCCAGCGTGCGTTCCTTGCGGCTCTCCTCGACCAGGCGTGCCTTCAGCGCCTTGCCTTTCAGGCCGAAGCTGTCCGGGTATTCGGTGAAGAAGACCCGGCCGTCCAGCAGCGAAATCCCCAGGCTGCACTTGCTGGCAGGGAAGTCGGCCAGCAGGCGGTAGAGGACGTCGCTGTTGCTCGATGGTGCTTCGCTGTCCTCCTGGCCCTCGGCTGCAGCCTTGGTCTCGGTCCGGGCAGCAGCAGGTCCCTCCAAGCCCAGCAGGTCACCGGCATCGACGGCCTGACCCGTCTCGGCCTGCTCCTCTTCGCCGTGCCGCACGTCCAGGCGCCTGATGAGCGTGCCGCCTTTCAGGCCGAGCACGCGCACCCGACCCGCTTCGCGGCGCAGGTACGCCACCTGGACCTGTTGGCCATCGATGTGCACACCCAGGGCATCTTGGGGGCCACCGCGCCAGAGACTCATGGCCGAACGCATTCCTGTTCGCGCTGCTGCCCGCTGCGGCCTTCCTTCGCCATTGGTCCTGCCTTTGCCGCCGTCTAGTCTACGGTAACCCCTAGGGCCAACTGCCGATTGCCGTTGGGTGAGTCGACCTTGATCAGCACCGTGCCGGTGTGGGGAGGTTCGGGCGGATCCTCGGCCGGCGAGGGATCGGCCACCACGATCGAATACGCGGTATGACCGCTGCGCACGTCGGGGATGGCGACCTCGGCGTCGCCGCTGACCTTGGCGACGTCGCTGGTGACCAGGACGGTGCTGCCTCCCATCAGCGGATTGCCGTCGATGTCCTGCACCGTGAAGGTGACGATCTGCTGTCCGCCATCGGGGATGTCCAGCGTCAGGCTGCCGGAGTCGACCTGGATCGGCGCGGTCGGTCCGCTGAACAGCACCGTGGTCGTGGTGGCGATCTGCTCGCCCGCTCGGTTCTGAGTCGTGGCTGTCACCGTGGCCAGATAGTGGTCGGCCGCGGGCGGAATCGGCGAAGCGGTGAACAGGGTCACGGCCGCCTTGCCATTCGCGTCGGTCAAGGCGGATCCCTGGATGCCGCCGCCGTTGCTGGTGAAGTACACGGCCGTGCCGGGCGCCACCGGGTTGGCATATTGGTCGAACACGTACGCAGTGACCTGGCTTTCCAGGCCATACACCACTCGCCCGGCCAGATTGACCGGGTTGGGCGCCAGGCTGAAGTGATCCGCGTCCGGATGCCCGCCGTGGATGGCGATGGGCACTGGTTCCGAATGGATGAGGCCTGCCCCGCCTGCTCGCGAGCCGGCGTACGCCACCAGTTGCACCGTGCCCGCCACGGTGTCGCTGGTAACCGCGGCGGTGACTCGACCGTCGACCGTCGCCGTGCTGTCCGGACCGATGTGCGCATACACCGAGCCTGGCGTCGCGCCGAAGCGGATCGTCTCGCCGTCCGCGGCCCTGTTGCCCCAGGCATCGCGCACCTCGAAGGTGACCACCGCGGTCTCGTTGGCCCCGGCGCCGCGCACGCCGATGGAGGGCGGCTGCACCGAGATCAACACGATGCTGGCGGGCGGACCCTTGACCATGGCCACTTCGGCGTGGGCCTCCAGACCCTCGCCGTACCGCGCCCGGATCAGGGCCTTGCCTTCCTGGGTCGCAGCGACCAGGATGGCGGCGGCTCGCCCGGAGGCATCGGTCTGGACAGTGCTGGACGACAGGCTTCCCAGGCTGGTCTCCAGCGCAATCCGCGCGTTGGCGAGCGGCACCCCGTCGGAGCGCTGGAGGGCCAGGCGCAGCGTGGCCTGAGCATTGCCGTCCGCGGCGATGGTGTCCGGCGTGGCGTCCAGCGCCAGACGTACGCCGAGCAACTGCAGGCTCACTGCTGCCTCTAGCCCCGCTGCGGTGGCCCGCACCTGAGTCTGCACCAAGTCCTCCGGGCTGGCCACGCCGCGGTAGACCACCGTGGCCATGCCCAGCACATCGGTGGTGGCCTGCGCTGCGGACAGCGAGCCCAGCGTGGCTGCGAACTGCACGGGCACACCGGGGATGGCCGCCCCGGCCTCGGTCTGGAGAGCAGCCGTGACAGTGGCCTGCGCAACGCCGTCCGCGGCCAGCGTGGTCGGAGACGCGGCCAGGCGCAGCCGCACGCCGAGCAGCCGCAGGCCGGCTGCGGCGGTCAGCGCGCCGCACCGGGCGCTCAGCACCACGGCCGCCGCACCCTCCGGCTTCATGGCGCTCCGGTAGGTCACGGTGGCGCGGCCGGTCGCATCCGTGAGCGCGACCGCGTCGATCGAGCCGATGCTCGCCGCGAAGGATACCGTCTGGTTGGCGAGGCCATTGCCGGCGCTGTCGAGCACGGCCACGCGCACGCTCGTCGAGCTGGTGCCGTCCGCCACCAACACGCTGTCGGCTACGCTGAGCGCGAGCGTTGCCGGCGCGCGCGGCGAGATCTCTGGGCTTGGGCCCTCGCGGCCGCTGACAAAGGTGACCTCGCGGTCGCCGTTGGGCGACGTCACCGCGATCGTCAGGCGCGGCGTCTCGCTGGCACTGCCGGCCTGGAAGATCACCGAGAACTGGGTCGCGCTCGGCGACTGGGTGTCGGGTATTTCGAAGCTGCTCTGCCCGGCGATGGTCCCGCCGCTGGCCGTCGCCCGGATGCTGGTCCCCGCGGCCAGCGGGTGGCCGTTGGCATCGCCGACGAAGAAGTAGCAGGTCCGCGTTTCCTCCGGCGCCACCGCAAAGGCGGCGGGCTGGAGCAGCCGGATGACGGTGGCGCCGCTGAACAGCACGCGTGTCTGCGCGGTGACTACGGTACTGTCGGGGCCATCGGCCTCCGCGGTGATCACCGCCCAGCCATCCGCAGGAACAGGAGCCGCCGTGGTCAAGGTGGCCACGGCCCGGCCGTACGCATCCGTCTGGGCCACAGCGTCGATGCCGCCGCCGGTGGTGCGGAAGCGGATCCGCGTGCCCGCGGCCACCGGGTTGGAGGCAGCGTCGAAGACGAATGCCGTGACCTGCGTCTGGATCCCGAAGCGGACGCCGCCGGGCAGATTGAGCTGCGCTGCTGACAGGCTGAAATGCGCCGGATCTGGGTACCGCACGCCGGCTGCCGGCGTTGCGGGAGGAGTCTGATCTTCGCCCGTGGTCGTGGCAGCCGTGGCGGCGATGGCGGTGAACGTAGGCGCCAGTCCGCTCATCCCAGGGACGGTGGCCGCGACCAAGTTCGTCCCGGCAGCGGGCCCCAGCCGCAGACGGATGGAGGCCTTGCCGTCCGTGTCCGTGGTGCGCGCGACGCTGGGCGCCGGTACCTCCGTGGAATCGAACAGCCCGCCGCCACCGGCCGTCACGGTGAACTGCACCGTCACCCCCGCTGCGGGCCGGCCCCGCCGATCGACCGCTTGCACGACCAGCGGCTGGGGCAGGATCTGGGCCGGCGCGCCGCGCTGGTTGTTGCCCGCCACGATGACCAGGTCACGGGGCCCCGAACTCGCCAGAGGACCGTCGTCATTGCCGCAGCCTAGGCCCACCGCCACGGCCATGGCCAGCACAGCCGCACTGCCCAGCAGCACTCTGCGGAGTCGTCCGCGCCGCGCGATGCTTGCCAGCATGAGCCCGCCTCCCGCTGTTCAGGGACTGACTCCCGAGATCACGATCTCGACCTTGGCCGTGGCATCCAGGTACGTGGCGCGCACCTCGGCCAGACCGGCTTCCGCCGCGGTGTAGATGACCGTGTCGATGATCTCTCTGGTCGTATCGTCGCCCACGGCGAAGTCCACGGTCGGCTGGTTCACCGTACCGTGGGCCGACAGGCTGAAGAAGATCTGCCCCGCCAGCCCTTTGCCGAGGTTGCTGTTGTCGGTTCGCCGCAGGCGCACCGTGATCGGCGTCTGATCGCCGATGCACAGGAAACGGTCGGCCACCTGCAGGGTGAGGGTGAAATCCCGCTCACCGGTCAGCCCCAGACCCTTGTCCGTGCCCTCGCACCCCAGCAGCAGGGCCGCACTGCAGCACAGGGCCGGCAGCATCCATCGCAATCGCGCGCGCTGGGCGTTCACAGCAGCTCCTCCATCCGGCGCTTGTTGTTGGCGAAGTTCATCGCCTCCTCCGGAGAGATGCGCCGGGCATCGACGAGTCTCTTGAGGTCCTGCTCCAGCGTGTTCATCCCCTGGTCGCGTCCCTCGTACAGCATCTGGTAGATCTCGCTGGTGTTGTTGTTCTTGATCGCGGCCCGCACCGAGGGATTCATCAGCATCACCTCCTTGGCCAGCACGCGCTTGCCATCCAGACTCGGGACCAGTTTCTGGGCGATGATACACTTGAGCACGTCAGCCAGCCGTTCGCGGACGCGGTTCTGTTCCAGCGGCGGGCATTCGCCGATGATCCGGTCGATGCTCTCCACCGCCGAGGCCGTGTGCAGCGTCGAGAAGACCTTGTGGCCGCTGTCGGTGATCTCGAGCGCCGTGATGATGGTCTCGGGATCGCGCATCTCGCCGATGACGATGATGTCCGGATCCTGCCGCAGCGCCTGGATCGCGCCTTCCTTGAACGACAGCACGTCGCGTCCCACCTCCCGGTGCCGGACGATCGAGCGCTTCGACTCGTGGATCGTCTCCACCGGAGAGGCGATGATGACGATATGCCCGTCGGCCACTTGGTTGTTGGCGTCGATGATGCAGTCGAGCGTGGAGCTCTTGCCCGAGCCGGTGATGCCCGTGACCAGCGTCAGTCCCTGCTTGTCATAGGTCAGGATGATCGACTTGACCACGTTGGGATGCAGCTCCAGCGCCTTGAAGGGCCGCAGCTTGCTGGTGATGAAGCGCATGTTGAGCGCCAGATGGTCCAGATCGAAGTACATGTCGGCGCGAAACCGGTAGGGCTTCCCCTCCCATTGCATGGAGTACGAGAAGTCGAGGTTCCGGTGCGCGAACAGGTACTGGCGCTGGCTTCCCATCAGCAGGCTGTGGAACATGACATCCGTCTCGTCCTCGGTGAACGAGGTCGATTCGTCGGGCTTCTTCTGGCCGTACACCCGGTACCATACGTGCCCCCGGCAGCCTTTGCCCCCCATGTCGATGTCCGAGGCGCTCTTCGCCTCCATGGCCACCAGCAGGCGGTTGACCGCTCCCCGGAGGAGGTCTCCCTCCGCCTGGGAAAGCTGCTCGACCAGGCCACCCACCGTCTGTTGTCGCTCGACCCCAGTGAGGTGCTGGGGGATCTGCGCGGTCACCTTGTCGAGCACTTGGCGCAATTCCATTCCGTGTCTCCAGCGGTCTAGAGGCGCAGATTCACCGGCGCGACGTGCACCTGCATGAAGGCCCGCGCGTACGTCGTGTCAGCAGAGTAAGGGTTCTCCACCGCGTACTCGACCCCGATCTGGCGCACCGAGCCCGCGGGCACCGGCGCGGCCAGCTCGGCCCCCGTGGCGTCGTAGTAGCGCAGGACGAACGACGTCACGCCCTCGCCGACGCGCTCCACCGTCTGGCTGTTGACGCGCCGGAACAGGTACCGGTCGCGCGGGTTGGGCGTGCTGGCAGCCTGTTGGACGGTGCCCACGGAGTACCGCAAAGTGTCGGCCGTGCCATCGTCGTCCAGATCGCCCAGGAGCTGCACCGAGTCCGCAGCCGCCTGCTGGACGGCTGTGCCGCTCACGGCCAAGCCAGCCCGCCGCAGGTCTTTCTCCATGACCATGGCGATGTGGGCCGCCTCGCGCTGCGAAGCCAAGGCGAGGCTGGCCTGCTGTCCCCTGTCCGAGACTTCGCCGTTCAACCGAAGGACGCTGAGCAGGAGCAGCCCGCCGAAGATCATCGACCCGAGGAGGTCCAGCCAGACGGCCATGGCATGCGCTCACAGGATGGCCAGCAGTTCCTGGTTCAGCTTGACGATGCGTTCCTCGCACTGATGGATCAGTTCGAGATGGATGCGGAAGGCGTTGGTGAAGAACAACTGGAACAGCGACGGGCTTGCTTTCTCCAGATATCCCAGGACACTGCGCCTGGTGAACACCATGACGCTGGCGGGAGTCTCCGCTCTCACGGTGGCCGTCCGCTGATGCGGCTCGATCACCGCAGAGACACCCAGGATGCTGCCGGCCGTCACCTCGTTGATCTTGGCGTCTTTCACCCAGATCGACAGATGGCCGTCCTCGACGAGCAGCATCTCGCTGCCCATCTCGCCTTCGCGCACGATCACTTCCGGCGGCGCGTAGCGGCGTAGGGATCCCAGAGCGAGGAAGTCGCGCTTCTGGGCCTCGCTGAATCCCTCGAAGAGGATCTCGTGGTCGCTGGGCATGGGTTCAGTAATCTCCGGCGAGCGTGCGCAAGGTGATGGGCGCCGTCAGGTACTCGTTCGTCACGGTGACCGCGATCCGCTTGAGGGAAGTGGCGGTCCCGACCGGCACCTCCGGGGCGGTCGGCTGGACATAGTCCACCCGCGTGGAGCACCGGAAGGCAGCGAAGGACGTGGACACGGTGTCGATCTGGACGCCGGTGGACAGCGCATCGTACCCCCCGGCAGCCAGTGCTTCGAGCCGGCCCTGGCCGATGGCTGCAGCCATCAGTCCGGCCTGGGTCTGCAGTGTCTCCACCCGGTTGTTCAGCAGCGTCTGGTTCACCATCAGGGCGATGGTCGCGAACAGCGCCAAGGCCCCCACCACCAACATCATCTGCCCTGTGCCCATGGTGCCTCACTCGGCCGTAGTCGCCGCGAGCACGGCTTCCAGCGTAGTCTCGCCTGCCGCCACCCGCGCCAATCCCGACTGCCGCAGGGTCATCATTCCCTGCGAGATGGCCAGGTCGCGGATGGCCTCCTCGTCGACCATGTCGCCGGCCTTGATGATCAGCCGCCGGATCTCCTTGGTGAACAGCAGCGCTTCGTGGATGCCCGCGCGCCCCTTGTAACCGGTGTTCTTGCAGGCCGGACAGCCGGCCGGCTTGCACAGGGTGGCGGCCTCGAGCTGGGCCTCCGTCATGCCCGCTGCCAGATACGCATCGCGATCCACCTCGTCGCGGGGCATCGGCTGCTTGCACTTGGCGCACAGCGTGCGCACCAGCCGCTGCGCGATGATGATATTGATCGCGTTGGCGATCAGGAACGGCTCGACGCCCATCTTGAACAGGCGCGAGACCGCGCTGGGCGCATCGTTGGTGTGCAGCGTCGAGAATGTCAGATGCCCCGTGTTGGCCAGCTTGATGGCCGTTTCCGCGGTCTCCAGGTCGCGGATCTCGCCGACCATCACGATGTCCGGGTCGTGGCGCAGGATGGCCCGGACCGCGTCCGCGAAGCGCAGCTTGTGACTGATCTTGATCTGCCGGGCGCCGCGGATGATGTACTCGACCGGGTCCTCCACGGTGAGCACGCACACGGTCGGGTCGATGACATAGTAGAGGGCCGCGTTCAGCGTAGTGCTCTTGCCGCTGCCCGTGGGCCCGGTGAGGATCACCATGCCCTGCGGCTTGGTGATGGCCTCCTTGAAGGCGTTCAGCGAGGCCGGCTGCAGCCCCAGCTTGTTGAGGTCGGTGACTACCTTGCGGTCATCCAGGATGCGGATGACCACGCTCTCGAACTTGCGCTCGGGACGCGTGCCGGCGATGGGCAGGATGGAGACCCGATAGCGGATCAAGTGGCCGTCCACCTCGCGCTGGATGAAGCCATCCTGCGCCATGTCGCGTTCGAAGCGGTCCACGCCGCGCGCGCGATCCTTGACCACGGCCAGCACGGACTCCGGCCTGGTTCCCTCCTGCGTGTACCAGACCTGCAGATCGCCGTCGATGCGGAAGTGGAACTCCGTGCGGTTGCCCTCCTGGGGCACGATGTGGATGTCGCTGACGCCCTGGCGCACGGCCTCGACCAGGGCTCCCTCGATGAGGTTGGCGAGCATGCCCTGGTTGATCTCGGCGTCCAGGTCCGCCTCGTCCACCTCCTCGGTCTCCTCGACGATCTGGACCGCGGCCGTGGCTTCCTTGAGCACGTCGAGGAATTCGTTCTTCGGCTTGTAGATCTTGTCGATCAGCTCCTGGATGGTGTCGCCCCGGCCATAGTAGATCTCTGGCCGCCGGAATGGGAAGCGGGAGGCGATGCTCATCACTTCCCGATCGGTCGGATCGGGGGTCACCACCAGCAGGATGTCCTGCCGCTTGTCCAGCAGCTTGAGGGGGAGGATGCGCTTTTTCAGGGCCTGTTCGCGGACCTCCTCGGGCAGCTTGTCCAGGGTCTCGCGGACGAACTCGAGCGCGGCTTCGTCCAGGCCGTTGGCGGTGAAGTCGTATTCCTTGAACGCGTAGGTCCTTGCCAGCCGGCTGAAGACCGCGTGGTGATCCACCCCGAGGTCCTGCACCAGGATCTCGCCGAACTTGCGGCCGGGATTCTGCGCCTGGATCTCGGCGGCCCGCTGCGCCACCTGCAGGTCGATGACCCCTTCGCGCACCAGGATCTGGCCAATCCGGCCGCCTGCTTCAGGTGTGGGCGTGGTCTCGGGCATGTCTTCCGCGTCGGATACCGGTGGCTACTTGACCAGCGGATTCTTGGGGTTGATCGTGGCCGTCTCGCTGGAAACCAGCGTCAGTGCCGTCATCACCACCATGATGACCATGGAGATCACGACGTTGATCAGTTCCACGGTGTTCTTGAGCCTGTAGGATGTCTCCTTCTCGTAGTAGCCCGCCAATTGCAGCGCGGTGGAGCGCAGCGAACCGGATTCCTGGCCGGAGCGGAACCGCGCGATGGCAGTATTGGTGAACACGCCCGTGGCCTCGAGCGACTCGACCAGCCCCTTGCCTTCCTTGAGCATGGCCGGAATCGCGACCTCCTTGATGCGTCGCTCCATGTACGTGTTGCGGCAGGCCTCCGCCGCGATCCGGATCACGTTGATGTTCTCGCCCGAGCCGGAGTACAGAGCGTAGAACACGCGGGCGAAGATCTCGATGCTGGTCTTGTGGAGCAGGGAGCCGATCACGGGGATGCGGATGATGAACTTGTCCCGCAGGTACCGGCCCCGCGGGGTGCGCAGGAACAGCACCAGCGCCACGATCGGCGCGATGACTGCCGGCAACAGCCACAGGTAGTTGTGCCGCAGGAAATCGCTCAACTGGAGCGTGGCGTAGGTCATCGGCGCTTCCTTCTCCAGGTCGATGCCGAAGCGGATGAACAGCTCGGCGGTGGCCGGGAAGATGACCGCCACGTAGTACACCACTGCGCCCAGAAGGACCAGCAGGATCACCACCGGCTGGATGAGGGCGCTGCGCAAGCTCTTCTTGAACTCCTCGTCTCTCTCCAGGAACTTGGCGGTGCTCTCGTACACCTCGGCCATGTTGCCGCTGGTGGAGGCTACGCTGAGCATGTACGCGGCAAACCGTCCGAGCACATCCTCGTGTCGCCCGAAGACCTCGCTGCCCTCCTTGCCCTGCTTGAGGTCCTGCTGGATTTCGCGCACGGTCCGCGCCAGGGTCTTGTTCTCCGTGTCGTTGACCAGTAGGGTGAGCACCTCGTCGAACTGCAGGCGTTCGCGGAGCAGGTCGGCACAGATGCGGATGAACAGGACGATGTCCTTGGAGGGCGGCTTGAGTTTGAAATCCAGTAGCTTCTTCTGGATCCGCAGCACCTTGTAGTTCAGCTTCTTGAGAGCGGCCTCCACCTCCTCCCTGCTGAACGCCGGCATCTCGCCTTGGATCGGCGGATCGCTGTTCCGCTGGATCTTGTACAAGAAGGTCGCCTTCTGCTGCAGTGCGGTCAGCTTCAGGCGCTGGCGGAGGCAGACATCCGCGGCTCGTTTCTTGGCCTCCCCGCGATTCTTCGCGGTGAGGACTCCCTGGACGATGCGGCCGGACGCGGCCACCGCCTGGTACCGGAACTCAGGCATGCTCCGCTCCCTATCGCGCAGACAAGAGGGGTAGGCCCAGATGGCCTACCCCTCGTCCGTTGCCTCTGATCTCTGGCCCCCTACTCGTTGGTGCTGGTCGTCATCGAGTCGCCGTTGGCGTAGTACGTCATGGTCACTGTCAGCGTGTCGCCGTCCGACGTCTTCTCCGTGCCCTTGCCGACGCATTGCACCGTGGTGGCGCTGGGCACGTTCAGGGTGTAGGTGCCGTTGCTGTTGCTGGAAGGCGCCCCAATCTTGGCCAACGTGGCGCCCGTATACGCGTTGCCGCCCCCACCGAGCGAGGTGGGCGTGCGGTACCACATCTGCGCCTTGGAGATGACGCTCGCGCAGTCGCTGATCAGCCCATTCTTGTTGGCCTGCAGGGCGCTAGAACCTAGTTGGTTGATCCCCACAGCGACCGCGATGCCGATGATCACGACCGCCATCACGATCATCATGAGTTGACTTTGTCCCATGGCCCAGTTCTCCTTGCTGATCGGTTTCGGACACTCACCGGGAGGCCATCCCCAGTCCGGGGTCCGCCTCTACTGCAGACGCGACGGGCGGGAGGGGATCTGCTTGTCTCCCTCCAGCCGGTGACCCCACCTCCTTTCTGGACACAGCGCACCGCCGCCCCAGCACTCTCGCGGCCTACCGACTCGAGGCCCACTCCTCTCGCCTCTGGCGCGCCAGACCAGGGTCACGAGCAAGGCTCGGGCTGGTGTCTTGCCGCGCAGCAATGGCTCCCTGTCTCCCGCGAGCGGTTCGTCAACGCACTGCCACAGCACTATATAGTCTACGCGGCTTGGCGCGGCAAATATACCCTGACGGGCGCCGGCAGGTCAAGCATGTACTCCGGGGCGCGCTGGCGGAGGCTCCAGGCGGTGCCGATCCGACGCCTGCCCGGAGCCGCCACCACGGTCTGCGCCGCCAGGCTTGTCGCATCCGCAGCGCAGGCGCTGCGGTCCACCGTCCTGGATCACTCCCGCCACGAGGTGACCGTCACCGACTGGCCGCCGCCGGCCGCTGCTTGCGCCGCCAGTTCCAGGGCGGTCCTGCTGTACAACACCCGGCCGCTGCCGTTGCCGATGCAGTTGCCGGACGGCGTGGTGGTCAGCGAGATGATGGCCCCGATGATATCCATGTGGATCTTGTCGATGTCGTCGGCGATGATCAGCCCCTTGAACGTGCCGCTGTTCAGGTTCTTGATGGTGGCGTTGCCCGCGCTGTTGTGCACCACCAACACGCCGGTGCTCGCGCCGAAGTGGATGGCCTGCCACGTGGCGCCAGCGGCCAGTTCTACGTAGGTGACGCCGGACAACGGGAAGGTCAACGCGGCAGGGTTGGTCACGTACTGGCTGCCGTTGACGCCTGACTGAGCCGTGGCCTTCAGGTACCCCGGCGGGTAGCCGACGGCCTCGTCGGGGTTGGCGGGGAAGGCATAGGAGGCGTGTTCCTCGATGATGGCCGGATTGGCCGGTTTGGACGGGGCGTAGTCGATGCCGTTGTCCGTGCCGCCGCCCGTGGAAGCCCCGGACTGATTGTACGTCTGGGTCGTGCTGACCCCCATCGTGCCTTGTCTCAGCAGGAGATTGCCGTTGATGTCGTGGTCGCGGCCGTCGACGACCAGCGCGCCCAGGGTGGTCACCACGGAGTTGGCGGTGATGCTACCATGTACGCCGGGCGGCACGACGGGCAGCCGGGCGAGCACCGTGACCGTGTCCGCGGCGCTGCCGCTGGTGGCCCGCGCCGTGATGCGCAGCTCGCCGCTGGCCAGGCCGGGGTCGGTTGTCCAGTCGGCCACGGTCACCCAACCGAGCGCGCCGCCCAGCGCCACACTGCTGTACCCGCCGCGCCAGCTCAGGGTGTCGTCCAGCGCGGCCAGGGCCATGTTCGCCAGCGCGTGCGCGGCCAGCTTGGCCTCACGGCGGGCGTATTCCGCCACGTACACGTCGACCAGCTCGCCCCTGGTGCGCTCCAGGTTGCCCCGGACGTACCCGAAGGTCATGACGAATCCCGCGACGATGATGAGCGCGTACTTGCCCATGTGCTCGTTCTTCCTCGTGGCGGCCAGGCACCCTACCGGTGCGGCTGAGCCGCCGGCAGGGACGACGGACGGACCACCCGCGCGCCAGCCAAGGCATCGTCTCTGGCGGGAGTGTACCTCGGGCGCAGCCGCTCGCGCAAGCCTGCGGCCCGGGCCGAGGCTCTCGTTTTCGGTCCGCGCCGGGGCGTGGGGAGCAGTTTCGGGGGCGGCTTGCCCGTGTTCCATCCGGTCGTGGGGCGCCGTATCTTTGCGCCGCAGCGAGGACTCCGGAGCGGCCCTGCGGCGGCACCAGCGCAGCGCGGCTCGGGCTGTGGTTGCCAGCCGCTGGGCAACGGAGTCCTGGGAGCGCGTGACGGCAGTGTGCACCACTGCCCCGGGGGGGCGGTGCGGACCGGCACTCCGAGCGCGCAGCCACGGGCGCACGATGGGCACGTCCGGGGAGAGATCTCCAACCATGACCTGGCTCGAGTACACCGACGGCACGTACCGCAGTCCTGGCCACCGACCGTCGCTGCTGGCCCGCCTGCTGCCGGGCCTGGTTCTGTACAGCTCGTTCGTGGCCATTGTGTACCGTGCCAATCGGCTGGCGGTGCGCGGCCGCTTCGACCGCGAGCAACTCTGCCGGAGCACCTTGGCCGTCTTCCGGCTGCTGGAGCGGATCGGCGTCCAGATCGAGATCACGGGGATCCAGCATATCCGCGACCTGGACTCGCCTTCGGTGGTCATCGCCAATCACATGAGCACGCTGGAGACCGTGGTCCTGCCGCTGTTCATCCAACCCTTCCGCCAGGTGACGTTCATCATCAAGGAAAGCCTCCTCAGATACCCGCTGTTCGGCCCGATCATGCGCTCGCTGGAGCCCCTGCCGGTGACCCGGACGAACCCCCGGCAGGATCTGCGCATCGTGCTGGAGGGAGGAGTGGAGCGGCTCCACCAGGGGACGTGCATCGTGGTATTCCCCCAGACCACGCGTACCGTGACGTTCGATCCGGCGCGGTTCACGAGCATCGGCACCAAGTTGGCGCAGCGGGCGCAGGTGCCGGTGGTGCCGCTGGCGCTGCTGACGGATGCCTGGGGCAACGGGCGGCTGGTCAAGGAGATGGGGCCGGTGAATCCGGCGCTGGACGTGCGCTTTGCGTTCGGCGCGCCCATACCACCCGACGCGCGCAGCGGCGACGTCCAGCAGACGGTCGTGCGTTTCATCCAGGAGAAGCTGGAGGAATGGGCGGCGGCGCGCGTCGCTCGGGGGCTGCCGCGACCGGCGAGCCAGCCCACGGCCTGAGACGGCGGCACGGCCCGGAACTGGGGGAGCGGCGCTCCGCGACGGCCGACGGCGGCCAGGACGCCCGCGGGCAGGCCTCCGGGGTCACCGCCTCGCACCGAATGGGCGGCCGCTCGGCGCCGCTGGCGGGGTCACAGCGAACGAGCTTGCTGGTGCCGCCGCGAGCCGAGCATATTTGCGGCGGCGCGAGCCCGCGCGCCGTGCATCGCATCGATCGAGGAGCGTGCGCCATGAACCAGACCAAGGTCCAGTGCCAGCGCGTCAGCGGCAGGGTAGGTGATTTCGGGGGAGCGCAACCCGACAAGTACGCGGCGTGCACGCCGCTGCGCTTCCGCCAGCGATGGGAAGGGCCCGAGGCGATGCCCAAGGAAGGGGGCGTGGCATACGTGGGTTGGGCCCCGGAGGGGCTGTGGTTCTACACCTGTGTCCAGGACAGCGACATCTTCTCGCAAGCCACGGCGGACGACCAGCCGCTGTGGACCTTGGGCGATGTCGTGGAGTTCTTCGTCAAGCCAGGACGGCAGCGGTCGGACTACTGGGAGATCCACCTCACCCCCAACGCCCGCATCATGGACCTGTACATCGCCGCGCGCGATGTCTTCCTGCGGGGTGGGGATGCTGCCTTCGCCGAGGCCGTAGCTCACCACAGCGGCGCCCGGTACGAGGTGGCGGTGTTGGCGGATCAGCGCAAGTGGTGTGCGGAGATCTGCATTCCTTGGTCCGCCTTCGGGCTCGCTGGCCCGCCTCCGGCCGGTTCTGTCTGGCAGTTCGCAGTCTGCCGGTACAACTACAACGGCGGTCTGGGGAATCCGGAGCTGTCGTCGGTAGCGCCGTTCACAGCGTTGTCCTTCCATCGGCACGAGGAGTTCTTGGAGCTGGTATTCTGAGGCACGGCCGTCCGCGAGGAGAGGGCAATGTTCGTCGTCCACGTCATGGTCCACGTCAAGCAGGAGCACATCGAGGCCTTCGCGCAGGCGACGCTGGCCAACGCTCGCTGCAGCCTGCAGGAGCCCGGCGTGGCCCGGTTCGATGTGCTGCAGCAAGCGGACGATCCAGCGCGCTTCGTGTTGGTGGAGGTCTATCGCCGGCCGGAGGATGCCGCGTCGCACAAGGAGACGGCGCACTACGCCGCCTGGCGCGACGCGGTTGCGCCGATGATGGCAGAGCCCCGGCGCAGCGTGAGATACACCAACGTGTTCCCCGGCGAAGAAGGCTGGCGAGTGCCCGCGCTGTAGGCATCCAGAGGCACCGGCGAGCGCCGCAGCCCGTGTGCCCACCAGCAGCGCTCCCGGTGGGCGCGCCCCCCGGCCGTGCGGTCGCCGGCACCCGCGGGGTCCCCCGGCGCTCGCGCGGAGCGCGGACTCGAACCGCCCATCGCCGGCGTTGCGCCATCTCCCTGTCTGCCGGCCTCTGGGCGAGTCGCCCCGCGCAGGCCCCCTCTTCCGCACAGCTTCCTGCGGCGGCCGGGCCCTCGTGCGTTCGCGCTCCCAGGAACGCAGCATCGCCGCGGCGCGCGACACGGCGATCGCGGCGGCGCGCGTCGCCGCTGGTTACAGATGCTTACAGAATCCCCACAGGAAACCCACAGACGCGGACGGGCCTGTCGGCTATACTCATGACGAACGACGCGGTGGCCCTTGCACACGCGGCGATGGCCATGCGAGACCAGCCGGGTCGGACGTTGGCCGCTGGACGGCGAACCGAGGAGGACGAAGATGAGACGAGCGCTGTGGTGGGCGATCGGAGTAGGGTTGGTGCTGGGTGGTGCAAGTACGGCGGCGTACGCGCGCCATGGGGCAAGGGGGATGGAGCAGCCCTTGGGCTTCTACCTCGCTCAGCTCGAACTGACTGAGGAGCAGCAGGCGAAGTTGAAGGAGTTGGGCGAGAGCATGCGGGAGGAGATGCAGGCGCGGATGCAGGCGCTGCGGGAGAGCGGCGAATGGCCGGATCCGGGGGCCAGGCACGAGCTGCGCGAGAAGTACCGGGCGAGGCTGGACTCCATCCTCACGGATGAGCAGCTCGCCCAGCTTGCCGCCCTGCGGGCTTGCGCGCCCGGACCCTGGGGCTGGGGCCCGGGCGCGCCGCCGGGACGCCGGCC
>Ga0067045_1029098_pt1 | contig 23908 bp, 25 predicted proteins | sample TerdegcTABiofilm_FD_59184 | JGI IMG/M metagenome (GOLD analysis project Ga0067045, IMG submission 59184) | Combined Assembly of (Gp0054472, Gp0054536) Wastewater bioreactor microbial communities from Singapore -Terephthalate degrading... | reverse complement strand
CTCACACCAGAAATCTTTCGCAACCCGTTTGGTGGCCGGTACCATCCAAAAAAACGAGAATGAAAAATCATACAAACTTGCACCAGGAGGTGCGGAATGTGAGACAAGACAACAAGGACCGACCCAATGTTGTGAACGATCGCCCCCATGATCGGAGAGAGGAGTCCCCAACCGCCTGCCAAGACCGCCACCGCATTGAAGATCATTCCGAACGCGACATTCCATTTGATTGTCACAAGGGTCTTTCTGCCCAGGGATATGAGGAACGGAATCTTGGATATGTCATCGTTCATCAGAGCCACGTCAGCAGTTTCCAAAGCCACATCCGTACCGGCAGCACCCATGGCGACCCCCACGTTGGCGGTGGCGAGGGCAGGGGCGTCGTTAATCCCATCACCCACGAAAATTACCGTCTTGCCCGCACCCTGGAAGTCCCTGATGACTTGAATCTTGTCCTGGGGCCTCTGATCTGCCCAGTTGTCCGTCAAGCCCGCCTCATCGGCCACTCGGCGGGCTGCTTTCTCATGATCTCCTGAAACCATGCCCACACATTCGATTCTCATTCCTTTCAATGTCAAAACCGTTTTTGGGGCCGAAGGTCGGACCGTATCCGAGACCGCGAGGACACCGAGCGGACGCCGATCCTCGTACACGACCAATGGGGTCACCCCCTTCTCCTTGAAATCCTCCACATGTTGGCGCAGGTGGAGAGGCAAGTGAATGCTGCCGCCCCCAAGGTACGCGCTCCCAACTTCGACCATCCTCCCATTGACACAAGCCCTTACCCCCAACCCAATTTCTGCTATCATGTCTTCGGCCTTGGAAAGGGTTACTTTGGCATAATGGGCTGCTTTGAGGACTGCACGCGCCAAGGGATGGGTGCTGTTCTGCTCAACAGAAGCGGCACAAGCCAAGACGTCCATCATATCAACTCCATCAACCGAAACAATCGCGTTGATCCGAGGTTCGCCTTTCGTCAATGTCCCTGTCTTGTCAAACAGGACCACATTCGCTCGACCGGCTTCTTCGAGGAACCGGCCCCCTTTTACGAGGATGCCTGCCTTAGCCGCCCGACCTATGGCGGCAACAACCGCGGTGGGAGCAGCGAGTATGAGGGCGCACGGGCAACCAACAATCAGAACCGTGATGGCACGAGCTCCATCCCCAGTGAGCCACCAGGCAATGCCGGCACACAAGAGAATGCTCGGAGTAAACCAAGCGGCATACCTGTCGATGAGTCTCACGGTGGGCGGTTTGTAATTCTCGGCGGTTGAGACAAGCCTAATCATTCTTCCCAGAGTAGTATCTTCTCCAACGGCTGTTGCCTCAATTTCGATGACACCGTTTTGATTCAAGGTCCCGGCGTGAACAGGGCTGCCGATCGTCTTCTCCCGAGGAATGGATTCTCCGGTCATAGCGGATTCATCGACCGCGGTGGAGCCCGTCTTGATCATCCCGTCCACGGGTATTCGATCCCCCGGCTTTACGAGAAGAACGTCACCGACGTTTACCTGTGCCACGGGTTTGGTCAGCTCCTTTCCATCTACAAGAACAGTTGCCGTTTCCGGATGGATGTCGATGAGAGACTGGATGGCCTTATGGGCCGCGCCGGTCGTAACTTGTTCGATCAGTGACCCCAGCACCATCACGAAACTTACCACTACCGCAGTTAAGAGCTCCCCATGCAAGAGGCTGGCAATGATAGCAAGACTTACCAGCTCATCCACGTTGACCCTGCGCTGCAAGAGACCTTTGACCGCTCCCCAAATGATGGGAAATCCGTTGATCAACAAAGATGCCAGGATGAGAGTTTGTCCGAAATTCGTTGCCGACCCGTTTGCTTCATTCCACAGATAGCCGGCGAGGCCCAAAAGGCCGCCCGCGGCGATTCTGTACATCTCTCGCGACCGTGCGAGCTCACGATAAACGCCCAGTTCAGCAAAGCGCCCTATCATAACTTGTCCTTCATTTGGTGAACTTGTAGAATATGTCGATCACTTGCTTGATCAACTCATCCTCGTTGATCTCGTTTCTTATGGCATCTGAAACGCAACCTTTCAGGTGATCTTCGAGGATTACCATTCCCACGGATCGCAATGCACCCACGGCCGCAGCAATCTGTTTGAGCACATCGAGGCAGTCGCGATCATCCTCGACCATGTTTCTTATTCCACGGACTTGTCCTTCAATACGGCTTATTCGGTCCGCGACCTTCTTGTGATCTTCTCCGCACAGAGCCATGTTGGAATCTCCTGAGGACAGAGATACTCATACCGAGTATATGTATATCTCCGCGGATCCCTCCAGGTCAAGAAATATGTGCGGAAGACCCTCAAAAAGTGATCTCCGAGATGGTTCGAGTCCTGGGGCCCGGTGGTGGATGGCATGCGCAGAACAGTAATGGTCCACGTTTGTAATAGATGCCGACAGTAATGAAATGACCGACACAGTAGTACAGGCCTGGACAAGCGCCTTTAGGAATGCGCATATCGGTCGCCAACTTCTGAGAAGAGTCAGGGCTGAAGGGCTGGAAAACACATGGGCCGATGGAGTCGTTCTATTGGCTGACGGCCTGAGCGCAGCGGATACTGTGTATGATTTCTATGCAACTGTAAGTAGGATTAAGTCTGAGAATGAAGAACAGTCCCGTGCCTTAGACGCTTGGGTAAGTGAACAGGCAAAGAGAGACGCTCACGAAGGCGTGATCGCTTGGGTCGCCATTTTCTTGGGCGGTGGAAGAAAGTTGCCTCTCCCATAGGTGCATGGCTTGATACTATTGTTCCGCCTCAGTTGGTAATGGCACCAAGCTGCGTGACCTTTCTCTCGACCGAGCGTTCAGGTACCGATTCCGAAGCGCTTCGACGGCATGAGCGCACAGGCAGACCGTTGGGAGACGATGACTCCTTCACGAAACTGGAGTCGGTGTAGGGCAAATTCATGCGGCGCCGAAAACCGGGACCAAGAGGCTCGATGCAAGTTCCAGCAAAATGAGTATGGTGTCCCCGGAATTCCAAGGTCAGGCACTCTCGTCGGACCGAGACCGTGCTGAGCCGTTGCCTCGTCCCTCGTAGACCTCTCAACCCGCGCGACCGGCTTGGCGGTGGGCCCGCATGAGAATAAACTGTTGCGGCATTCGCGGAGAAGCTCTATCTCTCGTTCGGCCAGGAAAATTCCAAGGCCGGCCACTTGATTCTGCCAGAATACGGGCAGAAATGGCATTATGTTTTTGCGTGGAAGCATCGAGAGATGCTCACTCGCATCTCAAAGCATCGATCGGATTGAGTCTCGAAGCCCTGAAAGCGGGATAAAAGCCGGAGAAGACGCCAATTACCGCTGAAACACTGAAAGCCAGGCCTACTGCGCCCAGGCTCACCAGCACCGGCCAATTGGTGGCCTGCGCAAAGATGTAAGCAGCCCCGATCCCTAGCACTATTCCCATCGCTCCCCCGAGCATTGTTAACACACAAGCTTCTACGAGGAACTGTACCAGGATATCCAGCGTCTTGGCTCCCACTGCCATCCTTATGCCGATTTCCTTTGTGCGTTCCGTTACGGAAATCAGGGTGATGTTCATCACACCGATCCCGCCGACAAGCAGAGAGATTGACGCGATGGAGCTGAGCAGGATCGTCAGGATTCTGAGAGAGTCCTCCGAAGCACGCATGAGATCGGTTAGGCTCTTGACAGTGAAATCGTTTTCGCCGCCAGGGGCGATCCGATGCCTCTTTGCCAGGAGCTCGGTTACGTCCTCCACGGTGCGAGAGATGACGTCCTCAGATTCAGCCTGAATCACGATGTATTTCACTTCGTCCTGAAAGGGCGTGCCAAACAACCGAGAATAGGCTGCCGCAATCGGCACAAACACGGCATCGTCTTGATCGTCGCCGCCCGCAGACTTCCCTCTGGTCTCCAACACCCCGATGACCTGAAATGGAACATTCTGAATCCTCACGTCCTTGCCAATCGGATCGGCATCTCCCATGAGCTTTTCCGCCACGGTGTTTCCGATCACACAGACCTTTGAACCTGCACGTTCCTCCTGGAGGCTGAAAAGCCTACCCACCCCGACCTGCCAGTCTCGAGCAAGGAAATAGTCTCCGGTCACACCTGATACCTGAACACGCCAATTGCGATTCCCGTGGACCACTTGCGTCAACTGTCCCCACACGGGAGACGCTGCCCTGACTGTGGGACACAGGTTCCGAATCGCATCGCAGTCTCTGACCGTCAAGGTGTGACACGTTCCCGCACCCATGTGGGCGCCACCTTGCTTGGTGGCTCCAGGGGTAACATAGATGAGGTTGCTTCCCATGGAGCGAATCCGGTCGCCGATCAGCTCCCGCGCCCCCATCCCGAGAGCTACCATCACAATGACAGCTCCAACTCCAATGAGGATACCGAGCATAGCCAGGAGGGTTCGGAGAACATTTACCCTCAAAGAGCTCACTGCCACGCTGAGTACATTTGGGAGTCTGTTTAACATGACTCAAATCCTTGGAAGCCGCGGACTTCACCACGGCCTTTGGCTCTCGCCTGACACCTAGAAACGAAGGCCTCTCAAGTGTTTTTCCTGACCCTTCTTGCCCATGGCATGCACGACCACGCGGTCGCCAACCTGGAGCTCCTCGGAAAAGACCTGCACTTTCTCAGTGCCCTGGATTCCGAGCCGAACTTTCACGCCCTTAATCTGCCTGTCATCGTGGAGCTTCCATACCATCTGATCTCCTCTGGCGGAGAAGGCTTTTCTTGCAGAAGTCCCAGGAGAAGACTTGAGCTCCATGGCCAAAGAGGCCGGCTTGAATCGCAATGCAGCCTCCGGCACCAACATGGCGTCATGGGCTTCGCTCAGAAAGATCGTCACATTTGCGGTCATGCCAGGACGCAGCTTCAGAGAGCTGTTGTCCACATCGAGGACCACCGTGTACGTGACGACGTTTTGCTCCACTTTGGGTTCGTTTCGCACCTGTTTGACCGTGGCCGAGAATGGTTCGTCCGGGAATGAGGGCACGGTGAACGTGGCTTTCTTCCCCGGTTCCACTCGTCCGATGTCGGCTTCATCCACACTTGCATGAACCTGCATCCGGGACAGGTCTTCGGCGATCTTGAATAGCACGGGAGCTTGAAAGGTTGCTGCCACAGTCTGTCCCACATCCACGCTGCGCGAGGTAACGACGCCATTCACCGGCGCAACAATCCTGGTGTATTCGAGTTGAACCTCAGCCTTTCTTAGCTTGGCCAGCAGTTGTTCGATCCGGGCCCGTTCTAGGAGCACTTGGGCTTCCGCACGGTCTGCGCGCGTCTTGGCTGCGTCGTAATCGCTCTGGGAAATGGAGTGATTGGCAATGAGAGTCTCTTTGCGGGCAAGTGTGCGACGTTCGTCTTCCCACGTCACCTGGGCCTGGTTGAGAGCAGCCCTTGCAGCAGCCACGTCCGCTCGCGCCTGGTCCAATTCGGCTTTGAACATGGCTGGGTCGATAAGGGCGATAAGCTGCCCTTGGTGAACCTTTGACTCAAAATCCGCATACAGCTCTTTGATCGTGCCCGACACCTGGCTACCCACCAGCACCTCGATAAGAGGCTTCACGGTGCCCGTCGACGTGATCTGAGAGCGTACGCTACCCTTTTCCACCGGGACTGCAACGTACTGGGGCTCCGACGAGTTGTTGCGATAGTTGACGTAAGCGCCAAGAAAAGCAATGGAGGCTAACACCAAAGCCACGACAATGCCGAGGGTAACTCGTTTCACGTCACGTTCTCCGTGCAATTATCAGTCGTTTTCGACCAATGGACCCATGATAAACCGGCGGCGAAACCAATCGGCCGACTGTTGACACGCCCTTTGGGTCCAGCCATCTGTCCCCGAAAAGCAATTCCTGGTTGCTTTCCTCCCACGCAGTGGGACATTCTACATGAAGCGGGGCTCCCCGTCCAAGCTCGACACCGGGGCTCTCAGTACATGACACCCTTTCAAGGAGTGAGGGTGGCCCATCCGTACGGCGCACGGTTCCCCGTAACAAGACCACCACCTCCCTAGCCGGCACACTCCGCTGTGTCCCACCCCACATTCCTCCGTTTCTCGTCGATCATTCTCGTCGATTGCGGCTGGTGCTCATTACGTTTGCCAGGTTGGGAATTCTCGCTCCCCATCTATAAACGCTGCCGACCGCTGACTCGAAGGTGCCGTACAGACGCCTCTGCATCCTCTCCAAATCTGCGATCGTTGGAACTCTCATTCTATCGAAGTTCAGATTGGCTTTTACGCCGCCGTAGTACGTGCGGCCCTCATTAGGAAACCAGCCCTCATAGCTACCCAGGGGCGAATAAATGCTTGGAGGCGATAGATAGCCGATAAGGGCATATTGGCGATCCGTGAAGTTTCGAATGCCGAAGTATACAGTGGCGTCATTATCGAAAAATTCCACGTGAGCGACTTTTAGAATGAGGTTTTTAACGTTCCGCTCACTCATGTGATGATAGAAGTCTCTGATCTCATCGTCGAAGATGTACCCTCGGCTCTTGAGGTCGTCGTTTTGGTTCGCCCCTCTTACCGCGTAGACGCGCTTCTTGCTGATGTCCACGTTCTTGTCCATGTATTCGACTATTCGGTTGTCCATCACATCGACAACCATGACATCGGAACCGAGAAAGGATGCACGACTTTTCTCGTTCTGTTCGATCTCCTCGAGAGTGAAAAAGGAAACCGTCGTGCCTTTGGGTAACTCGACTGTTCCTACCGCTTCGGAAACAACAAGCGTGTCTGAGTCCAGTATCAGGAGACCGATCTGCTTCCCATCACAGACTCCACAACAAAGCAGTATTGCCAGGCACGCAGGAAACATGGCACGCGCTTTGATTAACAACCGTCGGCCTCGGCTAGGCGCCGACTGCCGCTGAAGTTGCGGCCTCTCAGTTCTTGTGCAGACGAAAAGTGACAGAGTACCCATGGAGCGCAAACTGAAGCGTCTCATGTCCGCCGCCCTTCCCCACAGACTCTTTCCGCTCCCAACTGCTCTTGCGATCACACGGGCGACACAGGGTGCTTGAGGAGTGCTCAGTACATCAAGACGAGTTGCAAGCATGGCAAACCTCCGACCCATTCCGAGACGTCCACCGTGGTGCCGTCCTCGAGGCGACACGCCTGGGTTACGGCCTTTCTGTGCTCTTCCGCCAATGCAGAAGCAATTGAAATCTCGTAGCCCAAGAACACAAAAACCCGAGCCCAACAGTGGACTCGGGAGTGCACCCAGCTTCCTTCTTCCCGATGGTTGCCGTCTCTCGCGGCGTTGTTACTACAGGCAGGTCTTCTGGCTACCGGATCATCCTAATCATCTGAACCTTCCCACCCGGTTGAGCCAGGCAGTGGCATCTCTCAGATTTTCGTCCCCGGATACAGCGGCGGGACCGCGCCGGACTCCAACCGGCTTCCCTATTAAGCGAATTTAGCACCTGTATCGTCACACAATAAACAAGAGGTTGTCTGAATGTCAAGAAAAAGAATCGACAGTCTTCCGGGGAGATACGTCTTACCGCTACCCGGTCCGCCGATGATGTGAATCCTCGACGACATGCCGGCTGACTTCTCGTGTCGAACTGCAGACAAGGAGCTTCTCTGGCAGTCGAGCGACACAGTGGTTCCCGTACCTGCACTTGTAGTCATCGATAGCTGTCCCCCAACAAATGGACATTCCCCACGCTGACTCGTTGGAGTCCTGCTGCTTCTGCAGCTTCTCTGCAGCGCAGCGCGTGCTGCCTGGAGGTCCTCGGCAGGTCGTTCAGGTAAAACGAGGGGTGAAATGCAAGCATTCTGTACGGAATCGTCGGATTCAACTCCGCGAGAAAGCGAGCAATGGAAGTAACCTCCTCCACGTCCACGTAACCGGGAACCAGCAGCGTGCTTGCCACGAGGAATGGCGGTTCCGATCTTCGAGAAATCAGTCGGCTCAACCACCTGAAGTTCTGCAGGGTGCTTTCGTTTGATACTCCGCAGAGTGCCTGATGAATCCCATCGTGCCACGCCTTGAGATCGAATTTGATGCATCCGCCGGATTCCAGGGAGAGTTGCGCCATCTTTTTCAGCAAGGCCTGTTCCGTTGCCCCGTTGGTTTCCCAGCAGATTCGAAGAACCCGATCTCCAGCTTTGCGTCGCGCAATCGCGGATGCCTTCAGGGCATGCAGGATCTGTGGCGAAGGATCGCCGCCGAAATAACAGATGCATGCAGTCCTTTCATCAGCGGCTTCGGCCAGTTGCTCTGCAGTGACAATCTTTGCCGAAAAGGTCTGAAACCGAAAGTGGTAGTTCTGGCAGTACAAGCAATTGAAGGAGCAGGCGTGATAGAAGACCGCAAGATTCTTGTACCCAAATTCAGGCCCTCTCGAGACCGAATATTCGGGATAACCAACGTCTCCGCCCGCTGGACACACGAAGTCGGCAACGCAATTGGTGGGGAGCGGGTCGTGGTAATACGAGAGATTCCCCTCCTGCGGCCGTCCGCCCTTGAGCATGCCCCCGACAACCTTCCGGACACCGCAATATCCTAACCCACCCTCGGGAATCTTGCACTTGTGAAAGCATAAGGTGCACGCGATGCCTCTCTCTGCCCTGGGAGGGTCGCAGGGGAGTCCGTGTGACCTGCGGCTGTGGTCGTGAGTTGCCTTGATATGGGGCCACAACTCACTGAAACGACCTCTGATGCAATCGCCACAGAACCCGATGGAGTCCGAAACGGTAATCGAGCTCCTGTCACAGTACTTGCACGTGCCCATCGCTTACACCATCGGGATTTGCATGGATGCTCGTGTCCTGAACTTTCGCCGGGCTGGCGAGACAATATGCTCTATAGTCCACAGTCACTTTCAAGCCCTAACTCTTTGATGAAATCCTCCAAATGCGCCACTTCACCCGTTTCCAGAGCCTCATCTATTGCTTCGGCGGCGGCGCAGTGATCCAGATAGTCCCTCGCGCTCTTCGTCTTCCGCCTTCCCCGGATCTCCGATCAGAATTTCATCGCGACCCACCATGTTTGCCTCTGGCATTTCTCATACCCCTTCCCGAAACCACCATCATTTCGATCACGGATACCAAAGAAGACACCGGAAGTCACCCATTCGTTTCCCTGAGAAAGACGGGAATCGGCTCAATTGTGCCCCCATGCTGAGGAGGCCACCTCACTGCTCAAGCGAAAATCACTGGTGGATGCCCTCTTAGACATCCTCAACTACCACTGCACTACCATCCGAATATGCGGCCCATCCCTCATATCTCCCGCTCATGTCGAATCTCAAGATTCCGACAAGAACCCTGCCAAGAAACAAACATCCAAATCAAGATGAACCCGGAATCACCCGCGCACCAAACGGGTCAATTAATGAGAGCACAAAAGGGTCGATCCTGTAGAGCGGCCAGGGCCTTCCGACCAAGCAGCGCCCTGAGTTCAGGAAACGTCTGAAACATATCATGACCTCCTCCAGCGACATTGGGTGGGGATACCACGATGTACTCCGCCACAACTTCTACGAGGCACTCCCCGATGCTGAATAACATCGATAGACCTTTAGGCAAATCATCGGTCCCGCTCGACGTGGACTTTCAGTGACCAGCTCTGCCTTTCTACTCTTTCGCATGCGATGCTGCGGGTGCCTTTTCGACAGAATTGGCCACGAATGAGCTGCATAGACCCTGTCATTGATTTTCTAGCAATAGTGCCAATGTTCAGCATTTCCAGCGATCCGAAACAGGCAGATCTGCCGATGGCGACCCGATAAGAAGCGTAGGATACCAAACGCACCCGACTTTGCGCTCTTCCCTTCTCATCATGGCTCTTCTGGGCTCACTTTGGCCAACCCTTTTACAAATGCCATGTGATATTTCGGCGTTGGCCCGATTCACGGCTCTAAGTAAGCCGTTAGCCACTCGGGGAGCGTCTGGGGGTCTGTTCATTCCTTTTTCTGTCTGAGGGGCGATCAGGCGTGATAGACTGTCACCGTTTTCAAAATCCCCCACTGTGTTGAGCCGCACGATAATGGTCTTGAGCCTGGGACGACACCGAGTCGTCTTGGATGGCTCTCGGCACTAAAACGTAAGCGCTCAGTTCCTTGTACGTGGTTCTTCATGAAGTCAGTGGAGGCTAAGAAATCGTCATGACAGCTTTGTGCGAACCATTTTACAGCTACTGGGGTAAGGCAGAGAAGGGTGACAATAGCGCTTACCACCTCCTGCCCTACCATTCGCTGGACGTAGCTGCTGTCGGGCTCCAACTCCTCAAGGAACATGCGACGCTTCGGAATAAGTTGGTTGCGCTTCTGGGCACAGATGAGGATACGTGTATCGCCTTGGTCGCCCTTTTTCTGGCTTGCCACGACATAGGAAAATTCTCGGAGGGCTTCCAACAGCTGCGTTGCGATATCTTTGCAAAGCTTCGACGGCGTCGAAGCAACCAGCAATACCGCTTACGACACGACAACCTCGGATACCTCTTATGGCAAGATCATTTGAGGGCAGAACTGTTAGACCACAACTGGTTCTCTCGGGGGGAACGGCGAGACGCTCGTAGATGGGAGGGAATTATCGACGTGTGGAGCCACGCGGTGACCGGGCACCACGGCAAGCCTCCTGACGTCACGGGCGACAAATCGACGGAGGAATATTTCCTAGATGACGACATTAGCGCTGCCAGGGAGTTCCTTGCAACTACCATTCAGCTCTTTTTGACAGCCGCGCCTGAAAGGGGATTGAATGCCCGGGACTTGTTCAAGGGGATTAAGCAATGCTCGTGGCTTTTGGCGGGGATTTCAGTTCTTTGTGATTGGATCGGTTCTAGTAGAGACTATTTTCCATATGAGAGTCGGCGGAGAAATCTTAAGGATTATTTGAATGAGTCTCAAGAAAAAGCTCTCACGGGACTGAAGGATTCGGGCGTATTGCCAAGATCTGTAGCTCGGTACTCGGGAATCAAGCACCTTTTCAGCAACATACATTCCCCCAGTCCGTTGCAGGCCTATGTCGACGCTTCAGAGATTCCCAATGTCCCGCAACTATGGATTCTGGAAGACCTAACGGGTTCTGGAAAGACTGAGGCTGCAGTGGTTCTGGCGCATCGTATTATGTCTATGGGCTTGGCCGATGGTTTGTTCCTTGCCCTCCCCACTATGGCTACGGCGAACGCCATGTACGATCGGATAGCCAACGCGTATCGCCGTTTGTTTAACCCTGGAAGCAAACCTGACCTCATACTTGCCCACAGCGCCAGGAATCTCTCGGACCGTTTTCGAATGTCCGTTCTCTCAAAGTCCTCCAAGACGCGTGAGCTTTATCGGGACGGAGAAGAAACATCTGAAGCCATTTGCGCTGCATGGCTCGCAGACAGCAGCAAAAAAGCATTTCTCGCGGATGTTGGAGTAGGTACCATTGACCAAGCGCTTGTGTCGGTCCTTCCGGTGAGACATCAATCCCTGCGATTACTAGGTTTGGCTCGGAAAGTGCTGATTGTTGATGAGGTACACGCGTATGATCCGTACATGCACACGTTGCTGCGGCACCTTTTGTGTTTTCACGCGGCCTTGGGAGGGTCCGCTATTCTATTGTCGGCGACGCTGCCACGCTCGACGAGAAGCGAGCTGCTGGCATCCTTTTCTGCAGGGCTAGGGGAAGAAACGAACGTTACGGTGGAGGAGAAATGCTATCCGTTGGTGACCCGTTTCACTGATGGTAAGGTGTTGGAATCACCGGTGTTAGAGCGAGCTGATCAGCGGCGTAACATCCGAGTCGAGCTGCTGAGCGATGAAGAAGCTGTTAGGCGGCTCGCTCTAGAAAAAGCTGAGAGCGATTCTTGTGTGTGTTGGATTCGTAACACCGTTGCGGATGCCCTGGAAGCACACGAACGCCTTTTTCAATCGGGTTTTCCAAAGGAAAAGCTGCTGCTCTTTCACGCCCGTCTTGCCATGGGGGACCGGATAAGGCGAGAGGAAGAGGTCCTGGAAGCGTTCGGCCCTAAGAGCGGCCACAAGCAGAGGGCTGGAAAAATCCTCATTGCGACCCAGGTAGTGGAGCAGTCGTTGGATCTTGATTTCGATGTGATGATCACTGACCTGGCTCCGATTGATTTGATCATTCAACGAGCCGGTCGTTTGAGGCGTCACCTTCGGGATCATCAGGGAAACGTTCTGCCGTCAGGAACATCTCTGGGCGGACGCGGAGAACCCGTGCTCTACGTCTATTCTCCCGATCCGGTAGATCAGCCGAAGAGCGATTGGTATTCAAGAACTTTCGAAAAAGCCGCTTACGTGTACCCTCACCACGGTCGACTCTGGTTGACCGCTCGGTTGCTTAAACGCGAAAAGTACCTCAGGCTGCCACACAACGCACGACTCCTCATAGAGGGAGTCTATGGTGAAAACGCCGAAGAGATTCCGCCAGGCCTCACCAAGCCCTCCACTACCGCGGAGGGCCAAGAGAGAGCCGGCAATTCGCTGGCAAATCTTAACGCCTTGAATCTTGAAGAGGGATACGCAGACACTTTGGGGCAATGGATTGAGGACTCAGCGACTCCCACTCGCCTTGGTGAAGCGAGCGTTCAAGTAAGACTCGCAAGGTGGGACGGTGGAATTTTGAAACCGTGGTTTGAGCACGGCGTGCATCCGTGGGAAATGAGCCAGGTCAGCGTTCGGGAGAATTTAATCAAAGAAGAAAAGAAGACTCTTGACAAAGTGTTAAATGAAGCGGTAATTCTCACGAAACAATCCATGCCGGATAAAGGACGGTGGAGCATCCTACTTCCCCTGACTCCTCTCGATGGCGAAGCGTGGACAACGCAGGCCCTCAATAACAGGGGCGAGGAAGTCACACTCGTATACTCTGAACGATTAGGTCTTCGTAAGCTCGAAGGAGGAGTTTGATATGCCTTTCAATCTCATTGAGGAACGATGGATTCCCGTCTTGACAAAGAGCGGGCACAGCAAACGGATTGCTCCATATGAAATTACTGAAGATTTCAAGGGGGATTACGTCGCCGCCCTCCACGCTTCTAGGCCGGATTTCAACGGCGCACTGATCCAATTTCTAATAGGGTTGATTCAGACTTGCCTTCCGCTGAAAGGCCATGAGGCTGAATTTGAATGGGAAGACCTTTTAGAGCGTCCTCCCTCACCCGAAAAACTTCGCGAGGCTTTTTCGGTATACTCTCACGCATTCAACCTGGATGGTGACGGCCCGCGCTTCATGCAGGATCTGGAGCTACGAACGGGTGAGCCAATACCGATCAGCTCCCTCATGATCGAGGCCCCTACAGGCAAAACCCACTTCGTCAAAGAGCAGGGCCTGACTGGATTATGCCGTGCTTGCGTTGCGACGGCCCTTTTCACCTTACAGACCAATGCTCCATCCGGTGGACGAGGTCATCGAACGTCTCTGCGCGGAGGCGGTCCGCTGACCACTCTGGTGATTTCCGAAAGAGAAGTCCTTTGGGAGAGCGTCTGGCTTAACGTCCTCACCGAATCCTCTCTCAAACAATGCATCGGTTCCGATCTCAATCGGCAGGCGGATTCTGATCGCTTTCCATGGCTCGCCGCCACTCGTTGCAGTGACGACAAGTCTGGAGTCATCACGACCCCTCAGGACACGCACTGCTGCCAGGTGTATTGGGCAATGCCCCGACGTATCCACTTGGATTTCTCTCATACAGGTTTCGGAGTCTGTCCTGTGTGTGGAACGAAGGACCAACTGTTGGTCCGGAAATACATCACCAAGAACCACGGTGTCAATTATCAAGGTCCGTGGCGTCATCCTTTGTCGCCCTACAATGTGGACGCCCAGGGAAATCCTTTGGCTGTCCATGCTCAACCGGGCGGCATCACTTATCGTCACTGGTTGGGCTTGGTCCAAAAAGCCTCAGGAACATTCGGCAAGAAAGTCCCTAAGGTCGAAAGACAACCGGCTTATGTAGTTCATGCCTTTAGAAGTGGCAGGCAGAAACAGATGAATCTTCGTTACCTAGTCTGGGCATTTGGCTATGACATGGACAAAATGAAGGCTCGATGCTGGTACGACGGCCAAATGCCGCTTCATTACATTTCACAAAAGAACCGAAACAAGTATGAGAACGAAGCAGCCGCTTTGGTGTTGGCTGCGCAGCAAGTTGCAGGCAACCTCAGAGGCGCGCTCAATCGCGCATGGTTTCCGGAAGGCAAGGAAACAAGGGGTGATTTCGGATTCGTAGACACGGCCTTCTGGCATGACACCGAGCCAGCATTCTATTCAACTCTGAGCAACGTCAAAGAGTTTCTAGAGACCGGCCAGGACACCACTGAGGTTCGCGGCAAGTGGCATAAGATTCTTTGTGACCAAAGCGAACGTATCTTCGACCTGTACGCCCTAAGCGGCCCCATCGAGGATGCTGATCCGAAACGAATCGCTATCGCCCGAACAAATCTAAGGAGATTCAATCGGGGAAAGAACATTGTTGTGGACCTACTCAATCTGCCAGCACCGAAAGCCAAATACACAAAACGGACGTCAACAAAAGGAGTGGATGAATAATGGAAAGGGGAGATTTCGGCAAAGTGGTCGAGGAGTGGTGGCGAGGGCTTGATGAGAATCGCGGAGATCGAGCCCAACTCCGTCGCTGTGCATGCCTTTCGGAAGTCGTTTTCGTTCCTGCGTATCATCGCTTGCGCCGAAGACTGCCGACCATGGCAGAGAAGAATGAAGCAGCATTGATGACTGTGGCGGCTCTGGTATCACACGTTAAGGAACACCAGCCTGGAATGACATTCGCTCAACAAATGGGAATGCCCAAGAACGACGGAGGAAAGGCCCGGGTCAGTGGACTACGTTTCCGACGCCTCTTGCAACAACGCAACCATGAAGAGCTCTTCGCGGCAGCGATCCGCACGATCCATCTCTTGGGGGGAACCGTAAACCTCCACAGCCTTGCCGATGGAGCCTACTGGTGGAACGACAATACAAAGAAACAATGGGCTTACGACTATTATGAAACCGCACCTGACGAGAAGTAGGACTGAAAGGAGGAAGTGATGTCCAGGTTTCTGCAGTTGCACATTCTTACTTCATATCCACCGGCCAACCTCAATCGTGACGATCTCGGTCGCCCGAAGACCGCCGTGATGGGTGGTGCTACCAGACTCCGGATTTCCTCGCAAAGCCTCAAGAGATCTTGGAGGAAATCCGACATCTTCGAGAGTGCTGTAGGGCGTGAACATATCGGCACTCGCACGAAAACTATGGGGGTCCAAGTCTACAATAAGCTCATCGAAGGCGGAGTCGAGGAGATGGATGCCAGGCAATGGGCCAGGGCAATAGCCGAAAAGTTTGGCAAACTGAAAACAGCAGCAAAGAACAAACCGACGCAAGATCTTGAAATCGAACAATTGGCCCACTTTTCTCCCCAGGAGGAAAAGAAGGTCTTCGATTTGGTTGAAAAGCTCGTTCAAACCAAGGCAGCGCCCACAGAGGATGACCTCAAGCTGGTTCAGAAAGATCACACCGCTGCGGATATTGCACTGTTCGGCCGTATGCTGGCGGACAATCCGTTTTGCAATACTGAGGCGGCGGGTCAGGTTGCCCATGCCATCACCGTCCATAAGGTGGCGATTGAAGACGACTATTTTACCGCAGTTGATGATCTGAACCGGGGCGAAGAAGACATGGGCGCCGGTCACGTGGACGTGGCCGAGTTCGCAGCTGGACTTTTCTACCTCTACATATGCGTGGATACGCAAAGCCTTAGAAAGAACCTCATGAATAGCGAGGACTTGGCTGCTCGAACTCTCCGCGGTTTGGTAGAAGCCGCAGCGAAGGTATCACCAACCGGAAAGCAAAACAGTTTCGCGTCCCGAGCATACGCTTCCTATATTCTTGCGGAAAAAGGAGACCAGCAGCCCAGATCGTTATCGGTTGCTTTCCTGAAGCCGGTGAACGCTGATGACATGCTCAATGCGTCCATCAAACGTCTTGAGGACACGCGCGATAGAATGGATGGGGCGTACGGCAATTGCTGGACGGAATGCAAGGTCATGAGTGTCCACGAAGGCAAAGGAAGCCTCTCCGAAATAATCGAGTTCGTTGTGAGGCCATAACTATGCGACAATACCTAGTCTTTCGCTTGTACGGTCCAATGGCTTCGTGGGGTGACATAGCGGTCGGTGAATACCGCCCCAGCTTCTTTCATCCCACCAAATCGGCGATCATCGGGTTGATCGAAGCCGCTCTCGGCATTGATCGATCCGATGAACAAACCCATCAAGAGATGACCCGGTCGTACGGGTTTGCCGTGCGTGTCGACGCTCCAGGGACTCTCTTGCGTGATTATCACACCATTCAAGTTCCGCCGAACACAAAGAACGCGGTCTATCTCACCAGGAAAGAAGAGTTGGGAGCCGAAAAACAAGGGACAATTCTGTCGTATCGGGACTATTATTGCGATGCCCTCAGCTTTTCTTGTCTATGGACGAAGGTGGGATCGCCGCCCTATACATTAGAATCGATCAAGGCAGCCCTCAAATCCCCGCGCTTTCCACTATACCTCGGCAGGAAGTCGTGTCCACCTTCCTTACCGTTGGAGCCACGTCTGATGGAAACCGCCACTTTGATGGACGCCTTCAATCACTACCTAGCATCGGAGCAAGAACCTATGGCAGACGCGCTTCAAGGACTCCCCAGGGGACAGTTCGTTGGCCTTTACTGGGAAGAACTTCCGGCAGCGGATGTGGGGTGCAAGGCGGATCGCACTGTTAGACGCCGCGACGTGCTACTGAATCGACGAGCCTGGCAGTTCTCTGACCGTAAGGAGTATGCTGCCACGTTCTCGCAAGAGGAAGGGATGTGAGATGTTCTTCAGCAAGGTGACGGTTAGGGCCATTGACGGCGAGCTCGGGGACCTCTCGGATCTGGTTTGCACGCGGAGTGGCTACGGGCTTCATCAGGCGATATGGAAGCTCTTTCAAGATCCTTCCGTTGCGCAGCGCGACTTCCTGTATCGCCACGAAAATGAAGAAGGAAGACCGGTTTTTTTCGTGGTATCCCAGCGAGAACCGGTACCGTACGGGAGCTCATGGGAGATTCGTACAAAGCCATACGCTCCCAAGGTGCGCGAAGGTGAGCGCATGGCCTTTTCGTTAAGGGCCAACCCGGTGAGAGCGGGAAAGAGCGAAACGAACGGCAAGCACGCTCGCCATGATGTAGTTATGGCAGCAAAAAGGCGACTGAAAAGCGAAAATACTCCTCGCGACCTCTGGCCGATAGAAGCGGAGCTCATTCAGGACGAGGGCGTGAACTGGCTGAAATCGCGGGCTGAAGGGTACGGATTCCGGATCTCGCCGGACGAGGTGCGTGTAGAAGGCTATCAACAGCACCGCTATTTCAGGAACAAGAGCAAGCCGATTCGCTTCAGTACAGTCGATTATGAAGGCTTCCTTACAGTGACGGATCCGGAACTGTTCGTCATGAAAGGATTGTTCCGAGGTATTGGGCACTGCAAGGCATTCGGTTGCGGGATGCTTATGGTGCGGAGGACATCACCGAGGTTTTTCCCAGGTTAGTTTTTGGAGCCTTTCAGGTGAGGCCGCAGCCTTGGGACCATTCAGTTCCTCATGCACGTGGGGATCAACCGGGTTAGATGAACCGGTCCGGGATTTTGCCCAAACGTTCCCCACCTATGTGGGGAAGGCCCCTGAAAGGAGTCCGCACGGATTATCCTGTGATGCATGTCCACCAACCGCGGGGAAGTCGTTCCTCACTCAAATGAGGATGAATCATATGTTACCGCCATTGAAACCCATTACAATGAAGGAACGGTTGTCCATCCTATTCTTGGAAAAAGGGCTCCTTGATGTTCGTGACGGAGCGTTCGTGCTGGTAGACAAGAACGGTGTCCGCACGCATATTCCAGTGGGTGGAGTAGCGTGCTTAATGCTGGAGCCGGGCATTCGCGTTTCCCATGCAGCGGTAACCCTTGCCACCCGGGTGGGGACGCTGCTGACGTGGGTCGGTGAGGCCGGGGTGCGTCTGTATTCCTGTGGTCAACCGGGCGGCGCCCGGTCCGATAAGCTGCTCTATCAGGCCAAACTCGCGCTGGACGAGACATTGCGCCTCAAGGTCGTGCGACGGATGTTTGCCATGAGATTCGGCGAAGAGCCGCCGGCTCGACGGAGCGTCTTACAATTGAGGGGGATAGAGGGGGCTCGGGTACGAGCCATGTACGGATTATTGGCACGAAAATTCAAAGTGCCGTGGAAGGCTCGCGAATACGACCCGGAAAAGTGGGGCACCGGGGACATTGCCAACAGATGTTTGAGCGCGGCCACTGCGTGTTTGTACGGGGTAACGGAAGCATCGGTTTTGGCAGCGGGATATTCCCCGGCCGTAGGTTTTCTGCACACGGGCAAGCCCAAATCGTTCGTCTATGATATTGCGGATATCTTCAAGTTCGATACGGTGGTACCCATTGCGTTCAGGGTCGCTGCCCGAAACCCGAGAGATCCTGAGAGGGATGTGCGAATTGGTTGCCGGGACATTTTTCGCTCCACCAAGCTGCTAGAACGCATCATTCCAACAATAGAAGATGTCTTGGCAGCAGGCGGCATTGAGATTCCACAACCGCCGGATGACGCCGTTCTACCGGCTATCGAGGAACCGGAGAAGTTAGGCGATGATGGTCATCGTGGTTGAAGGGGCTCCTCCGAGGCTGAGGGGCAGGTTAGCGGTATGGCTGTTGGAGATCCGCGCCGGAGTCTATGTCGGGAATTACTCCGTAAGAGTGCGAGATTACATTTGGAAACAGGTGGTTGAGGGGATAGCGGATGGCAATGCGGTGATGGCGTGGCGGGCGAAGACGGAGGCTGGCTTTGATTTTGTGACTTTAGGCGCCAATCGTAGGATTCCATGCGAGATGGAGGGGGTCAAGCTGGTCTCCTTTCTGCCGGAAGCGGGAAGTGACGCCGAACTCGAAGACGAGCAGGATCTGCCGGAACCTCTTGATTGAGCACTTTCCGGAAGTCGAGGTCCGGTAATCCTGGCAGCTACTGAATAGCCTTGCGATAACAGAGCGTTGAAACTGGAGTGTTCCCCACAGGCGTGGGGATGAACCGATCAATTACTGAACGAGGGTTCAGTCTTATGAGTGTTCCCCACAGGCGTGGGGATGAACCGAACAGTGTCCTCCGCGAATTTGGCAAGCTCCTGTGTTCCCCACAGGCGTGGGGATGAACCGTAGTTCGCCCACCATTCGTCTATTCCGATCCAGTGTTCCCCACAGGCGTGGGGATGAACCGCAAACGCGTTCTGGACCCTCCACGGAAAGGACGTGTTCCCCACAGGCGTGGGGATGAACCGATGAACTTAAACGCTGGATCACTTTTGCTGGCGTGTTCCCCACAGGCGTGGGGATGAACCGATTCCAGGATTTAAATAAAGACTACAGAGAATGTGTTCCCCACAGGCGTGGGGATGAACCGGCCGAATTGGAGGAGGCACAGGCTGCAGTGAGGTGTTCCCCACAGGCGTGGGGATGAACCGCTGATTCGATAGGACGTGCAAAATACGGTCCGGTGTTCCCCACAGGCGTGGGGATGAACCGCTCGATAGAGAAGCACAGAAGGGCGACATGTTGTGTTCCCCACAGGCGTGGGGATGAACCGCTCGACCTGTCCATCCCCGTTATTCAGGAGAAGTGTTCCCCACAGGCGTGGGGATGAACCGATGCTGACGAGATCACTATAGTGGGGGGGCGTGTGTTCCCCACAGGCGTGGGGATGAACCGTACGATTGGTCCGCCTTCGTCTCTCCATTCTAGTGTTCCCCACAGGCGTGGGGATGAACCGTAAGTCTTGACACTCCGGCTGCTGGTGACAATGTGTTCCCCACAGGCGTGGGGATGAACCGTTTATCGGGGCATGATTGCAGAATGTTGTTGGGTGTTCCCCACAGGCGTGGGGATGAACCGATGATTCTAAAACCGCACACTCAATGGTTCCGGTGTTCCCCACAGGCGTGGGGATGAACTGGATCCTCAGGAGAAACCTTCCCATGATCTCTAGTGTTCCCCACAGGCGTGGGGATGAACCGTGACTTCTATCGATTCCTCTACCATTTTCGTAGTGTTCCCCACAGGCGTGGGGATGAACCGAGAAAAACCTGTTCATGATTAGGGTGGTAGGAGTGTTCCCCACAGGCGTGGGGATGAACCGAGGGCAAATATGACAGGCTCATAGCGAGACTGGTGTTCCCCACAGGCGTGGGGATGAACCGCCAGAAGTATGACCGCAGGCCTCGTGCATGACGTGTTCCCCACAGGCGTGGGGATGAACCGATGGCACCGAAAGGGATAGTCCAGCCCCTGCTGTGTTCCCCACAGGCGTGGGGATGAACCGATGGGGCAGTTGTTATGCGTCAGGTGTGTCCGGTGTTCCCCACAGGCGTGGGGATGAACCGATTTCGTGACAGGCTCACCTGACCCTTCTTCCGTGTTCCCCACAGGCGTGGGGATGAACCAGCAGCTACATAGTCGTCAGGATCCGTTATGTCGTGTTCCCCACAGGCGTGGGGATGAACCGTCTAAAGTGGCTGAAAGCAGCGCAACGCTTAAGTGTTCCCCACAGGCGTGGGGATGAACCGCCGAGACGCTGACATCGTGTAGATTGGTAGCCGTGTTCCCCACAGGCGTGGGGATGAACCGATGTCATTAGCGCAGAGCCTAGGACCGGGACGTGTTCCCCACAGGCGTGGGGATGAACCGTGCGAACACCACTTCCTGCATAACTATCACTAGTGTTCCCCACAGGCGTGGGGATGAACCGCTAGGCGGCACCATCAATCCGCCTCCGAAGATGTGTTCCCCACAGGCGTGGGGATGAACCGAGCCGAATACACGTTGCGCGCGCTTCCGCGTCGTGTTCCCCACAGGCGTGGGGATGAACCGGTACGCGTATTTCCTGTTATAGATGGGGGCGAGTGTTCCCCACAGGCGTGGGGATGAACCGACGGATTCCGAAATATCCGGGAATAAGGAAGCGTGTTCCCCACAGGCGTGGGGATGAACCGGAGTATTTCGACGGCAATGGCAAGATGATAGGGTGTTCCCCACAGGCGTGGGGATGAACCGGTGGTTTTTGGGAAGTTGCGATCTGCGGAGAAGTGTTCCCCACAGGCGTGGGGATGAACCGAACCGGATCCTCCGCAGTCGTATAGGACGCCGTGTTCCCCACAGGCGTGGGGATGAACCGGTATCCCCTGAGGATCCGTTGCATGTGAAGGCGTGTTCCCCACAGGCGTGGGGATGAACCGTTGAGAGAGATACTTGGTGAGGAACAGTTCGCGTGTTCCCCACAGGCGTGGGGATGAACCGGCAGGTGGAATCACAGCAGCGTTTACGTTCCTGTGTTCCCCACAGGCGTGGGGATGAACCGGCAGGTGGAATCACAGCAGCGTTTACGTTCCTGTGTTCCCCACAGGCGTGGGGATGAACCGAAGACCATGTTTCAGTATCGCATTCATGAACGGTGTTCCCCACAGGCGTGGGGATGAACCGGCAACTCAAACCTAAAAGCCTTTTCAGTTTCCGTGTTCCCCACAGGCGTGGGGATGAACCGTTCGCGGCATCGCGAGCTATCACACGAATCGCGTGTTCCCCACAGGCGTGGGGATGAACCGGTCCGGTGTGACATCACTTCCAGTGGCGGGACGTGTTCCCCGCAGGCGTGGGGATGAACCAGAAACAGCGGCTCAACCAGGTCGTGATACTGCGTGTTCCCCACAGGCGTGGGGATGAACCGATATTGTGGTACCACAGTGGCATAAACATTGCGTGTTCCCCCACGTATCATCACGTGGTGAAGAACAGCGAGGGCGTCTATTCTCGCCGATCTGGGCATGAACAAGGTCTGTACAGCTATTCAGCTTGCATGTCTACTTAGTTTTTGGAGAGCCTCCCGCGGGCCCCGCGGACTTGGAGACGGCCTCCATGTTCTGGACATAGGTCTCTGCCGATGAGCTACATGGCTCCTCTGTCAAAAGAGTTCCACTCGATCGTTCGGGCTTGAAAAACGCCAGAAGATCTCTGATCTTAGAGGAACGGGTAGTCGTGACGGTTTACAGGACTTCTCGATTGGAGAGGTACCGGAGGTGAAGGTCCAATGAAAATCCAGTATAACGAAGAAACCGATACGTTGACCATCACCTTTCGTGATGCGCGGGTACGAGAAAGTGACGAAATTCGTCCTGGAACCATAGTAGATTTCGGTCACGACGGCGGAGTGGTTGGGATTGAAATAGTGTCGGCCTCGAAATTCGTTGAAAAGACCCGAGAAATCCAGTTCGCGGTGGGTGAATAAGAAAATGACGGCCGGCTAACCCGAAAGCTCGTCCGCGACCGTGCCCTCTCTAACAGGAGGGGATCGAAGCGGCTCTTCTCGGGGGGGCAAATCAACGAGCCCAATGGCAGAGCGATTATTCTCCCGTTGAGGGGGAGCTTGGCGAATGTCCGGAAACGGACTTGCCCGCGCGTGACAACGAATCGTCGTACCACCGTATCGCATTGCACTGAACGAAGGAACGGCGGGCTGTGAGCGTCTCCGCTTATTTGTCAAGGAACTATCCCCGAATGATCAACCGAAGAGGGTTCCCATTTGGTATGGGCGGGTCCCCTTGACTATCTCGATGTGGCATTTGGCCTCCAGTTTGACGATCACGGATTCGGTGTGGGGGCAATTGATAAGGCATTGTGCTAGATGAATCTTCGTGGGCTCTTCACTGAAGCTCGAGGAATTCCACACCTTCATCAGGGCCAGGCCCCCATCAACGCATAGCCTGGGCAGTCCCCACAGCTCGTGATGCCGACTACTTCCGCCTTTGTGGATCGGTACCGGCTGAATTCACCTTCATACCGGTTCAAGGCCACCAAACAACGTGAAAAACCCCAAACGCAGTTGGAATTCAGCAGCGTGGAAATGCTCAAAGCCTGCCTCGCAACGAGCGACGGTGTCACCATGATTCCTGAGGTAACGGTTCGCGGCGAGATCGCTCGCGGCGACCTGGCGGTTCTGCAATGGGAGGACGAGCACACGGAAACGGGTGCAAAATTGGATGGAACGCACCAGATCGGCGGTCGTTGCTCCGGGGGCGGGAATGGTCTTGACAAGCATCCGGTCACAGGCTAAGATCCTGCTGAGTTGGGGGATCGTCTAGCGGCAGGACGACGGGTTCTGGCCCCGTTAACCGAGGTTCGAATCCTCGTCCCCCAGCCATTAACCTACCGGAATCAGTCAGATCGGACCTTCAAAAAAGGTGTCAGCAAATCGTCAGCAAATTCCGAATCCTCTTACCTCTCAAGCTTACCCCTTGTAGCGACTGAACATACCGATATCACGGAGCATTCCTACCGAAATTAACCGGAATGGTTCAGCACGTATTACTTGGGAACACCACAGCTTCGATGCAGAGAGATGGCATGGCTCTTGCAAAATCACGGTCTGTGTGTCACGCGTGCGTGAAGCCAAAACTAAACGCTACCCTTCGATAAGCCTTTGTGGAAGCATCACAGAAAAGCACTATTGAGAACTAGATCACGGCTTGCAGGCATCATATGGTAATCGCTCTTGATGTCGTCACGAATAGACACCCGCCCCAATCTCCCGGTGACCTTTCTTCGGAGGGGTTGCTGGGGGGCGCTGAATCCTTCTAACGCAGCCCGTACATTCTTCCCGCGATCCGGACACTGGCTCCTTTTTCTTGCTATAGCCAGGTCATGGCTGTATAAAAAGCTACAATTCCAAATCCAGACGGTATTCCATGTACCTTGATTTGCATGAGGTGCGAGATGGCTCGGAATGACCAAAGACACACGCTGCCGCACTCTTCGACGTCACGGGATAAGGCCGCAGAGCGAGAGATGATGAGCCGGAA
>Ga0067045_1029097_pt1 | contig 23911 bp, 24 predicted proteins | sample TerdegcTABiofilm_FD_59184 | JGI IMG/M metagenome (GOLD analysis project Ga0067045, IMG submission 59184) | Combined Assembly of (Gp0054472, Gp0054536) Wastewater bioreactor microbial communities from Singapore -Terephthalate degrading... | reverse complement strand
TTTAAATCCCACTATTGGTAGCTTAAACGAAGCAATTACTTCCTCATAGCCTTCTGTTACAAGCCTTTAAATCCCACTATTGGTAGCTTAAACGCTGTTCGGACCCAGCAAATCTTACAGGTACTGCTCTCTTTAAATCCCACTATTGGTAGCTTAAACACTTTTCGAAATCATTTGTAATATGTGGTCTCTTCCCTTTAAATCCCACTATTGGTAGCTTAAACAAGCGTAGAACTTGCAAACGGCGATGGTGAGTTTGACTTTAAATCCCACTATTGGTAGCTTAAACGATGACGTATATATTAGGAGTTTATGCATTATGGAACTTTAAATCCCACTATTGGTAGCTTAAACTTTAGCAGGGCATACGCACAAGATGGCATATATCTTCTTTAAATCCCACTATTGGTAGCTTAAACATTAGTATATTAATAACATAAAGTAAAGCCTATGCGTCTTTAAATCCCACTATTGGTAGCTTAAACGCTTAAAAAAAATTATATATGTAATAAAAAAAGCTCTTTAAATCCCACTATTGGTAGCTTAAACCAGATATAATGTTATATAGGTTGCAAAATATATCATCTTTAAATCCCACTATTGGTAGCTTAAACTTTGCCACCTTCCTGATAACAGCCACCGTATGGTATCTTTAAATCCCACTATTGGTAGCTTAAACCAGTTGAGATTATAGCCCGCCCACAACAGAGGAGATACTTTAAATCCCACTATTGGTAGCTTAAACACATTAAGCCGACATTGTACAATATATATTTTTGCACTTTAAATCCCACTATTGGTAGCTTAAACTCTTGCCTTTATTATAAGTGGCAACTCTTCCGTTACCTTTAAATCCCACTATTGGTAGCTTAAACATTTTCAAAACACATTTAAACAAATAATAAAACAATCTTTAAATCCCACTATTGGTAGCTTAAACTATTCAGCACCATAGTGATATTGAAACAAAAGAAACTTTAAATCCCACTATTGGTAGCTTAAACCACTTCACCGTATTGTTTTTTAACCCACTCAAATACATCTTTAAATCCCACTATTGGTAGCTTAAACGCTTGTTGGGCATTGTATCAAGCGTGAAATTAAAAGCTTTAAATCCCACTATTGGTAGCTTAAACTTTTATGTTGTCTGGATTAGCAGTTGGTATTGGGGTCTTTAAATCCCACTATTGGTAGCTTAAACCAACTTCATTGGTTGGTATTACTTCAATGCATTCTTCTTTAAATCCCACTATTGGTAGCTTAAACCATACAATCCATACAGCAAAAAAGATGTTATATATACCTTTAAATCCCACTATTGGTAGCTTAAACTAATATATTTTTATTATTGCCTTTAATTGTTGCCGACTTTAAATCCCACTATTGGTAGCTTAAACGATGTAAATATTGCTATGCCCCTGGCATAATGAAAATCTTTAAATCCCACTATTGGTAGCTTAAACTCAGCATCGATATCGGCAAGTTTTCTCAATATTTCCCTTTAAATCCCACTATTGGTAGCTTAAACATATTTCTTATTTCTCTTTCAGATATATTAATATATCTTTAAATCCCACTATTGGTAGCTTAAACAAAATATATGGAGTAATAATAAAGGAGGAACAAAAACTTTAAATCCCACTATTGGTAGCTTAAACGTAATATTTTCATTGCTTCTGTTTTATTTTTGGCTTCTTTAAATCCCACTATTGGTAGCTTAAACTATAAATAACAATATAAAAGAGATTGACACTTTTTCCTTTAAATCCCACTATTGGTAGCTTAAACGCACGACAACTTGCCGCAAGGTTCAATTCATTATTCCTTTAAATCCCACTATTGGTAGCTTAAACCAAAAAAGAAAAAGATAAATGTATACAATCATCAATCTTTAAATCCCACTATTGGTAGCTTAAACCCGTCATTTATAGCCGTATAACGACTTTTATTTCAAAATATGTATAGTACAATAATTTAGGTTTTCTCAAACCTTCGATAAGGTATTCTTACAGAAATTATATACTTTTGTCAATAGTTAAATTATACTTCTTGTAGGATCAAAATCTATTCCAATATTTTCTCTATCCAGAACTGTTTTTTGGGGTAGCCTGTATATCACAACATAGTCTTCTTTATCATCTATTAACTTTGCTATCTCCTGTTTCAAAGCAAACAACTTTGCCTCCGTTATTTCGCCTTCAAAAACCGATTTTTGCGTATGGTGCAAATATTGTCTGCACTTTTTCATTACTTTTGGAAGACGTTTACGTCCTGCCGGTGTTAACGTTGATATGTCATATACAAGTATGATATACATATTTACTTCAACTTTGATTTATAATTTTTTTTTGTATCATATTGACAAACTCTTTTGCTTTGTTTGCAAGTTCTATTGCCTCATCAAATTGTATAGTAACAAATTCTTTATAATCGGATTCTAATCTATAATTGAATATTTTGTGCAAAATTTTGGAATATGTAATATCAATAATACCATTCTTAATAAATTCTTTATCAAAAATAATAATTATACCTGAATGCTTTGATGTATTAATAGTTATATTGTATTTAATAAAAAGTGCTAATATTGCATAGAACATGGCATAATAAGATATATTTATTTTACTTCGGGTTGAAAATTTTTCTTTAATCATTACATCAATTTCCAATATAGTTTCTTCAGCTTGCTGTAAGCGATAATTCATTAATGTTTCTTTGTGATTCATATTGCAATACCTTGATTTTTTATATTTTCAATAATGGGTGCTGATTTTACTGCTGTACTTGTTATTTCATATTCATCTAAAATCAGAGGTGATATGTATATATCGTACTTATATCCAATCTCCCATGCTATTTCATAAATTATATCTTTTTTTTCTTTTGTTACCTTATCTATAACGATGAAAACGTCCAGATCACTATATTCATCATTAGTACCTTTAGCTCTTGATCCAAATATTTTAAAATCAATAACAGGAATGTGTAATTCTATTGCCTTTTTAAATTCACGTGCTATTGTATAATCTTTTCTATTCATTATTCATACCTTCAATAAATTTAAAACATTTTACCACCAGATTTTAAAGCTTTGATATTCATCTTCACCTAAAAGATGTTTGATTAATTTATATAATTCCAGACGTACAAGTTTTTGATAGCTTACCCTTCGCTTTAACTTTTTATGCATTATTGTGGTTTGTATCCTTTCATCAAAGTTTTTTACTACAATTTTTTTCCCTTCTTCTTTTAAATAACAATAATTTAAATCTTTGTCAAAATGTTTTTGTGTTATCTGATTATTATTTAGTAAATCAAAAATCATCCTATCAGCATATATTGGTTTAAATATTTCGGCTATATCCAGTGCTAATGAAAATCGCCTGTATGATGGCTCATGCAAAAAGCTTACGGTGGGGTTTAGCTGTGTTTTATAGATTTCTTTTATGACTAACGAATATACAAGACTATTACAAAATGAGATAAGTGCATTCATCATATTATCTGGTGGATGTTTTACTCGTTTTTCAAATTCTATTTCCTGTTTAATTATTACCGGGAATGTTGAGTAATAAACATCGCGTGCATTACCTTCAATTCCCATGAGTGATGGGATATCATCTTGCTTCTCAGCTAATTCATTAAATCCTTGTAATTTCTCAATTATTTCTTTAGATATCTCTGGATATCGTTTAATGTTATTAATACATCCGTGTATTGCTCCTTTCACAAACTCCCGTGCAATTGCAATTCTCTTTTTTCCATCCAAATACGCTGCTACCTGTTTTACAAGCACTTCACCTGATTGTAAAAACTCACGAGGGTAAATACTACCAGTGTACCATCCATAATAATTAAAAAAGTGTATCACAATTTGTTGTTGTGCTAAAAAGTTTATTGCTTTTGTGTTTATATCAATTTCACCAAATAAATAAAGACTATCAATGTCGTTTATTGGAATAAATACATTCCCCTCACTTGTTTCCAATACTATAGAATTATCTTTACGACTTATTCGGCCACTTTTAAATATATAATAATCTTTCATATACTATTCTAACAATAGCAAAACTCGTAATAACTGCACTTTTTGCAGTAAGGTTCATTGATTATTGGTGGAGGTAATTGCATTTTTAATATTCTATTAATTTCGTTAATGATTGATTGTATATCGTTCTTATCTTTATCTGAAAATTCAACTTTAATTATTTTTTTAATTTTCGGATAATCGATTTCACCTTTTATTCCATTAACACCTAAATTTTCTAAAAGGTAAATATAATATTTAATTTGCCAAATATGAAGATCTTCCATTTTTTTTGATTTTTTAACTTCATGGATAATTTTTCTTTTTTTATCCATAAAATCTATTACACCTTCGTTGTTATCACAATCACTAAGATAAATCTCATGTATTTTTCTATCATATGTGTTTTCAGAAATAAATTTTCCTATTTCTACATCCTCTGATGTATGCTCCATTCTTATATTCTTTGCATACAACCATAGTTGTCTTTTACAGTGAAAATAATAATCAATATATACACCTTGCATTTATATCACATTACTTGTTAATTCATCTTGTAGCTTTACATATTTATTATTGTTTTTAGTTTGAACTACGTATATATCTTTTGACCATATATACAACTTTTTATAAACCATATCATTATCAATATCATGTTTTAACTGATTTATAACATCACAGAGTGAACATATTTTTCTATCTATAAAATCATAATAAGGTATTTGAATAACAAAATTTGCTACAATATCCCTTTTGAATATAGTATAGTTTAGTTTTTCACCTTTATTTACAACTAATAATTGCAAAGCCTTCTTTAGATTATCTATTTGCGATTCATCTATAACTGAAACATTTAAAATTTCCCTGAATATTCTCTGGGCTTCTTCCTTCCTATCAGAAATAAAACCTGCATCCAAAACATCAAGAGTTGTGTAAAAATCTTTAAGATACTCACTATCATGATCTAATTCCTTATAAACATTATTATTAAGTTTAAATTTATCATATTCAGATATATCAATAGTATCTTGTATTTCTTTCTTTGAAGACCTTTTTTTATTTTTAGATTCTTCTTCATCTACGATAGAATTTAAAATAGTAATTTTTTCAATATCTAATTCTTTCTTTTTGTAATAGTCATTAAAATCACTTTTCTTTTCTTTTTCACTAAAAACATTAAATGCAATTAATGTTTTTTCTATAAGTTCTCTATGATATACTCTACTTTGTCCTGATTGCAATCCATTTTCAAATACCAACACAAACACATTAGGTTCATCACTATTTTTTAATTTGAAATTTTCTTTATGTCGTCGTAACACTCTACCCATTCTTTGAATTAACGCATCCATTGGACAAATCTCTGTATAGAGTATATCTGCATCTAAATCAAGAGAAGCTTCAACTACCTGTGTAGCAACTAATATCATCCCTTCAGAATCATTTTCAGGCTTAGGATTTTTAAATTTTGTTTCAATTACATTTTTTATTCTGTTTTTTTCATTTAATGTAAATTGCGAATGAAATAATAGAACGTTGTCGTTTTTAATTTTATTTGATCCATATTGTTCAAGAGCCGATTTAATCTTTTTATATACATCATTAGCTTGCTTAATTGTATTACATATCACTAAAACTCTTTTGTCTTGAGCTTTGATAATTATTTCATTTATTATTTTTTGTTGTATAGAAAAATCTGTTTTCTTTTCACTTTTTTTATTTTCAATCTTGTAGAATTGCAATCGATGTTTTATTAATTTTTCATAACTATTTTTTCTTTCTTCATATAAATTGACTGGCGTTATTTTGGTATCAATCCTTTTTTCAATTTCTTGTAGAATAAATGATGGGAGTGTTGCGGTCATAAGTAAAAACTTGCCACCTAAATGTGAAATATCCTCAATAAATTTAATGATAATAGCTGCTGCTTTTGGATCATACGCCTGAACTTCATCTATCACAAGACGCGAATATGAAAATGTTGCATATATCCTTTCATAACCAGGTGGACGTAATCCATAAGGAAAAAATTGATCGCCGGTTGAAATAATAACGGGATATGCTAACTGCTTTGCAACTTCGTATGTTTTTATGCGCTCCCAATTTTCTTCATATCCTAACAAATAAACATCGGCGTCGGAATGTAAAAGCGCTGTTTTATCAATACCAAATATGTTTTGTGCTCTTTCATAAATTTGCTCAGCTGCAGAACGCAGTGGTAATGTATAAAATATTTTTTGCCCAAAGCTCCATAAAAAAGCCAATTCAGTTTTGCCACAGCCAGTGGGAGCTACAACAATTAAATTATCTTTATTATGTTCTATTATGGCATTTTGCCATAAATTCTCTTCACCAAAATTAGGCATCTTATTTCTAATTTCGTTAATAATATTTCTCTTTATATGTTTTAACTCAATATTTTTTATTTCAATATCATATTTGTTTTCATCTTCTTCACAAAAGGATGCAAAATGGTCGCATCGTTGTAAAAAACCACTTATAAGTATCCACATTTTTTTTCCATCTTCTTTAGTTTCTTTAGTTTCTAATCTTTTAGGAAGCCAATAAATCTGATAAGGTGGCACAACATATTCCGCAAAAGAAATGCCATTTGATAAGCCTTCAAGCATTTCCATGTTTACTGAAATAATTTCTTTATCCTCACCAATTATTTCTTTTAGTTCATTGTATAAATTGGTTTCTAAATCTTTTAAATATTTTGAAAATTTAAGATATTCAAATTTATCACTACCAAAACGCATATCAAATTCAAGCGACTTTTTCCAATGATGGTAGGCTATTGCTGAAAGAACATACTTAACATACTCGCTATGCTCTTCACCAAGAATATTTCTTAATCTTTCAGTATTAATAAATAGTACTGACGCCAATGAATGATAGATGTTAATCGAATCATTAACATCAAACGGTTCATAGTTTTTGTTTTGAACATATCGTATTTGGAAATAAGGTAAAACCTTACCCAGATCATGCAATTTTATTGCCCATTCAATAAGCTTCGCTATATTATTTACACTATTTGAGTATGCTTTTCCTATTTTACTAAAGTTTTCTAATATATCTTCTGTATGTTGCTTTAATGTCACTCCATTATCTTTTGCCAGAATATTGGTCATATATTCCCCCACAAAAAAACTGGTAATTGGAGCTCCTTGTCGAAATAACAATAGCCATTAAGGATTTTGCCATCGTTGAGTTTGGCATTTATCGTATCATATTGACGCTTTCCAGTGTTATTATAGTGGAATTCATAATTTTCTATTTTTGAAAAGGTAGCCAGTGTATAATTAACACCATCGAAAAGATCCCAATTTATTTGAACATTATCATTATTAAATTTATATAATTGTTGTGGTATCCAGAAAAAAAATTGGTAATTGCCATCTCTTCGCTTATATTCAATACTTTCATCGCTTAATAATGCAATATTTCTATAAACTATCCAATCTTCTGAACGACCTAAATGTAAAACGCCCAACCTGTTTACTGGATTTTTTAAATGTTCGTAAATTACATTTAAATATTCAAAATCAAGATGATAAAGATAAATGGTAATTTCTACATCTTGAAGTACATCAATTTTTATTGGCGATTGTCCACCAATATGACCAATCTGTCCATTTCTAAATCTATTTTGTGCATAACCATAAGTATTCCTATGTGCTTCCAGGCTTACATTGCGAAACCATAGATTTTCAGTTAACTTGCATTTGAATCGACCTGAAATACCAATTTTTAATTCTTGAATCCCACGTTTATACAATTCATTCCTTTGATCATTTATACCACACACATTGCATAAAAATCCCAAAACAGTTGAATAAGGCGGCAACGGATATGTTAGCCGCCGCTGATATGAAAAAGGAATGCGATAGTGTGCTTGTGGTTGATATATCTGTATACGTAAAAGTGGCATAACTCCTCATCTATGTTCAATTAGCATTATTTGCTTCTAATCCAAATTGTTTTAAAAATTCATTCCAATCCTGAGTGATATTTTCATCCAAAGTACTTATATCTACCGGAATCCTTTCTGTGCCCTTAATGTAAACCTTATTTTCAACCCAGGAGTTTTTTATACAATCGTGCAGTCCAATGATTTGGATTTTATTTTTATCATTTTTAATAGTATCAATATATGAGTGAAAAATTGGGCTTGGCACTTTTACTCCAGATGCAATTACAAACAAAGGAATAATGGTATTATCTTCACCACTTGAATGAGCTACCAATCCATTGTGAATTGCAGTTAAGATTTGTTTAATACGCTTTCGTTTTATTTCATCATCAACAGCAAAAACTATTTTATAAGGACCATTTACTGTAATCGATTCAATTAAAATGTTTCCATTTAAAATACGATAAGTGCTATCGTTTTCTTTTTCCACATTCTGTATAATTTTAACTATTCCTGTTTCAAGCGTTAGGGTGTTTTTGTTTTCGTCGTATTGCGGTTCTCTTGTGAGAGTAAATGAATATGTACCATCCTCATTTTCACTAAATTCTTCAATCTTCAATGATTTTCCTTTTTTAGTTTTTTTGCCTTCAGAAGGTGAGGATTCATCATCATCTGACCCTTTTAATTCTAAATATTCTTTCTGAGTTTTTTTATCTAGTTTTTTTAATGCGATTTTATTATCAACGGTAACACTTTTACCATTTACAGTAATTTTGCTTTTTTTTGATTCATAAGATTCATTATTTTCTTCATCCACTTTTTTTTGAATATCTTTTAAAATAATTTTTTCTGGCTTTTTTATTTCAATTATTAAAGAATTATTTTCAAAGGATGGTTTTTCATTTACAATCCATACATCTTCTCCAAAAACTTTATTATCAATTGTAAAGCTTACTTTAAATAAAGCATTATGCTCTTCCCTTTGGAAAGGGTTTGGAGTGATATTCAAACCGCTTTTTATTCCTCGTTGTACTAAGTCATGATTTGCATAAAATGCCATATCCTGATTATAATTGAACAATGAAATTGCTTTAGTAATACCTATAGGTGATTTTCTTGTAATAGACGTTGATCCTCCAATTGTATACATGTAACCAAACGCATCCAACTCAGCACTTGAAATAATATCATCTTTCAGAATATCAAACTGTGCAACATTCCCCTGATCAGTAATTTCAGAAGGTTTCCAGTCGTCATGATATGCATTAATTAAAGTATTGAACAAATAATGGCGAATAGCAGGTCTACTGATAAATGAAGATATTTCATCACCAATAGTCAGTTTTTTAATTGACTGAATATTGCCACCTATCTTTTCATCTCTATTTAAAGCGGCACCATCAAAAATAATTGTGACAGTGATGTCTTTTAATGAATTTGGCTGGCTGTTTTTTGTTTTAGTCATGTTTATACCTCCTCGTTTCTTCTTTCATTTTTTTCTGATTTTGTTACCGCACTTAAAAATGCGTACATAAAGCATTGAAAAGTTTCGTCGTCATAATATGGTTTAAAAGCCTCTGCTATTACATCTGGCACGTTCCTGTTGTGAGATATAAAAATACGTGTGATACCATAAAACACGTCGTTTCGTTTTCTTGCTCTTGTAAGTTCCAAAAGCCTATAAGCGCTTTTTGTAAACGTTTCAGAAATATCTTTGTTTGACTGAATACCAAACCCAAGTCTGCGAATTTCTTCCATAATATCAGAAGTAATGTCAACACCTAACTTTCTACACAATTTTTTTAATTCTTTATTATCTCTTTTTATTTCGCTTGCCCACTCAACCAAAGACAAAAATTCTTTTTGAGTTTTTTGAAGATTGTTATAATACTCAAAAAAATCTTTACTTTCAAAACTATTGCTTTTGATTTTTGATTTTAAATCCTCTAATGTTATTTCTTTTGTTTCAATTTGTTCCATAACGTTTCCTCCTTTCTTTTATAAGAGCATGAAGTTTTAAAATTTTATACGATGTTGTACTTAAATCATTCTTGTTATTTTGGCGTTTTAATTGATTATTGATGTATTCACTGTCACTTTTATTTTTGTTATCCTTCATGCTTATTTGTATTAGTTTTTGAGCTATATGTAATAACTCATGATAATTGGCATCAAGAACAGCGTTTAAAATAGCAATTTCACCAATATCGGAAAGAAGAGATGCTATTGATTTATCTGAAATAAGTTGCGTTGTTTCATAAGGTAAAGAGTAAAAATCAATGATATTATTTCTTTTAATAACTATTTCAATGTTCATTGCTGTCCATTGTCCCAAGGTTATCTGTACTCTTCGTGCATACTCAATTAAGCTCATTGCCAAAATTTCTCTTTTCTTTTTTGAATCACCATTGGTACCAAAAATTTCTTTAACAAGCTTGTTTAATTTGTACATTACTTCAAATGAAGGTGCGTTTAGAAAGATTTCTGAACTATCAGAAAGCTTTGTAAAAGCAAGATGATGATGAATAAAAATAAAAGAACAAACATGGCAAATTTTCATTTTATCATATAAATTCCAATATGCATTTGGAAATTTATCTGATGGACCTAATAATTTATTATGTACCATATTTAGCTCATTGATTTTTTTCAAAAATTGATCCTTCTGTTTGCTTTCTTTTATTTTTGATTCTTTAATGTTTTTGCCCATGCTACATATATGACATTCTGAGTCAATAGTTTGGTCTGATAGTAACTTAACAAAATAAATAAAAACATCTTTTTGATTTCCTGAAACATCCAGGAAATTTGGATAATAAAGATTTTTACCTTTCAAATTTATCACTTTACCATTTTCAAAATAATTATCTTCAACTTTAATTCTTTCAAAAATATCTTTATTTACTTTAACTATTCCTTCTTTGAAATCATATCGGCTTCCAATATTGTTGTCATCTTGTAAGTAATCATTTCTATCAAGACAACCCAAGAACCCGACAACTCCAGCATTATACAACCAGTTTGTTGGATATAAAGTAATATAATCTCTCTCATTCATCTCATCACCTCCAGCATACCAAATCCCTGGCTACGACGGGCACCTATTCCATTGTCGTATAATAATTGTACTACTTCCTGTGGAGCTTCAATTTCGATGGAACCATCGGTTGCTATAATAACTTCAGGTTTTTCAGGATTCTTTTTATTGTAGTGTGGAATTTTGACGGGAAATGCAGCATTGGTTTTAATAACAATATCATCAGTTTTTATACAGTAACTATCGCCCAAAAACTTACACTGACTTACAATACTATATTTCAACATTTGTATATAATCTGCATCATTGACATTGACATATCCATGACCTTTTTTATCATCACTAACACGACGAACCACAATTGGGGAAAATATTGAAAATACTCCTTTAGAACTACACGTAACGTTTGGCAACAAGCTAAATCTAACAATATTAAATGGAGTACCATATATATTGTATTGCCTGATACTGCGCAACCCGTTGTAAAACGCAATTAGTAATTCATAATTATTAGTTGATACATACAGCGTTGCATATTTGCCTATCTTAAGCTTATGGCTATTACTAATCTTTTCACATACATCCAACTTTACTGCAAATGTAAATGGCTTGGGTATATTCTTTTTATGATCACCATAATAATATTCATATAAAGACTGTGTTTCCTTATTTTGCTGCAATGCTCCCTTTAATAATGAAGAAAATGCTATTCGGTACCATGGGGGAATGTAAGCTGGCTGTTCAAATTCAAAAAATGCTGCAAACCTCATTGAAAAACTCCTTATATTTTTTGTTTATAGTATAAAATTCCGCAGGGACATATAATGTCCCACCTAATATTTTTTTTAAAATCTAAATTGTTAGACAATGAATTAAAATATTATAACATATTATGGTATTATGTCAATAATATTTTTTATCTATTACTTTAATTATTGGATGAAGCAGGTCAAAAAATCATCAGTATTCAATTAATGAAATTGGGTAAAAATTATAAACCAGGGATAAAATCAAAATAACCTGAAGCCTCACAAAGGAAGGTAATACTTGATTCAGGTGTGCAGATAACATAACATGGCTAATGTATATTTACAATATATACCGTGACAGATCCTTATTCTTTATGGTTGGTCCCAACTTGGCTTTGACAAATTCAGCATTAATAACAAAATTTTTACGGGCATCATCTAAATCCGGTGCATCAAAGAGTATGTCTTCAAGTAGCTTTTCCATAATGGTATGCAGCCTACGTGCACCTATGTTTTCATGCTCTTCATTGAGTATCTGCGCTGTCTTTGCTATTTCGGCAATACCATCATCAGTAAAATCAATGGTAACTCCTTCAGTTTTAAGAAGCTCTTTGTATTGAAGGGTAAGTGAATTTTTTGGTACAGTCAGTATTTTCCTGAAATCCTCCTCGGTTAATGAAGACAGTTCTACCCGTATTGGGAAACGTCCCTGCAATTCAGGTATAAGGTCAGAAGGCTTTGAAATATTGAATGCACCTGCTGCAATGAAGAGTATATGATTGGTTTTTACAGGACCATATTTTGTATTGACCGTTGTGCCTTCAACAATGGGCAGTAAATCCCTCTGTACCCCCTGGCGGGATACATCGGGACCTGTCTTTGATTCGGCACCGGCAATTTTGTCTATTTCATCTATAAAGACTATTCCCATATCTTCAACACGTCGTATGGCTTCATTGGTAACTTTTTCCATATCTATAAGCTTTTCGGTTTCTTCGGCAATGAATATACGCAATGCATCTTTAACAGTACTTTTTTTTCGCTTTGATTTCTTTGGCATCAAATCACCCAGCATGGATTGAATCTGCAAATCTATATCTTCAAGGCCAGAACCACCCATAATTGACATAACCGGTATAACATTGGGTGATTCGGATTCATATTCAATCTCAAGATCATCTAATTTACCGCTTTTTAAATCTTCTAAATATTGTGCGCGCATCTGCTCATACAATGTGTCGGACTCAAAAATAGACTCCCTTTCTACATGAAAACCTGAAATCTGCCGCTCATCAAATTCAAATCCCTTTTTGGGGATGATGATATCAACTATCTTATCATAAGCATTTTTTAAAGCTTTCTCCTCTACCATTGCACCATATTCTTTCTTGACCATATTCACAGCAATGGATGTTAAATCGCGTATCATGGATTCAACATCCCTGCCAACATACCCCACCTCGGTATATTTTGTAATCTCCACTTTAATAAATGGCGCATTAACCAGCCGTGATAATCGCCGTGCAATCTCGGTTTTTCCTACACCTGTGGGTCCTATCATAATGATATTTTTGGGTGCAATTTCTTCCTGTAGCTCAGGATCCAGTTTCTTCCTGCGGCTTCTGTTTCTGAGAGCTATCGCCACACATTTTTTTGCATCTTTTTGTCCAATGATATATTTATCTAACTCACTAACAATCTGCCGTGGAGTCAAATCACCATCTTCGGAAAACTTAATAGTATTATCACTCATTATGCTTTGATCTCCTCAATTATAATGTTGCTGTTTGAATAGATGCAGATCTCTGATGCAATAAGCAGTGACTGCTTCACAATATCGTACGCTTTCAACGTGGTGTTGCGTACCAGCGCTCGTGCTGCTGCCAGCGCATAGCTTCCACCCGAACCAATGCCAATAATGCCATCATCAGGCTCAATGATTTCACCGTTGCCGCTGATTAAATACAGGTGCTGCGGATTGCCAACAATCAACACCGCCTCAAGTCTGCGCAAAGCTCTGTCCAAACGCCAGTCGCGTGCAAGCTCCACCACACTTCGCGGGATATTGCCCGAATACGATTCTAACTTTTGTTCAAACCGTTCAAACAGTGTCAGCGCATCAGCCACCGAACCCGCAAAACCTGTGAGGATTTTATCATCATAGACTTTTCTAAGTTTCACTGCTTTGCTTTTAATAACCGTATCACCTAACGTAACCTGTCCGTCGCATCCCATGGCAATAGTATTGTCTTTTTTGATTGCCAGTACTGTGGTGCCACGCATTGAAGTATTATTCATTATCATGTCTCCTGTGTGCATGGGGATGATACTTCTGGTATAATGCTTTTAACCGCTCTGTCGTGGTGTGAGTATATTTCTGTGTTGTTGAAATACTCTCATGCCCCAACATATCCTGCACAGCCCTGATATCAGCTCCCCTGTTGAGTAATTCAGTTGCAAAGCTGTGGCGCAACACATGCGGTGTAACCGATTTCCATAACTGTGCCATGTTTGCTCTTTTATCAATAATATAAAAAATACCTCGTGTTGTCAATCGTTTGCCGTTATTATTTACAAATAAGGGACTGGTTAAACAATTGAATTTTTTTTTGCGTTCATTCAGATATTCTTGCAAAGACGTGACAGAAGTTTCATTCAAAAATACAATTCTTTCTTTTGATCCTTTACCCAGCACCTTTAATCTTCTTGAAGTGAAATCACAATCATCAATGTTAGCATTTGCTATTTCCGAAACGCGAGCCCCCGTGGAATAAAACACCTCAAGCAATGCTTTGTCGCGATAGTCACTGAAATTTTTGCATTCAAACGCAACCAGCGCCTGAATCTGATCAAAGGTTAAAAATGTTGGCAAAAATTTTTTTTGCCTGGAGTAATGGATGTCGCGGGCAGGATTATTATCAATATAGTTATGAAATTCAAGATATTTAAAAAAAGATTTTAACGTTGCAACCTTTCTTTCAATTGTTGAAAGTTCATTCCCTTTTTCAAAGCAATAATCAATAAAATCACGTATATCATTTGTAGTTAAGGCGGCGATAGTAACTGATTCAGGATCATATGCTTCATATAAAAATTCAATGAATTGATTCAGGTCTTTGCCATATGATTCAACAGTAAGAGGTGAAGCATTTTTCTCAGCAATAAGATATTGCATGAATTTATCAATATAGTGATCCATACGTATCAGCTTACATGTGCCTCCGCATCTGTTTTATCTTCGTCTAACAGTGTTACTGAATAGCCACACTGTTCATTCAAACATACAAGCATCTCGCCTTTTTTCTTTATTTTCCTGATAAAAAGGAGACTCCCGCATTTGGGGCATGCGTGTTCTGATGCCTGTTCACGGGTGGCAAAATCACATTCAGGATACCTGTTACATGCATAAAATGAGCCGCGACGTTTTGATGTACGTTTGATTACATCGCCACCACACTTTGGGCATTTACCAAGAGGCAAAGGTTTTGCATTAGAACATTTGGGAAACGCCGAACATGCTAAAAAGAATCCATATTTCCCTAACCGCTTAACCATTTTACTACCGCATTTTTCACAGACCAGATCAGTTTCTTCATCCAGTATGTTTTTCATATCTTCAATATGTTCTTCGGCGTGATGAACGGTTAACTTGAAGGGTTCGTAAAATTCCTTAATCATACTCACCCAGTCATTGTGCGCTTCTTCAATTAAATCTAATTTTTCTTCCATCTTTGCAGTAAAATCAATATTTATCAAAGATTCAAAATATGAGACTATAATGTCATTGACCAGTCTTCCTAAAACCGTGGGCACCAGCTGTTTACCACGTTTTGTCACATAATACCGTTTTAACAGCGTATTTATGGTTGGGGCATACGTAGAAGGTCTGCCTATACCTGATTCTTCCAGAAATTTTACCAGCGAAGCTTCATTGTACCGTGGAGGCGGTGAAGTAAAATGCTGCTGCGGGTCAAATGATTTTGGGATAAGAACCTGCCCCACCTCCAGTGGTGGTAGTAACTTCTTTTCAGCACTTTCCTCTTTTTCTATCACAGTGAAGCCATTAAACAATACTCTGCTTCCTGTTGCCCTGAACTCAAAATGTTCAACATTCATGGTAACGGTAACTACTAAAGAAACTTCCGGAGTCATCTGCGAAGAAACAAATCGCTTCCATATCAAAGAATACAGCTTGTACTGGTCAGGTGTTAAATCGTTTTTAATTGATTCAGGATTCCTGAACACATTGGTTGGCCGTATTGCTTCATGTGCATCCTGTGCACCCTTTTTGTTTGGATAAACATTTGGCGATTCAGGAATATACTCCTTAGAAAAATTTTTACCAAGATATTCCCTCACTGAAGCCAGTGCTGCAGGAGCCACGCGTGTTGAATCGGTACGCATGTATGTAATTAGCCCAACCTGTCCTTCACCTGATATTGTAACACCTTCATACAATTGTTGTGCCACCATCATGGTTTTACTTGCGGAAAATCCTAAACGCCTTGCAGCATCCTGCTGCAATTTGCTGGTAATGTAGGGAGGCTGAGGCTTTCTTCTCCGTTCTTTTTGTTCAACATTGCTTACGGTAAACGGTTTGCCTTCTATAAGCTTTAATACCCTGTCAACATCGTTCTTTGTTTTTAGTTCAATTTTATTTCCATTTTCTGAAACAAGTGATGCCACAAATTCTTGCTTATGATGTTCAAATAACGCGTCAAGCGTCCAGTATTCCTGAGGAATAAAATTTTCAATTTCTTTTTCACGTTCACATATAACCCGTAACGCAACAGACTGAACTCTTCCTGCGGATAATCCCTTCTTAACCTTTTTCCATAATATCGGGCTTAAATAGTAACCCACAAGCCTGTCTAAAATACGACGTGCTTGCTGTGCATTGACCAGATCCATATTAATGTCGCGGGCTTTTTCAACAGCTTCTTTTATTGCATCTTCGGTTATCTCATGGAATTCAATACGCTTTATATCTGGATTTTTTTCTTTCAAAACATTGGATAGATGCCATGATATGGCTTCACCTTCACGGTCAGGGTCAGTTGCAAGTAAAACATTGTTTGCTTCACTTGCTTTCTTTTTTAGGTCATTTATTAACTTTGCCTTACCACGTATAGGGATATATTCAGGTTTGAAATCATTATTCACATCAACTGCCAAACGTGATTTGGGCAAATCAATGATATGCCCCATTGACGAAGCTATGATATAATCTTTTCCTAAATATTTATGTATTGTTTTTGCTTTTGTAGGTGATTCAACAATCACAAGGGTTTTCTTATGATCAGCCATACTTACTTCCTTACTTTCTAATTTTTAAGCGATAGTTACTGATACTGTGAATTCAATGTATATTATTTTTTGTCAAACAGTTCCCTAATATCCTTATATGGATTCCATCTGATAACAACAAATAGCATAATACTTATGGCAAACGTAATGATGGTAAAAAGTATTATTCGTTCAGAAGTATAGTAAATATATCCATCAAAAGGGATTGCATAGGTTATTACACCCAATAATGGTTTTTGTGAAGGCTGATGACAAAAATTACATTCTGATTTCCGGTAAACCGGTATGACGCCATGGTAAAGCCTTCCTGATACTGTAAATTGCGCTTGTGGCTTAATATCATTACATACATTCATAATCTCAGTATTGTTAACTATCTCGGACATACCCGGCGCTTTAATTAAATTACCCTGTGCATCATACACCGCAATGCTGATACCTGAACGTTTTTGCAAATCATCCAGGTATATCCAGGCATATTCTGGTTTTGTCATTGTTTTAATGTGTAAAAAACTATCGGTTATTATATACATATTTCTTTCAAGTTCTTTAAAATAGCCCGATTTATATATTTCAAATATATCGCCAATATATGGTGGCACAGAAAAAATCTGAATAAAGCTTATTACCCACAGTAATGCTAACATAATTATAAGAACTCGTTTAATTATCATAAAAACCTTTATTTATTCAACGATATGAGGTTCCCATTACGAATGATAACGCCCTCTAATTCCATAGTGGTTAATTTTTCAAGAACTTCGCCACTGTTTTTTCCCACTGCCCGTATAAGTGAATCAATATCCATTGAACCTTGTTTTAGTGTTTTGACAATATCATCATCCTCATACGCAGCAAAATGTGTATTTGGAGTAACTTTATTAAACTCCATACCTTCAAATAATGTTGGTTGCCTGTACAATTTATCAACACTAAGAATTTCCAGGATATCCTGTTCATTAAATACTGGATGAGCACCTTCTTTTAACAGCTTATAGCACCCTTTGTATCCTTCATCAAAAGAATGTCCAGTACAAACAAATAATTCCCTGTTATGTTCAAGAGCATACTGGGCAGTAATAAGTGCTCCACTTTTTTCACCGGCTTTAATGACAATAACCCCTTTTGATAATCCGCTGATAATTCTATTTCTGCGTACAAATGTCCATTTGGTGATACGCACCTTTGGTGGATATTCAGATAACACACATCCATTGCCTGAATGTATAATATCAGTGTAAATATCCCGGTTGCTTGCCGGATACAACATATCAATACCATTTGCCATAACACCTATTGTTGATCCACCTGCTTTTAATGCACCTATATGCGCTCTTCTATCAATTCCAATGGCAAGCCCACTTACGATGGCAATATCATACTGTGCTAAAATACCTGCCAGTTTTTCAGCTATAGAACCGGACTGAGTATCATCATTTCTGGTACCAACAATTGCAAGGGATAATTTATTAGGCAGGTTACCTCGTAAATATAGAACCGCTGGAGGATATGAAATTTCTTTTAATAAAGCCGGATATTCCTCATCCCAGTATGAAATCATGTTCACATTCATTTTGTAACATAACTCAATTATTTTTTCTGCTTCTTCAAGCGGTGACATTGAATACCAGCTTGTATAGTATTCCTGAACCTTTCTTTCCTCTGGCAAAACATATTCATTATAAATTGTTTCCGGATCACTTTTAGAATAAAAATGCCAGAGACCAGAACTCATCAGTGATAACGCTACAGCATATTTCTTTTTGTTCATATAATTACCGTGCTAACTCCGTAGTTATTCGTTGAATATTTTCTTTACACGCCTGTTTATATTCCTTTGCTAGCGGTGAATCCACTTTTTCTAAATCAGTATAAAGATCCTGGTACACCGATAGTGACTTATTAAGATCTTTATTTTCATAATAAAACCTTCCCAGTGCAAACCGCGCCCGGTAAAAGGTTGGTTTTTGCTTTGTTATCTCCTCCATCAGTTGGACAGCTTTTGACCTGTTATCTTTCTCATAAAACAAAAGAATTGCCAGCCCATATTTTGCCTCTATGAAGTTGGGATCCATCTGTAATGCTTTTTCATAATGGATTTGTGCTTTATCAATGTCATCCTTATTTTCCAGCTGTTTTCCCCTGTTTGCATAAGCAATTGCTAACTGATAATGTACAAGAGGGTTATTTCTTCCATATCCTAATGCTTTCTGTAATGCATCAATTGCAGGGTCCCAGGCACCCTTTTCATTATATTTTCCACCTAAATTTTGATACAGTATGCCTATTTTGTTAACTACTTCAGGATTTGTTGCACTTTTTGAAGTTAGTTCAGACAATTCTTCTTCCATACGCTTAATCTCGCTCTGTGTAACAACCCTTACAGATTTCAACACAAAAATCTTTTTCAGGATATCTCCGTCAAAAATAATTATCAATGCAATGATGCTGCTTATGACCAGTAACGTTAGTGTTATTTTTCTTAACTTTGTCATTGTATTACCTCGTTTTATGTATTACGGTCAAGTGCTGAAATGAATTATTATAGATTGTATATTTTTTTAAAATACTTGACAACCATTTTATAAATTTCAAGTGGTTTTTTATACAATTTCACTTCAAGAAGGAGGTGTATATGCTTCCCCATCCTATGCGTGCTGGCGATTTTACATGTTTGCTATGTGGCTCAAAATTAAATTTAAAAATTAGTGAACTTTCCATAGGCGCCAATAGCGGAACATGCCCCATGTGCGGGGAACCTTTTACTATAAAATTAAATAAAAAAGATATAGAATTACTTCTTGAAGCAGAAGAAACATCAAAGCAATAAATATAATGAAGTATAAATTTATAGCGTCAAAATTTTGTGGGTTTATTGCTTATTATCATAAATTATTTTTTAAGGAAAAATTACTGGTTATTATTAAATCTTTTTTTTAATCTTTCACACACGTCATGGGGATCAACTACCATAACCCGTGTATGTGAAATAACATCAAGAAATCCCAACTCATTAGGAAAGCGTGGAACAACATGCAGGTGAATATGCGGTATACTTGCTCCACTCCATGAACCTAAATTGTATCCAACATTAAACCCTGATGGTTTGAATTCTTCTTTTAATATATCTATAGTTTTTATAGTTAATCTGTGCAGCGCTAAAACATCATCAAGAGATAAATCATGCAAATGTTCTATATGCTGCAAGGGAAATATCATGCAATGGCCAGGATTAAAAGGGTATAAATTTACCGATACAATAAATGTATCTGTACGATGTATTTCAAGACTTACCACATCTTCTGCATGGTCACGTATTGCACACAGTATGCATGCATGCTTATCATTTTTCTTGCCAACATATTTTATTTTTTCGGTATTGAAAAGATACCAGCGTTTAAACCTATCAAAATAACTATCTGCCATAATTGTATTTTCTAAGTTTTATTTTACCTTGACTGGAAATCCTTTTGTATCTTTGCACGCCTTCGTCTGTTGAGCGCAATATATACAGTAAACGTAATAATGACACCGATACTGAATGCACTGGTTAAAATATAAATGAGATCAAGACGCTTTATAGAAGCTATTTTACTTTGTAGCTCTTTGTCAAGATATTCTATTTCAACTTCAACTAACTTTTTGGTAAAATCTATTTCCTGTTTTGAGAAAACATGCACTAGCTGATGAAAATAACTTTTAAGCTCATTATATCGCTGTGTCATGTCCTTGCTTTCTACATTTCTTTCATTCATGTAATCAAGCGATTTTTCAATATCTTCAATATTTTTCTCAATCGATATAATGGAATTTACCAGCTCACGTGAATATTCAACGCTATGACAGCTTGAACATGTTTTATCGGTAATAATGTGATACGTTGACTGCTGTATATTGTGGTCACCATGGCAATCAACACAGTTTGGGCTACCTATTTTTAATACTGAATTATAGTGAGGGCCTTTCTTTAGCTGTGCCAGTGCCTGATCATGGCAACCTTCTCTTCCGCAGAACTCAGGTATATCTTTCTTTTTTGGTTTCCCAACAAAATTTGATTTTTTATCCTTTGCAGCTTTAGCATCATCTACATCGGGATTTCCACCATGGCATATATGGCATTCAAGATTATTTTTTGCATGTATGCTGTTTTCCCATTCCAGAACTACCGCACGAGGTTTGCCATTGAGTTTAATATGGCATTCTATACAGTAATTTTTTTTATGAGAACTATCGCCCATTGTTTTTTGAACAAATGGAATATAAAAAGTTAAAAGTACAATAGTAAAAATAAAAATAATAGTATAAATACGCTTCATAAATAACCTCAAAGCATAATTCTTTATATGCCTATTTCTTTTTTCGACACCCTTTATTCATTACACAAGTACAATCCCATAAGCTTTCATGATAAGCATTATTATGGCAATAGTAATGTTAGCATATACTCCTGCAATGATATCGTCAATCATTATACCAAGCCCTCCACGAAAATGCTCCAGTTTGCGTATTGGGTAAGGTTTAATAATATCAAACAGCCTGAAAAAAAAGAAACCCAATACTGCTCCACTCCAGCTAAATGGATGAAACAACATGGTAACCCAGAAACCAAGCATCTCATCAAGAACCACTTCCTGCGGGTCTTTTTGTGCAAAATAAATTTCTGCATCATCACCCAGTTTGATTGCAGGATAGGTTATTAACGCTACAAGCACAACATTGGCTAACATTCCGTATCTGCCACATAGTTGATGTAAAATTACATACAACAACAAAGCTAACAGCGCGCCAACAGTACCCGAACCTTTGGGGAAGTAGCCAGTATAAAGCCCTGTAAACAAAAACTCTTTCCAGTTCATATAAATTTATTTAGCATCCTTTTTTGTGTATGGTGGTATAAACAAACGCCAGTTGGTTACAATATATCGCAGTCCTGATAAAGCTGTTAAGAAGGTTACCACAGCCATAATGAGATAGGGGCATACAATAAGCCATTTATGAACTAAATTTGAATTAAGAATCTCAACTACAGTTTCAAGCTTCAGGGCACTTAACTGGTTTATTTCAAGTTGTACATTTTTTATGGAATTACGGACAATAAACACCATTATTATAACAATAATCCCAATCATTTGAAAGGCTGTTTTAAATTTACCTAACCTGCTGGTGCGTAACATTGATCCTTTTTTGATAGATAAATAGCGCATCAATGTTATCAAAAGGTCACGCGCGATGATAACAATAACCATCCATAACGGAATAAGCGGATCAAGGAATAAGAATGCAATAAGCGCTGAAATAACCAGAAACTTATCAGCAAGCGGGTCTAAAAATTTTCCTGTATCAGTTTCCTGACGCAACTTGCGGGCTGTCCATCCATCTAAAAAGTCAGTAAACGATGCTATGATAAAAATAACCAGTGCCCAGATTCTGTGTTCTATAGTTGGTGTAAAGATTAAATACAGGAATAATGGTATGAGTATTATCCGTGATAATGTTAATAAATTAGGTATATTCAAATCATTTCTCCTATACGGTCATATTCCAATGTGTCGGTTATTGTTGCTGTGACGATATCATTGACACGTACATTGTGTGCGGTCAAGAAAAAAATACCATCTATCTCAGGAGCATCGTACTGAGTTCTTCCAATGTAATTATAATCATCTACTTTTTCTTCCACAAGCACCTGCACTGTGGCACCTATACTTTCTTTCAACCTTTGCTGTGAAATTTTTTGCTGTAACTTCATAAGCATATTGTAGCGTTTTTTCTTTGTTGCTTTTTTCACTGTATCCCCTTTTGCAAATGCTTGAGTTCCTTCCTCAGGTGAATATGTAAACACGCCAACTCTATCTAGCTGAGCTTCGCTGACAAAGTCCATTAATAGTTTGAAATCATGTTCATCCTCATAAGGGAATCCCACCATGAATGTTGAACGTATAGCTATATCAGGAATTGCTTTTCTCAATTTCTTGACAAGTTGCAAATAACTATCTGCATCGCCTTTCCTGTTCATTGATTGTAAAACTTTTTTACTTGCATGTTGAAAAGGAATATCAATGTAATGCACAACCTTTGGCAGTGTTGCCAGTGTTTCTATAAGCCTGTCGTCAATATGATCGGGATGGCAATACATAAGCCTGATCCAGAAATCACCTTCAAGGTTACTTATCATAGCCAGTATATCCCAGATTCTTTTATCATCATACTGATATACTGCAGTATCCTGCGCCACTATAATTAATTCTTTAACACCACGATTCAGCGCTTCACGTGCATCCGCCACAATCAACGATGGTGGGAATGCATTAAACCTGCCCCGTATCAGGGGAATGGCACAGTAGCTACAAAAATTGGAACATCCTTCTGCTATTTTTATATATGCATAGGGAAGATTATCAATAAGCGGTTTTCTTTTTTGTGCGATAGTTCCTGCATTCAGTGCAATATTGAATAAGCGGGCAATTTCTTTTATTAAGGATCTATCGTACAAGCCCCATACCAGATCTATTTCAGGTATGTCCTGTATTATTTCCTGTTTATACCGCTGGGTGAGACAGCCTAATACAACCAATCTTTTTTTAAAGGTCTTTGTTTGCTGCGATGTATAATCTAATGCATCAAGAATAGTTTCAATTGATTCCTTCTTTGCTGCTTCAATAAATCCACAGGTATTGATAAAAATTATATCTGCAGTATCAATCTCATGTGCCTCAACAAAACCAGCGCTATGCATATCCGCATTTAAGCGCTCGGAATCCACCTCATTTTTTGGGCACCCTAATGAAATAATATAGTATGAAATGTCATCAGGTGAAAACACATCACCAGTCTTTTACTTCAAGCTTATATTTGTTGGGATCCTGTGGGTC
>Ga0067045_1029096_pt1 | contig 23914 bp, 18 predicted proteins | sample TerdegcTABiofilm_FD_59184 | JGI IMG/M metagenome (GOLD analysis project Ga0067045, IMG submission 59184) | Combined Assembly of (Gp0054472, Gp0054536) Wastewater bioreactor microbial communities from Singapore -Terephthalate degrading... | reverse complement strand
CTCTCAGCCCAGCCTGCGGCCGAAAAGACAGACAAAACACATAGCGAAGAAGCCTCTGCGCCATTACAAGCCCAAGAATCTTCACTTTTCTCCGAGATGGAAGGACAAGAGAGGATGGAAGGACAAGAGAGTCCTCCTTCTGCGTCCTCAGCTTCGCCGAAGAAAAGGAAAACCTCATCGAACAGAAAATCGCGGACAAAAGCCGAACCCCACGAAGGCGAGGCTAAGGTCCAGGGCGAACCCCAATCAGCCCAATCGCCTCAATCGGCCACCATCAAAGAACCCTCGGTTCCAATGCAGGCCAGGCAAACTGCCGAGCCGCCTTCTTCCTCCACCCACAGAGGTACCTCCACCCGCAGAGTTACCCTCGTTCAGGCCGGAAGATTACTTCCCTTCATTCTCCTTGGCCTAGTGCTTCTGATCGCCGCAATCAGCATCATCCCCACGCTCAAGCTTTCTTCCGGGACAAGCCGCGCTCCATCGGAGTATCAAGCGGAGGGATTGCCGTTCGAGCAGCGTCTGTATCCTCAGGATAAAGTCTACCTGCCCCTGGGGGACGACTTCATATCGATTACCCTCAGGGCCATCACAGACAAGATCTCCCTTGACACTCCATATGGGACCTTGACGGTAGGGTTGAATGAGGATGCCGTGATGAACCCTTCGGTCGACCAAGAACGGCTCGTCGCCACCGTATTGGACTACGCTCCGAATGAACCAAAAAACGGTGCCCTCGTGCACTTCGATATCAAAGAGCCACTCTCTACGACCGAAATTTCTACCGACATCACCGTACCAGAAGAGGCAAGCCGGACTGCCGCACCTCCAACCGCGCAGGGGCAGACGTCGCCCGTCGTGCTCTTCAGAAGCGCGGGGGGGCCTCATCCCTTCCATGTCAACGTCAGTTTTATGTCGCCGGTATTGTTCCGCTATGAAGCCGATAGAAAAGAGTGGGTGGAAAAATATTACCGAAAGGGAGAGTCCATCACCGTCAACGCATCGAACAGCATCACCTTCTGGACGGCAAACGCCCAGGCCGTAAAGGTGAACGTCTTTCAGTCTGCAGGCAAATCTACCGAGCTTGTGATGGGGGGCCCAGGAGAAATCGCCGTGCAGCGCCTGTCGTGGTCAAATGCGCAGGGCGGCTGGGCACTGGTTGCAACGCCTCTGGACTGAATGACTCAGGGAGCGCGTCGTGCACGTGCGCGAATCCTGATTCCAGAACACAAGGAATTTCTATGCCCACATTCTATATCGATCAGCATGGCTGCGCCAAAAATCAGGTGGATGGCGAAGAGATCAGCGCTCGCCTCATCGACGCCGGATTTTCCGCCGCAGCCTCGCCAGAGGATGCCGATATCATCATCGTCAATACTTGCGGCTTCATCGAAGAGGCGAAAAAAGAATCGATCGGCGCCATCGTCGACATCAAAAGGCGCTGGCCAAAGAAAAAGGTAATTGCAGCCGGCTGTCTTTCCCAGCGCTACTCCGATGCGCTCTTCAGCGATCTACCGGAGGCGGACGGGGTGTTCGGCAATGGCGACCTGTCGCTGATACCAGAGGCGGTCGAAAAAATCGCACGGGGAGCCGGGCGAATACTCCTTGCGACACCCCAACAGAGGGTCATGCCTCCTATGTATTATCCACGAACGACATTCTTCGATTTTCCTGGGACAGCCCACATAAAAATCACCGAGGGCTGCTCGAACCACTGCAGCTACTGCGCAATTCCATTGATCCGCGGCGAGCTGCGCTCGAGACGCAGCGAAGATGTCGTCGCCGAAGCGAGAGCTCTGATCGACAATGGTATCTTCGAGCTTGTCCTCATAGGTCAAGACCTCGGCAACTATGGCAAGGACATTGCAGGACGGTGCATGCTCCCCGATCTGTTGACCTCTCTCGCTGGGCTCCGGGGCAACTTCCGCGTCCGCGTGCTCTACATCCACCCCGATCACTTTCCCTATGAAATACTGCCGATCATCAAAGAGGATGGTCGTTTCAGCCCCTACTTCGATCTACCCTTCCAGCATTCCTCGACTGCCGTGCTCAGGAATATGGGCCGGCGAGGATCGGCCGAATGCTACCTCGAGCTTATCGAGCGAATACGGGCGGAACTGCCCCTGTCCATGATTAGATCCACCTTCCTCGTCGGGTTTCCGGGAGAAACGGAGGCCGATTTTGCTGCGCTCTTGGACTTTCAGAAGGCAGCGCAGCTCGACTGGCTCGGTACGTTTGCGTATTCGCGCGAAGAAAACACTCCCGCTTACAGTATGAAGTACCGGGTGTCCAAAGCCACTGCGCAAAAAAGAAAGACCCTCGTCGAAGAGATGCAGGTGGCGATCACCGCCGAGAGGCTGAGGCGCTTTATCGGCATGAAAGACCATTTCATCGTCGAAGAGACCTTCGACCACGACGAACTCTGCATCGGAAGGGGCTGGATGCAGGCGCCTGAGGTCGACGGCGTCACGCTCATCGGCGCTGCGCGGAAGCCGGGCACGATCGTCGAGGCCCGCATAACTTCCGTCAATGGAGTCGATTTCAGCGCGACCTTAGAGTATACTGCAACACCATGACATTCGGCCAAAGACCTGAGTATCTTCAAGGACTGAACCCGGAACAGCTCGACGCGGTCTGCTACGAGGGCACACGGCTGCTTATTCTCGCCGGCGCGGGCACAGGCAAGACGAGAGTCATCACGACAAAGATAGCCTACCTCGTACGGGAAAAGCATATCCCGCCGGAATCGATTCTCGCAGTGACATTCACGAACAAGGCTGCAAACGAAATGCGCGAGCGGGCCATGACCATCGAACCTTCCTGCGAGCGGGCCGTCATCCGCACTTTTCATTCCTTCGGCGCCTGGTTTTTGCGGCGCAACGCACAGGTCTTCGGCATACGACGCGAGTTCACCATCTATGATGATGAAGATTCCGCAGAACTCGTGCATTCCATCTTCCCGACACTCTCGAAGAGGGACTGCAGCGACTACGCCTTTTTGATCGCAAAGGCGAAGGACTACGGCCTGTCTCCGGATGCCCCGAACCTCGGCTTCATAAGCCGGCACCCTGAATTTCGGCGCATCTATGCGGCGTATGAAGAGCGGCTTCGAGCCACGGGCAATGTCGATTTCGGCGATCTAATCCTCTTGCCCGTGCAGTTCCTCGAAAAGGATGAGGTAGTCCGCGCTCGTACCCGTCAGCGCTTCAGAGTCATCCTTGTCGACGAGTATCAGGATTCGAATGTGGCCCAGTTCAGACTCCTGCAACAGCTCACAGGCGCACAGACTATGCTCTGCGTCGTTGGCGACGACGACCAGTCGATCTACCGTTTTCGCGGCGCCGAGGTTCGGAATATCCTCAACTTCCAGACAGTCTTCCCTGAAACGAAGCTGATAAAACTTGAGCGAAATTACAGATCACACCAAAGTATACTCGATTTCGCCCACAGTATTGTCGAGCACAATGCATCGAGACTCGGGAAGAAGCTGCTGGCCACGCGGACAGGGGGCTCGAAACCGAGGCTCGCCATCCTCGACGACCAAGATCAAGAAATCGAATACTGCGCCTATATTATCCGTCACCACGTGAAGGATGGAGGCCATTGGCGGGACATCGCCATTCTGTACCGGACCAATGCGCAGTCTCTCGGCTTTGAGCGCCTTTTCCCTCGCTATGACATCCCATACCGGATCGTCGGCGCTCTCCGCTTTTACGAACGCGAGGAGATCAAGGATATGCTCGCGTTTCTGGCCTTTCTCGCCAACCCGAGAGATGAGATATCCTTCAAGCGCATCGTAAACAAGCCCTCAAGAGGAATTGGGGCGGCTTCCATTGAAAAAATCGTCGCCTCGGCGCTTCGGGCCGGTTCCGATCTGGCGGAAGCCTCGCGGAACGTGCTGCCCGACATCCACGGAAAAGGAAAAGATGGCCTTTCGCAGTTTCTTTCTCTCATCGACCAGGCGCAAACGTCTCTCGAGAAAGGAACGAAGGATGAAGGGCGCATGCTCGGCTCTCTCATCGCCGACTTCGCCAAGAACAGCGGCCTTATGGATTTCTACCGCGGCAAAGACAAGATTGTAGGCACACAAAAAGAAGAAAATATCGAAGAGCTCATCAACGCCGCCTCCGATGCTCCTCTCTCCGAAGATGGACTGTTGGAATTTCTGGACTCGGTGATGCTCGACCAATCTCGACAGATCAACGATACGAATGCAGATGCAGTGACCCTGATTACGATGCACAACACCAAGGGCCTCGAGTTCCCCATCGTGATCGTCACAGGACTCGAACAGGGGCTTTTCCCCCGGAATGACGAAGAGGGCGAAGACCTCGAAGAACAGAGACGCCTCTTCTACGTCGCTGTGACGCGCGCCAAAGAACAACTCTATCTGACTGCCTGCCGCTGGCGCAGGCTCCACGGAAAGCTCTTCGAGACAGTCCCGAGCCGCTTCCTTTCCGAGATCGACACCGAGCTCTACGAGCAATGGAGAACCTCGACATGGCCGTCGTCGCAGGCCACCTATGGCCATGTGGAGCTCCGCAGCGCGGCCGGTTTCAACGAAGAGGCTGCGATAAAAGCAGAATGGGTGCCCGGGATGACTGTCTACCACGACGAGTATGGCAAGGGAACAGTTATCAAGGTGACATCCTCGCAGAGCGCGGGACCCCTTGTTGTCGTGAAGTTCGAGAGCGGAAAAGTAGCCCAGTTCTTCCCAAAGTATACGAAAAAACTGGAAAAAGTTGAGCACTGATCTCAGTGCGCCTCGGGAGCAGCGGCTGCCCTCCCCTGGGAAGAGTAGCCCCAGAGGTTCAACACGATGACCCCTGCGAGGATGAGGCTACCGCCGAGAATACGCCTGCCCGTCATGACTTCGCCGAACAGCATCGCCGAGAGAATATTGGTGCATACCGGTTCCACCGTGCTGATTATGGAAGTGTCCCGCGCACCGATTCTCTGCATCGCCACGAACAGCGTGACGATAGGAAGGTCCGTCGCAAGGATGGCGATACCGAACAAGAGAAAAACCTGTCGTAGAGAGGTCGGCACGATGAACGTTCCGTCTCCTATCGAGATACTCAGATACACCAATGCCGCGGCGGTCATGATCACTGCAGTGGCCCATAGGGAATCGACTTGTTGCAGAATACTCTCCCCCACCACGAGGTACACCGCATAGGCGACTGCGACCACAACGCCCAGCACCAGACCGATAAGCGGATATAAGCCTGACTGCCAGAATGTGAGCACGCATCCTGCAAGAGAGAGGAGAAGCGCAAAAAACTGAACACGGCCCGGCTTCTGATGCTTCAGGAAAAAACTTATGAGAAACACTAAGGAAGGATAGAGGTACAGAAGAAGGCTCGTGATTCCGGGATCAAGAATCTTTACGGTGAGAAAGTAGAGGCCGGCCTGTGGCGAAAAGCCAAGGAGACCGAGCAAAAAAACGCGGAAAAACCTTGTGCGCGCTACAGATTTGTCCTCTGTCGCGGGCGCAATGCCCTGGCTGCGCAGCGCAGAGCGTCTCCTATACTGCCTCCGGACATACACGACTGCCCAGAGCAAAAGAGAGGCAAGGACAAAGCGCCAGGCCAGAGCGCTCGTCACCGAAAAGCCGTCCGCGTAGAGCATCTTGGCGAAGATACCCAGCGTAGAAAAACTGACCGCGGAGATGAGCGCCATCACAAAGCCGCCTTGCACAATCCCCGAGCGCTGCATATGATGGTTCATCGAAACAACACCTATACCTTCGCATCCGTGTCGAAGACCGTCTTTTGAGGTACATAATCGGTTTCTTGGATGGATGCGCGGACCCGCTCCGCCTCCCGCTGGATGAACTCGACATCCTTGAACGTCCACGTGCCTTCTGCGCTTATCTCACCACTTGCCCAAGCCGCAAGGTGCTGTACCTCTTCCTGGACTGCTTCCGGTCTTGAAGGTCGCACTTCCTCCGAGGGCAGGCTCACCGTCCTATGATCAAAGCCGGCCGGATTGGCGATGATTGCAGAATAGAGCACTTTTCTCATGTTTTCTTGTTTCAACGCCTCGTTCTCATGCTTTAAACGCCGAGAGCGGATCACTGGAATGCCGAAAAACAATACAGAGAACGCAAGAGGGGCCGCACCCAATACCCAGCCGGCCACCTGGGCAGGCTGGGCGGCACCCAGCTGAGAGAACAGATACACCGTATAGGAATAGAGGAAGGTCAGTCCCCCTTTTAAAGTTGCGCCCTGCGGGGTCTGGACGATGACATCCGTTCCGACATTGACGGCATTTATGAGATAATACGAGCCGAAAACCAAATTCACGATGTTGATCCACCGGAATGTGCGGTCAAGCTTCGCATCGTTGGAGGAAAAGCGTTTGAGTCTCTTGAGCGGAAAGCTGGATGCAGCCTGGGGCGAGACATTAGATGCCCTGGCAAGCAGCGAAGGGAAAAAGAAATAGAGCGCGCCGTCCTCCGAAACTTCGGGGCTGCCCTCGAATTCGACCAAAAACCGCGTTATGCGGTCCTGGGCTTCTTCGGGTTTCAGCCCGGAGATCGCCATGAACTCAGGAAGTGTGATGACGCCTCTGTGCGTCTGCACAAAAGCGACGAAAGCCTTCTTCAGCACGGTGTCCCATTCTGCGTTCGGGTCTCCTTCTCCAAAGACATGCGAAAAAACCGCCTTGTGGAGGGGGTGTCGTTTAGGCTTTACGTAGGCGTTGCGGTGTCGAGCATCGGAACTCTTAAATAGCTCGCTGTAGAACCAGAGCCGGATCATCGAGTCGAAGAGACTGGTCGTCAGCCAGAGGCCGCCGATTCCCCCTCCTCTCCGATCGCTGCTGTCGCTCGAGCCGCCGCCACGCTGCAGGGCTATCGAGGCGAAGAACGCAAGAATCGCGAGCGCGATAAACAAAAAGAAATAGCCAAACAACGTGACCAGTATCCACACCTTGAACAGTGCTTTCCCCGCCGCTACGGCCCCTTTCGTCACTGTTTTCCATAACTTCCGCATGGTGGGACCAAAACCCCTGTACCTGCTCTTGAGACCCTGCGGAAACGAATAGAGCACATCGCCTTTTTCGGATACCTTCAGTCTGCCCCGATATTCATCCGCAATAGCGGGCATCTCCATGTTGATCTGCGCGAGCGGCAGACCTGTTGCTCGGGCGAGGTCGGCACTCGTCCAGTCTTTGGTCACCCCATTCAGGGCACGCAGAAGACGTTCTCTCACCTCATTTTTGTTGTAGTCAAGGATCTTCGGTTCAGTCATCGATATATTCCTCTAGAATTCATCTGGCTTGTCTTAAAGATACTGCATGCTGATACAGCCGCACATATTCCTCGGCAGAACGTGTCCACGAAAAATCCTCCTCCATGGCTCGGATACGCATGTTGTGGATGTGCTGGGGCCTGTTGTACCACGCCCAAATCGCCCACCCCACGGTATCGTAGACAGCCTGGGGTGTAAGATCGTCGAACATGAAGCCGGTGCCTTCGCCGAGGTCCTGATTGTAATTCACGACGGTATCGGCAAGTCCTCCTGTGCGATGGACGATCGGCAAGGTTCCGTAGACGAGCGAATACATCTGGTTCAGCCCGCAGGGCTCATACCGGCTCGGCATGAGGAAGAAATCGCTCCCCGCCTCGATGAGGTGGGCGAGTCTCTCATTGTATCCGATCACCCCCTTGAAGTGGGGATATTGGACCGAATAGTTCATGATCGCCTCTTCGGCCCAGGCATCGCCTGAACCGAGCACCGCGACCTGAACCTTGATCGTCTCCAGAATCTTTCTCATACACCCATAGGTGCGGCCGAAGACTTCAGAGATACCCTTCTGCTCGACGAGCCTCGTCACCATGCCGATCAGGGGCACACTGGGGTCGACCGGCAGCCCGAGCTCCTTCTGAAGCGCAGCCTTACATGACGCCTTGCCGCTTAGGTCTTGTGATGAGTAGTGGAATGGCAGATAGGGGTCGGTCTCGGGATTCCAGATATCCGTATCGATGCCGTTGAGAATGCCGACGAGGTCCCTGCTGCGCTGGCGAAGAAGGCTGTCGAGACCGAATCCTCCATTCGGCGTCTGTATTTCTCTGGCATAGGTGGGCGAGACTGTCGTAATGCACTCCGCCGAGACGATACCAGCCTTGAGAAAATTGATGTTGCCATAGTATTCGAAGCCTGCACCGTAGAAATATTCCCAGCCGAGTCCCAATTCGGGGAAATGGTCCCTGCTGTAGATGCCCTGGTAGCCGAGGTTGTGAATGGTGAGCACGCCGGCAGTCCCGGAAAATTCAGTGTTTTTCTCTATCGTATTGAGATAGACAGGGACAAGCGCAGTGGGCCAGTCGTGTGCATGTACGATGTCGGGTATCCAGCCGAGGCCCCTGCAGACTGCGAATGCCGCCTTGCTGAGCACGGCAAAACGCTCGGGATTGTCTGAAAATTCTTGCGTCGATGTGTAACCGTAGATCCCGTTGCGACCATAGAGCGGGTCACAGTCCAAAAAATACACTTTGACTAGAGCGCGAGGCATTGTCGTGGCATAGAGAAAGGCGTGGCGGCGCTCCCGGGCGCTGTCGATCTCCAGAAGTCCGTTGGTCCTGCGCAGGCTGTTCTTCAATATGAAATAGTAACGCGGGATGAGGACTCTCACGTCATGGCCCAATTTGGACAATGCTATTGCAAGAGAAGATACTGCATCGCCAAGTCCGCCGCTCTTTGCAAATGGCGTCAACTCGCTAGAAATGAACAGTATTTTCACCCGAAGCCTCCCATGCCCCATCTCTTATCCATCCATTATATGCTGTATGGCGAAGATTCTGCAATGTGTGGAGGTTTACAAAATCTTGAAGCAGCGCACGCCGGCACGTGCGACTCCCTATGGAGGAGTAAAGCATGAAAAAACCCATCATGATACAGACGGGGGCACTGCTTGCCGTTACGCTGCTTCTTGCATGCCAACTGGGGATGATGCCCCACGGCATGGGGAAGATTCGTGTTCAGTGCGTCGTCCCCGACGAGTTGACCGGCCTTGCCGGGAAAACTGGGGCTAAAGGGCTCATCGGCCCCCCATCCGGCTACAGGCTTGCCTCGTACCGCCTCACGTTTACCGCCGACACTGGCGAAGTGGTCACTAAGACTCTGGGCAGAGGAAGTGGGGAGGTGACGCTGAAGGTTGGGGGGTGGACATGCCTGGCGGAAGGTCTTACGGCAGATGGCGTCGTCATTGTGGAGAAAACACTGCACATATCCACAGAGCCAGGCAAGACGCTCGACCTTGCCATTCCGCTTCATCTAGCAAAGGGGAAGGGTTCTCTTCAGATCACCTTTTCTCCCAGCCAAGCGCCGAGTGCGGAATGGAAGTATGCAGCATCGCTTGTCTACAGAGGGCTTCCCGGAGATTCATCGTTTCAGGGACCACAAGAGTTTTCGACCGAGATTCCTGCGACAGAGACAGGGCTCAGCGTGGCGGATCTCGATTCCGGATACTACAGCCTTGCCATACAGCTAAAGGATACCACGTCGGCAACGATTGCAGGCACGACGACGACTGTCCTCGTCTTGCCAGGACAGAGCTCCACCGGAGAATGCCACATCGCACTCTCCGACCCGTCGGTCACCATTTCAGTCGCTGCGCCCAACCTTGAATTGTCGGTAGATGCGGCAATTGCTGCGGACCGCTACCTCAACAGAAACAAACCCATGGCCGTGCCTCTCGCACTCGGTCAAAACGGGAGCGATCTCTCTATCGACTGGTACCTGAATGGTGCGAAGCTCGAAGGCAACCAGCGTGACGTCTCTCAAAATCTGCCTGGCTTCCGCATCGTCGTGGGTGAGAACGACGCACCCACTATGCAGACTACGATGAAAATGGAGGCCATGTTGACGGAGGTGGGCTCAGGGCTCTCCAACGTGCTCTCTCATACATCCTCCATCTCCGCCGGACCTGCGTCGGGCTCCGCCGAGTGGATGCAGAGTATCGATTACCACGCAGCGATGAGCCCCTCGCTGTTTACTGCAACCGGCGCTTCCAATACAGGGACAGGCATACAAGAGAATGCAAAGTGGGTGGCGACAAATGCCGGCGGACTGATCGCCGTTGCAGGACTCGACAAGAACAGCGCCATCCATCTCTTTTATTCGCCCTGTGGGGCGGACCTCAGTGTTCCCTCATCCGCGGGATGGCTGAGGCTTTGGCGCGACAAAGTCGTCGTCGATCAGAACGAGCGGAGTCCTGACCGGGCGAGCATTTCTCTCGACGGTTCGTTCATCGCCCTCGGAGCATCCACATCGAACTGGTTTAGGATATATGCCCTCAACGGCTCCGGCGAGATACTGTCCACGACGGATATCGTGAGCACAAAAAATGGAGCTCCGACTTTTGAGAATATCAAGGCGATACAATTTTCCGCCGACTCAGGACGTCTGTTCATCCTTGCGAACGCTCCTGAAAAAATCCTTATGTTCAACGTCCAAGACTTGGTGTCCGACGGCGAAGTGCAGGATGTCCATGAATTTTCTTTTGCAGGATGCTTTGATCCGCCCCCGAGTTCTTCGCTCGGCATGGAAGATATGATCCTCCTACCAGATGGGTGGATTGCGGCATGTTCCTCGAATATCACGAGGGTCTTCTTTGTGCACTATTCGGAGGCCGAAGGTCAATTCTCTGCGGACCCACCGTTCGCAGGCGGTGCAAACAACGAATCGCTCGGCGATCCAAAATCCATCGCCTTCGATGAGGAGAGCGGGCTCTGCTATGTCCTTGGCTACTCCAAAAAGCTCCATATCTTTTCAAAGGCCGACGCATCGTCGAGCTATACGCCTCTCGCGACCTGGAGCCTCCCCGACGAGTTCGACAAAGCCCGATCCTTGGCATTTGTCGAGAATCGAGAGAGTGGCGCAAAGTTCCTTGTTGCAGGCGGAGGAGCCGGCCTTGGTATCGTCGCGCTTGCTCCCTCCGGTCAGCCGAGCGCTTTTTCTTTCCTCGATTCACCAGTAGAAGATTATTCCGGCATAGGTTCGATAACAAACCTTGCTCCCTTGGGAGGTTCGGTCGTCGCATCAGGGGGTTCGAGCGGGGTGGTCGCTATGTTCGATATACGGTAAAAAATGCAACGGCCGTCGACAGGGAACGGCCGTTGCGCGTGAACCTTATCCTCGATAGCAGAGAATAGGACAGCGGGCGGCCATCACCTCATCGAGACGAGCGACAGGCGCGTCGTGCGGGGCCTCATGCAGAAGTTCTGGCTGCGTGGCGGCCTCGGCCGCGATCTTTCTCAAAGCATCGGCGTAGAGGTCGAGCGTCTCCTTCGACTCGGTCTCCGTCGGCTCGATCATCAGGGCCTCCTGCACGATGAGGGGGAAATAGATGGTGGGCGGATGGAAACCGTAGTCTATAAGGCGCTTTGCGATGTCTAGCGTGTGAACGCCCTCGGCCACAGTGCCTTTCGCAACGAACTCATGCATGCAACGCCGCTTGTAGGGCACAGGGTATACATCTTCAACCAGCGACTTGAGGTAATTCGCATTCAGCACCGCATTCTCGGCAACGCTCCTCAGACCATCCGCACCCATCATGAGTAGATACATATAGGCCCGCACCAGGACTCCGAAATTGCCGTAGAAGGCCTTCACTCTGCCTATGCTCTTCGGCGGCATTGCAAGTCGGTAGGCGTCGCCGTCCTTTACGACGATCGGCCCAGGTAGAAAAGGCGCCAAACTCGTGTTTGCGGCGACCATGCCCGCCCCCGGACCACCGCCACCGTGCGGCGTCGAGAAGGTCTTATGCAGGTTGAAGTGCATGACGTCGATGCCCGAGCTTCCCGGCTTAAAGACACCAGCGAGCGCATTCATGTTGGCACCGTCGCCATAGACATAGCCTCCGGCCTCATGCACCAGTCTGCAGATCTCTTCGATGTTTCTCTCAAAGAGGCCGAGCGTGTTGGGGTTCGTGATCATTATGCCCGCGACGGTGTCATCGAGGGCGGCCTTCAGCGCGGTCATGTCGATGTTCCCGTCGGGTCCCGAGGGAATGGTCTGCGTCTCGAAGCCCGCCATCGTACAGCTTGCGGGATTTGTCCCGTGGGCCGAATCGGGGATGAGCATCTTTTTGCGCCCCTCATCCCCTCGCGCTCTGAGAGCGGCGCGGATCATGAGCACGCCGGAGAGCTCTCCGTGGGCGCCGGCTGCAGGCTGCAGCGAAGCCGCGGCAAATCCGCCCACTTCCCGCAGGCCCTCCTGCAATCTCCACATGAGCTCCAGCGCTCCTTGGGCGTTTTCGTCGCCGACAAGCGGATGGAGATTCTTCCAGCCTGGGTTCGATGCGGCGACCTCGTTGACCTTCGGGTTGTATTTCATGGTGCAGGACCCGAGCGGATAGAACTCGGTATCGATGGAAAAATTCTTCTGCGAAAGTCGAGTAAAGTGCCTCACGAGCGTGAGTTCGTCGAGCTCGGGAAGATCGAGTTCCTCTCGGACAAGCTCACCGGGAACAGCGTATTCGGGGACATCCGATCTGGGGAGGGAAGAGCCGGTTCTGCCTGCCCTGGACAATTCATAGACAAGAGGCTCGTCGCGCATGTTTATGGTATTCATTTTGAGGCCTCCTTGAGCGCTGCCGCGAGCCTTTCGATCTGGGCACGAGTGTTCATCTCGGTCACACAGACCAAAAGTTCGTTCGCCCTCTCGGGGTAATACCGGGAGAGTGCCAGCCCCGGCATGATCCCCATCCGGCTCAGTGTTTTGACGATCTGGGCGGCGGGCTTTGGCGTTTCGACAAGGAATTCGCGGAAGAACTGCGAGTTCCGCACGCGATATCCCTCGATCCTGTCGATCAGCTCGGCGGCATAGTGGGCCTTGTCATAGGATTGCCTTGCAACTTCCTTCAGCCCCTGCTTGCCGAGCGTCGCCAGATAGATACAGGCCTGCAGCATGCTCAGGCCCTGGTTAGAGCAGATGTTGGAGACCGCTTTTTCTCGGCGGATGTGCTGCTCGCGCGTCGAAAGCGTGAGGACAAAGCCGCGTTTGCCGTTTTTATCCTTCGTTTCGCCGACGATGCGGCCGGGCATGCGCCGCACGAGCGCTTCGGTCGTCCCCATGATGCCCAGATAAGGCCCCCCGAAATTCAAGGGGTTGCCCAGGCTCTGCCCTTCTGCGCTGACAATGTCCGCGCCCTGCTCGCCGGGGCTCTTCATAAGCGCGCACATGACGGGGTCCGCCTGCACGATGCAGAGTGCGCCCGCTTCATGCGCCCGGTCAGCGGCCTTCCTGATCGGATATACTTCGCCCGAGAACCCTGGATAAGCGATGACGATCGCAGCGGTCTTCTCGTCGAAGGAAGCAGCCTCGGGTGCGCCTTCGTACTGCACGAACTCGATGCCGAATGAGGTGCAATAAGTCTCGATGACCTGCGTATATTCGGGGTGCAGGTCTGCCGGAAGCAATATCCGCGGCCGGTCGTCCCTTGCCTTCCAGGCCATAAGCACCGCTTCGGCGAGGGCCGTGGCACCATCGTAGTGCGAGGCGTTGACGACCGACATGCCGAGCAGTTTTGCCGCCATGCTTTGGTACTCGAAAATCGCCTGGAGCGTCCCCTGGGACACCTCGGGCTGATAGGGCGTATACGCGGTGAGGAATTCTCCCCTGCCGGCAAGCGCCGGTACCACCGCGGGGATATAACCGTAATATGCGCCGGCGCCGAGGAACCAGTCCATCTTCTTGGTCTGGACATTGCGCTCTGCAAGCGAATCGACCGTGTCGAGCGCCTCGATCTCGGAGATGCCTTCGGGCAAATCGAGGCCCTTTATGCGGAGATGTGCGGGAATATCGGAAAAAAGCTCTTCCACTGACGAAACGCCGATTGCCTTGAGCATCTCGGCCCGTTCCGCGCCAGTATTGGGAATGAACGACACAGCCTCATTCCTCCCCTATGGTCTTTCCATAGGCTGCCGGATCGAGAAGACTCTGGAATTCAGATGGATTGGATGGGGCGACTTTGACGAGCCATCCTGTTCCATAGCAGTCCTTGTTCACCAGAGAAGGATCATTCTTCACCGCCTCGTTGACCTCGACCACGGTTCCTGAGACCGGCGCGTAGAGGTCGCTTGCGGCCTTGACCGATTCGATGGTGCCAAATATCGCACCTTTCGTAACGGTCTTTCCTACTGAAGGGAGCTCGACGAACACCACATCGCCCAGCTCGGCCTGTGCATGGTCGGAAATACCGAACACCATATACTCGCCACTGGGTTTTGCATATTCATGCGATTCCAGGTACCTTGCATTCTTGTCGATTGCCATGATCTCCTCCTATAATGAAATTTTTTATTGTATGTGCATCTTCATATAAGCGTCTCTATCGAGCCGCCTTTAGCGCCGGTAAGCCGGCACGTAGAGCGGGCGCTTGACAACGATGGCTTCGCGCGGTTGGCCGCGGATGATCACAGAGACCTTTGTGCCCGCCTTGGCAAAGCTCGGCTCGACAAAGGCGTTTGCGGCATATTTCTTGATTGTCGGACAGAACATCCCTGCAACGCAGCGGCCGATGACGCTGCCTTCTGGAGAGACAACCTCATAGCCCTCGCGGGGAACGCCGCCGAACACTTCGATGCCGACGAGCTTCCGACTGACCCCCTTTTCGATGATGGCGAGCAGGGCTTCTTTGCCGACAAACTCTTTTTCGAAATCGCAAGCCCACTTGAAGCCAGCTTCGATCGGGTTGATTCCAATGCTGATCTCGTGCCCGTGGAGCGGCATTCCCGCCTCGAACCGGAGGCTGTCCCGCGCGGCCAGGCCGATCGGCCGGGTCTCGATGCCGAGCAACTCTCCCTGCCTTAAAAGGAACTCCCAGAGCTGCAGCGCTTTTTCCGCAGGGAAGAAGAGCTCGCCGCCATCCTCGCCGGTGTATCCTGTACGGCCGAAGAGGACCGGGATGCCGTCGATGACGATATTGCCCCAGCAGAACCTCTGGATAGTGGAAACGGGGCTATTCGATACCTTGTCGAGGAGTTCTATGGCCCTTGGCCCCTGGACAGCGATCATGTAGGTATCGTCGGAGCGATCGATCACCTCGACATTCGTCGGCGCATGGGCCTTGAACCAAGCTAGATCCGTCGCCCGGTTGGATGCGTTGACGACGATCCACCACGAGGCCGGCAGTCTGTACACAAACAGGTCGTCGATGATCCCACCCTTCTCGTCGAGCAGCAGCGAATATCGAGCCATGGGCGGCACGAGATCGGAGACTTTCGCCGTTACCATGCGTGCGACAAACTCATCGGCACCAGGCCCTGTGATTTCGAACTGTCCCATGTGGTCGATATCAAAAAGACCAACAGACCGCCTTGTTATAAGATGCTCTTCGATAGCTCCCGTGGTATAGTTGATCGGCATATCGTAGCCCGCAAAAGGTGCCATCTTTGCACCGTGGGAAACATGCCAGTCGTGCAGCGCGGTGGTATTCGTAGGTTCCTCCTCCATGTATATCATAATGTGAAATGTGATTTTATTGTATCATCACTCTCTGAGACTGACAACAAGCGGCACTTAGAAACTGCTTCGGGACAAGGGTGTGTCGAGCGCAACCCCCTCGCTGAGAAAGGCGCGGGTTTTGCCCTCGATGAGGAACTGGACGTCTTTGATATTCTGAAATTCGGTGAGGGTATAGACGATCTGTTTGAGCTGCGCAATATATCCTTCTTTGCCGTAGCGATTGTACCCGAAAGCATCGTTGAAATCGACGATGGCGGTGCTTCCTTTGACGCTCACGCCACGCAGTTTTGTGCCCGACGGTATGAGCGACAAAAGATTCGCGCGCAGTTCGGATTCGGTCGGCCCTTCAAGGAGTATCTCGAGGGTGTCCTGCATCGGACTGTCGGACAAGGGGATGGTCCGCTTCACTCTCTGAGTTGAAATAGACCCGTCGTCATGAATCTGGATAAAGTACAGCGCCAAGGTGCGCGTCTTTTCCATGGGGATCTGCGAAGGCGACGGCTCCGGCACTTGTTCGGAAGGAGCCTCGGAAGTGCTGGGTGGAGCAGTCTGTCCAGAATCTGTCGGAGAAGGAGCAGGCGCAGTAGTCTGCGGAGAATAAGGTGTCTGAGGAACAGGTGCTGCAGGGGCTGTCTCCTGGGGGGATGTTTGTTGATCAGATCCTGAAGGCTCTGAAGTCTGAACTGTCGTCGGCTTCGACACCGCATGGTTGAGTGCATCCAGAAAACCGGTCTTCTGTACGACGGACCGAATGTCCTCGAACTTTACGAGAAAGAGTATCAAAAGCACGACGAGCGCCACGATCCAGAGAAGACAGCCCGCCTTTGCACTCGTCCGTTTTTTCCTTCGTACCGCCATATACTGTCGATCCTACTTTCGACGGGCAAAAGGGTCAAGAACGAGGCTGACGGTATGGTCTGGTTCCGCCCTGTCCTGCCTGATACTGAAGAAGTCCGCCCTCTCGGGCTCTTTATCGAGGAACACCACTTGCCGGAGAAAAGGATTGTGGATCTGTACGAGCTGTCCCTGGGCACGAAGCGCAAAATGGCCAGAAACCGGTCTATGCCCAGAAAACCAGACAGCGTGCCTAGCCCTGTCTTCCGACCCAAAGATCGCTTCCATGCTCTTCGCGACGGACCCCTCTTCCGCCTCTCCGTTGGCAGTCCAGATCAGCGCCTGGACGACCTCGGGGACCCGAGCGATGATTGCCGACCTGGAAAGCGCGAGAGCTGGTTCGGCATGGCTCGCACAGTAATTGCCATCGACCGCCGCGATCGGCAAAGAGAGCTCGTAACGGCGTATAAGCCTACCGAAATCCTGGCCATAACGGAGTGCAAGCCACAATGCTCCCATCCTTCCCTCATCGGCATACTTATAAAAAGGAAAATCGCCGTAGTCGGCGGCGTTCGTCATGTTGTCATGGTTGCCCTTGAGACAAAAAACAGAATCGGGAAAGCGGCACAAGAGATCGATGACCTTAAGCAGTGCATCGAGCGACAGCCCCATCTCCTCATCCATCTCCGGAGAAAGTATGGCGGTGGTATCGCGGGCAGCGGCAATCTTATCGTAGGCCTGCATCCAGCGCCTTGCCGCCTCTTCCCCCTCCCCGTGGGGAATGTCGCCCAAAAACAGCAGCGAGGTGCAATCGTGCTCCAGCGCAGACCACAAAGGCTCACCCAGCGCAGGAAACACGGTCAGAAGGAGCGCATCGACGAAGGCCGGTCGCGCGTGGAGGTCCGGCACGAGAATGCAGGGCTTCTGCATCGGCAATTGGACCAATCCTCCTGGAACGGAGTTCCCGGGCGCCCGCGGTCTCACGGTTGGAGAAATGCTTTTGCTCACTTCCAAGACTGCAAGGAGCGCCTCTTCCAGCCTTTCCACAGACGGGAAGGCGTGCTGTGTTTTCTCCACGGTCATGCAGCGCACCCCTTGTGCCGCTTATGCACCCGTCCTGCCGGAATTCAGCCCCGGATCGAGCTTCTTCAGCCATTCTTTTGCAATGTTGTCTTCTGGATCGAATTCCAAGGCGGCCTTAAAAAAGCCCTCCGCCTCTTTGGTTCTCCCCTGGCGGTACGCAAGGGCCCCAAGATTGACGATGATCTTCACATTCTCAGGCTCAATCCTGAGCGCCCGTTCGAGATCCAACTTCGCCGCATCGAGCTTTCCGAGCTCCATCTCGCAGATGGAGAGCTCGTTGTACACATCCACCCCCTCCGCCCCTTTTTCGAGCGCAGTCCGAAAGGCCTGCTCCCCATCGGCCCACCGGCCCATGCGGCGATTGGCCCAGCCCACGAGAAACCAGCCGTTCCAGACATCGGGATATTTCGCCACGAACAAGAGCGCCCGCTCGAGACCCTGCTCCTCCTTGCCCATCTGAATGAAATCATAGGCTTCTTTGAACAGCGTATCGAGATACCCCAAACCCTTGAGCTTTTCCAGAACGGATCTGGCGCGTTTCGTGCGCGCTTCATCGTCGTTCATGCCTATGTAGCTCGTAAGCAGAGAGACGACCCTATCATAATTGTGTTTTCGCAAGAAGAAGAAAGCGGCATGATAGTATACAGGAGGAAAAACGTCTCCACGAGCCAGAAGAGACTGGTAGTATCTGTAGGCGAGATCGTCTTCTTTTTCGGCATCCTCCTCGTTGCCTGAATCGGCGAGATGTTTCGCATGCTCTTCGTGCATGAGGGCGAGGTTGATGGAAGGTTCGGGGCGTTCCGGTTCGAGACCACTCGCGGCGAAAAAAATCTCTTCCGCGATGACCCACTCCCTCGATTCAGCTTTCTGGATACCCGCAGCGATCAATTCCTCGAAGAGTCCGGGGCGGACCGCCTTGATATAGGTTCGATACGTCGCAGCATGGGCATTGGCCGGATCCCATGCGAGCACGCGGAGCATGCCTGCAAGAAGGCTTTCCACCGTAATGGACTCGGGATCGACTTTGATGACCGGAGACTGCAACTGCACGGGATAGGGAATAGAGGGATCAATGCCGTCGGGGACATGTGCATAGGCATCCTTTCCCTCGAACCTGATGTATACAATGCTCGAAAGCGCCAGCTTTTTCCGCGCTTCGAACGCTTCTGCCGGAGACTGTTCGGTCTTATCTTCACTACGGGTTTTATTCTGTTCACCTGTCGCTGTGTGGTTTTCGCGCAATGGCGGCTTCATGCCAGGCACCCTCCTCGACTTCTCGATCATAGTCAATCCTTCCAGGGGAAAATCATTCCTTTGAGCGTCCTTTTTCCAACCAATTCCTTCTCTTCTTGCAGAAGCTCATCCCAAGGGATATGGCGTCGGTCGGCCCCAGGATTCTCTTTGAGGTAGCGGTACTTCTTCATTCTGAGTCTCACCGCGACCGCCGATGCCAGTGCTGTGCCCGCAGGCCCCGGAGCGAGCAGCATGGTCAGCGCAGAGATCACGAAGGTGAGAATTCGCCATAGCAGCAAGAATATCGAAAAACCTGGGTTATCGATAAAGAGATAGAGCGCCGCCTTGAAGGCCTGACGCGGTGTTCCCCCGTCGCGCGCGAAGATAGCCGGCACATACTGCAGAATCAGCATCGCAAGGATCATAGCCCAGAAGAGGACCCCTCCGGCAAAAACGGCCCACGTGGCATTCTGCCCGAGATAGAAGGGCAGCGCCACAGCCAGTGCCACCCCGAACAGAAGATTCATGCCACCCATGATGAGCCCCACCTTCAAAGAGCGAAAAAACGCTGCCTTGAGATCGCCGAAGTGGACAGTCTTGGAATCGGCGATAGCGTACATTGCATTTGTCACTGTCACGTCCCATATGGAAAGCACAACGATGACGAGCACGGCAAATCCTATGATGAGCCACATCGGCGCTCCCAGGGCTACGGGAACCACGAAGAAAAGCAGTAGCAGGACCAAGAATACACCATTCAGCCCGGCCAGCAGGTAGAGATTGTCCCAACCATCGAAAAATGCCTTTTTGAGAAAGAAACCGATCATACTAGTTCTATACTCCATGCTTGACCTTTGGACAAGTAGATGCATAGAGTACCGATTGGAGCTCTTCGGAGCTATCATACCACCAAGAGGCCTGGTCAGTGAAAAATGCCTACTCCTTTCCACTCGAAAACTACATGAGCAGAGAGAAATTCGAACGCATCAAAGAATTTGCGAAAGATAAAGAAACTCCGTGTCTGATCATTGATCTCGATGTCATCAGGAAGAATTACGAGAACCTCCAAACGTATCTTCCGTGGGCAACTATCTACTACGCCGTGAAGGCCAATCCCGACGATGCCGTCGTCTCTCTCCTCCGGGACCTCGGTGCGAATTTCGACGTCGCGTCTCGCTATGAGCTGGATCAGCTTCTGCGGCTTGGGGTATCTCCCGAGCGCATGAGTTTCGGCAACACCATAAAAAAAGAGAAAGACATCGCATATTTTTACGAGAAAGGCGTGCGACTCTTCGTGACCGACTCCATCAGCGATATCGATAAGCTTTCGCGTGCCGCGCCCGGCTCAAAGGTATTCTTCAGGCTTCTTACGGAGGGTCTGGGTGCCGACTGGCCTCTCTCCAAAAAATTCGGCTCGCACCCCGACCTTGCGCGTCAGCTCATGAAGACCGCGGTCCGTTTCGGCCTCGAGCCCTACGGCATTTCCTTCCATCCAGGTAGCCAGCAGCGCGATGTCGGCCAGTGGTCGAGCGCCCTCGCCATCGTCAGTCAGCTTTTCAACTGGGCGCGGCACGATCTCAAGATAGACCTCAAAATGATCAACATGGGCGGCGGCTTTCCGGCGAACTACCTCGAACCGACCGATTCGCTGGAGCAGTATGCGCAGGATATAAAGCGATTCCTGGACAACAGCTTTGGTCTGGTCTGGCCCGAACAAATAGTCATCGAACCCGGCCGTTCCATGGCGGGCGACGCTGGGGTGATCGTCGCCGAGATCGTCAACATCGCCAAGAAGTCGGTGCACGATCGTTATCCATGGGTTTTCCTCGACATAGGCAAATTCGGCGGCCTCATCGAGACATTGGACGAATCGATCAAGTATCCCATCTACTTCGAAGGAGAAGGCCCCGCCGAAGAAGTGATCCTTGCGGGGCCCACCTGCGACTCGATGGACATTCTCTACGAGCGCACGCCTTACTTCATGCCTTCATCGGCCAAAATCGGCGACAAAGTCTATATTTTGACGGCGGGGGCGTATACCCAGAGCTACTCGTCGGTGTATTTCAATGGTTTTCCGCCGTTGAAATCATACATTCTGCCGCCGCTTTCGCAATAGCCTCGCAAAGTTCTCCGACATCCTCCTCCTCGACGCTGGAGAACGCGACGCGGAGATACCGGTTGAGGAGTGAGACAGTTCCTATGCCCATCTCATACAACAGTTTCTTTCTGAGGGCTTCGGCAGAGAAGCCTTCGCAGAGAAAACTCATAAAATAGCCTGAATTGAAGGGCAAGGGCCTAAGCCCTTCGGGGAGGGACATATTCGTCAGCTTCTTCTTTATCGCCCTATAGCGTCTTTCGAGAATTGCGCGATATGTCGCCTTCTGGTTCTCATACCCTTCATATGTCAAGGCCTTGAGGAGAAGATTCTGAGAAAGACTGGACGAGCTCGAGACGCTCGAGCGGATGATGCCCGCGAGCTTCTTGTTCAGGGCATCGTACTGTCCCTCAGTAAGACCACAGCCGCCAAAGGTGATGAATCCCATCCGGAATCCCCACACATAGTCTTCTTTTGTAGGGCCGTCAGCCTTGACCGCAAGAATATTCGGATGAAGGTCGGTAAGCCTTGCGAACATGGATTCTCGGAGGAGATTGTCTTCATACTGTAGGCCAAAATAAGCATCGTCGGTGATCGCAAGGATGTCGGTGCCTTCCTTAGCAATTGCAAGGAGACCTGCGGTAATGCGGTCTGCCTCTTCGAGCGTCAGCGAATAGCCTGTCGGGTTGTTGGGGAAATTGAGAATAATGATTGCCTTGCCGCGCCGCTGACCTGCCTGTCGAACCCCTTCGAGCAGGGCTTCGACATTGTAGCTGTTTCCTGAAAAGAGCGGATAGGTAATGCCAGCCGCCATTTTCCGCTCTTCGATGATGAGCCTGTAGTTCGGCCAGTGCAGATCGGGGACGATCACGGTGTCTCCCGGCTCGACAAAGAGATCGCAGATATACGAGACGGCCGCCGTCAGCCCCGGCACGACGACGGGAAGAGAAATATTCTTTTTGTCGAGAGAAGGATTTTTCTTATACAGCGCCTCCTTCCACACCTTTCTGAGAGCTGGAACGCCGGTTGTCGATGCATAGGCGACGGCTTCGGTAGGTGTCAGCCCCGGCAATTCTTTGCGCAGGGCATCGAGCATCATCGGTTGACCGTGCTCATAGGCCATGCCGATGGTGGCATTGAATTTATAGGCGTGCTCGGAGGCTTCCGCCCCCTGCGTAATAATCCCTCGTGGAAAATACATACGTCTTCCCATGTCGGAGAGCAGTCTTTCCGCCACCGTGCCGGACAACACTCCATTCAACTCTTCTGCAAGCTGGTTCATAACAACCTCTCGAGCTAATGTTGATAATTATAATAATGAAAATATATTTTACCATTATCGACGATAGCGCGCAATGTGGAATACCATGTTCTATGATGCTACCGCACAATATTTAGATAATATTTTATCTATTAAGGCTTTTAATCCCGACAATAGTTGACAGACAAACAAATCGATGCTTTTATATAGAATGTGCTAATGGACCAAATGATACGATTTCATGGAGGAGGATATGATGAAAAAGGCTCTTGTGTTGGCTGTAGCGTTCATCGCTGTCGCCGGCATTGCTTTTGCGCAGGTTGACCTCGCCAAGGTCAAAGATGGCGTGTACTTTGCCCAAGAAAAGGGGTTTTCGAGCTCCGGTTGGAGAGAACAGATCGTCCTCGAAGTAAGTAAAGGTAAGATCATCCGCGCCGAGTGGAACAGCGTCTCGAATCTGCCTGGTGCCGCCGACAAGAAGAGCTATGCCGCGGCAGGCAAATACGGCATGGCGAAAGCCTCCAAAATAAAAGCCGAATGGGATGTCCAGGCGAAAGCAGTCGAGGAATACCTCGTAAAGACTCAGGATGTGAATTTCAGCAAGTTCGATGCGAACGGGCACACCGATGCCATCTCGGGTGCGACAATGAACGTCAAGGTGTTCTTCGAACTCGTTCAAGAAGCTCTCAAGTCATCCCCTGTGCCCAAAGGCACCTATAAGGACGGCTGGTACTATGCCGAAGAGCCGAATTTCGACAAGTCGGGCTGGAAGAACAGTGTTCTGATCACTGTGGTCAACGGCAGCATCGTGGACGTACTCTGGAATGGCATCAACAAGGATCCCAAGGCGAAGTCGAAGTATGCGCAGAGCCTGGCTGGCACTTACAAGATGAATGCGAAAAACGGTGAATGGCATGTCCAGGCCGATCGGGTCGCGCAGGCCATTGTGAAAGCTGGCGATCCTTCGAAAATTCCAGTGAAAGCCGACGGCAAGACCGATGCCGTAGCCGGCGTTTCGATCACCGTGCCGGTGCTTTCTCTTGCAATCGAAGCGCTGAAGACAGCGAAGTAATTCCACAACGTGCAATAGGTATTGTATGCAATTAAGAGGCGACGCCCCTGTGGCGCCGCTTTTTTTATGGCCACGGGGATGATATAAAGAGTGCTGTTGGAGCATAAAAGAGCCCATGATTCCAGAAAAAATTCCTCTGTTGGCTGCCATGGAACTCCCAAACCATAAGGCCGGCCGCCTTACGGCCCGATGTGCCGCACTTGCGTCGAAATTGCCCCCTGCAAGTGGGGGCGTTCCGGAGGAGCTGCACTATTATTCTTCGCCGGGCCGCACGGAACTCGGCGGCAACCACACCGACCACAACAAAGGCTCTGTGCTCGCTGCAGCCGTAGACCTCGATATGGTAGCTGTCGTTCGCCCCAGGAACGACACACAAGTCACACTGACGTCGGAAGGCTATGCCCCTCTTTCGCTCGATATTGCAGATACGGCACCACGCAAGGAAGAGCAAGGTTCTCCCGCATCCATCATCCGCGGCATTGCAGGCTGGCTCCTCCGCAAGGGAGCCACTCCGCCCAAAGGCTTCGATGTCGCTGTGGAGTCGGAAGTGCCTGCCGGCTCCGGGCTGTCGAGCTCCGCGGCCTTCGAACTGCTCATGGCCGCAATGTTCGACGATCTTGGAAACTATGGATTTAGCCCTGTGGAATGGGCCGCTGCGGGACAGTTTGCCGAAAACAAGTATTTTGGAAAGCCCTGTGGGCTCATGGATCAGATCGCCTGCGCCGTGGGCGGCATCGTGTCCATCGATTTCGGCAGGTCGGAGGAACCAGACATCAAGACCGTGAACTACGATTTCTCCGCGCACGGCATGGTGCTCGCCATCGTCGACACAGGCTCGAACCATGAAGACCTCACCGAGGAGT
>Ga0067045_1029095_pt1 | contig 23918 bp, 15 predicted proteins | sample TerdegcTABiofilm_FD_59184 | JGI IMG/M metagenome (GOLD analysis project Ga0067045, IMG submission 59184) | Combined Assembly of (Gp0054472, Gp0054536) Wastewater bioreactor microbial communities from Singapore -Terephthalate degrading... | reverse complement strand
CCCGCCACGGCCCCGCCGAAGACGCTCGCCGCGCGGCTCGCCGAGACCACGACGGTCGCCGCGTTGCACGATGCGCCTTCGTGGCGATAGACTGACCTCCGGCATTGTCCACCAGTTCTTCCTTCCAAACAGCCTCGCCCTCCCGGGATTGTGAAACCGTCATCGAGGATGCCGTCTTCATGTCCACGCGAATGACTCTCCGTTTTGTCGTCGTCGGCCAGGTCCGCGTCTGGAACCGGGCCCTGCCGGCCAGATGTCAGGGTGGAAAGCCTGACCTACGGCCAAGTTCGCAGGTGTTTTCATCTTCGCCGCAAATCCCGCGTCCTCCCGCCGAGCGGCGCCATGCTGCCGGCGGAATCGATGGCGACACTCAACGGGCGGAGGTCCGAGGTGCTCTGGAAGAAGCCGTTCGCCGTGGACGTGACCCGGGCAGTGCGCCACGGCAAGCCGTAGCGAGAAGCGATGATCTCCTTTGAAACCGGCCGCATACGGCCCCCCAGCGAGGCCCAGAGCATCCTGCTCAGGATTACCCGGAGCTGCCACTGGAACCGTTGCGCCTTCTGCCCGGTCTACAAGCACGAGCCGTATTCCATCCGGAAGGTGGACGAGATCAAGCGGGACATCGACGCGATGGCCGCCGTTGCGGACCGGGTCCGGCGCCGGCTGGACCCTTGCTGCCGCAGCGAGGCACTCGTCGAGGCCGTCGAGGGCTTTGGTCGCGACGAGGCGGTGGATCCCGAGTGCGCCCAGCTCATGGCCTTCTGGATGTTTCACGGCCTGCGAAGCGTGTTCTTGCAGGACGCCGACGCCCTGGTGCTCCGCACCGGGCCGTTGGTCGAGGTCCTCAATCACCTCCGGGCGGCCTTTCCCACCGTCACCCGCATCACCAGCTACTCGCGGGCCAAGACGGTCAGCCGCAAGTCGCCCGACGAGTTGAAAGCCCTGCGGGCCGCCGGCCTCAATCGCATCCACGTCGGCATGGAATCGGGGTCCGACAAGGTCCTCGCGCTCGTGCAGAAAGGAGTCACGCACGAGGAACACATCCGCGCCGGGCGCCAGGTGGTGGGCGCGGGGATCGAGCTTTCGGAATACTTCATGCCGGGCCTCGGCGGGCGGGAACTTTCCGCGGAGCATGCCGTCGAGTCGGCGGCCGTGCTGGCGGCTGTCAATCCGACGTTCCTGCGCATCCGGACCACGGTCCCGGTGCCGGGCACCCCGCTGCACCAGATGATGACCGAGGGCCTCTGGACGCCGCTGACCGAAGAGGAGAAAGTCCGCGAACTCAGGGCCTGCCTCGAACGCCTGGAGGGCATCACAAGCACCGTGCGGAGCGACCACATGATGAACCTCCTGGAAGACGTGGCCGGGAAGCTGCCCGGCGACAAGCGGCGGATGCTCGAGACGATTGACGCGTTCCTCGCCATGGACCCGGCCGACCGGGAGGCCTTCATCGTGGGCCGGCGCATCGGCCGGTATCGGTTCGTGTCGGACTACGCCCCGTCGGTCGAGGTGGAGACGGTGCGGCGCAAGCTCATCGAGCGATTCGGCAGCACGGAGCAGGGGATCATGGCCATGGTGGCGAACTTCGTCTGATGTGGGGGATCATGCGGCCAGGAATCCTAGATATTCCCCATCGGCGCGCGAGACCACGATTGTGCGGGAAGATGGCGTAAAGCCTTTGGCCATTTGGAGTTGCGAGGATATGCCAAACCAAGGTGCCACTGGTGGGGGGGTGTTTTGAATAGGGAACGCCGCCCCTTAAACTGTTGCATGAGGGCGACCTGCCAGCTACGCTAGATAGCGGCAGCCTGCATACTATCCAGCCAACAGAACATACCCCAGGCCTGACGCAGCCATCGGAGTCGCGGAGTCGCACTGCCTCGATGCGTCTGCCAGCGCAAAGACATAGACCGCGAGTATCAGGACCTCGGTGCGGCGAGGTCTCACCCCGCATGCTCGCTCAGACTGGCCCACCCGGCAATGCCTGACGAAGGCCTTGCCTTCGACGAATTGGTTCGGGATGTCGAGAGACTGTATTCTGCATCAACGGAGACCGCTTCCTCCATGACGAAGGGCTCCATGGGTAACGGGAAGTCCCTTCACCGTTCATCTTCAGGGGGTTTTCGATGAGACTCAAGACCGTTTTGCCGTCGGTGGTTGCTCTCGCGATCTTCATTGGGCTGTGGGCCTACGGCGGCGAGGCGCCGAAGCCTTCGGACGCCCAGGCCATCCCGCCCGCAGAGGTCAAGGCGAAGGCAGACTACGAGGCGGCCGAGAAGGCAGCCAGGGATGCGGAGACTGCGGTCGGTCCCCTGAGGGCTGCGATGCAGAAGGCCGACACCGCATTCGCCGACGCGAGCAGAACGGCCCAAGCGAAGCGCCAACTGGCCACGGATACGAAGAACCTGGCCAGTGAACCGGGCGCGGCCGAGTTGAAGCAGGCCGAGGCTGCCGTGCCCGAAGCTACTAAGGCCTTCACGGATGCGACCAACGCCAAGCCACCCCTCGACAAGGCCCTGGCCGAGGCCAAGGCCGCCGCGCAGCCGTTGCAGCAGGCGTACGACGCCGCGGAAAAAGCGGCCAAGGAGGCGGCTGCCGTGGCGAAGGCCGCCGCCGACGCGGCCAACAAGGTCGACGAGGAAGCCAAGAAGGCCACGGCCCAAGCCGCCACCCTGCGCCGAGCGGCGGATACCGCCAAGGCCGCCCTGGGCCGGGCCCAGCAGAAGGAGCAGCAGGCAGCGCTTCAGGTGAACGTCGCCCCGCAGAAGCTGGCCGAAGCCGAGGCGCAGAACAAGGCAGCCGAAGCCGCCGCGGCCCCTCTCAAGAACCAAGTAGACGCCGCCACGGCCGCTCACCAGGCGGCGGAGCAGGCGGCCCAGGCGGCCGAGGCCAACGCCAAGGTGGTTTCCGAGGCGGAGAAACAGCAGGCCGCCGCCGACGCCGCCGCCAAGCGCAAAGCAGCCGACGCGGCGAAGGCCGCGTTGACCCAGGCACAGCAGCAAGAGCAGCAAGCGCAGGCCCGGGCCGCGGCGGCGGCTCAGAAACTGGCCGGCGCCCCGGCGGAGAAGAAAGCCGCCGACGATGCCCTGGCCGGCGCGAAGAACCAGGTCGCCGCCGCCTCGGCCGCTCACCAGGCCGCGGAGCAGGCAGCCCAGGCGGCGGAGGCCGCGGCCAAGGCGACTTCCGCCGACGCGGCCAAGCCCCCGGAGGAGAAGAAGAAGGTTGCCGACGACGCTGCCGCCAAGCGCAAGGCGGCCGACGCGGCAAAAGCGGCCTTGACCCAGGCCCAGCAGAACGAACAGCAGGCACAGGCCCAGGTCAACGCCGCCGCGAAGAGCCTGGCCGACGCCCCGGCACAGAAGAAGGCCGCCGACGATGCCTTGGCCAACGCCCAGAAGCAGGTGGCCGCGGCCAACGGTGCCTACCAGCCGGCCGAGCAGGCGGCCCAGGCGGCGGAGGCGACGGCCAAGGTGCTGGCCGAGCGTGCCGGCAGGTCCGAGGCGCAGAAGAAGCAGGCCGCCGACGACGCCGCGGCGAAGCGCAAAGCGGCCGACGCCGCCAAGGCTGCCCTAGCCCAGGCCCAGGCAGCCGCCAAAGGCCCACAGAAGGCGGCCGACACGGCGGCACAGAAGCTGGCCCGGGCGGCGGCGCAGAAGAAGCTGGCCGACGCGGCTTTGGCCGGCGCCAAGAACCAGGTAGCCGCCGCCACCGCGGCGCTGGCGGCAGCCGAGCAGGCCGCCCAGGCCGCCGCGAAAGTGGCGGAAGAGAAGAACCAGGTCGCGGCCCAGGCCGCTGCCAAGCGCAAGGCGGCGGCAGATGCCGCCGCCGCGCTTGCCCAAGCGCAGCAGCGCGAGCAGCAAGCGCAGACGCAGGCCAACGCGGCCGCCAAGGCGCTAGCCGATCTCGCAGCCCAGAAGCCGCCCGATGCGAAGAAGGTGGCGGAAGCGGATGCGCAGAAGAAGGCCGCCGACGCGGCCCTGGCCAACGCAAAGAACCAGGTGGCCGCCGCGGCCGCGGCGAACCAGGCGGCCCAGGAAGCGGGCAAGGACGTCCTTCAGCTCGACGCGGCCAGCGCCCAGGCCGCCGCCGACGCCGCCGCCAAACGCAAAGTGGCCGACGAGGCCAAGCGGGTCCTTACTCCCGTGCAGAAGAAGTATGAGCAAGCGGCCGTCCAGGCCAACACCGCCTCGCAGAACCTGACCCGCGCCGAAGAGCGGAAGAAGTCGTCCGAGGAGGGCCTGGAGAACCTCAAGAAGCGGATCGCGTCGGCCAAACAGACCCACGTAGCCGACGAGCAAGCCGCCAAGGAGGCCGAAGCCGCGGCCGTCCCGCTGAAGGTGGAGGCCGATAAGACCCGGGCAGCGTATGAAGCTGCCATGAAGGTCGCCGACGAGAAGCGTGCCCTGGCCCAGCAGGCCAAGACCACGCTCTACCGTCTGGCCGCCGCCAGGCAGGTGGCGAACCTGATGGACAGTCCCACCCCGCCGCAGCCGGCCAACGGGATGGATGCCATCGTGTTCGCCAAGTTGAAGGCGTTGGGAATCCAACCGGTCCTCTGCGCCGACGCGGTCTTCATCCGCCGCGCCTACTTGGATCTTACCGGCACGCTGCCGACTGCGGAGGAGGCCAAGGAGTTCATTCAGAGCCAAGAGCAGAACAAGCGCGTCGCCTTGATCGACCGTCTTCTCGATCAGTCGACGCATTTCGATTACTGGGCCATGAAATGGAGCGATATCCTCCGCATCAAGGCGGAGTTCCCCGTCAAGGTCTGGCCCAACGCGGCCCAGGCCTATCACCGCTGGGTGTGGGCATCGCTCGCGAATAACAAGCGGTACGACCAGTTCGCCCGGGAACTGCTCACCTCAAGCGGGAGCAATTTCCGCGTCGGCCCGGTCAATTTCTACCGCGCGATCCAGAACAAGACCCCGGAGGGGATCGCCTCGTCTGTAGCCCTGGCGTTGATGGGCACGCGGGTTCGCTTCTGGCCGGAAGACCGTCGTGCCGGCATGGCCGTGTTCTTCTCGCAGGTCGGCTACAAGCCCACCAGCGAGTGGAAGGAGGAGATTGTCTTCTGGGATCCCCTCAAGTCGGTCGCCGTGCCCGGCAGCATCGCGAGGGGAATCGATGTCGTCGCCAAGTCGGTGACGGAGACCAACCAGATTCCCCAGGCGCTGCCCCAGCCGATGAGTGAGAACGGGCCGCTGGCCGCCGTCTTCCCGGACGGCACCAAGGTGACGATTCCGCCCAACCGCGATCCGCGGGAGGTGTTTGCCGAGTGGCTGATTCGTCCCGAGAATCCCTGGTTCGCGAAGAACATCGTCAACCGGACCTGGGCGTGGGCGATGGGGCGCGGCATTATCCACGAGCCGGACGACATCCGCGACGACAACCCGCCCGGCAATCCCGAACTCCTGGCCTACCTTGAGAAGCAACTGGTCGCAAGCGGCTACGATCTCAAGGCCCTGAAGCGGCTGATCTTCACCTCGACCACGTACCAGTTCTCTTCGATCCCGAGGTTCAAAGGGCCGGAAGCGAGCGCCAACTTCGCCAGTTACCTGTTGCGGCGCGTGGAGGCCGAGGTGTTGATCGATGCCCTGAACGACATCACCGGCAGCTCGGACCTTTACACCAGCGCGGTTCCCGAGCCCTTCACCTATATTCCCCAGGAGATGACCGCGGTGCAGGTGGGCGACGGCAGCGTCAGCAGTTCTTTCTTGACGTTGTTCGGGCGTTCCTCGCGGTCCACGGGGATGGAAAACGAGCGAGTCAACGAATTGGCGTCGCCCCAGTGGCTGTACATGCTCAATTCGGCCACCGTCCAGAACAAGCTTCGGACCGGCCCGAAACTTGCGGCCCTGCTCTCCGCAGGCGGAAAGCCGGACGAGATCGCCGAGAGACTCTACCTGACGGTCCTCTCGCGGTTCCCGACGGATGCCGACATGAAGACCGTGGAGGAGTATGCGAAGATGGGGGTGACGAAGGGACGCGACATGTGGATCGATCTTGCCTGGGCACTGGTCAATAGCCCCGAGTTTCTCCTGCGGCATTGATGCTTGCGGAATCGATCGGAGGACTCCCGAAGTCTCGGAGACTCCGGGAGCATAGGACTTGCGAAACAGTCGGTTTTCTGGCACGACCATCAAGAAGGGGGTAACGGAAGCATGAGTACCAATCATCATCCAGACAACCAGCGGACTGTCTCTCGGCGCGAGGCCATGCGGCGCAGCGTCTGGGGCGCGGCGGGCGTGCTCGCAGCCGGCGGTCTTGGCTCCCGCGTCTTCGCGGCCGAGGCCCAGAAGACGCCCGAGCAGGTCGCCGCCGAACTGAAGGCTTCCCGGGACGAGGCGGCCAAGGCCAAGGCCAAGACCAAGAAGGTCAAGATCAAATCGGTGATCCAGGTCTTCTTGTGGGGCGGCATGTCGCAGAACGACACCTGGGACCCGAAGCCGGGTTCGGGCTGGGACTACATGGCCGAGTTCGACAAGGTCATCCCCACCAACGTGCCTGGAATCCAGCTCAGCTTCCTATTCCCCCAATTGGCGAAGCAGGCCGACAAGTACTGCTTGATCCGCAGCATGACGCACGGCAACGACGGCCATGAGACGGCGGCCTACCTGATGCAGACCGGTCACAACCCTGCCAGCCGTCTGGCGTACCCCAGCGTGGGCGCGATGTTCACCTACTTCAAGAAGGATCAGTACCAAGGGATTCTGCCACCTTACATTGTGATGCTCGAGGCCGCCGGGCGGTTCTCCGAGGAGGGCTTCCTGGGTCCCGCCTACAAGCCGTACGCCACCGGCGGCGATCCCAACGCGGAACGCTTCGAGGTGCAGGGAGTCATCAACCGGGGAATCGATGACAACCGGCAGAAGGCCCGGCGTGAATTGCTCGACAAGATGAATCTCTTCGGCTACGGCCTTGCGGACGTCCCGGAGATGGCGGCCGCCGAGGAGGCCAGGCAGAAGGCCTACGGCCTGATCCTGGGCCGGGGAAGGGAAGTGTTCAATCTCAGCAACGAACCGACGGCACTTCGGGATCGTTACGGCCGCAACACCTTCGGGCAGGAATGCCTGGCGGCGCGGCGCATGGTCGAGGCGGGCGTGCCTTATGTTACGATCAGCTTCCCCGGCGGCTGGGACACGCACGGCGGCCACTTCCCGACCATGCGGCGGCAGTGCCCGACCTTGGACCAAGGACTCGCCACGCTGCTGGCGGATCTGAGCGAGAAGGGCTTGCTGGAGAGTACCCTGGTCTGGTGCACCGGCGAGTTCGGCAGGACGCCCAAGGTGGACTGGGCGCCGCCTTGGAACGGGGGGCGCCACCATTACGGCACGGTCTTCACCGTGCTGGTCGCCGGCGGCGGATTCAAGGGCGGCTGCGTGGTCGGCTCCTCCGATGAGAAAGGCGCCTTCGTCAAGGAAAGGCCCGTCTACCCGGCGGACCTGCTGGGCAGCTTCTATCTGCTGGCCGGCATCGACGCCAATGCCAACCTGCCCAATCCGGAGGGAGTGGATGCCCGCGTGTTGGACCCGGAAAGGGAGGGCATGAAGTCGGCCGGGATGTTGGAAGAGATCATGTGATTAGGGGTTAGGGGTTAGGGATTAGGGATTAGGGGTTGGAAATGCGGGGTTGAGGGTTTGGAGATCGAAGGCTGACACGGTCTCTGGGTGTCGGCGTTCTCCCTGTCCCTGATCCCCTTTCACCCTAATCCCTCAAGGGAGCGCGCTATGAATAGTCTTCGCGTCGCCATTCTCTCGCTGGCCGTGCTTGCGGCTGCCGCATCGTCCGTCAACGCGCAGGGCCAGTACATCGGTTACGTCTATCCCGCCGGCGGGCAGCAGGACACGACCTTCCCGATCCGCTTGGGAGGGCAGGGTCTCCGTCATCCTTCTGACGTGGTCGTGAGCGGAGAAGGCGTTTCCGTCCGGTTGGTCGATTACTACCGGGTCTACGACAATCAGGAACTGGGGTTGCTGAGCCAGCAACTGAACCAGTTGAGGAGGAAGGAAACGGCGTTGGACGACGCGTTGGTCACCAAGATGGGCACCTTTGAGTTTCCCGCTCCCATCGGCCCGGGTGCCGGAACGGAGGCGGTCCCGTCGCTGATCTGCCAGGTCTGCGGCACCGCCAATCCTATCGACGCCACCGTCTGCACGAAGTGCTATGCGAAGCTGGAGAAGCCCAAGCTGCCCAATCCGGCCGAGAAGGACGCGAAGGGCGCTCCCAAGTCGGAGAAGGACTTGGCCAAGGAGAAGCTGGTTGACCGGCTCCAGAGGATCTTTGCGGAAGACGAGCGCGACCCGGCCGTTCGCTCCCAGACCGAACTCGTCTTTGCCGAGGTCACGGTGGCGCCAGACGCGAAGCCGGGCCGGCGGGAGATCCGGGTCATCACCAAGTCGGGGATCTCCAACGCGCTTCCTTTCTACGTCGGCCAGGTTCCCGAGGTCGCCCGCAAGCCGATGAAGACCATGAAGCTCCCGGTCCTCGGCAAGGAGCACCTGGCCCAGCGCAAGAGGCCGAAGGACGAAGAGGAGATGCGCATCACGGTGCCGTGCACGATGAACGGTCAGATCGCGGCGGGCGAGGTGAACCGGTATCGCTTCCAGGCCACCAAGGGACAGCGGCTGGTCATCGCCGTGAAGGCCCGGGACCTGGTCCCCTATGTCCCCGACGGCGTTCCCGGCTGGCTCCAAGCCGTGCTGAAGCTCTACGACGCCGGCGGCAAGGAGGTCGCCTATGGCGACGATTTCCGCTTCAACCCCGATCCGCTCATCTATTACGAGATCCCCGACGACGGCGACTATTTGCTGACCATCAACGAGGCGCTGTTCCGCGGCCGTGAGAGTTTCGTCTATCGGATTACCATCGGCGAGGTGCCTTACGTGACGAGCATCTTCCCGCTGGGCGCCCGCGTAGGCGAGCCGGTGCAGATCGAGACCGTCGGCTGGAACCTGGACAAGACCAAGCTGGAGCCGCCCCCCAAGGATGCGAAACCGGGACGCTACTTGCTTGCCGCCACCAACGGCAAGTTCGCCTCCAACCACATGCCGTTCGTCCTCGACACCCTCCCCGAGTGCCTGGATAAGGAACCCAACGACGAGCCGTCCAAGGCACAGAAGGTGACTCTGCCGATCATCATCAACGGGTGGGCCGACCGCCCGGGGGATTGGGACGTCTTCGAGATGGAGGGAAAGGCCGGCGAGACCATCGTCGCGGAAGTCCAGGCACGCCGTCTCCACTCTCCGTTCGACTCGTTCATCAAGGTCACCAGCGCGGACGGCAAGGTGATCGCGCTGAACGACGACCACTACGACGCCGCCTCGGGGCTCAATACCGACCACGCCGATTCCTACCTCATGGTGAAACTCCCCGCCGACGGGAAGTATTACATTCATCTCACCGACACGAGGCGGCATTCAGGTAAGGAATACGCCTACCGGCTCCGGATCAGCCAGCCGCGACCCGATTTCGAGCTGCGGCTCGCCCCATCGAGGATCTGTATTCGCGGCAAGAGCTCTGCCGGCGTGACCGTCTACGCCATCCGCAGGGACGGATTCGACGGGCCGATCAAGTTGAGCTTCAAAGACCTGCCTCAAGGGCTCGAATCCGGTGGCGCGACGATTGGCCCCAAGCAAGAGGTCGTGGGACTCGGACTGAAGAGCAACCTTACGGAGATGGAGAAGCCGGTCAACGTCACCGTGGTGGGCACAGCCAAGGTCGGCGACCGGGAAATTGTCCACGAGGCCGTTCCGGCCGAAGACAAGATGCAGGCCTTCCTCTGGCGCCATCTGTTGCCGGCGGAAACCCTCCCGGTCCTGGTCTACGATCCCTCCTACCAGCCGCCGGCCGACCGCGTTCGCCCGCCGATCCGCGATGAGGATCGGCCGAAGAACGCGCAGCGGAACTTGACCAGGTCGTCGGTCGAGTGGTACATGCGACAGATCGAAGGCCTCTATCAAGACTGGCTCCTGACCGACGAATTCGTCAACCGCCAGATCGCGGACATCGAGGCTCGTCTGATCCAGTGAGCCGCCGCAACCTGACAACGCGACCAATTCGTTGCTCAAAAAAGCCCACGGGCTGCGGCCCGTGGGCTTCGGCATTCGTCGAGTTGTTCGTTCTACCGTTCCTGAACGGCTCCCGGACCCGCAGGTCCCGGACGATCCACGGCGAGGCATGCGATCAACGGGACGTGTAGGGCCCGAAGACCTTCGTCACCCGGCGGCTCTCCGAGGCGTCGTCGACGATCACCACGCGGAACTGGTCGCCGCCCGGCGCAACTCGGAGCACGATGTGGCCGGCGCAACTGGCCATCTTGTCGATGCCGTCGATCGCTTTGCGGTTGGCCGGGTGCAGGTCGGTGGCGAAGACGTCGCGGGGGCCCGGATAGAGCGTCGCCGACCGGATCCGCTCCCATACGCCCGCGGTGGGGTGATGCGCGTCCCACACCGAGAGGGTCCAGACCTGCGGACGCAAGGTGGCGACGAAGAACTCGTTCTGCGTGTCGAGGTAGCCGTGGTGGTCCAGGATCGCCGCATCGACCGGGCCCACGGCCTTGGCCACCGGCGTCTCGACGTCGTGCCACGCCGGCAGGAGTTTCGGACTCACGCCCGGGATGTCGCCGCCGTTGAAGTAGTCGAACTTGCCGTAGCTCAGAAGAAACGAGATGCTGCACATGTTCTCGTGCGGCCAGAAGGCGAGGAGGACCGTGTCCAGCGGCGGAAAATGCTTCTGCGTCGTCGTGCCCTGGCCGGTCCAGATTTCTCCGTTCGCCCCGACGTTACGGAGCCGGAAGGTGGGATACTTGCCCGCGTCGCGGCGCAACACCACCTGGTCGACGCGTCCCGGCACGAATCGCTCCACCTTCAGGCCGTTGTGCTCCGTCTGCCACTTCACGAACGCGCGGTAGTTCTTCATGGTGGCGTTTTCAAGCGGTCTCGGATAGTCGTAGTCGGGCCAGCCGCGGTCCAACAGCTTGCCGATCTTGAGGCTCTCGGCGAGGTGCGTCACCCCGGTCAGCTTGTAGGCCCCGCAACTGGCCGTCGGCGAATGATCCGAGGGGCCGCCCATGTGGTCCTCGTGGAAGTGCGTCACGAGCACATAGTCGAGGGCCGTCTGTGGGTCGTGTGCCAAGGCGTGGCGGAGGTAACGCACGATCCGCTCGCCGGCCGGGCGGGTGCCGTCCGGCCGGTCGGGCGTGTGTTGTGCCGTCTTGACGGGCAGTTCGCCCGCGTCGACCAGCAGCGTGGTGCCGTCGGGGAGGATATAGAGCCCCGCATTGCCTCGCCCGCTGCTGATCTGGTGGATGTCGAGCATCCCCGGCTGCCAGCCCGAGATGGGGGAGCCCGCCACATCGCCGGCCCGGGCTGTCAAGCTGATGGCCGTCCAAAGACCGAGAAACAAGAACCATCTCTTCATCATCTCACATCCTTTTTGGGAATCCCCGTGGTGCGAGGCCGCGGCTTGCGGCCCTCGCTTGCGCTTCGGGTAAGTGTTTGGCCGCGGGCGACCCGGGCCCGGGTCGCCCGGCGACGGTTCAGCCCCAATAGCAATAGACGCCGATCTGGGCAATCGTCACCACGATAGCCCAGAAACGGACGTTCCGCCACCACGGCATGCGCGCGCCCTCCAGGTCAATCAGGGCCGAAGGCATGAAGAGCAGCCAGAGCAACAGCAACGCGAAGACGCCGACGAAGGCAGCCTTTCCCAAGAGCGGCGAACCGTTGCCTGAAGCAGCGCCGGCAGCGGCGAGCAAGAGCGCGGTCGTTTTCATGAGGAGGACTCCTCGCGAGGTGGAATCCACCAGACCAGCCCGCGGAGTCTTTCCACGTCATAGGGACGAGTGAAAAGACTGACCACCACGGTCCCGGCCATCGCCGCAGCGAAGGACCACCAGGCAACCCAGAGATAAGAGACGCTGTACTCCCGGCCGAGAGCGAACCGCGCCCCGTTAAGCGCCACCGCCGTTCCCACGCCCAGGAGCATGCCGGCCAAGGCCCCGTGCGACGTGGCACGCCGCGTCAGCATGCCCAGCAGGAGCAGGGCCAGGAGCGGCCCCTGGAAGAAGGTCATGAAGGTCTGAAAGGCCTCGAAGACCGAGCCGAACACCGGCTGGATGATCCTGGCGAAGGCCACGCCGGCCAGGAGGAAGACGACGACCAGCGACTGTCCCACGCGGAGGTAGTGCTTATCGCTGCGGCGGGGCACGAGGGGTTGGTAAAGGTCGGTGACGACCAGGGTGCTCGCCGAGTTGATGTAGGAATCGAGGTTCGCGACCACGCCCGCCATGAACGCCCCCACCACGATCCCCAGGACACCGGTGGGCAGCAAGTTGACAACCAACATCGGAAGGACCCGGTTGGCGACCCCCTCCTCCCATTGGCTCGGATCGCCGAGCTTATCATAGAACAAGGCCAGGCCGATCAAGCCGGGGAGCACCAGGAGCACCGGAAAAACCAGCTTCAGCACGGCGCAGAAGACGTAGGAGGCACGGGCCTGGTTCTGGCTCCCGGCCCCCAAGGTGCGTTGGACAATCGCCTGGTTGCCGATCCAGTAGGCCGGCCCGAGCACGAAGCCCAGCCCCAAGAGCACGGCCGGCCACGGAAAGGCGGGATGGTCGGCGGGCAACACGAGATGGAAATGGTGGGCCGTCCAGTCCATGCGCCCGATGGTCGATTGCAGTCCTTCCCATCCGCCGGTGCGCTGGAGCCCAAGGATGCAAATCAACGACGCGCCGACGATCAGCACCACGCAGGACAGGGCGTCGGTGAGAACCACGGCCTTCAGTCCGCCGGTCGTCGTGAAGACGCCGACAATCACCGCCGTAATGCCCACCGACCACCAGAAACTCCAGCCCAAGAGCGCCTCGAACATCACCGCCGAACTGACCAGGATCGTCCCCACCGTGCCCATCATGAAAAGGGCCCAAATCAGGGCAAAAAACGTGCGGACCACGGAGTTGTAGCGGCGGCCCAGGTACTCGGGCACGGTGTAGACGCCGGCGATCCACAGGAAGGGCATGAACAGGAACGCGGCGGCCAGCACCGGAAACGCGCAGCCGATGAAGTCGAAGTTCATCATTACCAGGCCGTAGCGGTAGCCGTCGGCGGCCAGCCCCACCATGTCCTTGGCGCCGATGTCGGAGACGACCAGCGACATGCCCACCGCCCACCACGGAAGCGTCCTGCCGGCCAGAAAATAGTCCCGGCCGGTCCGCACGCCGCGAGTGAGCCAGAGTCCCAGGGCCACGACGCTCACGAGGTAGGCGGCCACCAGGGCCATGTCGAACGGTTGGAGTCTCGCGGTGTCCATCGGTAGCAGATAGGGTAAAGGTTCAGCCGCAAGCAGTCGTAGGAATGAGGCGAAGGGAGAAGCAAGAATCGCGGGAAAAGGGGAAGAGAAGAGGAGAGGAGAGGGTTTCCGTTCAGAATTGTGTGAGCAGGGCACGGTTTCTTGCTTTTCCCATTTCTCCAGCCCTTTCCCTCTTCCCTTCCCCTTTTCGCACTTCATTTCGCTGAATACTCTCGGAAACGGCATGCGGACCGCCCGGCGCGGGGTGCAGGCTTTCACGACGCAGGGGCCTGACGGGAGCCCTTCTTCTCCCGGGGTGGTTTCTTCTTGGGGTTCTGCGCCGGCCGATACGGGGCCGACCAGTTCTTCCGGACCATCGCCTTAAGCTCGGCAAGAGTCGCCGCGTGCTGCGGATCGCCGGCAAGGTTCGTCAACTCCTGGGGATCGGTCTGGTAGTCGTAGAGTTCCGTGCCCTTGCGTCCCTCGTCCCACTCCGTGTAGCGCCATCGTTCCGTGCGAACGCTGTACCCCGCGAAGCCGCCACGCCAGACCTGCGTGAAGGCCGGCTTGCTCCACGGTGCCCGGGGATTGTCCAGTAGCGGCTTGAGGCTCTTGCCGGCCAGGTTGGCCGGGGGCGTCAGGCCGCAGAGGTCGGCCAGGGTCGGGTAGAGGTCCAGCAGTTCCACGGTCCGGAAGCACGCTTCGCCTTTGGCTTTCTGCCCGGGCGCCGCGAGGATCACCGGTACCCGGGCCGATCCCTCGAAATCACTCTGCTTCTTCCACAGGCCGTGCTCGCCGAGGTGGTAGCCGTTGTCGCTCCAGAAGACCACGACGGTCTTGTCAGCCAGCCCGAGCCGCTCCAGGGCGTCAAGCACCCGGCCGATCTGGGCATCGACGAAGGAAATCGCCGCGTAGTAGGCCAGCTTCGACTCGCGGGCCTGGGACTCCGTCACGCCGAACCAAGGCCAAGGCTTCGTCGAGGCCAACGCCGGCTCCGGCACCAGCTTGATCTGGTCTTCGGAGACCGCAGCCAGCGGGATCTCCGCCAGCCGGTACCAGTCAAAATACTTCTTCGGCGCGATGTACGGGCAGTGAGGGCGGTAGAAGCCGGCGGCAAGGAACATCGGCCTGGCACGGTTGGCCTCCAGGAAACGGATCGCGGCGTTTGCCCCGATGCCGTCGGTCTGCTCCTCGTCGGTCCCTTCAGCGGCCAGGAAACTGAGCGAGCTGCCCAGGCCGCGCTTCGGTGTGTAGTTGGTGAGCTTGTGCTCCTCATCCTTATCGCGCCCGCGCGGATTGACCACCTGGTCCCAGGACGCGGGATCGTCCAGCCCGTTGGTGCCGATGTCGCCCGGCACGCCGTAGTGGTAGACCTTGCCCACGCGGGCCGTGAAGTAGCCGGCCTTGCGGAACATCTGCGGCAGGGTCACGACATCGGCAATCACCTCACGGAAGTGCTTTTTGAGATCGAAGACCTGGGTCGTGTCCGGACGCAGCCCGGTCATGAGCGACGTGCGGCTCGGGCTGCACAGGGGAAACTGGCAGTACGCGCGGTCGAAGCGCACGCCGCGGGCCGCCAGCCGATCGAGGTTCGGCGTTCGCACCAGGCGTTGCCCGTAGCAGCCCAGGTCGCAGTTCATGTCGTCCACGGCAATGAAGAGGACGTTCAACTTCTTTGCCTCCGGCTCGGCCGCGCGGGCCGACGGTGCGGCGAGGACGATCGCCGCAATCAGCACGGCGAGGAGGCCGTCCCGGAACGCGACTGTGTGGCATGCCGTCACTCGGCGCAGCCGAGGGTCGGCATGGACAGCGTGGCGGCGCTTCCCATGCACACCCGACGCTTCGCGTCGTGAGAGCATGCCACCCCAGCCCTTGGCTGCGTTGGGGACACTCGCACAGCCGGGGACGGCTGTGCCACGCAAGAGTACATGGTTCCCCATACATCTCCCCTCTAGGGTGCAAAGAACGCCATGAGGATCTTCGTCAGGATCTGCTCGCCGTACTCGTTGGCGTGGACCCGGTCGCGGTAGAACGTGTGCGGGTGGACGCCCGTCGAACGGAGGTACTCGGCCCAGGGCGTGGTCATGTCGAGATGAACGCAGTTCGTTTCGTCGGCAAGCTTCTTCAGGGCCGCGCCGTACTCGCCGGTTCCCGAGTGCCGGGCCTTGGCCAGTTCCGCCGGGTCGCGGGGGTCGGCCGTGCCAAAAGTCCCGGTGGCCAGGAGGATCTCCACCTTCGGCAACGCGGCCCGCAACTGCCGGATCACCTCGCGGATGCTTTCAGGATCCTTCTGGCTGATGCCGCCGATGAAGACGAGGTCGGGCCGGAGGGGCACGATGTTCTTGGCGACGCGCCCTTCCTCCCGATAGTGTTGGCAGCCGCCGCCCCCGCGCACATAGACGGTGCCACGGATCGTCGCCTTGGGATAGGCCGCCTGGAGCTTCGCCAGCCAGCCGGACCGCATGGTGTCGTTCACGATGCTGTCGCCCACGGCCAGGAAACGCAGCTCGCCGCCTTCGGTGAGGATCTTGCGAGTCCGCTGAAGGTGACGCCAGTCGGGCTTGGGAGGCGTGAACTTGCCCGGGACCATCTCGGCCTGGATCTTGTCGATCTGCGCGAGCGAACGCTCCGGCGTGCCGAAGATCGCATAACCTTCCTCGGGCGTCTGGCGGTCCTTCGAGGGGCAGTCGGGTGGGTACTTGCTCGGCAGCGCCCCCTTGGCCGGGAACGTCACGGGCGAGTCCTTCATCAGGTCCGCACGCGCGGCCAGAGAGAAGACCAGAAGCATGGCAACCGTGCAGGCAACCCCCGGAACAACTGTCTTCATCGAGGACCTCTCCACCACTCCAACACCGATTTCCCCACCCATAGACCGAGCCACCATGGTACTTCGATCCCCAACCGTCAACAAGGCGCGGCGGGTACGGCAACCGTACGCGCGGAGTCGCCTTGCGGCGATCGGCCGAGTTGGTGTATGTTCCGTCCCGCAGCCTGGCGATCGATCCCGTGCGACTCCCTTTCCCTTGTTCCCTCGAATGGAGCAGAGTGGTCCCATGAGCACTCGCCCTACGGAGTCCGAGCAGCGAGCGTGGTTCTACGGGATCGACCTCTTCTCCCGGCTCCACGATCCCATCGCCGAGATGACACGGTTGCAGCAGTCACTCCTGTTTGCCGAGCTTTCGCAAATTGCCTATATGCCGCCGGAGCCGGCGCTCACTTGCGTGCGGAAGATCGGTTTCGACGAGTCGCTCTTCTTCGACCACGACGGGGCCCAGGCGTATCGGTTTCAGAGCGAGCACGATTGCGTGATCGTGTGCCGCGGGACGGAGCCCACGGAATGGAATGACGTGAAGGCCGACGCCAACGCCGTGACCGTATTGGCCGAGACGATCGGCCGCGTCCACAGCGGCTTCAAGCAGGAGGTGGACGATCTCTGGCCGATGCTCGGGCCGGCTGTGGAGGGCATCAGGAAACCCCTATGGTTTGCCGGGCATTCCCTAGGGGGGGCCATGGCGACGGTCTGTGCCCGGCGCTGCCACCTCGCCAAGAATACCCCTCGTCCTGAGGGGGTTTTCACTTACGGCAGCCCGCGGGTCGGGGATCGGGCCTATGTGAACTACTGCCGGCTGGTCCATTATCGTTGGGTGAACAACAACGACATCGTGACCCGCGTGCCGCCCACATGGTGGGGCTACCGCCACGGCGGACGCGAGATGTACATCGATTCCCGGGGCTGCGTGCGGGACGTCGCGGGCTGGCATCGGGTGGTCGATCGGCTCCGGGGTTTCTTCGATGGCTTGCGGCATTTCCGGATCGACCATTTCTCCGACCATTCGATCGAGCACTACATCGCCCACATCCACGCCGCGGTCGAGAGGCAGCAGCACGAAATGACGCCGCACGTCCGGCACCGCAGCCGGGCCGCCACGACGGCACGTGCACGCCGCCCGTAGACTTGCCTCCAGGGACATGGCCGGCTAGGATGGCCCCCGCCCGTTCGTTGCTCGATGCGAGACAGTTCAGACGATCCTGTCCGCGTAGCGGGCCGCGTGGTCCGTGCAGTCCGCGTAGCGGGCGGGCTTGCCCGCCTGTCCGCGCAGCGGGTTTTTCCCGCCGTTGTTAGGAGAGCCGCCCAATGCCTGACCGGAGGACGCTCCTTCTCGCCCTGGCCACTACGGCCGCCTGCTGGCACGTGGCATCTTCCCTCGCCTGCGACGGCCCAGCCCGACCACCGCAAGAATTCTCCGACGACTGGCGTCTTCAGGACGGGCTGCTCCAGGGGCGATCCTGCCAACAAGCCGTCAAAGCGATCGTCCAGGAACTGGGGGCGGCCTCGCCTTCGTTGCAGGCCGAGTTGGCAGCGCTCCACGCAGCCGGCGCCGGGCCGAGGGATCGCCGTTGGGAAGACGCCTACCTTCGGGCCTGTACGGAGCGCCGGGCCGCTCGCCTGCGCACTCTCATCAAGAGGGCCCCGCGGATCGTCTTCACCAAGCATTACGACCTGGGCGGCTCGCACTACGCCTACACCGAAGGCCAATCCGACGCCCAGGCCGAGCGTCACTTCGAGCCGGGCGCCAGCCTCTGCCTCCTCACGATGCGCGGCCTCTACGGCCAAACGCGCACGCTGCTGGACGACCGCAAGGGGGTGATCCGCGATCCGGACGTCTCCTACGATGCCCGCCGGGTGCTCTTCGCCTGGAAGAAGTCGCTCAACGAGGACGACTATCACCTCTACGAGATGAACGTCGCCGACGGCTCGGTTCGGCAACTGACCTCCGGCCTCGGCTTCGCCGACTACGAGGGGGCGTATGCCCTGAACGGCCACATTGTGTTCAATTCCACACGGTGCGTGCAGACGGTCGATTGCTGGTGGACCGAAGTGAGCAACCTCTACACGTGCGATGGCGGTGGGCGCTACCTGCGCCGCCTCGGGTTCGACCAGGTCCATTCCAACTACCCGACCTTAACGCCCGACGGCCGAGTCCTTTACACCCGCTGGGAATACAGCGATCGTGGGCAGATCTTCCCACAGGGCCTCTTTCAGATGAACCCCGACGGGACCGGGCAGACGGTGTTCTACGGCAACAATACCTGGTTCCCCACGGCGATCCTGCACGCGCGGGCCATTCCCGGCACGCAGAAGGTCGTCGCGGTCTTTTCGGGCCACCACACGCGGCAGAAAGGCTGGCTCGGGATTCTGGATCCGTCGCGCGGGCGGCAGGAAAACCAGGGGGCGCAGTTGATCGCCCCTGTTCGCAAGACGGAGGCCGTTCGGATCGACGCCTACGGCCAGGCGGGCGACCAGTTCCAGTATCCCTATCCGTTGAGCGAAACGGAGTTCCTCGTCACCTTCCGCCCGGCCGGCTCGAAGGGCCGCTTCGCCGTTTACTGGATGGACCAGGACGGACGGCGCGAGCTGCTGGTCTCCGATCCGGCGATTTCGTGCAATCAGCCCGTGCCCCTGATGCCCCGGCCCGTGCCGCCGCCGCGCCCGAGCACGGTCGATTACCGGCAGAAACAAGGCACGTACTATCTCCAGGACATCTACGCAGGCCCGGGCCTTGCGGGCATTCCTCGCGGCACGATCAAGAAGCTCCGGGTCGTGGCCCTCAGCTTCCGTGCGGCCGGCATCGGTCAGAACCGGAGCCAAGGGGCCGCGGGGGCCGCGCTGAGCAGCACACCCATCTCCGTCGGCAACGGGGCCTGGGATCCCAAGACTGTGCTAGGGGAGGCGAAGGTCTACGACGACGGATCGGCCGCCTTCCACGTGCCCGCAAGGACCCCCGTCTACTTCCAGGCGTTGGACTCCAGGGGCTACGCCGTGCAGACCATGCGAAGTTGGTCGACCGCGCAACCTGGCGAGCGAGTGGCCTGCGTTGGCTGCCACGAGTCGAAGAACACCGCGCCGCGTCAGGCCTCGTCGATCCCAACCGCGATGACGCGACCTGCCGAGCCGCTGGCCGGCCTCGACGGCCCCCCGCGGGGCTTCAGCTTCGGCCAAGAAATCCAGCCGATCCTCGATCGCCACTGCACCCGCTGCCACCGCTTGAGTCCGCCCGTCGCTTCCAACCGCGCTCGGCGCGGGTCTCCTGACCCCGCCGGAACTGCGACCGAAGGTCTCCAGACCACCGCGGCCCAGGACGACGCATCCTTCAGTCTCCTCGGCCGCGAAGTGGTCGATCCCGTAGCCAAGCGGCGTTGGAGCGAGGCCTACCTGGCATTGACCCACAGCACGCTCGAGGGCATTCACCGGGGTCCGATCTGCTTCACAGGCCATCCGAACGAAATGGTGAACTGGATCGACGCGCAGTCCGTCCCCACGCTCTTGCCCCCGTGCTTCGCCGGCGCTGCAAGAAGCCGTCTGGTGAAGCTGCTCGAAGACGGCCACCGCGGCGTGAAGCTCTCAAGAGAAGAACTCGCCAGGCTGGCCTGCTGGATCGACCTGGCCGTCCCCTACTGCGGTAATTACCTCGAAGCAAACGCCTGGACGCCCGAAGAAAAGGCCCGTTACGAACACTTCGAGGAAAAACGCCGCCGGATGGAACAGCAAGAGCAATCCAACCTCGATGAGTGGATTGCCACGCAGAGGACCTTTGAGACTCGCTGAGCCGCCCTCGTCTGGCAGACACATGGCGGGTTGTGTAGACTTCATGGAAACGCCCGCGAAGACGCCGATGGAGGGCTCTGGACGCATGGATCGGACGGAAACGGTTGAGGCAGAGGACGATTTCATCACCTACTTGCGTTCCGGGGGGCGCAGGCCGCTCTTCATCCAGGGTGATTCGCTGGAGGTCCTGAGGTCGTTCTCGTCGAACACCATCGACTGCTGTATGACTTCTCCGCCCTATTGGGGGCATCGCGCCTACGCTGGCGGCGGCATCGGCCTGGAATCTACGCCCGAAGACTATATCGAAGCTCTACTGGCGATCATCGCCGAGGTCAAGCGGGTCCTGAAGCCGAGAGGGTCGTTTTGGCTGAACATTGGAGATACGTATCAAAGGAAGTCGCTTGTCGGAATTCCTTGGCGAGTGGCGATCGCCCTAATGGACGAGCAGAGGTGGATTCTTCGGAACAGCGTCATTTGGAACAAAGTGAAGGGCGGGCCTGACAACGCGAAAGACAAGTTGCGGAATGTACATGAGAACGTATTTCATTTCGTGAAGTCGGATCGCTACTACTACGATGCTGACGCCGTAAGAACCAAGCCGGGACAGGCGAGGGTAGTGAACGGGGCGATCGTCTCGGCAACGGGCGTCTCGGGCGTGCGTTATCGTCGGCAAGTCGAGCTTTCTACCGTCCTCACGGAGCCTGAAAAGCTTGCGGCGTTCGAAGCCCTTGAGGCCATGTTGGAGGACGTAAGGAGCGGGAGGATATCCGACTTCCGGATGATTATCCGTGGGCAGCAGCGAACCACGCATTCGGATTCAGAGAAGGTCTCAGGCCGGGCCCGGGAACTCGCGGAACGCGGCTTCTACTTCCTCAAGTACCACCCAAACGGTGCAAAACCAGGTGACGTTTGGGATATCTTGCCTGAAGACACCCAGAAACGTGAATCGCACTTCGCTCCGTTCCCGGAAGATCTCTGCAAGATCCCAGTCCTGGCTACGTGCCCGGAGGATGGAATCGTGCTCGATCCCTTCTGTGGCACAGGGACGGCCGCACTGGTAGCCTTTAAGCTGGGTAGGCGGTCGGTTGGAATCGACACATCTCCGGAGTATATCCGCATTGCGAGAGAAAGATGCGGGCTCCTGCTATGACCAAAGTGTCCGAACTCTATGGTCAGCCCACCTTCATTCCGGCCGAATGGAAGGCCCTCGTGAAGGCGGAACAGTGTCCATTTCTCCGGAGGAAATGCCTGAAGAATCGAAAGAGCCAGCCCGATGTCACAATCGGCACTTGCACCATGACCTATGGCCGAAAAAGCCCGCAACCAGTCATGATCTGCCCCTTCCGGCTGCTGGAACGAAGTCAGATATTCATGGACTGTGTGCATCTTCTCAAGCTCCATGAACCGGGAAACGAGTTGAGAATCGTGGCCGAACTGAACGTCCCAGGTGGAAGCATCGACTACTGCTTGGCGTCGGTTCGAAATGGCAAGCCACGCGATTTCGTTGGAATCGAATTGCAGACTTTGGACAGTGCCGGCACCGTATGGCCGGAGCGCCAGAGATTCGTCGCAACACACGGAATCCCTGTCAAGCGGTCGGATGCTCGATCGCCGAAGACATTCGGCGTCAACTGGAAAATGACGGCCAAGACGATCCTCGGCCAACTCAACCACAAGATCTCCACGTTCGAGCACTTGGGTAAGCGTCTTGTGCTCGTTGTGCAAGATAGCCTCCTCGCCTATCTACGGAAAGCGTTTGCCTTCGATCACGTTCAAGGGGTGAGAGACGGCGATCCGATGCAGTTCCACGCCTACGAACTGCACCGCACGAAGACGGGATATGCGATCGCCCTGAAGGAACGGATCAGTACGGACTCTGCGGGAGTCGCGGCTTGTCTCGGGTTGCAGGTCGAGCCGAGGGTCGACCTGAACGCAGTTCTGGATCAAATTGAGAGCAAACTCCCGAAAAGCTCGCTGCTTTCGATCGGCGGCGGAGCCGTGGCAGTCCCAAAGACAGACGGATTCTCATCCGGTGACGGCTGAGGAACACGATGCTCCTCGGACGTCGACCGTCCGGGACATCCGGTCCCAGTAGACAATACCGCACGATCTGAGGAGTGTACCATGATAGGTTTGTCACGCGATAAGGGGATCGAATGCGTCTTGTTTCTTGGCATTTGTCTGGTGGCGTTCCTGCCGCTTCCCGTCAGTGCGGAGGATCGCCCGGCCTCGGCTGCTCCGGGCGTTTCGTGGGCCGATCCGCGGCGACCGGCGTTTGCCGCCTGCGAACTGTATGCCCCGGGCCATTTTGGGAACAGCTACGAGGTGCTCGGCGACCATGAGATGCGGGAGGTGCTCGCCGAGGCGGCCTTCTGGGGGTTCAACCGCTACGCCGACTGGTTCGACATGGACGACTGCAAGGACCCCTTCGCCAAGGGCTACACCTACGGGTTGGGCAACGCCCTTTGGGACCAGAAGGTGCTCCACTTCCGGGCCGCGCAGTCGGTGGGGCTGCCGTGCGGACTGGCGATCACGCCCAACCATGTCTACCTCGACCAGTGCCTGCCGGATCTGCTGGCCACCAGGGACGCGAGGGTCTTCGGACAGCTCATCTGTCCCTCGAAGCCGAAGGCCCGGGCCATGATCCTCCGCGACTACGAAAACCTCTTCGCCGACCTGGCCCAATCCGGCGTCCGGCTTGCCCGAATCAGCGCGGGTCCGTACGATTTCGGCGGCTGCCGCTGCCGCGAGTGCGACCCATGGATCCTGACCTTCGCCAAGCTGACGCACGAGATCTACGGGATCGCCAAACGCCACCACCCCGGGATCAAGATGGACATGATCGGCTGGTGGTGGTCGGCCGAAGAACACCGGAGGTTCGCCCAATGGGTCGACAAGGAGGCCCCGGGCTGGATCGACTTCATGTTCCTGCATCAGCCCTACGGCGCCACGAAAGTCGCCGACGTGCCGCTGCCCAAGGGCTGCCGGCGCGGGGCGTTTGTCCACATCAGCTACGCCGAAGAGGCGAGTCCCCGGGACCCCTACGGGCATCTCGGGCCGGTGATTGCCACGGATCGCCTGGAGAGGACCGTGGCGGACCTTCGGACCCAGGGCGTGACGGGCGTCACTGCCTATTCGGAGGGGGTGTTCGAGGATGTCAACAAGGCCCTTCTCGCCGGGCTTGGCTCGGGCCGATTTCAGACGGCCGACGAGGTCCTCCGGGCCTATGCCCGGCGATACTTCGGCGTGGATGCCAAGACGGCCGAGGAGTGGGCCGCCTGGCTGAAGGCCTGGGGCAAGCCCTTTGCGGTCGATCCGCGCAAATCGGGCGAGGTGCTCGCGGCGCTCCTCAAGAAAACGCCCAACGACAACTGGCGACGCCGCCAGTGGGAACTCAAGCAGCAGCTCTTCGAGATCCACCAGCGGATCGGGCCCGGCACCCAGTGGACGCCCCAACGTCTGGCCGAGGTCGAACGCTTCTGGGCCGTCCAGGAGAAGTTCCAGCGCGGCCTGTGGGGCCTGGCCCCGCAACGCCACATCTTCGGCCGCCGCTACACACCGCTGCCCTGGTACGCGAGTTGGGCGAAGTACCAGTCCGCTCGTGCGCAGACGATCGGCAAGGATCAGTAACCTCGGATGGCCATTCAGGTTGAAACTCCATGGCCCACCGAATCGCACGTCGCGAAATGCTCTTGTGCGGGTCTTGTCGTGGCCGGGCTGCTGGCAGGCGGAAGACTCCCCATCGCCAAGGCCGGCGAGAACGCCGCCCGGCCGTTGCCGGCCGATCGACCTGTGTGTGATCGACGCCGTCGAGAGCAACCGCGGCGGCGAGGGCCCCTGAATCCCCGGCGTCGAGGCGATCCGGCCGCAGCCCAGCCATCTTGGCTGTTCCACGACAGGCTGGAAGCCTGTGTGTCACGGGGCGCGTTGATTCCGGCCACCGATGGGCGCGTTGATACCAGCCAGTGAGTGGTTGGATTTCTACCTGTTATCTCCGCTTGTTGATGCGTTAGCAAGGTCC
>Ga0067045_1029094_pt1 | contig 23943 bp, 21 predicted proteins | sample TerdegcTABiofilm_FD_59184 | JGI IMG/M metagenome (GOLD analysis project Ga0067045, IMG submission 59184) | Combined Assembly of (Gp0054472, Gp0054536) Wastewater bioreactor microbial communities from Singapore -Terephthalate degrading... | reverse complement strand
GCGGTGGGCGGGTGGACCGGGGCTGTAGGGAGCTTAGCCGAACCAGTCACTTTCACTTAGACCTGTACGGGAACTACGTTCCCCCCGGGTGCGTGGGCTTGGCCCTGGATTACCGGCTCCTGGGGCGAGAGCTGCCCGAAGACTACCGGGTCCTCCGGTTGTTGCGGGAACGGGGGATCGGAGGGTTACTCGAGTTTGCTTCGGAAGAGTATGGGTTTACCCCCGATCCGGCGGGCTACGTTAGCAAGTGTCACCTATGCCATGAGATCCGGAGGCACTTAGCCCTTCACTCGCGGCTGGACGAGGGTCTCTCCGTGGCCAGCCCTGGGCAAGGGGGGAATCCGCCCGCTCCGGTCCGGTCCACGCCGATTCGGTTCCCCGAGTTAGCGCCGTTCGAGTTCTACGAAAAGGATTAGGGAATCGGGGGGCCGGTAGTTCCCTCTAAGCCCGGAAGGGTCCGTCTGCTATTTCGCCTTTATTTCACACTCCCGTCCAGTTCCCGGTACGCCTTTAGGGCCCCCTCTCCAGGAACGAAAAAACGGGGGAGTCTTGGATGGTGAGGATAGTAATTTTATTTTGATATCTAACTCCTGGAAGGGTATCTGCGGAAGTCGATGAATTAGTGACAATAGATGTCAACAGACCGTTTAGTTCACTTTTTGTGTAATACCGGCTCGCGTTAAAGTCGGCGCCGCTGCCTCCGAAGTCAGGGGAAAAAAGGACCATTTTTTCATCGCCTTCCTATTCCCGTAAGAGTAATCGTCAGGGCAACCATGGTAAAAGCGTATCCGTTAAATACGTAAAACGTTTCGCTTAACTTTCTTCTCATCGATCCCTAACTAATTCTTAACAATCTAAATCCATCCTAAAAAATAAAACTATAGTCGGAGGAAAGAAATGAAAAATCGAATAGGGGGAATGGTAAGGATTGCGGCTCTATGCGTCCTACTCTCACCCTTGAACGCTTTCGCCCAAGCGAGCGGCGTGCTCCACGTTTACACTTCTCAGCCTATGAACCAAATGGCCGAAGTGGTCAAGGCGTTCAACGAAAAATACCCCAACGTGAAGGTGGAGTTGTTCCGCTCTGGAACCACTGAAGTGATGAACAAACTGGAGGCGGAGTCTGCCGCGGGAGCTCCGAAGGCGGACGTGGTATTGATCGCAGACTCCATCGCCACCACCAAGCTGAAAAACGAGGGGAGGCTACTGGCTTACAAAGAGGCGCCTGTTCGGGGAATCCCCAAGGAGTTCATTGATCCAGACATGACTTTCTTCGGCACCAAGATCATCACCACGGGGATCATGTACAACACCAAACTGGCGAAGAAAGTTCCCTCATCCTGGATGGATCTGCTGGAACCAGAGATCGCCAAAAACACCATTATGCCTAGCCCTTTGTACTCAGGCGCTGCGGTGATTCACGTGGGTACCCTAGTTGAGCAGCCTGTATTTGGATGGAAGTATTATAGCACCCTGGCTGAACGGGGAGCGGTAGCCACGCAGGGCAACGGAAACGTGGTAGAAGCGGTATCCCGGGGTGAGAAAGCGTATGGAATTATCATCGAGTACATGGCTCTGAACGCGAAAGCCAAGGGATCACCCGTTGATTTCGTGATTCCTCGGGAAGGAGTGAGTGTCATTACCCAGCCGGTAGCTATCCTTAAAACTACCAAGAATCTTGCTGCGGCAAAAGCGTTTGTGGATTGGCAGTTGTCCGAGGTGGCCCAGCGCCAGGCGGTGCAGCAGGGATACTACCCCATAGTCCCTACGATAGCCCCACCTGCGGGATACCCGAAATTAGAAACCATAAAGTTCCTTAGCGCCGATCCAGCTGTGTTGCTCCAGAAGGATCAACAGAACAAAAAGAGGTTCGCGGAGCTGTTTGGTGGATAGAAACCGGATTCTCCGTTTTCTCAACCAAGAATACATCCTTGAAGGATTGTTGATCCTTATCCTGGGAGGGGTCACCCTTTGGCCCCTCACCCGGCTAGGCATGGAGATCCTAGTTTCTAAAGAGCCTGCCTTAACATTTTTTAAGGAGACGTTAGTGGAAGATCCTTCTGCCAGTCGGGCCTTTCGGAATACCGTGGACGCAGCAGTATGGTCTTCCCTGCTAGCCGTGCTCCTAGGCGCAAGCGCGGCGCTGGCGGTGGCGCTCACCGACATGCGGGCGAAAGGCTTGGCTACTTTCCTGATTCTGGTACCCATGCTGGTTCCCTCGCAAATCACCGCTCTGGCTTGGAAGGAATTGGTGGGCCTTTTTTCCGGGTCGGGAACCCGAAATCCCCTGTATTCCCGGGAAGGGGTAATCCTGGTGTTGGGTATAGAACATTCTACCGCCGTGTTCCTTGCCGTGCGAGCCAGCCTCCGTTCTCTGTCCTGGGACCTGGTAGAGGCATCCCGGGTTCTGGGGGCGAAACCGTTCCGGATCCTCAGAACGGTCGTTCTACCCCTGATTTTACCCGGAATCTTAGCGGGATTTTCCCTTTCCTTCGTGGCGGGCATCGGGAACTTCGGAGTACCAGCGCTGTTAGGCATTCCGGGTCGCTTCCCCGTGCTCACTACCCTGATCTACCGGAAACTAAACGGATTTGGCACTTCGGTGCTAAGCGAGACCGCCGTGCTTTCCCTTCTCCTGATTGCCCTCGCTTGCGTGGGTCTGGCACTCCGGGCCACGGCCTCACGGTCTTTATCCGCTAGGGTTAGTGGACATAAAACCGAGGGGGTCTTGTTTTCATTAGGTAAGTACCGGATCCTAGTGGAGGTAGGGATCGGAATCCTGTTTCTGGGTATATCCCTCCTTCCTCTCCTGTCCCTGGCGCGGACATCCCTGATCCCCGCGATAGGAGTCCCACTCACGGCGGGTACGGTTACGTTCAGGAATTTCCGGTTCGTTCTTTTGGAGCAGCCAGCGGTGATGCGAGCGTTTACCGTTAGTTTCAGGCTCGCGTTATTGGTGGCTCTGCTGACAACCGTTATCGCCCTTCTGCTTGCCTATCTTTCTGAGGTGCGGAAACGGCCTTTAGCCCGGATCCTGGATGTGATTGCGGACGCGCCTTACGCTATCCCTGGAATCGCCGTATCCATTGCCATGATCCTGGCTTTCCTAAAGCCCCTTCCCCTTTTGGGCAGCTTGTACAGCACGTTCTGGATCCTTCTCGTGGCCTACGTGTCCCGATTCCTTGCCCTGAGCCTGCGGGCGGTAGTGTCGGGGATGGAGCAGTTCGATCCCCGGCTGGAGGAGGCGGCTCAGGTGGCGGGAGCGGCCATGTGGCGGAGGATCGTGACTGTGGTGACACCGTCGGTGGCTCCCGCGGCGGCGGCCGGGGCTTTACTGGTGTTCATTGCCGCCTTGAACGAACTTACTGTTTCCAGCCTCCTGTGGTCCACGGGGAATGAAACCATAGGGGTTATGATCTACGCTATGCACTACGAGGGCAACAGCCCGGCCGCCGCCGCCGTGTCCATGCTAAGCGTTACCATCGTGTTCTTGGCGGCGGGAATCACTAGCTGGTTGGGAAAGTCGTTACCCAAAGGAGTGATACCATGGCGGGCTTGAAACTATGGGGGGTAACCAAGCGTTTTGGCTCTGTGCTAGCCCTTGACCAGGTTACCTTAGATGTGTCTGAACGGGAGTTCGTTTCCATTTTAGGTCCCTCGGGTTGCGGCAAAACTACTTTGTTGCGTATGGTAGCGGGTTTTGAAACACCGGACGAAGGCACGATTGAACTGGACGGCAAGGTAGTGGCCCGGAAGGGCATGAGCCTTCCCCCTGAGGAACGGGAACTAGGCATGGTGTTCCAGTCGTACGCCCTCTGGCCCCACCTTTCAGTATTCGAGAACGTTGCCTACGGATTGCGGGTTCGTCGAGTACGGGGGCAAGAACTACGCCGAAGGGTGGCGCAGGCGCTGGAACTGGTAGGCCTTGGGGGATACGAGGACCGGAAGCCGGAACAGTTGTCTGGGGGGCAGCGGCAGAGGGTTTCCCTGGCTCGGTGCCTAGTGGTTCGTCCCCGACTGGTGCTTTTAGATGAACCCCTGGCGAACCTGGACGCAAATCTTCGGGAAGAGATGCAAACCGAGCTGCGACGGATTCAACGGGAAAGCGGCGCCACCTTTCTCTTCGTCACTCATGATCAGGAGGAGGCATTGAGCCTATCAGACCGGGTCGTGGTGATGGACAAAGGGAGGGTGCAGCAGGAAGACACGCCGGAGCGGTTATACCAGTGCCCCGCTACTCCCATGGTCGCCTCTTTTATCGGAGGGGGAATCGTGGTTTCGGCCGTACTCATATCGCAGGATCCACGGGGACGGGGAAAAGCCCGTTTGGGGAGTGTGGTTACCGAAGTACGACTACCCTTGGAAAACCAAAATAAGGTCACGAATCTGGACGCCCGTCTCACCGGGGGTGGTGGAGCTTCGCGACTATCGGGTCCTGGCTCAGAGGAAGGATCAGGTCTAGAAAGGAATGGGGTGCCTTGCCTGCTCTGCGTACGGACAGAGAATGTGGAGCTGGAACAGCCTCCGCAGGAAGAGACCGGTCACGGGGATGTTCGAGAACAGTACAAGGAAACCTTCACCGGTCGAGTCCGTTGGATTTCCTACCGGGGCAACGGGTACCTAGTGGGAATCGAGTGGGAAGAAACTACCATCCGTGGCGGGCACGTTGCGTTTTCGATCGCGGGAACCGGTGATGGAGAGTGCCGCGCTCGCGAGTTCCGGGTCCTCGTTCCATCCGACCCTCCGACTATTGGATCAATGGTACAGTTTCGGGTTAAGGGTTCCTGGGTTATTCCGGTTAACGAGTCCACATGAAGGCGAACCTGCGGGTCCTCGCCGGCCTAGGGGAAAAGAAACCCGCCTGCTTCCTTCTGGAAATAGAGGGGGCTCGGATCCTCATGGATGCGGGTGAAGGACCCGATATAGGGAAGATCCCGTCTTTGGAGCCTTTAAAGGACCTTAAAAGACTGGACGGTATCCTACTTAGCCACGCCCATCCGGACCACGCGGGCGCTCTGGAGCGGGTCCGTTCCGCCTTGGGCAGCTCTGCGCGCAGAATACCTGTGTTCGGAACCTACTCAACGTTGAAAACCCTCAACATCTGGAAGGGAATTGAACTGCCCGATAGGGGATCCGCTGCTATTCTTGGGATTCCCCTAATAACGGGAAGAGCGGGACATGCGCCTGGGGGAATATGGATTCATTTTGACATTGGAAAAGGCTTGCTCTACATGGGGGATTCTTGTCCTTCCTCGGAAATCTTTGCGTATGACCCTCCTCCGCCGTCCCGGTTTGTGTTGTTCGACGCTTCCTATGAGCTTTATGATGGAGCCGCAAGGTTTGAAGAGCCTTTCTGGAAAGATGCACTAAACCCTAACCGGTTGGAATTCGGTGGGGGCTTGGTTCTGCCCGTTCCCGCAGACGGTAGGGGAGTAGAGTTCGTCTACCTTCTGGCAAAAACGGAAGGAATAAGACCAGACTTCGTACAGGTGGACTCGATGGTTCGTGACGCTGTTCTTCGGTGCGTCCGGGAGGATTTCCAATACCTCAAAGACGGCGTGGTGAGAGACCTGGAACGTGTGGCCGAAGGGGTTCGAGATTCTTCTTTGCGGAACCTGTACGGATTACACCTGGTTTCCAATGGGGAGGCGACAGCTGGTAAGGCCGCGGAGTGGGTGATGGCATACGAATCAGAGAAATATCCATCTTTTATTTTCACGGGGTATCTGGGCAAGGGTACGCCGGCTCGCCGATTGGTGGAATCTGGTCGTGCCCTGTGGAGGCGGTGGAACGTGCATCCGACCCTATCGGAAACTATCACCCTCCTCCAATCCACCGGCGCCGAGGAAGGGGTCCCCTGTTTTACCGAGCATCCGGAAATGTTCCGTTCTGTGGGGTCTCTTGTTCACCTGACCTTTCACTGCGGAAAAAATCAGGAGATTCTAATTCATTGAACTCTATTTTGGGAATTGAAGGGCTTTCTCCATTTCGTTCTTCATGTCGGCGATAATAGTAAGGATTTCCTGATCCTGATTGGGTAATTTCTTATAGATGGCCTCTGCTTTGTTGAGATCCGATAGGGATTCCCGAATGACTTGCATTGCCTTCTCCTTGTCTTGCTGTTCCCACGCCCCTGTTCCCGCAAACTGATTGTTCATGCGGAACTGGTAAGCGCAACGGTACATGTAGAGCTCGAATAACTTTTGGGAATCCTTCTGGTTTGCTTTGATCTGACTATCCAGGAACACGATCCCTTCTGTACGAGACTCCGGATAGAGTACGTAATTGTTCAGAATATATTCCAGGACGTTCTCCTTTAGGATAGAAGCAACGGGGTACCGTTGGTATAATCTCTCGGCAAGGGCCTGCGCACCCCTAGTGTCTCCGGACCGCAGGGCGTACCGATGCCGGAGAGCTTCCCATTTCATCTTTTGATCCGGAAACTTCTTTTCCAGATTCCCTACGTACCGTTCGAAATCGTCCTTCCTGCCATGAGTGATGGCGATTTCCGCTCCTTTTTCGTACAGGGAAAGGAGACTATAGGAGCTCTTCCCTTCAGAAACCAGGCGAATCTGTTCATCGAGTTCCCGGAAGGCTTCCGCGGGTCTTCCCCCTATCGAGTATGCGTCTACCAGGTACCACCATAGGTTTTCGCTTGTCCCTTCGTCGTGATCCGCGAAATATTGTATTTTTTTACGAAGGAACGAAACCGCTTCCTCGAGTTTCCCCTGCTCTGCTAAGAGGGTGGCATACCCTCGAATTTCGAGTTCTCCCGTAAGAATCGAATTTTTCTCCGCTACCTCATACCATTGGATCGCGTGCGCCCGCACTTCTTCCTTTTTCAGGGGCCATGTTTTTGGATAGTACTGATAGACCTGGTAATAGAATCTTCCCAGCTCCAATGCCAGGACAGGGGGCGCTTCTTTCGGTTTCGCGCTGAAACGCTGAATCACGGCATACAGATTAAACTCCATCGTCTTCTGCTCCAGAGTCCCGGAGCTAGAGGCCGTTTCATAATCTTTATCTCCTGTGTTGTAGAAAGAGAACTTGAGGTAACCCTCTTGAGGCTCCCCATACTCGAGAAGGAATCGTATTTTAGCGGCTACCAGGTACGGATCACTGTGGGAGGGATCCGCTTCCATCAGCGTGTTCCAGCCCTCCAACCGTTGGCCCGATTGAGCGGATTGTTCCGCTGAGGCGATGGCAAGTTGCGTATCCCTGGGGGCTTCGTCGAAGAAGGGAGGCAGGTAGTTGGAAAGGAGAGTATCCTCTTCATTTGGCCCTTCTTCCGTAAGGGTAAGGAATCCGAAAAACTGACTGTATATTGCGGGAATCTGTTCTCCCTTTGTCTTATTCTGTACCGCTTCCCCCGTTCGGCGTAGGACCTCGCTGATATCGATCCCCGGAGTGCGGAGATGTTGAATCAATTCTTCGGTAAACACGCTGTTCCGTCCCGTGCCATCCTGGGCCACTCGTCCCGCGCTGGTGGAATAGACCACAATGCTTCCGGGTGGTTGTTGACCCACCACGGCAAGCCCTCGGGAACTAGACCGGGCCCAGGAAAAGGGGTTATCCCGACAGGCGTCCAGTATAACGATGTTTACCTGGTTGCGAGCCTCTTTCAAACTGTCCAGCACGAACTGGAGGGGTACCGCCCTGGTGCGGAGGAGAGATTCGGAGTTGATCCGGGCATCCACGGGTAGGAGGTAATTTTCTCCTCCCGACTGTACCCCATGCCCCGCGTAGAAGAATACCCCTACCGAGCCGGGTGAGGCGGAAAGCTTGTCACGAAACCGCAACACCGCTTGTTCCATCTCTTCCAAGCCCGCGTCCGTCACGACCTCCACATCGAACCCGATGGAAGAAAGGGTTTCCCCCATGTCTTCCGCGTCGTTCACGGGGTTGGCGAGCTTTCCCATCCCCTCGTAATTGCCATTTCCGATCACGAGGGCGATTCGGCTTCCGTTCTCCTGCGTGTGGATTGGCTCGATTCCAAGGCCAATACCGAACAGCAGAACACAAATAACCGCGGATAGAAGGTGTAGGACGGGCGGCGTTCTTTGGGGCATCGTTCGTTAGATCCTCCTATTTTATATTGTATCCCTTCTAGGGCGGCTCCGACAATGTGGGAATCGATCGAAAAAAGTATTATAGTTTTAGTCATGAAATCGAAAAAATTGTTGTTAGTCTTTGCGTGTTTATACGCAAACGCCCTGGTACAAGGGAGAGCGGAACCTTTTAAGTTGGGCGATGGGACTGTTCTGCCTACGCTCGAAATCCGGAAGGAACAGGGGGTGGTGAAATGGGTTAAACTACCTACCCCACCAGCGGCCAGTATCCCCACACCGTGGGGGATCATACCCCTTCAGGGAACAATATTCCTCTACCCTTTCGGCCGCATCCAACGAGTCTCCTTAGGGTTTGTTAAACCCTTAGAGGAACGGACTGTCTTATTAAACACCCCCTATGGCTCTTTGACAGTGAAGGATGACATCACCTTCCATGAAAATGGAAGTATCGCCAGTCTGATCTTCAAAGGAGTTCATCAAATCCCAACGCCAGCAGATAGTTCAGTCCCCGCATTAGGAGCCAGTTTCTATCCTTCCGGAGCTCTGCACACCCTCCGGATCCCTCCCTGGAACTTTCCCACCCTACGTGTCCAAGGTAAGGACTTGGTTTGCACGGAACTGGAATTCCACGAGAATGGAACGGTCAAATGGATACGGTTAAAGAATCCTGTTTCTTTCTCCACGCCGGCTGGGGAATTACGGATACGGCAGGTAAGCTTTTATGATACTCAGGAACTGAAGAACGTCGCTCTTGCCGAACCCGTCACCATACAGGGGGTACCCGCTCGTTCGGTGGGATGGTACTCAGGAGGGGCGGTGGAATACATCGAACTTTCCGCTCCTGCCCAATATTCTACTCCCTTAGGGTCTCACACTGTGGAAGGCACTCTACACTGGCATCCCAACGGGAAGTTCCGGTATGTCAGTTTTTCCCAGAGTTTCCCTGAACTTTCCGTACCGACGCTGGGAACGATACAGGTGGCCCATGTGTCCTACGCTAGCGATGGGTCCTTGGAAAGTCTTTCCTTCCCGCAACTTGCTTTTATACAAACATCAGCGGGGGAAATGGAAACTAACCATGTAGAGTTCTATCCAACGGGCAGGCTAAAAAGGGTTGAGTTGAGCGAGTCCGGGAAGGAGTTTCCTTTGCGTACCCCATTGGGTATCCTGAAAGTGGGTTCTCAGGTGACCTTCTACGCGGAAGAAAGCTTGGAGAGCGTATCCTTTGCCCCGATGACTGCTCATGAAGTGGACACCCCTATAGGGACGGCATGGGTGAAAAACACGGTAAGGTTCTATCCCAACGGGTCCCTGGAACGAGTAGAGCTCAGCACAGCTACCCGGTTGCCCACACCCCTTGGAGTGCTTCCCCTGGATTACGAACTGGTATTCTATCCCTCAGGAACCCTCAAGGAAGCTCAAATCGGTTGGCATCCAGGCTTGGGGGAACATCGTAGGACCCTGTTGCCGGGAATAGGAGAGGTTTTTGTAGGCAAAATCCATTTTTACCCCAGTGGAAAGGTTCGTCTAGCGGAAGTTTTAGAACAGGGACGGTATGGGGGGATTCCCGTAGAGGAGTATGAAGTTCTAACCTTTTCCGAAGAGGGGAAGCTGTTGAGGAAGGAGCCCCCCCTATTAACAAGGGCGAAATAGTATATACTTGAAGTATAGAGGAGATCCATCCATGAACCATTCAAAGGGCAAAAAGTTCCTTCGCGCGGTTCTTTTCCTTGCCGTTGCCTTAGTAAGTAGTCTCTCTGTCTTGGCTTGCGGTTGGTTAGAGCTTTGGTCAACTGATTCAACAGCCAGCGCGACCTACGTGTTCCTTCCCCAGGGGGATCGAATCACCGTGGGGAAGGATGCTTTTATTGTGAAAGACAGTGGGGGGGCCTTCCAGTACGAAGGCTCGGTTTCCTCCATGGATAACCGCTTCTATAAGCTCACGGTGGAGCGAACAAACCTTCCCCAAAACATTCCGGTAAACACGATCTTTTTCGTCCTTCCCATCGAAGGCACCCTGCTAGCGATGTTTTCGGGATACTCCGCTGTTCAGGGTGCGACCTATGCGACGTTCATGGAAATCAGAAAACCCCTCTCCGTTGATGGCGTGTGTCCTAGTTCCCCTGTAACCTACGTGGGGCGGATGAGACCCAATACCAACCTAACCCGGACTACCTTCCTGTATGGGCAGGGGAGGATTTCCCAGGGAAGTGGTACCTTGTTGCAGTTCGAAAGAAAGATGGTTCCTCTGACGGAGGATTTTTCGGCTCCACCCGAATACTCGGTACTCCTATCTGGGTTCCAGCCTTCGGGAAGTTCCGCGGCACACCCTTCTGGGGCCACGATGTACTTCAGTCCTTCGGGAACCGCTCTAGTGAAAACAGGGGATACTTCCACTGATACCGCCTACTACTTACTGCCAGTCAGTGGGACAGGGGGGACATCCCCTACGGCTACCGAAATCACGGCGAACGGGATCGAGTACCGGGGATGGGTCGAGTTCCCCTCACCGGACAACGCATCAAAACTTGCCCAACCTATTGCGTTTCGGGGCAACGGAGCGAACTTGATCGGGGGCCCCTACACGAAGTTCGGTTTGAACGAGGTGGACGCTACTCGAACGATCACCATCTCGAAAAGTGAAAACGCTCCCGCGGGAGTCTTCGACCTCTCCTTGAACAGCCGGGAAGGGTACCCCACGCAAACCCGGAAAATAGTGGCCACGAAGGTTAGCGGCCGGATCATCCTCCTCGGGGCAGGAGACCGGGACGGAAACAACGATGGGGATTTCGACGATCCTGGTGATTGGCTCACTTCGTTCCTGGTGCAGATGAAGCCTTAGAAAAAAACGCTACAGGGGATCCCTAAAGCGTTGAACTGTTGCTTGATCTTCCGCGCGGCTTCTCGGAAGTAAGATTCCGTCCTGTAAGCTTCCAGCCTGTGTTTTCGGTACACCGCGTCGGCGTATCCATAGTTCATCCGGTCCACGTACGCGTAGTCCACGATCCCGTGGAGCAGGGCGGGAAGGGTTTCCGCCCCGGGTAGGAGGGGGGCGATCATCACGTATGTTTTAATTCCCGTTTGATGGAGCTGGCGCAGGGCGGCGACGCGGTCCAGAAGAGGGGGCGCCTTAGGCTCGAAGAGTCGCCGCATGCCTTCATCGGTGGTGCCTATGGAAAACCCCACGTGGCAGTTGAAGAGTATGCGGCCACTTTGCGCCGCCCTCTTTCGACGACATTCAAGATCCAAAAGCTCCAGCTCCCCCCGACTCCCAAGGTCAACGAAGTCTTGTTCCCCCTGCCTTTCCCGGCTCTCGCAGTTCACTACGTACCCATTCCTTTGTCCAGTAAGGATGTCCATGTCACGGAGAACTAGGGGCGACTTGGTCTGGATCCGAACGGGCCAGCCGTGTTGGAGCAAGATCCGCAAGCACTCACGGGTAAGCCGGTACTTTTCCTCCAGGAGCTGGTAGGGATCGCAGACCCCGCTCACCCAGACCTCCGCCGGTTTCTTCTTCCAGATTTCCTTTTTCAGGAGTTCCGCCGCGTTCACCTTCACGTCCACGAAGGACCCCCAGGGCTCTGTGTGACCAGTGAACTTTTTCATGAACCGGGCGTAGCAGTAGGAGCAGCCGTAATCGCACCCCACGTAGGGATTCAGCACGTAGGGGTATACCTTGGATGCTGAGAGGATCGTTTTGGCATGGATCTCCCGGACGACCATGGGTGAAGTGTAAGCGGCAGGGCAGCGTAAGGCAACAGGGACGCGGAAGGATTAGAACCTCCAGTTTTAAGTTTTGGGATTCGCCCAATCGAGTTGAAGAAACGGTTATATAGTTCCATGGACAGGCAGGGAGGTAGCTTTGTATCTTGTTCCACATAAGACGGAGGATCATGGCAAAAATCGCGGGTGTGGATGGGTGCCGGGGCGGGTGGGTGGTAGCCCTGGCAAATGGCTGGCCACCTACTTCAGGAATAGAAGCGCGGGTATATAGAACTTTCCCAGAAGTGTTGGAGGTAACGAAGGAGTTCGATGCCATTGCCATCGATATTCCCATCGGATTACCGGACGGACGGATGACACCCCAATGGAAGGGTTCCTTTTCACGATGGCCCCGGACCTGCGATTCATTGGCTCGAACCCTATTAGGACCTAAGGGGAAGAGCCGAGTGTTTCTTGCTCCTCCTCGGGAAACCCTTAACGCAACTGATCCGCGGAGTTTCCAGCAGCTGCACCTTAAAGCGACGGGGATGAAAGCGTCTATCCCCGTGTGGGGTATCCTATCGAAGATACGCGAAGTTGATTCCTGCATGTCGCCGGCACTCCAGGATAGGGTGTTCGAGTTTTATCCAGAACTGGTCTGGATGGATTTGGCAGAGCGTTTCGTGAACCCAGTACACTTACAAACGGGGGAGAATTGGCTAAAAAGCGGAGCGCTCCCCTCGAAGCATACAAGGGAAGGCATCGAGATGCGTCTGGAACTCTTAAGAAAATCCGGATTGTCGATTAACATTCATTGGTTAACCACCTGGAAAAAGCAGTTAACAAAAAGAACTAATGTCCGAAGCACTACCTTAAAACTAGATGATCTGTTTGACGCGATAGCAGGACTTAAAGCGGCGAGTGATTTTCTTAAATATCGAATGGACCTTGGAAGAGAGGCAACCGAAAGAATATCAAAACAAGAGACAATAGATGCAGCAAGAGAAAGAATGGACAGAAACGGTAACCCTCAAACTCTCTTTACATCCCGTATCCCTCGGATCCCTACCACAGTTCCACCCAAGGATTCTAAGGGCATTCGTATGGAGATCTGGTATTGAGAAGGCGTTTAACCCCGTAATTCTTGCATATGTGAATTATAGCTGTTCCCGACCACTATTTCCGAAAGAAAAAGAACCGGTATCTCCTTTAAAGTTGCTCTTGCTTTACTTGCGGGAAATAGGATACTCTACTTTTCCAATCTCCGGCTGAATCAAAATTCAGGGAAACTGTTAACTATCCTTTTCCCTCCCGGACAAACTTAAGGAAGACTCATGCATAGGAAAATCAACGACCGCATCCGTAATATTGCCATCATAGCCCATGTCGACCATGGAAAGACTACCCTGGTGGATTCGCTGTTCAGGCGCAGTGGAGTGTTTCGGAGCAATCAGGAAGTGGCCGAGCGGGTGATGGACCGGCTCGATCTAGAACGGGAACGGGGGATCACCATAGCGGCAAAAAACTGCGCCATCGAGTGGAAGGGGGTAAAGATCAATATTATCGATACCCCTGGACATGCGGATTTCGGTGGAGAGGTGGAACGGGCTATCTCGATGGCAGATGGGGCCGTTCTGCTGGTGGATGCAGCAGAAGGACCTTTACCTCAGACTCGGTTTGTTCTGTCCAAAGCATTGGCGTCCGGTCTTGCCTTTATTGTTGTGATAAACAAGATCGACCGTCAGGATGCCAGACCTAAGGAAGTCCTGAATGAAATCTACGATCTATTGATAGAGCTTGGGGCGAACGAAAGTCAGCTTGATTTTCCTCTCTTGTATGCGGTTGGACGGGAAGGGATTGCCTCGAGGTCGTTAGAGGAACCGGGAAAAGATCTGGATGTACTGCTAGACGCAATGATCGAAGAAATACCCGGCCCTCGAGTAGATTCAGAAGGTCCGTTTCAGATGCTCGTTTCGGATTTGAGCTACTCCGATTATCTGGGAAGACTAGCCGTGGGGAAGATCTATGGAGGCTCTGTCCGGGCGAATGATGATCTTGTTTGCATTGGGGAAAGTAATGTCCCTTCCGCTCTTCGGGTAACGAGAATCCAAACCTACCGAGGTCCTTATATCAGCGATACCCAATCCGCAGAAGCAGGTGACATCCTGATTCTTGCAGGCATCGATAACGTGCATATCGGCGACACGATCGGTTCCAAGGAGAACCCCAAGGCTCTCAAGCGAATCACAGTGGATGAGCCCACGGTATCCATCCGGTTCACGAAGAATACTTCGCCATTTTCCGGAAAGGAAGGAACTATTGTACAAGCTACAAAGATCTATAAACGGCTAGAAAAAGAAGCTTTGCAGAATGTTTCCATCCGGGTTATGGAAGCGGAAGACAGGGACGGATATATAGTCCAGGGCAGGGGAGAGTTCCAGATGGTTATCCTCATCGAGACAATGAGGAGGGAAGGGTACGAGTTCTGCGTAGGGCGTCCTTCGGTCATTTTCAAGTATGAGAATGGAAAAAAACTCGAACCAGTGGAACATCTCTATGTGGATTGCATGAGTGATTACATGGGTATCGTGACCGAAAAACTTTCGAGGAGAAAGGGGAGGATGGTCGGGATGTCCAGTCACCAGTCCAATCGTGTCCGCCTCGAATTCAGCGTTCCTTCCCGGGCTTTGATCGGTTATCGTGACGAGTTTTTGACGGACACGAAAGGCACCGGGATCATGAACTCGTTTTTGGAAGGATACGAGGAATACCGGGGTGATTTCCCGGAACGGTTCACAGGATCCCTAGTTTCCGATCGGGAAGGAAACGCGGTTGCTTATGCTATCTACTATCTGGAACCGCGGGGGAAAATCTTTGTCCAACCGGGTGACCCGGTATACGAAGGAATGATCGTCGGTGAACACAATCGGGAAAACGATCTCAATGTGAACATCACAAAGACCAAGAAACTCAGCAACATGCGGGCCGCAGGCAAGGATGAGAACATCATCCTCACTCCAGTCCTTCCCATGACCTTGGAACGAGCCATTCAGTTCATTCGGGAAGACGAATTGGTGGAAGTTACTCCCCGTTCGGTACGCCTGCGGAAAAAGGATCTTTCTGTTTCGCGCCGCAGGTTTTGATAAGTCCCCCCTTTAGGAAGGCCCGGGTATTCGCGTGTTTCGGGAAGGATATTATAAAGAATACCCTACCCCGGCAATCGCCAGGGCAGGATACATTGACTCTAAAAAAAACAGCGTTAAACCTTCTGTGGACTTTTCGGTTTTTTCGTGCTTGTTTTTTTCGATGACGAAGAAACGATCGCCGTGATCGCCGCTTCGATGGCGGTGACCATAGTCGTGAGTCCCATGGAAGGCATATTCGTTTTACCAATCGCCTGTTCGATAAGAAGGGGGATATGGATAAAGCCTGCTTTTATATGCGGTGCATTCTTCGCCAGGTAGTGTAGGACACCGTAGAGGAGATGGTTGCAAACAAAGGTGCCTGCCGTGTTGGAAACGCTTGCCGGAACGCCAGACTTTCGGATAGCCTGCACCATATCCTTTATTGGCACCGTAACGAAATACGCTGCCGGGCCTTCGGGATCGATCGGTTTATCGATCGGCTGATTGTTCTTATTGTCAGGGATCCGGGCATCGTCGATGTTAATCCCGATCCGTTCTACCGTTACCTCGTATCTGCCGCCGGCTTGTCCGATCATAAGTACCACATCCGGTTTTTGTTTTTCGATCGCGGCTATTACTTTCGCGACCGACTCACTGAATACCGTGGGAACTTCGAGTAGGGTGATCTTCGCTCCGGCGATATTCTTCTTAAGCTTTTTCAACACTTCGAAGGCAGGATTCACCTTTTCACCCCCGAAGGGGTCGAAGCCTGTTACCAGTATTTTCATGATTCGTTCTCCTAGAAAGCCCAGAGATACATGAGAACCATGTGAAGAGCCAGCATCACGAGAGCTACAGGGACCTGATTTTTAATTACTCCCCAGCGCTTGTCTTCGATCTCCAGAATCGCTGTCGGTACGATATTGAAGTTGGCTGCCATGGGTGTCATAAGGGTGCCACAGTAGCCGGCGGTGAGTCCGAGAGCCGAAACGATGACAGGGTTTCCGCCCTGAGCGATGACGAAGGGTACACCGATCCCCGCCGTAATCACCGCGAAGGCGGCGAAAGCATTCCCCATAATCATGGTAAAGAGGGCCATTCCCGCGCAGTAAACAACGACGCCAGCCAGGGTGTTACCTTGGGGGATCACGTGCGACATGCCGCTAGCGATCAGCTTGCCCACTCCCGCGGCGGCAAAAACCGAACCTAAAGCGGCCAGTACTTGGGGAAGGATCGACACAGGCCCGATCATCTCGAGGAGACGACTGCCATCTTCCACCATATCGCTCACCTTACCGCGGGTGAATGCCAGAGACAGGATGGCAGCTACGAGGGCCGCGGCTCCGAGGGCAATCAAGGTTCCGAGTTGTTTTGCCCAAACCTGCGCCACGATGAACGCTACGATACCGAGAGAGAGGGCGGGTATGAAGATTTTATTTCCAATTTTCATAGCCGATTCTTTCTTGAACTCGGGTGTCGACTCGGAGAATTTACCGATTTTTACCAGCTTGAGGGCCGAAAGGACTGCCAGAACAATGACAAGGTACCCGACTACTGTATCACTGATTTTTACCTTGGCATCTCCCCAGATCATACCTACCCGACTAAAGGTGAATACGACGAACAGGATGAACCAGAATAAAGCGGTAGGCCATTTGGAAGGATGATCCTTGGAACGAACGATTTTCACTGTCGAATAGAGGCACACAAGTCCCACTAATACATAGAGGATTTCAGTAAGTGTATTTTTCAGCATCCTTCTACCCTCATTCCTTGTTTATGTTCGATTTGATCTGGTATTTCTTTGCCAGACGGCGATCGTTCAGCAGGAACTGCGTGGCCCCCACTACCAGAATGATTCCAGCCATCGGCAAGGAAGCAGTGGCAATGTCAATGGCTTCTACGGTAATCTTAAGTTCTTTCAATACCCCCACGATGAGAAGTACCCCGCCCGCCGCCACGAATCCATTCTGTCCGAAAAAATTAGCGTAATTGTCGACTGCCGCATTCAAGCCTTTTATTTTTTCCTCGTCCTTTGGTTCCAGCTTACCGTACCGGTTCTCGGCAGCTCCCATGGACATGGGAAGTATCAACGGCCGGATGAACTGCACGTGGCCACCAAGGCGCACGCTGAAGACCGCGGAGATCGTTCGGATCACTAGATACAGGGAAGTAATCCGCCCTGCCGTGGCGGATCGTATTCGACTGATTAGGTAAGAAGCCCGTTCCCGTAGACCGTATCTTTCCAGAAGACCAATCGCTGGCAAAGAAATGATGAAGATAGTCATGTAGCGATTTTCCACGAAGGCCTTTCCCAGAATCGTTACGATATCATTCCAGGACATTCCGGACACGAGGCCGGTGATTAGCCCAGCCCCAACGACGACCGCGATCGTGTCGAGCTTCAGAAGAAAGCCAACAACGATGATGAGAATACCGATGAGTTTGATCATTCGATCCTCCTGAAAAGTAGTATGATGTCATGCAGTTAGGACATTATAGAGGGTATTAGGTGAAATGTAAACGTTTTAGCTTGGATTGATGTATTTCGATCCTGTCACAATGCCGGCGATCAAGTACGCATTGTTGTTTTTGTCCGTTACGTTCATAAGGGCCATAAAGTTTCGTAATGCACACAGAAGATCGGTTAAACTATTATGGGCATGGGTATGGGATAAGCGAAAACTCTGTACTCCGCGGAAGCGTTGATACTGTAGAATAAAAATAGAATAATTAAAGACAAGCATTGAATGAATGTCGTAGAGAAGCATAGTCATTCATTCAATCAGTTCTTCCACCCTTCTTTCCCCATTCATTCATAAAATGCAGGTTATTTCTCGAGGAGGTTCGTATTCGTGGAATATTTAAATGGGGAACCATTGTAGTCCTTTTTACCAGCGCTATAATGTATTGGGGGTGCAAATCCGCAGTCAGCACCGAAGATACTGGAGACGAGGTGATGGGCATCGCGGCAATTCCTGGTGTATCCCCCCCTTGCTGCGGGCAGGCGCCGGTGGCGTCGATTGCGGAGACCGCGGAGTATACGGGAACCATAACATGGTCTCCAGCAGACACTCCCTTTTCGGGTTCCACTGTCTATACGGCTACCATCACTCTCGCGGCAAAAACTGGATACACCCTAAAGGGCGTCCCACAAAACTTCTTTTCCGTAGCGGGAGCGTCCTCCGTAACCAATGCTGCCAATTCCGGAGTGGTGACGGCTGTATTCCCTGCCACAAGGGGAGCGGGGGAAAATGGACTGAGCGGAGCTTTAGTCGTGGGAGCGCAGGGAACAATTACAGCGGGATCGAAAACGGTGAAAATGATCTACGCCAATGATCAGACGAGCATCACCTTAGTGGGCGAGGGACAATGGAAAGTTCGCGGAAACCGCTGGAGCCCACAATGAATTGAACGCGTCGGAAGCGAAGTACGGTTCGAGGGTACTTATTGATCTCGCGGCGCATTGGATCAACTACGACCCCGAGACGCGCGCGTTTTCGGTTACCTGTGGGCTAGAAAACTTTCCAGTCCAACGGGTGAGCTGGTACGGGGCCGTCATGTTCTGTAACTGGCTCACGGAGATGCGGGACGGGAACGCAAACTCCGTGGTGTACTCGGGAATTGATGAAACCTGGGACCATATGGAAACCACGGAGAATGCGGACAGGACAGGATACCGCCTTCCATCAAGTGAGGAGTGGGAGTACGCGGCCCGGTACATCGGAAAGACCCAGCCCGCGGCTAGTAACCTGTCTTCCGAATATATCGCCCAGAATGTGCGGAGCGGGCACGCGGACCTGACGGTCGGTTACTATTGGACGCCCGCCTCCTACGCCAGTGGGGCCATGAAAGACTATACGAACGAGGCGGAAACGAGGGTCGTTGCCTGGTATTCGGGAGACCCCCTCATGGGCGGCAGCGATAGCTTGATGCCGGTAGGACAGAAGAGCGCGAATCAGCTGGGTCTCCGCGACATGAGCGGAAACACCTGGGAGTGGGTTTCCACCCCGAGCGTGTATACAAGCGTCACGAACCGGGTGTTCCGGGGAGGCGGCTGCTTGTACGATTCTGCTAACCAGCGGATCGGAGTATGGGGCAACCACCTGGATCCCTCCAGCATGTTCGGTGATCTAGGCTTCCGCTTCGCGAGGACGTGGTAACTACTAACAGCCTTATTCACGGCTTCTCAGTACCCAGTCGTTTCCACATCATTGATCTTAAACGGTAGGTGTACTATAAAAGAATAAGTTATTTATAGGGATAATAATGAGATCTAATGTGAAAAGGTATCTGTTTGTAATTCTTATCTCTTTTATTTCTTTTTTAAGCTTCCCACAAGGATTTTATTTTGATATTGGCATTGGTGTGGGAAGTCCTACAACAAAAATCGATGGTAAGAATGTCGCTGACCTATTTGATTCATCTGTAAAAGAAGTGGGAGTAGAAGTGGGATTGAAATTGGGCTATGGTCCTGTGGCTAAGTATCCTCTCTACATCGTGGGTGAAATTAGTGGAATTGGTCATCGATTCTATGATGCGTATAACTATATACAATTCAACTCCTATTTGATCGGTCCTGGTCTTATCTATTACCCAACCTCATTAATTCAATTAGGAATCTCGCTAGGATTTTCTTTCGTATCGAACCAAACAGACCTTCCCTTGAATATGTATGATAGTGAAAATGGTTTTGCTTGGAATGTGTATACCGCTATTGATCTCGGTGGTGGGAATAATGGTTTTTTAGTGGGAGTAAAGTATTCGGCGGCAACAAACACGCTTGAGGTCTCTGGAGCAAAACAAGAGATGTCACTATTTAGTATTTTTATAAAATACGCTTATAGACATAAGTGACTATTCTCTTCCCTATTGCCCCTCTCTACCCTTTCCTCTATCCTATACGCGTGCTGTTACGTCTTTCTGACATCCCTATCCTCTACGAAGACTCGGACATCCTTGTATTGAACAAGCCCGCGGGGATCTCCGTGATTCCCGAACGGTACGAAGAGGGGGACACATCTTTGTTGGAACTCCTTTCACAGGGTAGAGACTTTAACGTGAGCGGACCCTCTATCCAAGCCAATGACGAGGAGGAACAGGAAAGTAGCTTAGGCGGGGTAACCGCCCCAGCAATGAGAGAAGCTATGCGTGAGTGTTCATCCCTCCGGCCCGTGCACCGGATCGACAAGGGTACGAGCGGGGTCATCCTCTTCGCGAAAACTGATGAGGCCTTTCGAGCGTTGGGTTTGCAGTTCCAGGAGCGAACTCTAACAAAGATCTACCACGCCCTTGTGGTAGGTCGTCCGAACTGGGCCAAGCAAACATGTGAGGAACCCCTTCTAGTGGATGGGGACAGGCGACACCGGACGATCGTGCACAGGGATGGGAAACCTTCTATCACGTGGTTCAAAGTTCTGGTAACGTTTCGGGGATTTACCCTCATGGAAGCGCGGCCGAGGACAGGCCGTACCCATCAGATCCGAGCTCACCTGTCTTATCTCGGGCACCCCATCGTGGGGGACGAGTTGTACGGGGGTGGGGAAGGGCTGTACCTTTCCTCGTTCAAGAGGGACTATAAGGGCCAGAAGCTCCACGCGGTGGGAAACCTAAGAATTGGGGATGCCCGAAGTGCGGGGCAGAAGGGATACACGGATCGCTCGAGAGCGGAAACTCACAGAGAAAAGCCCCTGATCGGTCGCTTAGCCTTGCACGCTCTTTCCCTCGAGGTTCTCCATCCCCGCACAGGAGAAACGCTTCGCTTCGAGGCTCCGTATCCCAAGGATTTTTCAGTGGCCTTGAAGCAGCTCAGGAAGTACGGATAAAGGTCGAATTGCTCTGTAGTATCATTGCGGCCTCCATGGGATCAATCCCCTATGTTTCCGTTTGTTCGCCTGAGAAAGGCGTGTCCGGGGTTCGAGGCTTTGGGGAACGGATTGTAGAGGCGCGGGGTTTAGAAGAGCGGCTTTTCCCTGTACTGGTCCGTGACACGGTTGCCTTGGTTGAATTGGGTGCGAGGGGGTCGTCCTTTGCAGTCTTCTTCGCCTTCTCCCCTTCGATTACCTTGAAGGTCCGCACCTTTGCGGGTTGAGCCTCTTCATCCATTAGCTCTTCAATTAGATGAACGGTTTGAAAGGGGATCATGATATGTTTGGATTTCCCAAAGCTTTTTAAAAGCTCGTCCTCCGCGGGATTAATAATCAGCTTCGGCCCCTCGGGGAAAATCAAGTCTTTGATGGACACGAAGTAAGGGTGGGTAAGATCGAGACTATGGGCTTTCAGTTCCAATTCTTTGCCTTTCCAGGTAAAGATGACTCTATAGATGGACAACGATAACTCCTTCTATTCTTAGCGTACTGCAAACATACTGAAGGGATCCTACTTTTTCAATCCTCTTTTTTGTGGTAGGAATAGGTGTGCCCATCAGGAACTTGACTCATTGGAACCTAGAACTTCGACGCGCGATTCGTACTCGGGAAGGGTTGGAACGGAAAATATCCCTTTCTCAATCCGAAGCTCGGTATTTCGAAGTTCTTCAAACCGGAGAGCAACCGGAATCCGAAGGGCAGATGAAGACAGGCAAAGGCGGCAAAGGGCACGAGGTCGTTCCCCTAACTATACCCCGCTATTATCTCAGCCTCGTGGGACCGGATCCAATGGATCCTATCCGGCTCCAATGCATTCCACGGGAAGAGGAATGGGAAAGGGGTTCCATGGAAACGGCAGATCCCCTGGCAGATCGCACGTATAGCCCCGTGGTTCGACTAGTCCATCGGTACAGGGATCGGGCCTTACTTTTAGTCACGGATCAGTGTGCCCTAAACTGCCGGTTCTGTTTCCGGCGGCATTTCGTGGGGAAAGGCCAGGGCCCGATTCGGCCTAGCGAGTTGGATCATGTGATCCAGTATCTGAAGGAGCACCCTGAGGTGAAGGAACTTCTTCTCTCCGGTGGGGATCCGCTGACCCTTTCGGACGAGAAACTCTTCGCCATCGTGGATACGATCCGTTTCTCCCGGCCCGGAATCGTTCTGCGGGTTAGTTCCCGCCTGCCCGTGGTTCTTCCTTCCCGGATCACCCGGCGCTTCGCCTATCAAATGCGGACCCGTCAGCCCCTCTGGTTCGTTCTTCATGTGAACCATCCCCGGGAATTGACCCAGGAAGCGGACCAGGCTCTGAAACGGTTGGCCGACGCGGGGGTGCCCCTCCTTTCCCAGACTGTCCTGTTGAAGGGAGTGAACGATGATGTGGAAGTGTTGGAGGAACTGTTCCGCAGTTTGACGGCCCGGAGGGTCAAACCCTACTATCTCTTCCAGATGGATTTAGCCCAGGGAACCTCCCATTTCCGGGTTCCCCTAAAGCGGGGAATGTCCCTCATGCGGGAACTCAAGAATCGCCTTTCAGCATTGTCCCTACCCACCTATGCCCTTGACCTACCCGGGGGCGGGGGAAAGGTTTCCCTCTTCGACCCTCCTGCCATGCTCGAGGGGGAAAGGGAATGGACCTTTCGCACCCCGGAAGGAGGGGAGTACCGCTACCCCAAGGAGTAACTATGGATACGTTGCAACAACACCCCCACCTCGTGTGGAAGGAAATTTCCCGACAACCCGTGTACCACACTCCCATCTTCGATCTCATCCGGGTGGAACGCCAATCCCAGGATGGGAAGAAAGGATCCTTCTTCCTCATCCAGTCTCCCGATTGGGTGAACGTGATCCCTGTCCTGAAGAACCCCGAGGGAAAGGATTGTTTTCTCATGGTGCGGCAGTACAGGCAGGGGGGGAATTGTCTCACCCTCGAGTTCCCCGGAGGTTTGGTGGATCCCGGTGAAACTCCGCTCCAAGCGGCCATTCGGGAACTTCGGGAGGAAACTGGGTATGAAGCGGAATCGATCCAGTTCCTTGGTCGAATTCAACCGAATCCAGCCATTATGACGAACTGGTGTTCCACCTTTCTGGCCCAGGGGCTCAAGAAGATAAGTGGACAGGATTTGGACGAGCATGAACTGGTGGACTATGAGCTAGTTCCCATCGATGAGTTAGAACGGGACATGGGCACGGGAGTTCACATCCACGCCATCATGGTGGTGGCCCTCTTCTGGTACGAACGGTGGAAAAAGGGACTGTGAGGTAACGCGCCTTCAAGGTAGCTGGTTAGAAACTATCCTAAATCAGATGGTATCCTTACTACTCGAAGCGGGGCTCGATTCGATTCCGAGGTCCAGAATCTCGAGGTCTCCCTGTTCCTCCACTTTTCTTTTCGTCTCAGGATCCTTAGTTTGAACGAACAACCGCACTGTGAACCGGCCCTGGGGATCCTGCACGTAGGTTCGGCTAAGGTTCCCGTAATGGGTGGGCAGGAACAGGGCAGAGGCAAGATCTTCTAACGCTCCTCGCATGGCTGGAGAATATAGATCATAGGTAGCGGGAGCTTCATCGTGGATCACGATCTTGAAGTAGGTATAGGGATTCGTTCGGAAAAGGTGGCGGGCGAGGGATAGGATGCGCTCCCGATGGTTGGGTTTCCCCAGCTGTATGGAGGAGAGGGAGAGGGTGAGGTCCCAGGAGATCTGATGGGGGTTCTGTAGGAGTCGCCTTTGTTCAACTTCCTCCCGCAGGTCTACGTAGGTAAGGAACGTTTCCGCGTTGGAGAAGCTGGGAAGGATAGGCCGTTGGTACTCGATTCCATACCGGTTCTCCAGTTCCGCAATTGCCTGGTAGAGGTCTTCGGGTGGGAAGGAGGGAGTGGCAAGGACCCAGTAGGGGGGATGTTCCATGTAGAGGATTCCCAACGATTCCGCCCGCTCCCGAAGCTCTGTTCCAGGCAAAAGGGACAGGGGGTACACTTCCAGGTGATCCTGTAGGTTCAGTTCCTCCACGAAATCGAGGGTTCGTCGGAATCCATTCCGGTCATCCTCCGGGAGTCCGAGGATCACTCCTGTGCGGACTTCGATCCCCTCCTCTTGCAGGTATCGAGCACCTCTTTGGAATCGGTCTGGATCCAGGGGCCGGCGAACAACCTTCAAGGCTCGGCGGTTCGTGGATTGAAGA
>Ga0067045_1029093_pt1 | contig 23972 bp, 25 predicted proteins | sample TerdegcTABiofilm_FD_59184 | JGI IMG/M metagenome (GOLD analysis project Ga0067045, IMG submission 59184) | Combined Assembly of (Gp0054472, Gp0054536) Wastewater bioreactor microbial communities from Singapore -Terephthalate degrading... | reverse complement strand
TACAGAAAATGGTGAGCGTTTTGCTCCGTTGCTAAATCAGATGCCTGAATCTTTAGCATTAAGCACAATCACTCACCATTTTAGAAGACTCACCATAATGACGAAAATGGGGAGCTCCCCATTTGCGCCACACCAAGGCTATGCATTTACTTCAGGCCAATGTCAACCTCATCTATATCCGGGATTTCTTAGGGCATGTGAACGTCACGACAACGGAGATTTATGCCAGAGCTGACGCGGAGATCAAGAGAAAGGTGTTGGAACAGTCTTACCCCGAGCTGATTACCGAAGATATCCCTCAGTGGAGTGAGGACAAGGATCTGATGAATTGGCTGCGGGACTTTTGCAGGTGAGGCCTGATCGATATGTAAAGCTGTGCGAATGGGAACTGTATGGAAAAGGCCGTTCTCCGCCTTCACCTTTACATAACGAATAGCTTTGCATAATTGCCGTTATGTAAAGCTTTACATAACGGGAAAACCCACCTGGCAATAGCTTTAGCCCTGTGTGCTTGTCGCCACGGATACCGTGTGCGTTATTGGAATGCGCCCGGTCTGGTGGTACACCTCCAACTTGCCCAGCGGGAACACCGCCTGATACAGATGGAGAAGCAATGGCTGAAACAAGATCTGGTGGTGGTAGACGAAGTTGGCTTTATCCCCTATACACCTGAAGGCGCACAGTTGTTCTTTCGGTTCATGGCCTTCCTGCCCCGGATACGAAGCGGCCATACACTGGAAAGCTGGAATAACGACGCTTATGAATGGCTTGAGAAAACAGCCAATACAACACCATGCTGGACAACAGGAGTTCCTCCTAAGGAACGGTTTCAAGAGGAAATAAATAGCTGAACTCCTTCCATTTAACAAACACCCTATAGATAACACCCATGCCGGGCGCACACAAAAATTTAGCCCGCCTGCTATAGGCGGGTAAACTGAGCAAATAATGATCCCCCTAAGCCACACCCAGCGTGGGCTTTGTGGGGTTATACCCGCCCGGCCCTTGATATTATTGGTTTTTACAAACTTACAGCCAATTTTAGGCACTCATAGTAATATAAATTCCGTAAAAAATAATACCTGAACATAAATATAATTAAAGGAGGTGTGGATATTGCATTACCACGGCTGGTCAGACGTAACACGCGGTGTTCATGTGAAATCTCTTACACCGGACGGTAGTGACATTACAATTATCTACAACGGGCTTCTAAGTAAAAGTGGAGCCAGTGAAGTTTATCTACACACAGGTTTTGGTGATCCGATGCATTGGAAAATCATCGACGACTATCGTATGCAGCGCACAGCAGAAGGCTGGAAAAAAACGCTTAATATGGAGGACAGGCAACTTACTTTTTGCTTCCACGACAACGCAAATAACTGGGATAACAATAATGGTTACAATTGGTCATATAGTATCGGGTAATAAGAAACCGGGGTTAACCCCGGTTTCTTTTCAGGCGTGTACCTGTTGCGCCAAAAACAGTTGACTCTTCCAAGCTAGTTTTGAACTAAGCCAAATCTACAACAGTGACCCCAAACCCTCCTTCGCCCTGCTCGCCCAGACGGAAGGATTTTACCCGGCGGTGCCCGCCGAGATATTTGTGGATTGCCGTCCGCAACGCTCCGGTGCCCTTGCCATGAATCAGGCGGACTTTGGCAAGACCGGCCAAATAGGCGTCGTCAAGGTACTTTTCAACCTCAAGCAAAGCGTCTTCAGTATAAAGACCTCGTAAATCCAGTTCAAATGATATCGCCATTGTTTTGTTCAGCGCCACCCTGGCTGTTTCGCTGTGCCCGGCGGCAGCCTTGTTTTTTTCCACCCGGCGCAGTTCTTTTAATGGAACATTTATTTTAATGATACCGACCTGTACCTGTACTTCGCCTTCAGGACCGGGAGGCGCTAAAACAATGCCCTGCTGGTTAAACTTGGGCAAGTAGACCTCTTCTCCGCTTTGCAAAATGTCCGGGACCTTGCCGGCGACAATTTTTTCAGGAACGGCTTTGTTTACTTTTTTTTGCAGTTTCGCGAACTTTTCTCTTGCTTCTTGAATGGCGTTCTCCCTTACTTGAGCCGCTTCGCGCGCCAGCCGTGTCCTCAGTTCCTTTACTGTAGACTCGGCTTCAGACCTGGCCGTCTTAATCAGAACTCTGGCCTCTTCTCCTGCTTTTGCCAGAATGGACTCCCGTTTCCGGGCCAGGTCAAATTCCATTGCTTCATACTTCTCTTTTAAAAGCCTGGCCTTCTCCGCCATTTCAACCGCTTCTTTACGTTTGGCTTCCGCTTCCTGTTGAGCCTTCTCTAAATTCCGCATCAATTCGTCAACCCGCACTTGTTCTACTGTCAAATACTCCCTTGCCCGTTCCACCAAGTTCCCCGGCAGTCCTAACTTTGATGCGATTTCAAAGGCGTTACTGCGCCCCGGCCGTCCGATAAAAAGGCGGTAAGTAGGCCTTAAAGTAACAGCGTCAAACTCCACGCTGGCATTCTCCACCCGCTCCTGGGTATAGGCAAAATTCTTCAACTCGTTATAGTGGGTGGTGGCAATGGTTTTTGCGCCTATTGAATGCAACTTTTCCAAAATTGACTGGGCCAGAGCCGCCCCCTCGGTAGGATCCGTTCCGGCCCCCAGTTCGTCCAAAAGTACCAGGCTGTCCCGACCGGCTTTTCCGATAATTTCAACAATATTAATCATATGGGAAGAGAATGTGCTCAAAGACTGCTCGATGCTTTGCTCATCACCGATGTCCGTGAAGACCTGTCTGAATATGCCTATTTTTGAACCGTCCTCACACGGCAGGTGTAATCCTGATTGAGCCATCAACACCATTATACCGGCGGTTTTTAAAGCAACGGTCTTGCCGCCGGTGTTGGGGCCGGTTATTACAAGCGTGTCAAAATCCTCACCAAGCCGCAAGTTTACCGGCACAGCCGCTCCCTGCAGCAACGGGTGTCTGCCCTGCCGGATATTCATACATGCTTCGCCCTGAAATGCCGGTGCCCAGGCATTCAATTTCTGACTGTACCTGGCCTTGGCCATGATAAAATCAAGCTTCCCCAAGGCATCCAGGGAAACTTTCAGGGTTTCGGCATTTAAGGCCACTTCCGCCGAAAGCTCAGAAAGGATTTTTATAACTTCCTGCTTCTCCAATACGGTCAAACGCCTTAACTCGTTATTCTTCTCGACTACCGCCATCGGCTCAATAAACAAAGTGGCGCCGCTGGCCGACTGGTCGTGCACGATCCCAGGCACCTGACCGCGGTATTCGGTTTTTACAGGTACAACGTACCGGCCTTCCCTAACTGTAACGATCGGGTCCTGTAAATATTTCTGGTATTCCGGAGAGTGGATGACATGTTCCAGATGCTCTTTAATCCGGACCTGGGCATTTAATAACTTGCGGCGTATTTGCGCCAACGCGGAGGAAGCGCCGTCCGCGACCTCACCGCCGGGCAGAATTGCTTGCTTGATTTTTTTTTCAAGATCGGGTAAGGATACCAGAGAAAAGCCAAGTTCGCTAAGAATAGGATAACGTTCCCGCTTTTCTTCCAAAAATTTTTTAACGATCCGGCCGGCTGTGAGAGTGTCGGCAATGGCTGTGAGTTCCTCAGGCTCAAGTAACGCCCCGCGGCCGGATCTTTCGAGCTGAGGCCGTATGTCACGCCAACCGTTTATCTCAGCGGTCGGATCCAGCCTGAGCAGTTCGCGCCCCTCGCTTGTTTCTGCCTGCCATCTGAGAATAGTACCCAGGTCGTCTACAGGCTCCAGTTCCATCACCCGCTCTTTTCCAAGCGGCGATCCGGCGTAAACAGCCAGCTGTTCCTTAACCTTATTATATTCAAGCCTTAATAGCGTCTTATTGTCCATATTCCTGCCATCCCGCTTATTAATGAGACCAGACTGTTAATCTCAGTCATTCCCGGCTGGTTTCCCTTCAAAGAGGTATGCAACTCAGCTAGATTATAACATACAAAGTTTTTATGTTCCAGACAGCTTTTCTTTTTACTGTTAAAGCAAGACTTGTGAGAAAATAATTTAACATTTTTATAAGTATTGTTACCTTGTATTAAATAATCTGCTATAATTAAATTTAATTGTCAATTATTAAGTATTTTAATGTTATAATATTTATACATTCCCAAGGTGACTATCATATCACTGATTTCATTTTTTATATCTATCTTAAATAACCTTATATTGTGTGAAAATTGCTACTATATGCTTATGATATCATAATTTTATTGTTTATAGTAATTTATTGGCAATTATGTTAAAGTGATTTAATGAAAGCTTATAAGTTGACTTTATAGGTGATTGTAAACAATGAAACTGTATTATTTCAGCTCAAAAACAAAATTAACTATAATAATATTAGGAATTTTAATAATTGCAGCTCTTTTTTTTAGTTATATGCAATTATCCTATCAAAAGGAAAATCTTGCTTATGCCTTAAAAAGAGCGGTACCCGAGGCTAATGAAGAAGCCGCAGTATTACAAATGCTGGCTTGCCGTTTTGTGAACAGATACAATTTGCTCGGGGATAAGGTAGAGGGAAACCAATCTCCGCAAAATGTCTTGCTGGAGTCAATGGGACAACTTATGGAGTATGCTGTTATGGCTAAAAATGAAGAATTGTTTAAAGTTTCCTGGGACGCTACAAGGAAACACATGTGTTCCTCCAAGGGGTATTTTTACTGGAGGCGGGATTTTGAGAATATGAAGGCTGACGACGCCACCGCCTTGATAGACGATATGCGCATTGTGTGGGCATTGGCCAGGGCGGCCGGGGAATTTGGGGTTCCCGAGTTTGAAAGCGAGGCAAAAAAACTAGCCGGGGTGATTTATAAGTACAACCTGGAAGGTGACCTTTTTTGTGACAGCTATGACGGGAAGATGAGGGAAAGGGAAAATAAAATATCACTTTTTTATATTGAACCACGGGCATTAGCAGTTTTGGCCGGTTTGGACACAAATTACAGGGAACCGGTGGAAAGGGTTCTTGGGGTGTTGTTAAACGCTCCTATAGATCATTGTGGTTTCTTTCCAAGTTATTTTGATTACAGGACTAACCTGTACGTCTACTCCTCTGAAGTAAACATGGTGGAAATCCTTTACACTGCCCGGATGGCCAGGGACGCCGGGAGAAATATTGCGCCCACCCTTTCATTTATAGCTTTAGAGATTTCTGCCAGAGGCCGCATTAACAATGTCTATACAAGAGAAGGAAAGCCTGTTGGAGACACGGAGTCAACGGCTGTATACGCACTGGCCTTCAGACTTTTGCTGGAAGCGGAAGATATAAAAAACGCGGAAAAGTGTTTCAAGAGAATGACTGATTTTCAAATCCCCGAAGGGTATCCTTTGCAAGGCGGGTTTGGAGATACCGCCAATTCCACAGCCTTTATCTTCGACCAATTTGAAGCCCTTTTTGCACTACACGCGGGAGGAGAGTCGTTTATTGAAAGGGGTTAGCAAAGATAATATCAGATCCGACCTGATAGTATTTAACCTGTTATTAATTATTTGGCTTTCCTTACAGGCAGTGATGCTTGCCGGTACCTCGAATGTTAATTTAATCCAGTTTATCATGTGCGCCTGTTTTATTTTTTCCGCGGCGGCCGGTTATAACTTGGGGCTGATTCCCGGTCTGATGGTTTCCTTGCTTTTTGTTTTCGCTTATGGTACCTTCTTACTTTACGGAGTGATGGTAAGCGGAACAGTCAGGGAACTTAGGCTTGACCTTGTAATTTGGTTTTTGTTGTTCCCCTGGCTTCTTATCTTGCCGGCCTGTTAAACTACAAGGTTACAAGTTTAATCTGGCAGGTTGAAAAGTACACATTAAGCAGCGATTTAATTACAATTGATGAACTCACGGGTTTTTTAAACCAGCAAGCCTTCTTCAACAAATTGGAGGAAGAGGTGGCTAGGGCCAGGCGCTTTAAAACAGATCTTTCCCTGATGGTGGTTGTAATTGCCAATAGTTCAGAAATGCGGGCTATTTATGGAAAAAAAGGTTTTGAAGAGATACTTAAGAATTTTTCTTCGGCCATAGACAGTACCATCCGCAACATTGACAGCAAGGGTTTGATCGATATAGAAACTTTTGCCCTGATCCTGCCGGGCACCCCTCTTGAAGGAGCGACCGTTGTCCAGGACAAGCTAAACCGCTCATTGGAAAGGTTAACTGTTAACTTTGACGGAAAGAAGAAGGTGATCAAGCTAAGGGTAAGGATAGGTAAGGCTGGCTTTAATAACGATACTGAGGATTCCCTGGCATTTTATGATCGGGCAATGGAGAATTCAAAGTATGATATGGGGTAAAGTTCTATTGACCGCTATTTGTCTGGCTTTATGGTTATTTTGGACCGGGGATGTGACCGCAGCCTCCCCTTCAGAGGATTCTATACTGATACTTTATGAAGGAGAAACCAGATTTGGTGACCGGTTTCCAATAGTTGACGCCCTGGACGAGTATATCGGCCATTTTGACTCACGGGCTGAAAGGCTTCAACGTTCGCTTTGGAAACCTGGAGATTTATCCGGATACAGGACAGTATTTTACCTTGGAACTGAAAAAGCTGTTCTCCCCCTGGAACTATTGGCTGAAATGGAGAAGGTCCCCTGTCTGGTCTGGATTGAACAGAATATTGATCAGTATGCCCTGCGACAAAAGTGGGCTGGTTTTAAAGACGAGGGAAACAGATACCAATTCGAGTACCTGGAGTACAAGGATAAACGATTGCCTTATTACAGGAGCATTCCGCTTTACTGCGCCTATTCGCCCGTAGGGGCCGGTATCCTGGCTCTTGCTAATGACCTGCGACAGGCGGTTCCGTACATATGGCGCATGGATAACCTTTGGTACCTGGGTAGAATTGATTTTAATCCTCCCATAAACTTGATTTTCAGCGACCTGCTTCATGACATACTTAATGTGGAACACCGGCAAAGCCGGCAAGTGCTGTTAAGGATAGAGGATGTCAGCCCGCTTACTCCTCCGGGCAAATTATCTGCCATTATTGATGTTGTTTCTGAACAGCGGGTGCCCTATACGGTGGGTGTCATCCCGGCAACAATGGTTAAGGGTAAATTGATCACCTTGGAAGATACTCCGGATCTTGTCAGAGTATTATCACAGGTTGAGGCCACGGGGGGCAGCGTTATCCAACATGGGTACATTCATGAAAATGAATATTCCCCAAAATCTGACGAGGGTTTTGAGTTCTGGAACGCCAGGGACGACTCGCCGGTGCCGGGAGACGAGGCTCATTTTACCAGGCTGAGGATCGAAAGCGGGCTAAAGATCTTTGCCAACACAGGTATTTACCCGGTAGCCTTCGAACCCCCGCATTACTCTATGTCATTAAAGGGTTACCAGGAGTTGTCAAAACACTTTACTTTAGAACAAAAGGAATCTCTATGAGGTAGTGCGGAAATGATCAAAGGACTAAACCTGATTGACTGGTTGTTTATTTTCTCAATAGTATCCATATGGATACTCCTGCTCTTTTATGTCGTTTTGACGTACGCGGGATAAAGACGTTTCATTGTTTCATTCGCAGGTAGTGAAAACGGGTTGAAGCCGGTTGACGAATATCCTCTCGTTTCAGTACTGATACCCGCCCATAATGAGGCGATGGTTATCGGACGTGCCGTTGATTCTATGGCCAGGCTGGACTATCCACGGGACCGGCTGGAAATCATCGTGATCAATGACAGTTCCACCGATAAAACGGCAGAGATACTGGCCGAGAAGCAGAAGCAATATTCAAATTTGATGGTGGTGACGATAACCCCTCCCCTTGGTGCAAAGGGTAAGTCCAACGCCTTAAATCAGGGACTGAAGGCATCTAGAGGCAAGTATATTGTTGTTTATGACGCTGACAACACTCCGGAAAGAGCGGCCGTGCGAAGGCTTACAGAGGCCATTGTACGGGATCCCGGCCTGGGAGCGGTGGTCGGCAAGTTCCGCACCCGCAACCGTGATACTAACCTGTTGACCCGGTTTATCAACATAGAAACACTAAACTTCCAGTGGATTGTACAAGCGGGCCGCGGCAGTCTTTTTGGATTAACCACCATAACAGGGACAAACTATATTGTCCGGCGCGACCTGTTGGAGAGGGGTTTCTTTTTTAAAGAACCCCCCGGTAATAGTGTCCTCTGGTAAACCCGCCCGGGCTATACCTGGCCAGAGCTTCTTTTATTCGCGATACTTCGTCTGCTTCCAGCGATTCTGGCAGACGGTTCAAGGCTAAACGGTAAGCCCGCACAACGTCGCGAATATAATCAGCACCTTCGCGCCTTGCTTCGATGCGCAGCACCGCCGCGCCTGTTTCGGCCAGCAATCCGATATCCTCTATAATGCACAAATCACGGGAATTAAATAGTTGCATCCGGCAAAACTGGTCCAGTTCAAATGGGAAAACAATTCCCTTGCGGTCCCTCAGCCCCCAGTGCCGGCCATCGCATGGTCCGGTACAATTCTTACCGCAGCCCAAAAGGCTCCCCGCGGCGCAGTACTCGGAGACCATCAAAGGAATCGCCCCGTGTACAAATACTTCGGCAGGAACGGGTAGAGAAGGCACCAGGCGCCGGACCTGCTCCATGTTTAATTCAGGCGAAAGGGTAACCTGAGCTACTCCTGTTTCCATCAAAAAAACAGCCGTCTCGCGGTTGAACACGTTCATTGAAAAATCAGCGTATACCGGTTTGCCTGTAATCTCCTTAACCTTCCTGATTAAGCCAAAATTACCTGCTTGAATGCCGTCCAAGATACTTTTATCTAATATTTCCAATAACCGGCAAAACCAGGCAAGGTCTTTATCCTGCAAAATGCGCGGTGACGATAAAATATAACGAACTCCCGCTTTTTTGCAAATCTCGCCGCCGGCCCGGATATCGCCCGGAGTAACCGGCGCTTTGGAACGGTACTGCTCACCCCCGAAATATACTATGCGTGCTCCCGACTCTACCGCCGTCTTTAATGAATCCAAATCGGTGACAGCAACAGCCAGTTCCGGCTTTTCAGCGCCTTCCGGCCTAATTGCTTTCTCATAAGTAAGGGCGGTTGACAAGCGGCGGCGGAAAACTTCTTCAGAAACAGGTTCATGCCTGGAGGCGGCCAGCCTGCGTTTCTCCAGCCTGTTTAACGCCTTGCGCCTCGCATCATTAATTTCGGCAACCGGGATCATCACCTGGTAAGACAGGTCGCACCGCAATTCAGCCAAGGCAAAGGGGGTATTCCCCAGTCTTCCCAACTGGTTTTCCAGATAATCACGGGTCAAAGGGCGCTTCAGGGCTCTCTGACATGATGATTTTGTTTTCGCCTCTGCGGTGAGCCCGCCGGGATCAGTAACTCTTATCAGCAAAGGCTCATTGATACGGGCGAAGACCTCAAATACCAGCGGTATTTTCTTATGTTCCCTGGGTGAGGTAAAAGTCGCCCTCGCCCGTTCTACCAGATCGGCGTCATGGGTCTTAAAGACACGGTCGCCGGGGAAAACCCGGCCCGGTATATCGAGATATACTGTTTCTCCGGACGCGGCTCGCTCAACGTTTTCCCCGCGCCTTATTATCCGGCGCACCTCTCCGGCCGCCCTTCCCCCTTCGGTAACCCATACCTCGATACCGTCCCCCACCCGCAGCGGCTTCTCCAGTGACACCTCGGCCATCCTGCTTTTCTTGTCGAAGCCCTTTACCCGCCCCAAACGGATTCCGCGGTTGTTCGGCCGTTTGTAACTCATCAACTCCCGGCCGGGCCGGCCGTAATAGTAGCCTGTGGTAAAATCACGGTTAAATATTTGTGCCAGATCTCCGGCCTCTTCCGGAGTGACGGCAAAATCCCCGCCTTTTGCGGCCCGGTCCAGCAAGCCACGGTAAATTCTGACCACCGTCGCGACATACTCCGGTCTTTTCATGCGCCCCTCAATTTTCAATGAAGTAACTCCGGCATCGATTAAATCGGGCAGGTTAAGGCTCATGTTGAGGTCGCGCGGGCTTAAAAGGTATTCGCCCACCACTCCGGGATCGGCCACAGGACGGTTTTTTTCGTCAACAAGGACATAGTTAAGACGGCAGGGTTGGGCACAGCGGCCCCTGTTACCGCTTCGCCCGCCGATCATGCTTGACAAAAGGCACTGGCCGGAATAGCAAACACACAGGGCGCCGTGAATAAATAATTCCACCTCGACCCCGCCCCACCGGGTAATTTCTTTAATAGCTTCCAGGGAAAGCTCACGGGCCAGCACGATTCTCCCGATACCTTTTTCTTTCAATAACTGCGCTGAAGGCAGGTTATGCACGGTCATCTGAGTGCTGGCGTGCAGGGGCAGCTCAGGGACAACCTGCCGGGCAAGCCTGATCAGGCCCGCGTCCTGCACGATTGCCGCGTCAGCGCCGGCACGCTGCAGGAAGTGCAGAAACTGCGCCGCGCCGGATAATTCCTGATCCGCCAGAAGCGTATTGACTGTGACATATATCTTGACCCCGCGGACATGGGCAAACTCGACCGCCCTCATCAGCTCATGATCATCGAAGTTACCGGCAGATTCCCTGGCGTTATAAAATTTGCCACCCAGGTAAACAGCGTCGGCCCCGTTTTCCACCGCCGCCACCAGGGCTTCCCAGGCGCCGGCGGGGGCAAGCAATTCCGGTTTGACCGGCATTTAACAGTTACTCCTTCCGCTCATATCTTAACAGCCCGGAGCAGGGGATTACTTCAACACCCCGCCGCACCAGTTCATCCAGAAAAAGGTTCATGCCGAGCGAGTCGCTGGCCATGTGCCCCGCCACGATGACATTGATATGGTTTTTTTCCGCTTCTTTGCGGTGCTTTTCACCGATATGCATCACGACCAGGGTGCCGACACCGGCCACGGCCAGTTTGGCGTACGCGTCTTCGGAGCCGCTGGTGCCGCCGGTCATATCCACCATAATCTTGCCGGCGCGTTTTTCCTTACTGCCGATAACAATAACCGGACCGGCGTTATACTTTACCGCCTCGGCGTATTCAGGGATTTTTTTAATAGCCTTGACCAACTCTTCAAGGGTTTCCGGCTTTTCCTCATCGAACATCTTTTGCAAATAATTTTGCACCAGGTTGTCGGCGGCGGTATGAACACACATCAAAGGGATGCCCAAAAGCCTCGCGGCGTCTACCGCCCGGTTGTGGTTTAAAGGCATCAGTCCTCTCTTGACTTCGTTAATGCGCGAGGCCATAATTCCCTCGGCGACGTTGATCGGCACTCCAAAACTGGCGAGCATGTCTTCCTGCAGTTTCATCACCTGATAGAGCGCAGCCATCGCTTTTCCTTCCGGGTGGTGGGCGATAACCAGATCCACAGGTTGCCCCCGTCCGGCAAGCCGGTCGGCCAGAAGCACTTCGGAGGCCTCCATATCTATACCGGTCAATACACGTTTAACCTCACGTTCCGGGTCACCGTAAAGCACCCTGGTATCGCCGTACGGGTTAAACAACCGATCCCGGTCATATTCTTTTTTTTCATCTTCTTTTAGCTCATCAAAGTTTACCTTCTCTTTTTCCAGCAGTTTTAGCACTGCTTCTTTGGAACGCGGGTCGTTTTCGATACCTTTTTGAACTGCCAGCTCGTAGATTTCCTTGATCTTCAAATTATTTTCCCCCTGTTGATATTTGATAAAAGATCTTATTCTGACTTCTGAATTATGACTTTTGCCTCCTGACTCCTTAATAGTTAAATTATTTTTTTGAAATAAACCGGTTGCCTTTCAGGTAAAATCTCAACGGTAGGCAAGTCCCTTCGCGAATGCCGATGCGTGTCGTCGCTACGATTGTGTCAACAGTCTTTTGACCCTTGTAAATAACGAGCGGACCTTTTGTCAAGTCTGTGCCGTTATGGCTGCGTGATATACCCATGGCCTGCACCAGTTTGGCCGGGCCGCCGCACAGCTCTTCCAACCTATCCCGCTTCCTTCTCAAACGCATCAGGTGGATTCCTTCAACCGGCTCAAGAGCCCGGATCAGAACAGCCTCCCCAACTCCTTCCGGAGCTGAAACCACATTAAAGCAGTAATACATACCATAAATGAAATATACATAGGCATGACCCGGCGGCCCGAACATCACCCGGTTGCGGCGAGTAACGCCGCGAGAGGCGTGGCAGGCCGGGTCACCTTGAAGATATGCCTCCGTTTCAACAATTCTGCCGGCGGTAATGCCTTCCGGGGATACATGAACGAGAAGAGAACCTAACAGTTCTCTAGCCACAACAGTTGTATCCCGGTTGTAAAAAGCGCGGGGAAGGATCGCATTTGACATTTTATACACCAAATGTTGATTTAAGGGTTTAAATCTACTGACTACTGAATACTGACTACTGACTACTTTTTTTCCAAGTACCGGAGCAGTTTTTCCAGGGGCATGGTGTTGATGACATCTCCTGCTTCTAGCCAGGCGCGGCGCGCCACCGCTACACCATAAGGCATTTCATCCATCCTTTTAAGGTCATGGGCATCTGTGTTGACAGCCATCTTAATCCCTTTATCCTTTGCCAAGCGGGCGTTTATATCATTAAGATCCAGACGATCCGGGGATGAATTTATCTCCAATATCGTACCACAACCGGCGGCGGCATCCAATACTCTCTCGATATCCAGGGCGTATTCATTCCGCCGTCCCAGCAAACGCCCGGTTAGATGGCCGATGATGTCAACATTCTTATTTTCTATTGCCTTAATAATCCGCTTGGTCATAGTTTCACGGTCCTGTCTAAAAGCGCGGTGAATTGAGGCCACCACAATGTCCATATCTTCAAGTATTTCATCGGGACAATCCAATTCACCATTTGGGAGAATATCCACTTCTATACCGGCTAGAATTCTAAACTCCTCATTTTTTTTAGCATATTTCTCATTTAAACGGCGAATCTCCCTGTGTTGTTCTTTCAGCTTATCCAGAGAAAGCCCTTTTGCAATTTTTAGAGATTGCGAGTGGTCCGTTATGGCTAAATATTGGTATCCCTTATCTTTTGCCCGCTTCACCACCTGCTCTATGGAAGCGAGACCGTCGCTCCATGAGGTATGAACATGCAAATCGCCCAATATATCGCCTGGCTCCACCAGTTTCGGAAGGTTGTTCTTTAGGGCGAATTCAATCTCGCCCCGGTCTTCCCGGATTTCAGGAGGTATATAAGGCATGTCCAGTGCAGCGTAAATATCCTTTTCATCAGGTATTGCAGCGGTCCGGTAAATTATCGAGCGGGCAAAATTCGCATCCTCGACGTCAAGCATTTCGTACAGCCGTACCAAGTGCGCTTTACTTCCGGTGTTTTTATGCAGGGCGAGGAAAAACATTTCCTCCGGCACCACCTCCAGGTCAACGTCGATACCCCACCTGGTATGAAATTTGGCCCGCTTTTCATTCATTTCCGCCACTTCTGTAACGCGGGGGTGTTCTGTCATTGCATCAAAGACCAATCGTGGATCTCCGGCGGCAACCACCAGATCAATATCCCTCACCGTTTCCCGCCACCGGCGTATGCTGCCCCCTGTTTCAACTTTAGTCACACCGGGGATTATTTGTAAGTATTCCGTCAGTTCGGCGGCCAGTTCTCTTGCTGTAACAAGCAAAGCGTTGCCCGACTGTTTTTCTATCATTTCCACATTTCTGATAATATCCATTTCAAGCTTGACTCCAAACCCCGGGAGACCGCGCACACGTTTGGCCCGTGCCGCCTCAAACAGTTCCTCGATGTTGGAAATGTTTAAACTTTCTTGGAGCATACAAGCCCGCTTCGGCCCGATCCCTGGCAGGGACATTATTTCCAATACGCCCTGAGGTACTTCCTTTAATAACTCTTCATGCTTTTGAAGACGTCCGGTTAACAGTATTTCATCTATTTTTTTGGCAATATTTTTACCAATGCCGGGAATTTTTATTAAACCGCACTTTTTTTTAATCTCTTCGACAGGCTCGTTAAGACCGGTCAGTATTTTCGCCACATTACGGTAAGCACGGATTTTGAAAAAATCATCCCTTTTAAATTCAAGCAACTCAGCCAACTCGTAAAATATCCGGGCTATTTCTACGTTTCTCATAGAGAACCGCCCCGTTTCCGTATAAGATAAAACTCATGAAGCAGACTTCATGAGTTCAACTGTGCGCTATTTCTTTTCCGGTTCGAGCATTCGAACCATATTTTCATATTCTTCCCGGAGTTTAATCAATTCATCCGCCATATTTAAGGCGGCGAGAACTGCCACTTGCGATTTGCTTAATTTTGGGTTGCGTCCAGCCAACTGCCTCATTTTATGGTTGACGTACTGGGCCACCTTCAACATCTGCGCCGGGGAACTATCGCCTTTTAGAGTATAGTACTCACCGAATATTTCAACTTCGACCCGGAACTCTTGCTCCTCCGACATAAAATTCCTCCAGGTATTTTGTGAATTCAAATAAATAATAGTTATTTCGTCATGCTGCTATATTCTCCTTCATTTTGTAAAAATTTTTCATGTTTTTGTAGTCTAAAAACGTTTTCAGCTTCGCAACTGAGCATCAAAACGACTGGATAATTCAGCGGCAATAGCGGCAATCACTTCACTGACTTCGGCGTCAGTGAGAGTACGGTCCACGGCCTGGAATTTCAATGAGAAGGCCATACTACGGTAACCCTGGGGTACCTGCCCACCCTGGTAAATATCAAACAAAGAAATAGCTTTGAGCAGTTCCCCGCCCGTTTCCCGGATCGTTTCCATAACATCCCCGGCAAGAATTTCCTGTTTAAGTACAATCGCTAAATCACGTTCGATACCCGGGAATTTCGGCAACGGGCTGTATACCTTGGGCCGGCCGGACACGGCAAAAAGCCCTTCTAAATCGATTTCCAAAGCCACTACTCTCTCAGGCAACTCATATTTCTCCAGCACATCGGGGTGTAGTTCACCGATAACACCAAGTTTGTGTCCGCCTGCCTCGATCGAGGCGGTCCTGCCCGGGTGGAAGCATGGGTTGGCGGTTTCCGGATAAAAACTAACTGTCTCCGTCCCAAGTACACTGAACATACTTTCCAGAACGCCTTTTAAGAAATAGAAGTCCATCTCCCGTGGCCTCATCTTCCAGTTCCCGGTTACCTGACCCATGGCTACGGCCGCAAGGACAGGGCGTTCTTCAGGAGCATAGCCTTCTCCCCTTGGCAAAAATACCGTGCCGAGTTCAAATACGGCTCCGTTTTGTACCCTGCGGTTGAAATTTTTGGCCAGCACCTCCAGCAGCCCAGGAAGCATCATCGTGCGCATTACTGAATGTTCCTCGCTAAGAGGGTTTTGTATTTTTACTGTATTTCTTAACGGGCTGTCTGCAGGCAGGTTCATAAGATCGAAAACCCGCGGGTTGGTGAAGCTGTAAGTTACCACCTCATAGAATCCGGCCCCGGCCATTATATCGGTAACCAATGTTCTAAATGATTGCTCCCGTGTTTTACTCCCGTGGGTTGAAGGACCGAACGGCAAGGTGGCGGGAACATGGTGATAACCGTGAATCCTGGCTACTTCTTCAATAAGGTCTTCCTCAATGTTTACATCAACCCGGTACGTCGGTACGGTAACGAGCAGGTTTTCACCTGATTCCCGTACTTTAAAATGAAGTCTGGATAGAATATCAGACGCCTTTTCCCTGGAAATATCCAGACCGAGAACATATGTCGCGCGTTTTGGCCTGAACATGATTGTTTTTTCGGACACAGGAGCAATATAGTTGTCAATAACGCCGGACACCACTTCACCCGCGCCCATGTCAAAAATTAGCTGCGCGGCCCGGTTAGCCGCTCTCAAGCAGCCGGCGAGATCAATACCTCTTTCGTAACGCAGTGATGCTTCAGAACGCAAACCGAGCGCTTTTGAAGTCCGTCTGATGTTGACCGGGTTAAAATAAGCCGATTCCAGCAAAATCGAAGTTGTATTATCCGTCACTTCTGTGGACAAGCCTCCCATTACTCCCGCTACCGCGACCGGTCCCGACGGGTCGGTAATAGCCAGCATGTCCCGGTTCAACTCCCGCAAAGTATCGTCGAGAGATACTATTTTCTCCCCGTCACCGGCCCTGCGGACGATAATATGATGGTCGACAAGTTTGTCGTAGTCAAAAGCATGCAAGGGTTGGCCCATTTCCAGCATGACATAGTTGGTAACATCAACAATGTTGCTTATCGACCTCATCCCGGCGGCACGCAAGCGCGACTGCATCCACAACGGCGAACGTCCGATCCGGACGTTTTTTATCAACCGGGCGACGTAACGCTGGCACAAGTCAGGAGCATCAATATCCACCCGGACCTGTCCGCTGATATTTTCCCCTATTTCCGGAAAAGACGGCTCCGCCAGCCGGAACGGCTGTCCGAGCAGCGCGGCCACCTCACGCGCCACTCCGGCGACTGATAGACAATCGCCGCGATTTGGCGTAAGATCAAGCTCCAGGATGTAGTCGTTTAGACCAAGAATATCTTTGGCATCACGGCCTAGAGGGGTACCCGCTGGCAGGATCATGATCCCGTGCGCCTGGTCTGCCGGCATGGTTTTTGGGTCAATCCCCAGCTCCTGCCCGGAGCACATCATCCCGCGAGACTCCACTCCTCTGAGCTTGGCCCTCTTGATTACCAGCCCGCCCGCCAGCCTTGCCCCTTCCAGGGCCACAGGGACAACATCACCTTCCTTGACATTTGTGGCCGCTGTAATTATCTGCAGTTTTTCTTCACCAGTGTTTACGCTGGTGATAACCAGCTTATCAGCGTTTGGGTGAGGACTGATCGTTTCAATTCGCCCGGTTACCACCCCGTCAATATCCTTGCCCAACCCGGTTACGCTTTCCACAGGTATGCCCGCGAGGGTAAGCCGGTCGGCCAGTTCCTGGGGAGGGAGATCCAGATCAACAAAATCCCGCAGCCAATTATATGATATGTACACAGTTACAAACCCCCTAAATCGGTTGTCGTACGTGGTAATAATACCTCAATACTTATCTGTTAGAACTGCTGTAAAAACCGCAAATCGTTTTCGAAGAGGACTCGTAGGTCATCAATACCGTACTTGAGCATAGTAATACGCTCCACCCCCAGCCCAAAGGCGAATCCGGTAACCTCTTCCGAGTTGTAGCCGGATACCTCCAGGACTCGTGGATGCACCATGCCGCTGCCCAAGATTTCCAACCAGCCGGTGTGTGAACAAACCCGGCAGCCGTTGCCGCCGCACATGACGCAGGATATATCTACTTCCGCGCTGGGTTCGGTAAATGGGAAATAGCTGGGACGGAAACGTGTTTTCGTCCTGGGGCCGAACATATCCCTCATGAAAAGGTCTAGCGTCCCTTTTAAATCGCTGAAGGTAATCCTGCGGTCAATAGCCAGACCTTCTACCTGGTGGAACATGGGTGAATGGGTGGCGTCATCATCCCGCCGGTAAACCTTGCCTGGAACAATCACTTTTACCGGTAGTTGCGGCGCTGTTTTTTCCATGGTTCGCACCTGAACCGGTGAAGTGTGGGTGCGCAGCAAAGTATCGCCGCTGATAAAGAAAGTATCCTGCATATCCCGCGTGGGGTGGTCCTTGGGCAGGTTGAGCGCCTCAAAGTTGTAGTAATCGGTTTCGATTTCCGGCCCTTCTGCAATACTGTATCCCAATCCCAAAAAAAACTTCTGAATCTCTTCTAATACGATGGTTAAGGGATGCTTGCCGCCGCGCAGCACCGGCGTGCCGGGCAGGGTTACATCAATGCCGTCGTTTTTCAGACGCAGTTCTTTAGCACGTTCTTTCAGCACCGTGGTTTTGGAGGCCAACTCCTTTTCGATAGAGGCCCTTACTTCGTTTGCCACCTGGCCGACTAGCGGCCTCTCCTCCGGGCTCAGCGCTCCCATGCCCCGCAAAACCTGGGTTAGCTCGCCCTTCTTACCTAAATATTTGACCCTGATATCGTTCAAATCTTCAATGGTGCCGGCTTTCGCCAGGGCTTGGAGCGCGTCCGCGCCAATTTTTCGCAGCTTCTCTTCCACTTAATCAACCCCCTCTAGCGCATTAATAAGGTACTGTATATACAAAATAAAAAAACCGTCCTCCAGGGACGGATTGTTTTCCGAGATAACCACCCTATCAGGTACGGGGCAGAATAAAACCCGATACTGTCTTCCGGATAACGGTGGAAGTTCCGGCGGCGCCTACTTGTTGACACGTTCAGTTGCAGTTCCGGGGTGAATTTCAATGAACCTAATTCTAGGCGGGCTTCCAGTCTACAGACCCTCCTTCCCTGAAGAACACCAGACATCTACTTTTCCCCTTCATTACCTTTGATCTGTTTAATTTATATAAACTAGTGAATTGCCAGCCTCCTGTAAATTATGTAGGCCCTGACCGAACCTGTCGCCTCGAACAGCCTCCAAAAAAATTCGGCGGTTAAAAGCATATAACCACAACCTTTCCTCAATTTTTTGGGGACCTTTCTAAGTCATTATACCATACGCCAAAATTGATGACAAGAAAGTTTGTGTTCAAAAGCGTCTGAATGTTTTTTATAATGTTTTATTAATTATACTGCGTTGCCGTACAGCTTCGTATAGTAGTATGGCGGCTGAAATTGCCACATTTAAGGATTCAGCGCGGCCCGGCATCGGTATGCACACGCGTTCAATCGCCCCGGACAGTACAGCTTCCCCAGGCCCGCGGGGTTCACTGCCCACAACCAAAGCGCAAGAAACAGTTAAATCAGTTTCAAAAACCGTATTACCGCCGCGTGGCGTACCCACGACAAGTTTAATTCCGTGAAGCTGAAAAAAAGATTTAACCTCATCAACCAGACTGTTCTGAATGACTGGTATATGAAAAATGGAACCCATGGTAGCCCGCAGCGCTTTCGGGTTAAATATATCGGCGGTTCCTTTCAAGAGGATAACACCATCCGCGCCGGCCGCATCAGCCGAGCGCACAATGGTACCCAGATTTCCAGGGTCCAGTACCGCGTCAACCAGCACCAGCAACCAGGGTCCCGCCCCCGCGTGCAAGTCGGCCAACCTCAGCCGTCGCCATTTCACAAGCGCCAAAATGCCCTGCGGTGTGACAGTATCAGTTAACTCCGCAAAAAGAGCTTCTCCTACCTCAAGGATGGGGATACCTCTAAGGGCGGCTGTTTCCAGTAAAGTCCGCCCACGGGAATCATTGCCGGCCTTCTTGCAATAAACCAGCATTTCCACAGGAAAAGATGACTCTAACGCCTCTTCCACAAAACGAATACCTTCGACCAGAAACTTTCCTTCCTTGTCCCGGAAGCGGCGGGTTGCAAGACGGCGCAAGTATTTTATCCGGGGGTTTTGCCTGCTTATCAAGCTTTAGTTACCTACCTCTCCTCCAGGTCTCTAAGCTTTTCTTCCCGGCCGACTACTACCAGAATATCTCCTGCTTCAATTACCTGTTTGGCTCCGGGAGAGATAATTACGTCATTGCCACGCCTGATTGCCAATACGGTAACCCCATGTTTCATCCTTACGCCTGCCTCATCCAGGGCTTTTCCGGCAAAATCTTGTGGAGCTATTAGCTCCACAATACTGTAGTCCGGGGAAATATTTATCTGATCAAGGATATTTTTAGATACCAGGGCGTGAGCCACCCTTACTCCCATATCACGTTCAGGAAAGACTACATTATCCGCGCCGACTCTTTCCAGAACTTTCCCATGTAGTTCAGTGACGGCTTTTGCCATAACCTTTTTTACACCAATTTCTTTTAACATAACCGTTACAAGAATGCTTGACTGAATATCCTGCCCAATCGCCACGATCACCACATCAAAGTTGCGTATGCCTAATGCCTTTAGGGCCTGTTCATCCATAGCGTCTATCTGGACGGCTTGGGTCACTAAATCCATAATATTATTTACTTTTTCTTCATTAGTATCAACAGCCAAAACATCATAACCCATTTTGGCTAGGGTTATCGCGACACTACTACCGAATCGCCCCAGTCCAATCACTGCAAATTGTTTCATAATTTACTTCCTTCCTCCAACAATTAACTTTGTCAAAATTCCATTAATAAAAAGCATGATAAATACTTATCATGCTTTTCAAACCTTGAACAAGACACAAGTGTTTCACTCGCGCACCGGGTATATAAAAACCCTTAGAGTTTGGCTTTGGCCATCTCAACCAGACGGCCGAAAGATATGGCATCGTTAACCGCCATATCCGCCAGCAGTTTTCGATTAATTTCAATACCCGCCAATTTGAGCCCGTTCATCAGGCGGCTGTATGAAATGCCGTTCATCCTGGCCGCAGCGTTAATCCTGGCTATCCAGAGTTTCCTAAAATCACGTTTTCTAACTTTCCGATCGCGATAGGCGTAAATCAGCGACTTCATTACTTGCTGATTGGCAACCCTGTAGAGCCTGCTTTTTGCACCCCGGTAGCCTTTAGCTAATTTCAAGATTTTCTTATGTCTTTTATGTGAAACCACACTGCTTTTCGCCCGTGGCATGTAAATTCCTCCTTTATCTTACTGGTTCGATACAGGTATCATTAGGGTAACAGCCTCTTCAAACGACTAGCGTCAACAGCGCTGACAACAGTCGCTTTGCGCAGGTTACGCTTTCTCTTCGCGCTCTTTTTGCCAAGGATATGGCTATGGAATGCATGGGAGCCCTTAAACTCCCCTGTAGCCGTCTTTTTAAAGCGCTTTGCCGCTCCACGGTGAGTTTTGATTTTAGGCAATTAAATACAACTCCTTCCTAGTTATCCTGTTTTGGTGCAAGAATCATAATCATGTTTTTTCCTTCTAATTTGGGCTGCCTTTCAATCGTGGAGAATTCACCCAAATACTCCGCAAGCCGGTTAAGTAATTTCTGACCAAGTTGGGTATGGACAATTTCACGCCCGCGGAAAATAATCGTCGCCTTGACTTTATCGCCATCTTTTAAAAACCTGATAGCGTTTTTTGCTTTAACATCGAAATCGTGATCTTCGATATTTGGCCGGAGTTTAACTTCTTTAATGCTGACAATCTTCTGTTTCTTTCTGGCTTCTTTTTCTCTCTTGCTCTGCTCGTACTTATACTTACCGATATCCATAATCCTGCAAACAGGCGGTTTTGCGGCAGGAGCCACTTCCACAAGATCGAGTTGCCTCTCATCAGCCAGGCGTAGAGCCTCTTTGGCAGGCATAATGCCAAGTTGGACACCTTCGCTGTCAATCACCCTAACTTCTTTGGCTCTGATCTCCTCATTTACACGGAAATCTTTCGTGATAGCGTGTTCACCTCCCAAAAAATAAAAACCTTAGTTAAACTACTGAAATAAAAAAACGGGTTTATCCACCCGCTTAAAAGTTGGCTATCTTCCAAGAAACCCTATGGACTGCGGCCCTATAGGCGCGTCGTAAGGTGAGAAGCGGATGGCTTCTACTTATAAATATTTGTTATTTAATGGTTAAAGTATAACATATTAATTTAGCCAAGTCAAGAAAAAGCTTATGAAAGTCTATGAAAGTAGTATACGGTTTTTTATCGTTACCTGCGAATAAATAACCGGATACTTCTCCTTTCCACTGAACGTAGGATCCAAGCCAGCAGCATGTCCCGCGCCAAGCGGCGCAAAGACGGGAATAGCAATAAGAGCCCGGCCAGATCGGTAAGGAAGCCAGGTATAATCAGTAAAATACCTCCGAACAGCACCAACAGGCCATCCAGCAAAGCCAGACCGGGTACCTGCCCTTGAGCGATCTCCCGTCGAAGATGATAATATAACGTAATACCTTGAGAACGCACCATAGCCACTCCAATGAAACCAAGGAAGATCAGGAGCAGCATAGTCTGCCAAAAACCAAGCGTTCTTCCAACCTGAATTAAAATCAACATTTCAGCCAACGGGATTAAAATAATTAACAGAAATAATTTATTTAACAAAAACCTTCCTCCAAACATTAATACGAAGGGCCGGCAAACTTGAATAACAGGTTGAACAGTGATGCTTCCACCTGTTTTTAATGTGTACCTTTATATAAAAATATATAAAAATGAGGCGACTTCAATGAGTTGCCTCTAATCCTGACCCACGATCGATCCGATCCCGTGGGAATAAAAGTGCTCCCGCAAGTGATATATCAGCTTTTCGGAAACATCAAACTCCTCAGCCATCTCAACGTCGGTCTTATTCTCTTTAAGGTCTTCAATAAATCGATCAAAGTCCACCCCTACTTCATCTGCCATTTCCTTAAGACTGGGCTCGCTGCTCCAGGGAACACGGCTTTGTGTGACAAAATCCAAGTTGTCCATTAATTCACCCCGTTTTTTCAGTATTCTACCCAGTCCAGGCAAGTTTAAATCAGATAAAATGTCAGTTAAGATTTTTTAAATGGGTGCAGTCGTTAAACAGTTTTAATATGCCTCGTTCCCATTGCGGAAAATCAATCAGGCTTAAACAGGCATTATCTATGTGAAGGCGCCATTGCTCGTTGAGGTTAATCCCCAGCGCACTACAGATAATACTGCGAATAACTCCTCCATGGGCTACTAATAAAACGGTTTCATTGTTATGCTCCTTAATAATACTCTTAACCACGTTTACACAACGTTCGGCCATCTCTAACAGTGTTTCCCCTTGAGGAATAAGGACGTTCAAAGGGTTGGTCCACCAACTCCTGATTTGACCCGGATAAGTCTCCTCGATTTCCTTAACAGTCAAACCTTCCCAGATACCAAAATTTAATTCTCTTAAAGCTGGTGTTGTTAGAACATCCATCTCATGTGGCTGTGCAACGATCTTTGCGGTTTCGCTAGCCCTTACCAAATCACTGCTATAAAAGCAATGAATTTTTTCATTGGCCAGGCGCTGCGCCAATAACTTCGCCTGCCCGCGCCCCCGGTCAGACAAAGACACATCCGAGTGGCCTTGTATTTTCATCTGTGCATTCCATGTCGTTTCTCCATGCCGTACAAAATAAATCCGGCAACTCATTCAGTATCCCCCCAATAAAAATTCAAGAATTGGATAGTGAATAACCACAATATCACCAACTAATTAAAAATAAACCCCGTACCCTGCCGGGCCGGGAATAAATCACTGGTACACCCCTAGCAAAATTTACTGGCGAGCAATTATTTCTTTTACTTTTATTATTAATTCTTCGATTAAATGCGGTAATGGTTCGGACTTTAACCCTACTATGTCAACACCCGCCCTGGTTAACGGCAATAGGATTTTTCGCGCCTGGCTGGAGGCAATTGCCTCAGCCATTTTTGGTGTCAGCTCACCCTGCATTGAATTAGCAAATAAAATACTTATCGGGCCAACGATTAGGTCAACCCGCCCGGCGTTATAAACTATCGCGTTTTCACCGGTCGCGCCTTCATTTGCGCCGGCTCGCAACATCACTGAAGTGGCCAAAGCATTAGTTCCCAGTGCCAGAAACTCTACTTCTTCGGGTAAATTCCTCCGTAGCTTTTCAGTAATGTGTTTGCCGATACCGCCACCTTGCCCGTCAATTACTGCTATTCGCATAATCCACCGCCAAAAAAATTCATACTAAATTATACCATATTCAAACAGAAAATAAAGACCCTCCGGGTCTTATAGTTTAATATATCATAATAATGTAACTGCTTTCCATCAATTACAATTATTAACATACTGTGTATAATTTTGTGGATATTTAGATACTACTCCGGCTAATCCCCTCATTTTTAAACGGGTGATACAGCCGGGTTACTACCCACATAATTCTTTTCGATAAAGTATCTCCTGGGTAAGCCCACGGAGCAGTGGCGCGGTGACAGCGCCCGTAGTCTGATGAAAGCCTATGGTCTTTGAACCTGGATGCCCCTCACTGAAGCGCTATGCATTACCCATAAGTCTCTTTATGGAATAATAAGCCAAGAATGAAACTTGCGCAGTATTGACCATGAGCCTCAAGGTGCTTCCGGCCACGATTTCTGATGCAATTAAGTTGTAATTCCTTACGAT
>Ga0067045_1029092_pt1 | contig 23977 bp, 18 predicted proteins | sample TerdegcTABiofilm_FD_59184 | JGI IMG/M metagenome (GOLD analysis project Ga0067045, IMG submission 59184) | Combined Assembly of (Gp0054472, Gp0054536) Wastewater bioreactor microbial communities from Singapore -Terephthalate degrading... | reverse complement strand
GGCAGGAGCCACGCCCTCCCGGAATTGGGAAACCTCATTCAGAAATCCAGGAGATGCAGGGCATCGGGGATCGTGCCTTCCTTGGTCACGAGCTTGGGCTTCGGGGAACCGTCAAGAAGGAGGTACTGCTTCTTGGCTTTGATCGGCAGTTCCAGGCGGTAGGGCTTGCACTTGGGAATCGCGGCGATCGCCCGTTTGCCTCCTTCGTAGAGCGCCTTGCGGGTCTCGGCGAAGGGATAGAGCAAGGCGGCTTCCCGGGCGACGCCTTGCTTGGTCGCCACCGTCACGCAACGATCGCCGAAGAACTTCCTTGACTCGCGGCAGGTCGCCTCGTCGCCGGTCACGAGGATCGGCGGCACGTCGAAATGGCCGGCGATGGCCGCCATCTGGACGATCTCCCCGGACTCGACCCCGTTGTACCAATAGCGGTTCTCCGACTTCGACGACTGCGTGTGGTTGAGCACTCCGTCGGGCGTGCCCATCATGGCATGGTATCCCAGCATGACGATGCCGGCGAAGGAGCGGTCCAGGCCCCAAAGCCCGCCGGGCCTGGGCACGCCGGTGAGGTACTTCGCCCCGGGCTCCATGAGGTGCGGAACCACCGCCTGCGAGCCGTGGCCGTCCAAGACGACGATCTCCGTAGCGCCCGCGTCGCGAAGCCCGCGCACCACCGCGGCCACGTCGCCCATGAAGTATTCCCTGGCCTCGCGGTTCAACGGCGTGAGCGGCTCGCGGGTCTGGGCGAAGCTGAACACGCCGCTGATCCCTTCCAGGTCCGTGACGATGTAGATCTTCAGTTCCGCCCCAGCAGCACTCGACGCGGCGAGACCTGCCAACCACAGGACCGCCAAGGCCGACGTTGGGAGCCACGGCTTTGAGAACATACTCCCTCTCTCCTTTCTTGCGAGAACTGAAACTGACCCTGCCAGAATGTGATCTTGAACTTGGACGCGATTCCGCCGGACGGGCACGCAGCGGATAGCGCGATTCTAGGCCGCCTCGAGCCCCGCCACAACCGGCAAGCGACCGCCGCAACCCAAGGTCCAGAACACGCAACGCGGCTTGCCCTGCGCAAGCCCGGACCGTTAGACTGACGTCCGACCCGGTCACCCCAACTTCCAGGGGCCTTTGCAAGGGAGGAATCCGATGAAGCCGACAAGCCTCGGTCTTGCGTTCGCCACGTTGTGGATCACCCTGACGGCCACGGAGGGGCCGGCAGGGGAGCCGGGGCGCAAGCCTGCCCGGGTGTGCGCGGTCTCGCTCTCTTGGACCGGAAAGGACCGCAACCTGAAGCACGTGCTGGAGATGCTGGACCGGGCCGCGGCCCAACAGGCCGATATCGTCTGCCTTCCCCAGGAGTGCGTGCCCACCGACGGCGGCCCATCGGCCCGGGCTGCTTTGGCGGCCATCGCCGGAAAGGCCGCGGCCCACAAGATGTACGTCGTCGCCAATCTCAAGGAGACCGAGGCAGGCAAGACGTACCTGACTTCGTACCTGATCGCGCCCGACGGCACGACCGCGGGCAAGTACCGCAAGTCGCACAAGCTGCCCGACGAGCCGATCGCCTTGGGCGACCGATTGCCCGTGTTCGAGACGCCCTTCGGGAAGGTCGGCCTGCTCGTCGGCACCGATCTCTACTGGCCCGAGGTCCCGCTGGTCATGGCGCTCGACGGGGCGGAGTTGATCCTCGCCTCGCTCGCCGTCGATCCGGTGCCGCAGGGATTCCCGCTCGATATCCTCTCGCGGGTCCGCGCGATCGACGACCACGTGACCCTGGCCGCCGGCAATTACTGCGGCGAGTTGCCCTATCTGTGCAGCAACTACCCGTCGTATACCGGTGAGCCGCTGGGGCGGGCCTTCGTGATCGACCGGTCGGGGATCGTGCGGGCCGACACCGGCTTCCAGCCCGGCGTGGCCGTCGCCCCCGTCGATCTGGCACGCGGCAAGGACATCTATCACCTCACCTTCAAGGAAGACCGAAAACTGTTCCACTACCTGGCCGAGCCGGACCTCAAGCCTACGGTATTCAAGGGTCCGAAACGGAAGATCAAGGTGAGCATCGCCACGGTCGGGTTCAACCACGGGCCCAATCCCGACCCCGACTCGGCCTTTGCCAAGATCCTGGACGAGGCGGGCAGCCGCTCCGGCGACGTGATCGTGATGTCGGAATTCGGCATGCCCACCGACAACGAGCCCGGCCGGAAGACACTTGACCTGGTCGCCGAAAAGGCCCGGAAGTACCGCACCTACATCATCATCGGCGGGCTCCGCGACCCGAGGATGCCCAACCAGGAAGGCCGGGCAACCTCCTGGGCGTACCTCTGGGACCGCGACGGTAAGGTGATCGGCAAGTATCGCATCTCGCAGTACGGCCTGAGCACCGAGTTGCCCGTGTTCAAAACCGACTTCGGCGTGGTGGGGATCCTCCTTTGCGGCGACATCTATTCCCAGGAGATCAGCCGCGCGCTGGCCTTGCAGGGAGCGGAAATCCTCTTCTGCCCGTCGCAGTCGTGGGGCGCGTCGGGCGTGTTCAACCTTTGGATGCAGCAGGCCCGGGCGATCGACAACCGCGTGACCATGGCCGCGGCCCACTTCCCCATGTCCGACGTGAGCCAGCGGAGCTACGTCATCGACCCCTACGGCTACATCCTGGCGTCCTCGCAGTACTGGGGCGACTCGGTCTGCACGGCCGAAGTGGACCTCGACGCCGGCGGCGTCTGGTTCGCCCATTCCGACAAGCCCGGCACCGCCGGGCGCAAAGGCTACATGGCCGGCTACTATCCCAAGACCATCCCCGAAAAGCGGACCGACCTCCGCGCCGCCCTCTTCGCCGGCCGCCGCCCCGAACTCTACGAGTCGATCGCCGAAAAGACCCTCGCGGGCCGGCAAATCAGCGAGGAAGTCTTCAAACGAATGACCGAGCCGCGGGAATAGCCGTGGCGGCCGATGTCTGGGCGGCGACACGCGGTTGCCTCAGATTGAGGCGAAGGATAGAATAAGGCATGTAACCACCAAAGAGACCACTTTGAATTATGTACGAGATCCGGTGGGATGAGGGCGCGGCACAGGACATGAAACGCATGCGGCTGCGTGCTTACGAAGTCGCTCGGATTGTCGACGCGGTTGACGAGCAACTGGCGCACGAACCGGAGCACGTGACCAGGAACAGGAAGATCATCCGTCCCGCTCAGCGGCTTCCGTTTGAGCACCTGGAACCGGTTTGGCAACTTCGGGTGGGTGAGTTCCGGGTGTTCTACGATGTGACCCGGCCAAGTGAGGACCAGCCGGAAACGGAAGAAGCGGCGTACCAGGGTGTGGTTAGCGTTCGGGCGGTCCGGCACAAGCCTGGACACAAGACAACTGAGGAGATCCTGTGAAACTGATCGGTTTGAAAGAAGCGAAGACCCACCTCAGCGAGTTCGTCGAGGAGGCCCAGCGCGATCGAATTCTGATCACGCGACGGGGGAAGCCCGCAGCGCTCGTGATTGGCGTCGAAGGGCAGGACCTGGAGCAGATCCTCCTCAGCGCCGACGTTGAGTTCTGGAAGACAATCCAGGAGCGACGACACCACGCCGCAACCCTAACGAGCGACGATGTCCGGCGATCCTTCGGCGTCCTCCCCGCCAGCAAGCCGCAGGCTCCTGCCGGTGAGAGGCCACGACGTCATCCACGTCGGGCAACGCGCGGCAAGAGATGAGAACCGCCGACGTGCCTGTCCTCCACGGGCAGGCACGTCGGGATGAGCACGAGCGACTCAGGTTCTTGAACGCGCGGCACAAATGTTGCACATGATCGTTGTATTGCCACTTACGCTTCGGCCACGAATCAGACCCACCAACTTCCGGTCGTAATCCCAGCACGCCAGGCAGTGCGGGTGTTCGCGTTTGGTGTCATCTTTTCGGTAATAGCAGTTGCCTTCACGGACAATCTGCTCTTGGATTGCGGCACTATCCGTCAACCGCTTCACGCTCTCGCGGAGTTCCAGATTCTCTTCGCGCAGCCGCAGGATCTCCTCGCGGAGTTCAACGATCCGTTCGTAGAGGTCCTGATCGTTGTACTTCTTGATCAACTCGGCGATATCGCGGGCGTGTTCGATGATTCCCATGGCGGTTTTCCTTTGTCCCACCGGACCGGCACTTCGGTGTGAAGTCCGCGGCGGGACGTGGTAGTCGGCGGGGCCGCACAGCAGCGCGATGGCCTGCTGGGCATCCAAGCGGCGCAACTCTTCACGCCGCAGGCGTTCCATGAACTCGCCCGCTTCGCGCCATGCCTGCACCCAGAGACGCCCCAAGGCCACCTCGGCCGGCGACCAGTTCTGAAGACTCGAAGGCTTGCCGTCCATAAGAGTACAATCTAGGTACTTGTTCGGCCCAAGACAAGGTGCCATCCGTCCCAGGTCGTTCTCTTATCCCAAGCAATCCCACGCGATGGGCACGCGGCGCAGGGCGTAGGCGGTTTCGCGCAGGTAGTCGCCGTAGACGGCCATCCAGTGGAAGCCGGGCATGCGCTCGGCCACGGTTTCGCTCTCGGCTTGGAATCGCACGTCGATCTGGCAGCGGCAGACCGGCAGGAACGGATGGGCCGCGATCTCGCCCGACAGGCCCAGCCAGCGTTTCGAGGCGAAATCCGGGGCGATCATGGTCAGCTTCTGGCCCACGCGCATCTCCACCTTCGGGGCCGCCCCGTAGTCGGATTCGTAATGGGTGAGGATCCGCACCGGCTCCAGGTTCTTGCCGTCCATCTTCCGTGGCCCGGTGCAATGGGCCAGGGTGATGAGGCCGTCGTGCGGATAGGTCGGGTCGTTGAGGAACGTGGGCCGGCCCGAAATGTTGCCCAGCAAGATGCCCGACGGGATGACCACGAAGTCCGACTCGCAGAACGCCAGGAACCCGGCGTCGTTCAGGAGGCTCAAGGTCATGCACGCCGTGGTCTGCGACATGGGCATGATCGTCGACATGCACTGGCTCACGGTGATCGCCCCGCAGTCGAACCGGCGCATCAGCCCGCGGAAAACGTGCTCCAGGAGGAAGGCGTTGTCGACGAACGGCCGCTCGGTTTCGAGCGTGGTATTCGGAAGCTTGAGGTAGGCATCGGCCCGCTGGCGGGCCCGGTCCACGGCAGCCTGATCGTCCCGGGCCGCGCGGATGAGCTGTCCCAACTGGTCGTAGGAGACCGTGTGGATGTCGAGCTTCCAAAGACGGCCAATTTGTTCCAGGGTCTTGTCGAGCGGCCAGCCCCAGGACCTGGGGCCGCCGATGGCCACGATGCGGCTTCCCCGCGTGGCGTACAGCCCGGCCAACGAGCGGAGCCGCCAGAGGACTTCGTCCATGCTGTCGACTACCACGTCGTCGGGCAGGATCGTGTGCGTGGCCACGAAGTCGGTGTGTTGGTGGAGGAACCGGGCGGCGACCCCTTCGTACCAGTAGTACAACGGGCCTGACTTGTGGCGGACGAAGAAGATCGTGTCCTTGCCCCACTTCTCCAGCAGGTTGACCTCGCCCATGAGGTCGCCGGCGCCGTCCCCGCCCGCGTAGGCCAGGATCACGTCGGCCGACGCCGCGTCGGCCACGCCGGCAAGTTCCTTGGCGCCCCGCACGACGGCGAGGGGAAGAAACCGGAGGGGGAAGTCGGCCGTGCTCTTGAGTTTCTCAAGTTCGCCATGGACCCGGGCGACTTCCTGCCGCACGTCCTCTTCGTTCTGAATGCCGCCCCAGTTCCGCCAACTGGTTTGCGGACGCGGCACGGGGCGGGGGTAGGTGAGAATCGGCTTGACGACCAGCGTGCGGCGGGCCGGAGCCTCGCCGTCTTCCGCCGACGCCCGGAGGGCCGACCAGGCGAGGTTCACCCCTGCCGCGCCGGCCGCGGCCGCCACGGCCCCCAACCCCGACAGCCCGAAGAGCGATGGCCCACCATGGCCGCCATGCCCACAGCAACCGCACAACTCGCCCTCACCACGAGTCCTCTTCTCATCTGCCATGGCTTCAACTCCGGTGCCTCTTCAGGTAGTTGATATCAGGTGTTCGTGTGGAGGACGGTCGATCGACTGATTCTAGCGGAATACAAGCCGGGAACCCAGTTCTGCCCGAGAAGTCCACGGGCAGCACAACACATCACTCGAATTGGGCACACGAAGCCCTCCTCTGGCGACAGGCAGACCGATCGGATAGAATCCCGCGGATGCTTCGGCCCGCCCCAGGTCCTCTCTGGTCTCGCCTGGCGATCCCGCGTCTGCACCCGACGACGGTCGGGAGTTTGTGCTGCATCGTTGCGGCGTTGGGGTACGGGGCCGTCAATGTTTGCCTGCGATCGCTGACGGTCCGTTGCGACCGGAGCCTGATCCTCCTCTCCCGCGAGACGTTGGCCGCGGTTTGTATGGGGGCATGGTTCCTCTACTGGGCCCGCCGGGAGGGGTTCTCGCCACCCCGATGGCGGCCTTTGGCAGGGCTCGTGGTCGTCGGCGTCTTGACGCAACTCGCGGCCAGCCTGCCGCTGCTCTGGGCGATGGCGGTCGTGGGGTTGGCTGTTTCCATCACCCTGTCGCTCGGCACCAGCCTGATCACCAGCGCCCTGCTCGGCCGGTTCCTCCTGAGAGAGCGGGTCTCGGGCCAGTCGCTCTTGGCGATCGGTTTCTTGATCGCGGCGGTTATCTTGTTGACCTTTGGTGCGGAACGGGCCGCCGCGGTCCCCGGATTGGACGACGGCTATGGTCCCCTGGTCATTGTCCTGGCGGCGGCCGCTTCGTGTGGGGCAGGGGTCGTCTACGGGCTTCTCAATGTTGCCGTTCGTCGTTCGGTGACGGGCGGCATGTCGGCCGGATTCGTGGCCCTGGTCGTGCCGATCGTGGGGGTGGGATGTCTCGCGCCGGTCAGCTTCTGGCGTCTCGGGGTGGCCGGGATCCTCGCGACCCCGCCGGAGGATGCCCTGGTTCTGCTCGCTGCCGGACTTCTCAACGTGATCGCGTGGTTCGCCGTCGTCCGCGGCCTTGAGAGAACGTCGGTCCTCCGCGCCAACGTTTTGACCGCCTCACAGGTGGCCTTGGCAGCCCTCGCTGGTGTCGTCATCTTCGACGAGGCCATAACCATCTTTTTGGTGGCTGGAATCCTCATTACGATCGCCGGAATGGTGATGATCGGCCGGCCGGCGGCGCAGTAAGTCCTGTCTGTAAAACTGGTTATAGAGATTTCGCGACACGGATGGTTGTCGAGCTCCCAGAAATGGGGACAATGATGCACAAACCCGCGTCTTCCGTCTCTCCGTCCGTAGTTCGGGGTTTTCTGGAGGATGGCTTCTTCGAGCCATCGCAGGGCCGGCACAGGAGTGAAGACAGCCTGGCAGGGCCGTGGTACCCAAGGAATCGCACGGGGACATTCGAGTGACCAGCATCGTTCGCCAGAAGTATGAAGCCTTGGCCTCACAGGCGGAGGCGGCCCTTGTCCAAGGGAATCAAGGGAGCCAGGTCCTTGTCCAGGTCGGGTCGGCCACCTGCGAGCATGCGGCCGGCTCCCGCGAAGTGCTCGAGGAGTTCCGCAAGCACATCGCGGCTTCAGGGCGGACCGACATCGCCGTGCGGCAGACCGGGTGTACGGGCCGTTGCAGCCGCGAGCCGATCGTCGGGGTCTTCGTCCCCGGCCAGATGCCGATCAAGTACGAGCGGGTCGATCGGGAACTCGTCCACCAGATCTTCACGAAGCACATCCTCAAAGGCGAACCGCTTTACGACCATGTGCTCGACGGCCCCATCGACAAGCCGCGACAGTACGAACTGCTCGTGTGCGCCAGTGCCCGGTGCGGTTGGAGGGGGCGGGGGTTATGCGCCGGCCCGTTGCCCGAGAAGCTCGCCGCCGCCGGCGTGGCCGACCGGGTGCGGATCATCCCCGCGAGCTGTTTCGGGGCGTGCAGCGCGGGCCAGATCGGCCGCTGCACCCACCTGCTGGTCCGGCCCGACAAGGTCCTCTATCGCCTCTCCAACGATGCCGACCTCGACAAGGTGATCCAACAGCACCTGATCAACGGCCAGGTCGTCGAGGAGTTGCGGGTCCACGAGGAACCGGTCAGCCAGGAGTTTTTCGAACTCTACGGCGACGTGGCCTTCTTCAACCGGCAGAACCGCGTGGCCCTGCGTCACAACGGCGTGATCGACCCGGTGAGCCTCGAAGAATACTTCCATTACCGCGGCTTCGAGGCCCTGGCCAAGGTGCTGGAAAAGGGGGACCCGAACTGGGTGATCGACGAGGTTTCCCGCTCAAAACTCCGCGGTCGCGGCGGCGGGGGCTTCCGCACGGGCGAGAAGTGGCGCATGGGTGCGGCCGCGGCCGAAACGACCCGTTACATCATCTGCAACGCCGACGAGGGCGACCCGGGCGCGTTCATGGACCGCAGCATGCTCGAGTCGGACCCCTTCAACGTCGTTGAAGGGATGATGATCGGCGGCTACGCCCTCGGTGCCCACCGCGGGTTCTTCTACGTCCGCGCGGAGTATCCGCTGGCGGTCGAGCGGATCCAGAACGCGATCGACCAGTGTCATCGTGTGGGGCTGCTGGGAAAGGACATCCTTGGATCGGGATTCGATTTCGACCTGGAGATCCGCCTCGGGGCCGGGGCCTTCGTGTGCGGGGAAGAGACGGCCCTGATCCATTCGATCGAGGGCGAGCGCGGACAGCCCCGCGTGCGCCCGCCGTATCCCACCCAGGCCGGCCTGTGGGGCAAGCCCACCGTGATCAACAACGTCGAGACGTTCGCCAACGTGCCCGTCGTGATCCTCTTCGGAGGAGAATGGTTCAGCCGCATCGGCACGCCCGAGAGCGGCGGCACCAAGGTCTTCGCGCTGGCCGGCAAGATCAAGCACACCGGCCTGGTCGAAGTGCCCATGGGCATGCCTCTGCGGGAAATTGTCCAGGAGATCGGCGGCGGGGTGGCCGGCGGCAAGCGGCTCAAGGCGGTGCAGACGGGTGGGCCGGCGGGCGGGTTCCTCCCGGCCGAGATGCTCGACCTGCGGGTCGATTTCGACTCGCTCGGGAAGGCCGGTTCCATCATGGGCAGCGGCGGCATGATCGTCCTGGACGAGGACGACTGCATGGTCGACATCGCCCAGTTCTACACCGCGTTCTCCCAGGACGAATCGTGCGGCAAATGCACGCCGTGCCGCGAAGGGACCACGCGGATGCTCGAAATCCTCAACCGCATCACCAGCGGCCAGGCAACGCTGGCCGACTTGGAGAAGCTGGAACGTCTGGCCCGGCTGGTGAAGAAATCGTCGCTCTGCGGCCTGGGGCGTGCAGCCCCGAACCCCGTTTTGAGTTCCCTGATCCATTTCCGCGACGAGTACCTGGCCCACGTCACCGAGAAACGGTGCCCGGCCAAGCGTTGCGTCGCCTTGATCCGTTTCGAGATCAACCCCGCGAAGTGCATCGGCTGCACGGCCTGTGCGAGGAACTGCCCCGTGCAGTGCATCTCCGGAACCCGGCGTCAGCCCCACGAGATCGACCAGGCCCGCTGCATCAAGTGCGGCCGCTGCTTCCAGGTCTGCCGCTTCGAGGCGGTCTCCCGGCTGTGAGGAGAGGAGGAAGGGAAAAGGGAAAGGGGGGCAGGGAAAAAGGGGAGAGAAGAGACAGGAGGGGACGAGGTGGACCACGAGGGACTCGAACAACTGATCCCGGAAGTGATCGGGTGCATGATCGCGGTTCACAAGGAGTTGGGGCCTGGGTTTATTGAGAGCGTCTATCATCGTGCGATGAACGTCGAGTTGGGACGACGAGGGATTCTCTTTGAAACAGAGAAAGAGATTCCGGTCTGTTACCAAGGCGCGGACGTCGGGATTCATCGATTGGACCTGTTCGTTGCAGGAGTGCTGGTTGTTGAACTGAAGACGGTGGAGCGTATTGCCGCCATCCACTATGCCAAGGTCCGATCCTACTTGAAGGCGGTAAACCAACCTGTCGGACTACTCGCGAATTTCGCCGCAACCCCCCTGGATTGCCGAAGAGTCGAACGAAAACACTAACCGTCTGCCACGTTCCTCCTCCCCCGTTCTTTCCCCTTTTCCCTTCTTCTTTTTCCTTTTCCCTTCCCCTTCTTCCCTTTTCTTACCCCCTGAACCACCCAAGACCATGGCCAAGAAGAAGAAAGTCAACCTGACGATCGACGGCATCAAGCTCGCCGTGCCCGAGGGGACGACCGTCATGCACGCGGCGGAGAAGCTCGGGATCCACATCCCGCGGCTCTGCTACCATCCCGACCTGAGCCTGGCGGGGTCGTGCCGGGTGTGCATCGTCGACGTCAAGGGCATGGGCTACTTCATGGCGTCGTGCAGCGTCAACGTGTGGGAGGGAATGGAGGTCCAAACCAACTCGCCCGAGATCCGGCAGGCCCGGCGCGACATCGTCGAGCTCCTCGTCGACAACCACCCCATGGACTGCCAGACCTGCGAGCGCGACGGCAACTGCGAGCTTCAGAATCTGGCCTATTCCCTGGGCGTGCGGGAGCGGCTTTGGGAGGGCCGGCGCAAGCGTTTTCCGCTCGAAGACTCCAGCCACTCCGTGGTCCGCAACGCGGAGAAGTGCATTCTCTGCGGGCGGTGCGTGCGGGTGTGCGCGGAGATCCAGGGGGTGTACAACCTGAGCCAGCACGGGCGGGGGTTCACCACGGTGGTCGCGCCGGCCCACGGGGCCGCCATGGACGACTCGGTCTGCATCCAGTGCGGGCAGTGCATCAATGTCTGCCCGACCGCCGCGTTCCTGGAAAAGTCGAGCACCGAGGACGTCTGGAAGGCCCTGGCCGACCCGAACAAACACGTGGTCGTCCAGACCGCCCCGTCGATCCGCGCCGCGATCGGCGAGGGTTTTGGCCTGTCCCCGGGCACGCCGATGACGGGCAAGATGGTTGCGGCCCTGCGCGTGCTCGGGTTCGACGCCGTGTTCGACACCGACTTCGGCGCCGATCTTACGATCGTCGAAGAGGCCCACGAGTTCCTCTCCCGGCTCCAGGGCCACGAGCCGCTGCCGATGATCACCTCGTGCTCGCCCGGCTGGATCAGCTTCATGGAGAAGTTCTATCCGGAGCTGATTCCCCACGCCTCGACCTGCAAGTCGCCGATGAGCATGCTCTCGGTGCTGGCCAAGACCTACTACGCACAGAAGAAGGGGCTCGATCCGTCGCAGATCTACGTGGTGGCCGTCATGCCCTGCGTGGCCAAGAAGTACGAATCGCGACGGCCCGAACACTTTATGGCCGACGGCGTCCCGTATACCGACGCCGTGCTCACCACCCGCGAGCTGATTTGGATGATCAAGTGCTACGGCATCACGATCGCCACGCTCCCCGACGGCCAGTTCGACGACCCGCTGGGCACCGCGAGCGGGGCGGGTGACATCTTCGGCACGACCGGCGGCGTGATGGAAGCCACGCTCCGCGCGGCCAGCGAACTGGTCACCGGCCGACCGGCCGACCGGCTCGAATTCACCGAGGTTCGCGCGGTCGAGGGGCTGCGCGAGACCTACGTGGCCATTGGCGATCAGAACATCCATGTCGGCGTGGCCAACGGGCTCCAGAACGCCAAGATTCTCCTCGACAAGGTGGTGTCGGGCCAGGAGAAGTTCCACGTCATCGAGGTCATGGCCTGTCCCGGCGGCTGCATCGGCGGAGGCGGCCAGCCGTATCCGCCGGAAGGCGTCAAGGTGCTCGATCCCGGCCTGCTGCGCAAGCGGGCCTCGGCGCTCTACGCGATCGACAGCGACAAGGCGCTCCGCAAGTCCTACGAGAACCCGGCCATCGACGAGCTTTACGACACGTTCCTCGGCGGGCCCGGCTCGGAAACGGCCCATCAACTCCTCCATACCCATTACCACGCCAAGACGCCACGAGGCATCCGATGAGCACCACGACCGACAACTGGACCGAAGTCGAAGCGACCGCGAAGCGGGTGCTGGGCGAGAAGGTCGTCGCCTTCATCGACCGGTGCCGGGGACGGGTGGCACGCCCAGAGCGGAGCGATGGGCGTGGTGAGTCTGGCGGCGATCCGGCCACGCCCTTCAGCGCTGTGCGCGGGTCTCCCGACCCCGCACAGGCCGCGACCGAAGGTCTCCCTGACGCTCCTGGAGACCTGCGGTCCACGGTTTCGGCGGGGTCGGAGACCCGCGCCGAGCGCGAGAGCCAGCTCATCGCCGTGCTGCACAAGGTCCAGGCCGAGTTTGGCTACCTGGCCGAGGCCCATTTGGACGCGGTGGCGCAGCTCCTTCGGGTCCCGGCGGCCAAGGTGGCCGGCGTGGCCAGCTTCTACCACTACTTTCGTCTCAGCCCGCGTGGCAAGTTCGTCATCAACGTCTGCCTCGGCACGGCCTGCTACGTGAAGGGGGCCGATCGCGTGGCCCAGAAACTCATGGACGAGCTGGGCATCGCCTTCGGCGAGACGAGCGCCGACGGGGTCTTCACCCTAGAAGCCGCACGATGCCTCGGCACCTGCGGACTGGCCCCGGTCCTCATGGTCGGCGACGACGTCCACCCCCAAGTCACCCCCGACCAGGTCCCGCTCATCCTCGAAAAGTACCTGAGCAAATCGCGGCAGGAAGGCGCCGGACAGGGGAGCGGGGGTTAGGGGGGCAGGGGCCAGGAGTCGGAGGCCAGAAACGATGACCGTACGACGCGCGGGTGTCACTGCTGGCTTGTCCCAATCCTGTTCGGCACGACGATTGCTTGCACGCAGGACTGCGTGATGAGGTAGTCCGGGAAAGACCTCATCCAACAGACGAAGCCCGAATTGCCGTGAAAGCGGGTCGTCTGGACAAGATGAGACAGCAACCAACTGCTGCTGTTCGCTGCAAGCAATAATCGTGCCGAACAGGATTGGGACAAGCCAGCAGTGGCATCCGGCGAGCGATTCCGTCATCGGGGGGGCGGATTTGCCGTTGACGTCCTGGCGGCGCCGCGATATCGTTTCTCCGTGCTTTGAGCCGCAGCGGCTTCCTTCTTTGCTGCGGCACCGGGCCGAGCGGCCCATCTCCCGCTTCCCCCCTTTTGTGATGCTATGTGGCTCGCAACGCTGGTCTTGCTGACCATCTCGAACGTCTTCATGACGTTCGCCTGGTATGGACACCTGAAGTTCAAGAATACCGCCCTTTGGGCGGCAATCGTCACGAGTTGGCTCATTGCCTTCATGGAATACTGCTTCCAGGTGCCGGCCAACCGCATCGGCCATAACGCCGGTGTGACGACAGCCCAACTGAAGACCTTCCAAGAGGTCATCACGCTGGCCGTGTTCTGCTTCTTCTCGGTCCTCTATCTCAAAGAGCCGCTGAAGTGGAATTACGTCATGGGGTTCGCGCTCATCGCCTTCGGGGCGCTTTTCGTGTTCGCCCCGTGGCAACGGTCCCTCCCCTAGTGCTCCGTCCAGCATGCTCTGGTGGAGGAAGCGGTGATCCCATGTGGCACAGCCGCCCTCGGCTGTGCAGGACACTTCGCACAGCCGAGGGCGGCTGTGCCACACATCAAAGCACGACGGACGGAGCACGCGCACCGCGCGGGGCAGGTCGCTGACCTGCCGTGCCGGAAAGCAATGCTAGCACCGCTGCGCGATGCGAAAATGCTCTTGTGCCGCGGTCGCGTTTTGGCTACAAGCCCGCGGTCCATCTTTTCGCGGTACCGCGCCGGACGGTTCTTCGTGCGCGGGCTTGTTCGAGGAGGGAACTCCCATGCGCCTTCGGTTCGCAGTCCTCCTGATCGTCACGACCAACTTCCCCCAACCGGCGCTCGGCCAGGAGTCGTTCCCTTACAAGGCGTTTGTTACCGCCGACGACGTCTACGTGCGGAGCGGGCCCGGCGAACGGTACTACCCTTCGGGCCGGCTCCATGCGGGCGCGGAAGTGGAGGTGTTTCGGCATGACCCGGGAGGTTGGTATGCCATCCGTCCCCCGGCCGGGAGCTTCAGTTGGATCGGGGCCCGATACCTCCGGCAGGGGCAGGACGGCCTGGCCGAGGTGATCGGCGAGCGGGTCGCGGTTCGCGTCGGGAGCGAGTTGACCGACCGGCGGGACGTTGTTCAAGTGCGGGTGAAACGCGGAGAAGTGATCGAGGTTCTCGACGGGAAGCCGACCGGCGCGGGCGGTTCGAGCGCCGTTTGGTGCAAGGTGGCGCCGCCGTCGGGCGAATTCCGTTGGGTCCACGGCGATTACGTCGCCAAGACGCATACGCCGGAGAGGGCCGTCGAAAAGGCGAGCCCGCCGGTCTCGCCGGTCCATGCGGCCAAGGCCGCCGAGCCTCCTCCCGCGAAACCGGCCGAGCCGAAGGCGGCCCCCAAATGGACCCCGGTGGCGGCGACGGCAACGCCCTCACCGTCCGACACGGCGATCGCGGCGTCGACCACCCCGGCATCCCAAACCGAGACGCGAGCGATTGCGTCGGCAGGTTCCGACGCGGCCCAGGGGGCCTCGTCCGGTGTCTCTCGCCCGCTCACCGACGAGGAATTCCAGGCGGAACTTGATGACATCAATTCCGAACTGTCGATCATGCTCGCCGAGTCCCCGTCGCGATGGAAGACCGAGGACTTGGCCCGGCGGGCCCGGATGCTCGAAGACCGGGCCCGAAGCGCCGTCCAACAGAACCACATCCGCACGCTGACGGGCCGCATCGCTCAGGCCGGCGAAATCAAGGCCCGATACACCGCCATGGCCTCCCCGGCCGGCGGCAGCCCGCTCTCCCATCGCAGCCGTGCGGCGGCCGCCAGCGGCCCGTTGCCAACTGGAGCGAGCGAGGAGCGGTTCGACGCGACGGGCCGGCTCCAGCGCGTCCTTCCGCCAAAGCTCGGGGCCCCTCGTTACGCCTTGACCGACGAACGAGGAAACGTGCTGACCTACGTGAACCCCGCCCCCGGCATGAACATGCAGTATTATCTCGGCCAGCGGGTCGGCATCTATGGCGTCCGCGGACACCTTGCGGAACAGAACGCCGAGTACGTGACCGCCAAGCACGTCACGGCGCTCGACAGCCAAATGCGGTGAGCCGGGCCCCAACGCAGCGCACCACCGGTCCCACCCTGCCTGTTACTCCTGGTCCATCGTCGACTGCGGCAGCCCGTGGCCCGGCTTGTTGGCGTAGAGGAGCCAGTAGACCACGGGGATCACGAACAGCGTGAAGAGGGTTGAGGCAAACAGCCCGAAGATCAGCGACCACGCCAGGCCCGAAAAGATCGGGTCGATGATGATCGGCACGGCCCCGAGCATTGCCGCGGTGGCGGTCAGGAGGATCGGGCGCAGCCGCACCACGCGGCTCTCCATGATCGCGTCGAACAGCGAGCGGCCTCGCGCGAGCGACAGGTGGATGAAGTCCACCAGGATGATCGAATCGCGGGTCACGATGCCCGCCAAAGCGATCATGCCGATCATGCCGGTCGCCGTGAAGTAGACGGGATCGAGGTACCCGCCCACGTGCTGGGCGTTCAGGACGTTCAGCAGCCAGAAGCCGGGCATGACGCCGAGGACCGTCAGGGGGATGGCCAGCATGACGACCACCGGGACGGCGAACGACCCGGTCTGAGCCACCAGGAGGACGTAAATGCCGACCATGGCCGCGCCGAAGGCGAGTCCGAGGTCGCGGAACACGTCGAGCGTGATCTGCCACTCCCCCTCGCCGGCGAACGCGACGGTGAATCCCGCGGGCACGCCCCACGCGATGCCGCTTCCGTTGGAGAAGAACGTCCGCTGGTCCACGGGACGGGGCTCGTTGGCGGCGACCCAGCCGTTGCCGTAGGTCAGGCTTCCCAGCCTGACTCCGTCCGGCACCGCCCTCACCCCCGGCCCCTCTCCCGTCGAACGGGAGAGGGGAGGTTCGGTGGTCCGGTCGGCGAGGACGTCGACGACGACGTCGGCCGGCGGCCGGCCGGCGGTCTCGGCGAAGACGTAGGCCACGCGCTGGAGATTCTTGTGATAGATCATCTGGTCGGCCCGGCCCGTCGCCCATCGACCGAGTTCGGCCAGCGCGACGAGTTGGCCGCTGCTTCCTTTGACATGCACTTTGGCCAGATCGACCTCACTGGTCCGGCGATCGACCGGCACGCGAAGTTCGATGCGGAGCGGGTTCCGCTCGGTGTCGCTCCGCACCACTCCGACGGTGTCGCCGCCGAGCACGGCCCGGAGCGTGGCCGCGATTTCCTCCGTGCTGATCCCGTTGAGGGCGGCCTTCTCCTTGTCGGTCACGAAGGTGACTTTCTGCTGGGGCGCTTCGCGCACGTAGTCGAGATCGACGACCCCCGGCTCGACTGCGAGTCGGGCCCGCACCGTATCGGCGGCCAGGAGGAGGTCTTCGTAGGTGTTGTCCGGCCGGCCGTAGATCTCGGCCACCACGCTGGCGATGACCGGCGGGCCCGGCGGCGTCTCGACGAGTTTCATCCGCGCGTGGTGCGTCTTGGTGATCGCCGCGAGGTCGTTTCGCATGCGGAGCCCGACGGCGTGGCTCTGGAGTTGGCGGTTCTTCTTGCCCGCCATGTTGATCCGCACCTCCGCCACCTCGTCGCCCTGCCGGAGATAGTAATGCCGGACCAGGCCGTTGAAGTCCATGGGCGAGGCCAGGCCGACGTAGCTCGTGTAGTCGGCCACCTCGGGCACCCCGGCCAGGTAGTGTTCGATGTCCCGCACGGCCGCATCGGTGCGTTCCAGGGTGGTTCCCTTGTCGAAGTCGAGCACGAGGAGCAGCTCGTTCTTGTTGTCGAACGGGAGCATCTTCAGCGGCACGTCGCGCATTGCCGCCAACCCCATCGCGGCGACCGTCAGGACGACCATGCCCAGCAGGAACGACCACGCCACCAGCCGCGAGTGCAGCAGCGGCGCCATGAGCGGATAGAAGACCTTATAGAGCCGTGACTGCTTGACGGCGTCGAGATCGTGCGGGTCGTGATGCGCGGCCGATGCCTCGCCGCCCTCGCCCACCGTGTACTTCTTCCGCAGCATGTGGTAGGCCAGCCACGGCGTGATCGTGAACGCCACAACCATCGACATGAACATCGTGACCGGCACGTTCAGCGCCATGGGCCGCATGTAAGGGCCCATCATCCCGGTGATGAAGAACATCGGCAGGAAGCTGACGATCACGGCCAAGGTCGCGGTGATGAGCGGCGGCCGGATCTCGGCCACGGCCTCCAGGACGATCCGCCGCGTGGCCTTCTTGCGGAGGGCGAAGTGCCGGGCGATGTTCTCCACGTCGACGATCGGGTCATCGACCAGGAGCCCCAGCGACAGGATCAACGCAAAGAGCGTGACCCGGTTGATCGTGAACCCCAGCATCAAGTTGACCGCGAGCGTCAGTCCGAACACGACCGGCACGGCGACCGCCACGATCACGGCCTCGCGCCAGCCCAGGCCAAGAGTCAACAGCGCGACGACGATGATCACCGCGACCGCCAGCCCTTCGACCAGCTCGTTGACTTTTTCGTTCGCCGTCAGCCCGTAGTTCCGGGTAACGATCAACTCCATGTTGTCGGGAACGATCGTTCCGCGCAGCGCTTCCGCCTCGTGGAGCACCGCGTTGGCCACCCAAACGGCGTTGGAGCCCTTTTTCTTGGCGATGGCGATCGTGACGGCCGACACGGTTCCCTCTCCCTTTGGGAGAGGGCCAGCGCTCGGCGCAGGTCTCCCGACCTCGCCGTTGGGCTCGACCGCAGGTCTCTCTTCCTCCCCGAGCACGGTCCCCGGGAAGAACTCGCGGTGCGTGAACCCTTGGGCCGGGCCCCAGCCGTGGCGCACGTAGCTGGCGACTTCCTCCGGGCCATCGTCGACCTTGGCCACGTCTTTGAGGAAGACGGGCCGGCCTTCAAACACGCCCACCACCAGGTCGCCCAACTGGCGGGCGTTCTCGAAGGGTTGCCCGGCTTCGACTTGGATCAACTGATCGTTGCTGCGGAAGTCGCCGGCCGTTTGCCGCACGTTGGCCGCCTGGATCGCCCGCCGCAACTCCAGCGGCGAGACACGATGCGCGGCCATCCGATCCGGGTCCATGAGCACCTGGACGACCCGCGGGCGTCCGCCCACCACGTAGGCCCGCGACACGTCCTTCGCCCCGGCCAATCGCTGCGCGATCTCTTCGGCCACGCGGCGGAGGGCCATGTCGTCTACAGTCCCCTCTCCCTCGGGCCGAGGGAACGGCTTGCCGGCCAACGTAAGCGTCACGATCGGCACGTCGTCGATCTCCACCGGCTTGATGACCCAACCGGCGACTCCCGGCGGAGCGAGGTCGACGTTCTCGTCGAACTTCTTGTAGAGCTTCACCAGGCTCCGCTCGCGGTCCTCGCCGACGTAGTAGCGGACCGTGATGATCGCCTGGTTCTCCCGGCTCATCGAGTAGACGTATTCGACGCCGTCGATCTGGTAGAGGATCTTCTCCAGCGGCGTCGTGACCAACTGCTCCACTTCGGCGGCCGAGTGGCCGGGAAAGCTGACGTAGACGTCGGCCAGGGGGACGACGATCTGCGGGTCTTCCTCGCGGGGCGTCAGGCCCAAGGCCGCCAGGCCGAGGACCGTGGCCAGCAGGATCAGGATGAGTGCGAGGTTCGATTCCAGGAAGATCTTCACGATCGTGTTCGTGAAGTGGTGTTCCTGGCCCGGCGGCACGCTGGAATGCTCAGTCATGGTTCCGCTCCTGCGCTCCTCCTGAGTTCGGGAGCCAAACCTGCTCTCCTTCACGCAATCCCGAGAGCACCTCGACGTTCTCGTCGAAGCTCCGGCCCGTGCGGATTGCCCGCTGCGTCGGCCCGCGGCCCTCGACGACTTCGACCAGTTCGAGTTGGCCGACGCGGCGCACGGCCCGCCGCGGGATGACGAGCACTTCCTCTTCCTGCAACGGGATCAAGATCCGCCCGAACATGCCGCTGTACACGCCGGCCGGACAAGGCCCGGTCACTTTCACCTGGAAGCTGCGGCTGGCCGACTGGGCCTCGGGCACGATCTCGCTGACCGTACCCTGGCATAGCTTGTTGAGCCCGTCGATCCGCACCCCGATGGGCTGGCCGACCTGGAGTTGATGGGTCAGGGATTCGCGAACGGAGGCCACAAGTTGCATCCGCGTGGGATCGAAGAGGGTGACGAGGATTTGCCCCGGGCTGACCATGTCGCCCACGTCGACCTTCTTGTCGATGACCGTGCCGTCGATTGGCGACCGGATCGTGGCCCAGTCGAGCGTCGCCTGCACCTCCTTGGCGGTTTCCTGGGCCTGCTGGAGCTCCGCCTCGCGCGACCGAAGCCCCGTCGCTTCCTTCTCGTATTGCTGGCGGCTGATCGCATTGCGCTTGACGAGTTCTGCATAGCGTTTCTCGTCGGCGGCGGCCTGCGAGGCATTCGCTTGGGCGGAGGCCACGGCCGCCTTCGCCTGCTCGAGCTTCGCCCGGAGGTCCGTGTCGTCCAACCGCACGAGGACCTCTCCGGCCTGGACTTTCTGTCCGGCCTTGAGATGAACCTCGACGACGCGGGCGAGGAGTTTGGAGCCGATGCTCGTCTCATGGACCGCGCGGATCGAGCCGACCGCCGACTCCGTGTTGGGCACGCGGATCCGACGCGCGGGAACCGCTTCCCCCTCGGAAGCCGGCCGCGGCGGGGCGGCCGATGTCGTGTCGAGCGGCACTTTGGGGGAGAACTTGCCCGCCAGCCAAAGCAAGAGCACGACAACGCCGGCTGAGAAGCCCAAAAAGATCACAGCGCTTCCAAGCCATTGCGTGAGTGCTTTTTTTCGATGTGTCATAAGCCACCATGTTCCCATGAAGGAGGGCGGGCCCAAGGCTGTGAGGCGAAATGACCTCGTCCTCCCCAGCTCTACCCATCCGATGCGCCAGGCGGGCTCCAGGTTACACCGCCGGGCAGGATACACCACCCACCCGCGGGAGGTCAACGGCAATCCACGTAAGTCTCCGTCTAGCATGCGCTGAGGATGAAGCGATGATCCCATGTGGCACAGCCGCCCTCGGCTGTGCACGGCATTTCGCACAGCCGAGGGCGGCTGTGCCACACATCGAAGCACGTCTGACGGAGCAGTAGGGCGGACCGAACAAAGTGAGGCCCGCCGGAATGTGGGAAAATTTGGCAAGGCGTGGAGACATGTGGCGCTCGGTCGCTTCGCTCCGTCCGCCACCGGGAACCGTCCACCCCCAGACAGAAGAAAGCGGCAACCGGTTGCCGCACTCCAAAACGGCGTCGAGGTCAAAGGTCCCCCACCGCGCGGCTCAAGCGGAGTCTTGCAAGCGCCGCCTCGTAGGTGCTGTTGTAGAAATTCGAGTGGGCCTGAACGAAGAGGGTCTCGGCGTCGAGGACCTCCGTGTTCGTGCCCGTCTGCTGCTGATAGCGGTCGCGGACCACGCGGAGGTTTTCGTCGGCCTGGGCGGTGGCCTGGCGGGCCACGTCGATCCGCTGCAGGGCCGTCTGGAGGTCGAGCCACTTCTGGCGGACTTCCAGCGAGATGAACGATTCCAGGTTCATCCGCGTGCGGATGAGGGCCTCGGCCCGCTCGCACAAGGCCGCGGACTGGTTCGACACCCTGCCCGAATCCAACACGTTCCACTCGATTCCCAAACCGATGCCGGCGATTCCGTTGGGCTCGATGTACTTGTCCTGCTGGTAGAGATAGCCGCCGGCCAAGGCTACTTGCGGGGCCTTCTTGGCCTGAAGCGAAGCCGCCTGCTCTCGCAGGGCGACGGCCTGGGCCGAAAGGGCCGCGATCTCGGGACGCCCTCGCACGGCCTCTTGCGTGAGGTAGTCCACGTCGGGCAACTCGTTCGACTCCCGCAGTTCGGCCAGGCGCACCGGATCGGTCAGCGGACGTCCCAAGCCGCGGTTGTATGCGGCCCGTGCGACCTCCAGCCCATTCCGCACCTGAAGGGCCTGCTGACGGGCGTCGGCCAGGGCGACCTGGGCGGCCAGCAGATCGGTCTTCGCCACCACGCCTTTGTCGAACATCGCCTGCACGTCCCGCGTGTGGGAGGCGAGGCTGGCCACCTTGTTGTCGACCACCTCGACCAGCCGTCGCACTCGCAGCACGCCGACGTAGGCTTCCGCCACACTCATCTTCACGTCCATTGCGTTGCGGCTGACGTCCGCCTGGTTGGCGGCCACCCCAGCCTCGGCCGCGCGAATCCCGCTGGAGATCCGGCCGAAGGTGTAGAGGGGCTGGGTCACGAGCGCATGAGCGCCCAGGCTGTCTTGCTCGAAGAACGGGAGCCGGCTCGGAAGCGGAGGCAGTGCCGGCAGCGCGAAGCCCGGCTCCTCGCTGAGCACAAGGTAGTTCGCACCTAAGTTCAACGACGGGAACCGTTCGGCCCGGGCCGCCGCCAGACTCCGGGAAGCGGCCGAGAGGTTCCACTGGCTGGCCTCCAGGCCCCGGTCCACCGACAGCGCGATCCGCCACGCGTCCTCCAGGGTCTCTTCGGGAGCCTCCGACGAAACGGCCGCCCAACGCGGATCCAGCGCCGCCGGGGGCCCTGCCGGCAGAGGCGCCGGAGGCGGCTGGGCGTCCGCCTGAAAGGCGATCACCCCGATGAGGACCAAGCCCAACACGAGGCACTGGCCGAAAATCCTTGTGCTGGCTGTCATCGCCCCCCCCTGAGTGTATGAGAATGCCTCGCTTGATCGCGCGACACGGACGGTGAATCCGAGGATTCGCCTTATACCGATTCGGCGGGATATGCCGCGAGTATTGACAGAAAAGGGAAGGCTAGTCATATCGGCTAGATCAGTTCCCCGCTGATCTGGGGTCTTTCTTGCCGAACCCTTGCCAATCACGTCGGCAACGGATACCCTCGTAGATTCAAGTCCTACCGTTAGACTCTCGCGTTATGATCGCACCACGTCCCGACCACCAGCGGATCGTCATCACCGGCGTCGGCCTGACCGCGCCGAACGGCAATGACCTGCGCGAGTTCCGCGAGAGTCTGCTGGCGGGGCGGAGCGGGGTGTCGAACTTCGAGACGCGGTACTTTGGGGCGACGGTGGCGGGCGTGTGCCACTTCGACGAGCTTCGTCATCAGAAACGCAAGGAGGTCCGGCGCGGCACGCGGGCCGGGAGCATCGGCGTGTACTGCGCCCACGAGGCGATCCGTGACGCCGGGCTCGACTGGGCCAACGTGGAGAAGTCAAACGTCGGGATCTACATCGGCGTGACCGAGCACGGAAACGTCGAGACGGAAAACGAGATCCATCAACTCAAAGAGTACGGCTACGATACCCAGTTCTGGTCGCACCATCACAACCCGCGCACCGTGGCCAATAACCCGGCGGGGGAGGTCTCGCTGAACCTGGGAATCACGGGGCCGCACTACACCCTCGGGGCTGCTTGTGCGGCAGGGAATGCGGGGACCATTCAGGGCGTGCAGATGCTGCGGCTCGGCGAGTGCGATCTGGCGATCTGCGGCGGGGTGTCGGAGAGCATTCACACCTTCGGCATCTTTGCGAGCTTTCACAGCCAGGGGGCGTTGGCCCGGCACGACGACCCGGCCAAGGCGTCCCGCCCCTTCGACGCCGACCGCAACGGGATCGTCGTGGCCGAAGGCGGCTGCCTGTTCGTGCTGGAACGGCTCAGCGACGCCCGGGCACGGGGTGCCAAGATCTACGGGGAGATCGCCGGCTACGCCATGAACAGCGACGCCTACGATTTCGTCCTTCCCCATCCGGAACGCCAGGCCGAGTGTATGGAACTGGCCTTGCACCGGGCCGGGTTGGAGCCGCAGGACATCGACATCGTGAGCACGCACGCCACCGGCACCGTCTCGGGCGACGTGCAGGAGTGCCTCGCCCTGCGCCGCGTGTTCGGCGAAAACGGCCGCACGCAGTTCAACAACACGAAGAGCTTCATCGGGCACGCGATGGGGGCTGCGGGCGTTTTGGAACTCGCCGGCAACCTGCCCGCCTTCGAGGACCGCGTGTGCCACGCCACGATCAACCTGGACCGCCTCGATCCCGAGTGTTCCTTGAAGGGCCTCGTGGCGAACGAGCCCCGGGAACTGCCGGAGGTCGATGCGATCCTCAACAACTCGTTCGGCATGTTGGGTATCAATTCGGTGGTGATCGTGAAGAAGGTGTGAGCGGGCGGTGGGAAGAGGAGTTGGGGATGAGGGTTCGGGGTTCAGGGGTCAGGAAGGCGGACTTTCCGTGGACGTTCAGCTCGACTCGTCAACCCTGAACCCTGAACCCTCAAGATGCCCAACGAGCAGTCAAGTACGCTTTGGAGGAGAACTGATGACTTCCGCCGAGATCCAAGAGGCGATTCTCGATATCCTGAGTGATATTGCCCCCGACGAAGATCTGAGCAAGCTCGATCCCGCGGTCCCGTTCCGCGATCAGTTGGAACTGGACAGCATGGACTTCCTCGACATCGTCATGGAGTTGCGCAAGCGTTACCGTGTGCAGATCCCCGAGCAGGATTACCCGGCGCTGGCGAGCATGGCGAGCACCGTCGAGTATCTCTCGCCGCGGATGAAAGACATTTCATGTACGACGCGGTAATCCTCGGCGCCGGGATGTCGGGCCTGGCGGCGGGGATTCGGCTGGCGCATTTCGGCAAGCGGGTCTGCATCCTGGAACGGCACACGGCGATCGGGGGCTTGAATTCGTTCTATCGCGCCGGCGGCCGGGATTACGACGTCGGCCTGCACGCGATGACGAACTACCGCGAGCCCGGCGCGGGCCACGGCCCCCTGATGCGGGTCTGCCGGCAACTGCGCCTGACGCGCGACGAGCTGGCCCTGTCGCCCCAGATCGGCTCGGCCATCGTCTTCCCCGGGGCCCGGCTCGAATTCACCAACGACTTCGAGCACCTCCGCGCCGAGGTCCATCGCCAGTTCCCCAGCCAGAGGGACGGTTTCGAGCGTCTCGTGGCGGGCCTGGCCGATTACGGGGACTTGGGCAAGCCGCACGTGGCACACTCGGCGCGGGAAGCGGTGGCGGGCTGGATCGACGATCCATTCCTGGCGGAGATGCTCTTCTGCCCGTTGCTCTTCTACGGCGGTCCCCGGCCCCACGAC
>Ga0067045_1003349_pt1 | contig 23980 bp, 16 predicted proteins | sample TerdegcTABiofilm_FD_59184 | JGI IMG/M metagenome (GOLD analysis project Ga0067045, IMG submission 59184) | Combined Assembly of (Gp0054472, Gp0054536) Wastewater bioreactor microbial communities from Singapore -Terephthalate degrading... | reverse complement strand
CAACGGCCGCACGGCGAAGGGGGGCAATCCCCAGTTCGGCCGTCCGGGCCTCAAGAAGCTCATCGAGAAGGAAGGCGAGAAGCCCGGCCAGTGGGTTCCGCCCGATTGGCCCGAGAAGGCCGTCCTTCCGAAGCCCTGGGGGCCGGAAGCCTGGAAGAAGTGAGCGATGGGGTTGTTGCGGGTCGCGTCACCCCCCGGTTGAACGCCGGGACGGTCGGCGCAATGAGGACAGCGGAAAACGGGACCTTGCGGACAAGGTCCCGTTTTTGTTTGCTGGCTCCCCGTATGCAACCCTTTTCATAACTGTTCTCGTTCTCCCGCAGTTAACCGCAAACCTTCAATTTCAACGGGTTATCAAAGACCAGGCCGTTCCCGACATGCCGGAAGCGGCATCAGTGTCGATTTTCCAATCCTGCTACACGAAGCGGATGTCGCAGGTCGAGTCGTGAGCTTGTCGCAAGTTGTGTCGCAAACCTGTCGCAAAGATCAACCCCTTTCCTCGGGCCGACTCGTTACCCAATTCGTTGCCCATTTCATTCGGCGTTACCCAATTGCCGCTTTGCCGTTTTTTTGACCATCGGGCGTTCTCATCCTCAATCATCAAGGCCCCGATGGGCAGTGGCGTCCTCGTCGACCCAATCCTCCTCGGTGTAGGACATACCTTTGCGCCCCGGAACCTTGCGCAAGGGCCCGGGCCGGTACAAGGGGCAGCTTTGGGGGCCGTAACAGAAGGTTTCGAACCGGTACTGTTTCTTTGACGGATTCCACTGGTCGATGATCATTTCCACCGGCATCCGGCAGCCCCAGACGCAGATCGTGCATTTGGTATCGTAGGTCCGGGCGTCCAGACGGCGATGCCCACGGCTGCGGTAAGTTGCCAGGTTCGGAGGCACTCCAAGGAAAGGCGGCCCGGCAGGAGTTTCACCCTCGGCATTCCTGACGACCTTGAGCCCACTCGTCTTGTAGAGCGCCGCCGGCTCCTTGCGCGGGTCTTCGACCGGCACGGAGCAGCCGCTTAGTTCAATGCCTGTCTGAAACCGGTGCTTTTCGTGCGCAGCTTCACCGACTGCAATCAAGAATTCGCCGGCCTGTCCGCCGCAGGTCCCGTCAATACAAAGCACGTACCCCAGGTAGATGTGCGACCGCTCATCGAAAGACCGCGTGAGCCGGATGCGAGGCTGGACAGCTACGACACGGCCCGCCCATGTTACCTTCTCCGCGCTTGCCATTGAGCCGACCATCAGTCTTTCCCCGATCCATCGAGTTTGCACAGCACCCGGTGTATTCGACGGATTCGTTCGTCGTCAGACATAAAGAGAGCGATTCCGCGGTTGAAGATCGTGATCTCGACAGTGTCATCGGTCAGGACCAGCTTGAGGTTATCGTACTCCATCGGATCGCCGGCTTTAGGGATTTCCGCCCCGCGCCATATTTTTACGGGAAGGGTATCGGGCTTCATGCCCCTTTCAAGCATGCCCCGGCGATACTCAATCTGTTCCAAATCCTGGATCATGATTTACGTACCTTGTTCACCAGAAGCAACCCGAACACGAGCCGCATTCACTCGAACCGCAACTTCGCTGTAAATATCGATGCCTATCCCTTCCGCCACCTCCAAGGTCGCAGCGAGGGCATAAGGCACCACGTCCTCAAGAACGCCAGCATCTGATCGGCAGCTCACTTGGATTTCAAGGTTGGCTCCATCGATAAAAACAGCAGCGTTCTCTCCCTCCAGTATCTCATGTTGCACAGTCCCTCTTTGGACGGCTCGCCAATCTGCCTGCGTTCTTGTTACTTGAAGAGAATCCACCGGAGGCGTGAACCACAGATCTGCGCGACGCCAGGATTGGTGAATCGGATTGACCGGGGTTATCCAGGCCAGGGTGATGACGAGTCGCCGCCAACAGCGTTGCGCACTAAGAGAAGGCGGCAATGGGACTCGATGAACATGAGCTTGGTCATTTTGGAGAAGTCCACCACCCAAGGCAGTCACTCTGTACTCTGTACATTCACTGACGCGCGCAGGATCGATCATCCCGTATCCGATGAGCCGGGTGATGTATTCTTTAAACTGACGGCTGTTGCGTGAGTTTCGTAGTATCTGTGTGAGTACATCCCCCGCTGTCCCCCAATTGGCTCCGTGCACGAGCAATGCCTTCAACCAAACCGCATATGGAACTGTTTCAACGATGTCGCCACCAGCTCCCTGACGCAGTGCATCAAGCACATCATATAGGCGAGTAGCGGTGCGACTTGCAAGGGCAGCAGCGTTGCTCGTACCCCGTCCATACCAGGTATAAGAAAGATCACCCGGCGTTGGACCTGGGGCGGCCACGCGTTGACCCGGTTGCCTTGATTGGATGTACACATCGAAGACAGCGTTTGGACTTTGCTGGAGGCTCTCGAGCAGAACCGTTCTCCCACCGGACAAGAGGATTTCAGGCTTGATAGTCCTCCGATATCCCATGCCTTGCGCGTTTACGATGCTCGGCAGACCATCATCGCAATACGGCTGAATTGCTCGCGAGACTGCTTGACCAGTTGAAGCGTCACTGTGAATAGCCCCAACAGTCAACGCATTCACCGCTTCTGCTGGCGAGAGCAGTCTCCTGTGTCGGGCGTCCGCCGCAACAGCCCTTAAAACTTGAGCCTGCAGGTCTTGGGGAGAAAGGGTGTTCACTTGAGCCCGTTGCACGTCACATGAAATCGGCTGTGTGTGATTTCCGGCACTGACGACGAAAAGAACTTGGTATTTCCAGGAGAGCCAATCCAAAAGTCGCGCAAGAGGGCTCATCGTGCTTTCGAACAATCGATCCCGGATGCCGATAGAAAGGTTAATTACGCAAACTTGACGTGCAACTGCAGGGGCTTCGCCATCCCCTTCGAAAAGCCGCCGCACCGCACGATGAATCAGATCAACGACCAGAGTGTTTTCAGGGGCGGTCTCCTGCCTGGGTTGTCTCCAATCCCTCTGATCAGGGCGGAGGATCGGTCGTACATAAAGGCGACGACTTATTGGGGTCTCATTCGCATCTATATCGCCGTGGATGATCAGCGATGCCATAGCGGTTCCATGTCGTCGTTCAGAGGCCTGGTAATCAGCTTCAAAGCCGTCCGGATCGTCAACGACAAGTCGATCTGACAGTCGCCGATGGCTTTGTAGCGGAAGACCATCAAATAAAGCCACAACCGGTTCACCCAAAGGTGTGACCGGCGGCTGTATAGAACGAGCGTCCGTCGTCCTTTCATCCTCAAGAACAATTCCAGCCATCTGTCCAGAAGCACGGAAGAATTGAATCTGCTCGCATTGGACAAGAGATGATTCCTGGCCTGTTTGGGCCAGGAGGGGGCTCACCGATCTTATGGGTAGCTGGGCAAGTAGCGCATGATACCCGATTTCCTCTATAATGGCTTCATTTTGAACCACACCCTGCAGGGATTGAACGATTGAAGCGACACGATCCCGTGCCGCACGCCGCCGTCGATGGTCAGCCCGAAACCAAAGTTCGATCTCGCATGGAATCAGTTCCGCATTGTGCTCGACTCTTTCCTTCCAGTCATCGAGAACTCCGGTCTCGTATAGACGGTCACGCACACCCCATGGGCGAACATCCCGGAGCTGTGAAAATAATTCGGACCACTTGCCAAAGCCCCAAGGAAGTTCCTGGCCGGCCCTCCAGGAATTCCAAAGCGATAGCATCTGCTGCAGAGCCTGGTGATTGGACAGAATAAGGAACAACCTTCCTCTGAGCATTTTTTCGGCTTTGGGGGCCCCGTCACGGTCCGCGACAAAAAAATCGTCGTCAGGTGGAATATCCTCCTCTTCAACCTCACCAAGCCATTCCAATCCTTCGATGTTACGCACCGCCACAATGAAATGGTCGATGGGACCGACGGTTTCGAGTACTATGACCTCTTCCGGAATTACCCCTGAAGATTCGGTTCGCAGTCGAGCCCTCTTTGCATCCAGTGTCTCCTGTAGAACCGTAAATCTTGGCGTTAACCGCTCTGCTTGTCTGTCTCGAGTGGGCAGATGCGGTCGACCACCGCCGCCTGTTTTCTTACTTCTCTTTGCGGGCTCAGTTGGGGTGGGAAGGATGAGCAGCGGACGTTCAGGCATTGCCGTCCTCCTGCTTGTCAGAGTTTAGGCTGTACCGGTGTTCCCATTGACTTAGCCGTTCCTTGATAATCTGCTGCATGTTTGCCTGGGGAAGAGAGAGGACATAGCGACGCTGAATATCCTGGCCGAACTGCTCAAGTTCCGAGAAGTTCGCTCCTTTCAAGCTCTTCGCCAGCGTGCTTATCGATACACCAAGTTTTTCACCCATTCGGTCTTCAAAGCGACGAAACCACTCCTCGGCTTGTTTGTGCGTAGGAGCGGGAAGTTCAAGCCGTATTTGAAAACGTCGCCATACAGCTCTATCCAAAAGCTCGGGGTGATTCGTCGCCGTTACCACGATCACATAACTGGGCAGTGCATCAACCTGTAGGAGAAGCGAACTTACGACACGCTTGATTTCACCTGTTTCATGAATGTCTCCTCTTTCCTTGCCGACGACATCAAATTCATCGAAGAACAAAACGCATTGGCGGGTTCGAACCTGTTCGAATAACCGGGACAGCCTGACAGCCGTCTCTCCAAGATAGCTGGCGATTACAGATTCATATCGGACGACCATAAGCGGCACAGCCAACTCGGCGGCCAGGGCTTCTGCCAACGACGTCTTTCCATTGCCCGGAGGCCCGGCAAGTAGGATTCTATGTCTTGGCTCAAGGTTATGAGAGCGAAGAAGATCCGCTCTGTTTTGCTCCTCGACCAATTCCTTGCAGGCTGCTCTAATGATATCCGACAGAATAAGGTCATCCATTCTGCGTGTCGGATTCAGTTCAAAGAAAAGATTCGTCGTCAGGCCGTTTCGATACGTCGGGGTAGAAACCGGCTTTGATGGCTCTGATCGATTCAGATAGCCTGTGAGACGATCCGCTAAGATGTGGTGTTGTTTGGCGCGTTCCTCTGCGATGAGTGCCTCAAGGGCCTTACGGAATAATGGCTGCTCCCCGCGTGCCCCCGCGCGCACAAGCTCTAACAGCAAATCAGCTCGGGCCATTTTCTGACCCTCCCTGCACTTCATATGTTCGACTCATATCGATCACCTCAATTACCATACTTACCGGAGCCAGTTTGTTCCCGTCGAGTTTTGCCCATTTTGATCCTTTATTCCTCCACAGTCCACTCGACGTCTGCCTCGTCGAGCGGTTCGTCCACGGCGTTGCGCAGCCAGGATGGATCGAAGCCTGCAGCCGAGGAGCCCTCGACGCGGATTCGCACTCTGGCTCCGTCGGATTTGTCGGCCAGGTTCGCAATGGCCGGGAATGCCTTGAAGACCTGTTCTCTGGTGGCTTCGAATGTCAGTGCGACCCGCTTTTTTCGACCGGCGGCATCCGTGCCCGTCGTGACTGGTCCAGTACTGGTTGCCACATCAATTCCGGCCGGGCCCTCTTGGACGCTTGGTGGAGGAACTGCGCCTGTATCGACGGGGCAAGCGCCGGCGGGTTGGACCGCCGGGGCTTCAGGGATCGCTGCCGGCATCATGAGGAAGCCGGAATCGAAATCGACTTCGTCATCGGCAATGGAGCGGCCAAGAATCACCTTGTCGCGATTGATCTGATATCTTCCATCAGGACCGGGAACAGGGCTGCCACCACTCGCATAGGCAAAGACGCTTTCCGATACACCGCGAGCAATACCTTTGCGCAGGACTATAGCTCCTTCCAACCGGGGCGGCGCAATATCCCGGAAGAAGGACTCAAGCACATCGGACGCCTTGATGCCCATGAGCGGCGGCTCGCCCTCTCTCAAACGTTCGCCGAGTCGCACTCGCTCGGCGATTTTCCGCGGCGACACCGATCCGTGAATACGCGGCGTTCCCACGCTGGTAAGAAGCTCCATGATCCGCTCGTGGACGCCGGTCGCCTGAAGCGGTCGACCGCCCCGTTCCACTTTCTCTATTTCCAACTCGCCGTCCTGAACCCGAGGCAACCACGCGGCCGTGTAAAGCTCCCGGAAGCATGACTCGGCGGCAGCCTGCTCGGTGCGTTTCCTCTCCCGTAGTTGATCAAGCTGGTCCTTGGTGAGCCGAAGTTGCTGCTTCTTGACTTCCACACGGTCGATGGCCAAGAGATACCGGACCGCGCGCCGCAAAGCCTCGATTTGTTTCTTTTCCGGTATCGCGAGTCCCAGCCCGTTGCGGAAGCGCCGGGGACGATCCCCGTATTTGGTCAGGTATTCCTTGGCCTGACGTTCCTGCTCCGATTTGCCCTCGGCAGCGAACTCAAGGGGCAGGTAGGCAACAAGAAAACGGGGGTCCTCATCGGGAATGTCCTGGCTCTTCGCCGGCCAGACGATGGCCGTGTGGTGTCCGGCCAGGCGGGCATCCAGCATTTCCTTGATCTGACTTCGGACCGGGCCGTGTCCGCGCGCCTGGGAATCCTCCCGGGCAATGGTCTGCTCCGCATCCTCGATCAACTTGGTGACATTCGGGTCCTTCTTGAAGCAGTACCGGACGCCATCGTAATGCAGGTACAGGCATGTATTGCGAAGCTCGGACAAGACGGCGGTGGCCGTGATGTTGTCGAGGTCGGGGCCGACGCAGGCCGCAAGCAGTTCGTTTTCCATAACGCCGGGCGGCAGTGTCTCGTCGCTGCCCGAGCCCTCTCGCCGGAGTCCGCCGAACGAGTATAGAAGGATTGCCGTGGCGATGCGCGTGGCAGGCTTCACACTGACAAGCGCAGGAGTCTCGCGCGCCATCCGGTCGTCAATGCGTTTTGCCCGGGCATTCGGACCATCGATATCCGCCGTGATGACCGGGTCATAATCGTTCTGGACTCCCAACTCTTTAAGCATCTTCACCCGGACATCCACATCCTTTAAGGGTACGTCTCCGGGTCCGAGAAGTGCTTTGGCCCCACCGTTCTTCTTGAGGGAATGCATGCAGGAGGCGAGAAAGCGCAGCGCGCCGCGTGTCCTCTGGAAGGCATCCACCGCGGTCCAGCGTTCCCTCATGATGTCGATGAGCGCGGGATGGAATGGATACGCCGCCCGCATCCGATCACGCAGCAGACGGCCTTCCTCCTCGGCCTGCTGGCGCTCGGAGGGGGTTTCGGCATGGGCACGCTGCATGCCGGTCACAACGTCCTGATATGCCGTGGAAACTTCAGTTGCTGAGGAAGCGTCGGGAGCACCACCCAGCAGACGCCGCTGAAGGATCGGAAGGACTTCATCCCCTGAAACAGGCTCCCTAAGTTGGTCCACCCGAGAAGCGAGCTTGTCGATCGCGGCAAGCAGTCCCACATTGCCCAGGGCCTCCCTGGCGCTCCAGGTCAGGGAATAGACGAGCGCAGCCTTCTCACTCCCGGCCACCTCGACGGTCAGGTTCTGGAAGAAATCCTTGGCCTGTCGCTGGAGCGTCGAATCAAGGACGCTGACCGCAGCGGAGCGCTCCATGTATTTGAGCACTTCGTCGAGGAGGATCAGAACCGGCCTGCCGCCAGCACCCTTGGTGAGCAGATCGCGGATCACATCCCCGCCCGGGGCCACGCGATCTTTATCGTGGTCGGCCACTAAAGGGAAAGCCTTTTCGGGGTCGATCTGCCAGGCGATCCAGCCCCACATGGTCTGGATCGTGCGGCCGTCTTCCAGCGTCTTGCCGTTACGGGCATCGAATTTCTCGCCGTCGAAAACCGCCACAGCCACATTGCCGGGTCGGGCGAATTCCTTAGCCTCCGGGATGCCGTCCAGGGCCTCTCGCTTACGCGCGGCATGAAAAAGCGCCGCCAAGGTATGCGACTTTCCGCCCCCGAAGGGCACCCGGAGTTTCAATACCCGGTTGTATCCGCTTTTTCCGGCCAAACAAGCCAATACTTCTTCAAGAAGCTTTCGCAGATCGGCAGTGAGGTATGTCGCCCGAAAGAAGGCCTCCGGGTCCCGGTTTACTACGGGCACGTTGGGATCATTGGCGGCTATAGCTCCTAAATCAATAGCGAACACCGCCTCGGTCAGGCTACCCGCTTCTACGTCGGGATGGAGCTTGACCAGGTCGGTCCAGGGACGAAGTGCATGTGTGCTCATATTCGATCCTCATTGATGATATTATCTTGAACTTCTGACGCCGCCCAGATCGTGAGCAGGAGTTCAGCATCATCGATCAACCTATATTCCGGCTGTCTTCCGCTCAGTTTTAGGCTCTCCGCAAAAATGATTGGGACACCGTCGCCCCGTTTTTCCATGAGAAAACGCCTGCCGATCGGCCCATATGAATCAGCGATCGGGCACTTGGCCAGAAGAGAGGTGATAAGTTCATTGCGCGTAGATTGGCGCAAAACGATGCTGTCGATGGTCACGGTGTTCGGCAACCCACCGGGCGAGTAAAGCTCCAAGCGGTCATCGAACATAAACAGCCGGATTTTCGAACCATAAACCGTGTAGTCACGGTGCGCGACGGCATTGACCACTGCCTCAAACACGGCGCGAATACTGAACTGCAGGATTTCAGTCCGTTCGGGTGTTTTGCGGGCCGAAACAATCATGTTTTTACGGACAAATGTCAAAGCAGCCCGAACCTGTTCATCCAGGGGGCCGGTAATATCCTGGGCATCGATCTGATAGTTCGAGTCCTGGCGAATACCACGGTAACGAACCGCCTGAATGAAAGCCCCAGGGAGCCATCGTTCCGGGTGATGCGTGCAAAGCAGCACCCCAGTCACGCTGGCTCGTTCATTCCCTGAGTCGTCAGTCGTTAGTAGTCGCATCTTGCGCAGAGTAACGATGTCATCTGTTCCCGTACCCGCCACGAACCGTCTGTAAAGGTCTTTGTCAAGATCATCCAAACTTGTTTCCGGCACGGCCTGCTCATCAAACCGAATGACCCTGACCTGGCTTCTCTGTTGAAAAAGCCGGGCCAGAAGATCCGGGGAAAGCTTGCGTTTCGAGCTGCCCTGGCGATGAAAATATCCCCCCGGGCTCTCGTGAACGAATAGGCTTTTGGGGATTTCCACCTTCAAAACCGGCTGCAGATGGCCTGTGCTGTCGGGCAGTTCCATGCGAAAAGCCCGAAAGACCACCGAAGGCTTAATCGTGTCATTGCATATTTCATAGATATATCGTTCGACCAATTCCAACCGCTCAATAGGGATGCCAACAACCTCTTTTGTTTTGTCATCCATTCCAAGCACCAGCACCCCATCCGCCGTATTGGCCATAGCGGCAATTTCGTCGGCAAGGTCGTCTCGTTTTGGTTCGGATACCCGGTCGCCACGGAATTTGACAGCTTTGTACTCAAGGGAGGTATCTTCTCCCAACCTGATCTTTTTGATCAATTCCTCAGGGCTATCGTACACCTCTTACCTCCAATGCGATGCGTCTGTACCGTTGTTCGAAGGCCTTTTCACCGCCCTCCATGACGTCACAGATGGTCTTTCTCACCGATTTTTCCTGCAAGGATCCGGCCGTTTCAATGTGTGTTTGACCGTTGCGCACCACCAAGGCGATAACCAGCTCCGCGTCGCCGTTTACAACGATATTCGCATTGTGTGTCACCACGATCACCTGCCGCGTTTGCTTGATGTTCCGAAGCTGGGTCACAATGAGGTCATAGATCAGATGGTTATCCAGGTCGTCTTCCGGCTGGTCGAGAACGATCGGTTCATTTCCATAAGAAAGCAGGAAGGCGAGCAGGGCGGCCGTTTTTTGACCGGGAGATCCTTCCTGAATGGACCGGAATCCTGAGCCGTCTCCCGACGTGCTGTACTCCACCCTCAAAGAATCCTCCGGAAACCAGAAATCCAGCCGATCAAATATCTCAGGCGGCAGTTTTGCGAGGTGTGTCGCGAAGCGTTGATCTCTAAGGAACGCCGATGTGGTCTCGCCTGTGGCTATGGCTTTGACCTTCTGCTTAAGCTGATCCAGATTCCTCTCAAACGTGTCTGAATCCGGATTTCCCGAATAAAGACCGCCAAGCAGGCCCTCTCCATTGACCACCTTGCCGATATCTTTCTCAAAGCCGCCCGACTCTCGTTGTATGAGTCTCCTCAATTCTTCTTCCACGGTCTCGCGCGCGCCGTAAGAAACCACCTCGATACGAACATATGGGTTCCCTTCGAGGACTTTTTTCAAGAATACCTTTCTTCGGCTTGTAAGGCTCCGTCTCATCTCAAGGAGACGTGTAAGGCTCTGTTGCGCATCTTTCTGGATCGTGTCGATCTGCTTTTTCCGCGACTCAAGCTCCTTTAACCGCGCTTCAAGCAACTGCCTGCGCTGCACCAGTTCACCATAGGCCGAAGGGTCGCCTGCCGCCTCTTTGGCAAGCTTTATACGCAACTGTTCATATCTCTCAATGGCCTTCTGAACGGCCTGAGCCCATGGGGATGTTTTCTGTTCCGATGACCATTTGGAGAGGATGCTATCAAGCCTATTGGCTGATTTTTCGAGGTCATCACGGACTTGTTGAATTTCACGGAGGTTGTTTGATGTTTTTTCAAGAAAATCCTTTTCCTCCGTCTTATCCGGATCGAAAACGGTAGGATCCAATGGCTCAGGGACAATTTCTTTTCCAACCTTACGGATCCGCTCTCCTGCATCGGCCCAGGATTGCCTCCAATCTTCCACCGCCCGTTGCTGGCGCAACCTTCTCTGGTATTCCTTAAGAATGTCCGCATGGCCCGCCTGCTCAAAAACCGACAGCTTGTGCTGAACATCTTTCAATTCGCCGCGCAACCTCTGCTCATCCGATAACCCCGCCTCGATCTCCCTTGCCTTGGCCTTTAGCGACAGAAACCGGGACTCCTCTATTTTCCATTCATTTTCCCAGGAGCGTCGATCCACCTCGGGGGACTCATCTACAATCTTGAGAAGCGCAAGGGGTGCCTTAGCCAGTTCGTAGATCTGTTTCTGGCTGTAGATACGAATTGGAAACCGCTGGGTGATCTCTCCCGGTTCGGCCTTCCATGATCCGTCAGTTTGTTCTGCTTCTATTGGTTCCACATCACCGCGCTGGCTCCACTGCAAGCGGTAGCGCGCACCGTTTTTTCGGTACACAAGGACAAAATGTGCATCTTCTGTCAATAATCCATCTTCATCACGGCTTGCATACTTTTGAAAATACTTTGCAAAGTCTTTTTTTAAACTCTCCGGCAACTCCTTTTCACGTCTGAGAACTAGCCTAAGAAATTCAATGATAGTTGACTTTCCCGTTCCCCGCCCCCCGATGATTGCGTTCATCCATGGATTCAGGTCAACCCTGAAGGCGTTCGGTCGGCCTATATAGCGGGCGTTTTTCACCTCAATATATTCCATGGCCATGTCGGCATGTTGATTCGGATCCTGCGTGATCGCATCGGAACGTTTAACGGAAAGATTGCCGTCAAGAAGGGCCAACCGAAGCCCCTCGATACAGGGGTTTCCCATCTTGACCCAAGTAAAGCGGCTGCCGAGGTATTTTTGGCCAGGATCTCCTGGTGGATGGTGGGCATCGGAACCGATGACTTCGGACCATGGACGTTTACATGCCGCGTATGCTGCCGGTTTTGCATAATTTGCATCCATCAGCTCCATGGCGAAAAGCTGCTCGCAATCGAGGGCTTGTTTTAACGTTTGGCCCGTCAATTCTCGAAAAAGGCCGTTGGGCTCATTTACATGGGCGGGGATGGCAATTCCGCCTGCCTTCACAATTTCAGCCGCCACTTCAACCACTGATCTTGTGGTCACAGAAGCGCAGGACCCCCTCGTCCCGGTATAGCCAACCGCACCTAGCAGGGTGTCAATATCTGAAGTCCCTCTGCCCGTGTCGAAGATGGCCAGAAGATGGATGCCGCCATTGACGGAAATCTCGACACCAGGGAAAATGAAGATTGGCCGAAACCCATCCGGCTTTTCTTTTTCCATTCGGATATATTCTTCTTTTAGTTTGTCGATCCATTCGCCGCTGTTGTGATCCGTAATGGCGATGCCGTCTATGCCGGTCTTCATATAATCAAGAAGCCATTTCATCGTTGTACGCTGTTTCAGGCTTTCCTGATCAGACCCCCTGCCGTAATCATCAGATGCAGGCGTGTGCGTATGGAAATCAAACTTCCACCACCGCGCGCCTTTCCAGTTCCATTCGGTCATCGTTTGCCTCCATTGAAGGACATACGCATCTGGCCGGTTTTAGAATCGACATCCGACAGCCGCTGGTCGATGAGCGCCCGCCAGTTGGCAACGAGTTTCTTGAGCGCGGCCCCTTCCGCCGGTGTGGTCGCCAGTGTGTGTTCCGGTCCGTCGTCCTTCCTTCCGGCCAACGCAGTTCCGGCCAGGGTCTGGGCTACCAGTCGCAACCGTTCGCGGTCCGGCCTTGCCTCGTCGAGGAAGTCATTCAGCTTGCGGGGTTCGTTTTCCACCAGCCATAGGATGCGGTGAAGGATGTCGATCAGCGGGGCGGCTTTGCCGTCATCCTTTGGCATCCCCAGCTTTTCGTCATCACCCCGTTCGGCGAAATCGCGCAGCCGGTATTTGCCCTTCTTTTTTTCGACCAGCGGCCGGCTTCCGGACGAGAGTCCGTTCTGGCCGTCCAGCTCTACATTCTGGCCGTAGGTGAAAACGATGGCCTCGCCCGCATCCATCTCGGTCGCCTTGTAAGCGTAGCGCCAGAGCACGTAGAACCGGCTCGGTCCGTCAACGGCGGCGACCCCGCTGCCGCTCACGCCGAAGATCTTTTCGAGAAGCGTCTCCAGCACGACCCCTTCCACCTCGGCCAGGAACTTCTCGGCCGGGACCTCCTCGCCGTTTGCGTACTCCACGCGGGCAAATTTGGTGAAGGCGCGCAACCCAGCGCCCACGGCGGCGATGACCAGGTCCGCGCCGGTGATGCCCATTTTCCAGAGCGAATCCACGCGCTCGCGGACGATGCGCTCCAGTTCGGGGCGGACCTCGTCCTCGTAAGAGCCGGTCAACGTACCTTCCCGTTTTCGAGCGACAAGGAAGATGCTGGAGGCCAGGGCGGCGGACTCCTGGGCGCGGAGTCGGCCAGGTTTCTCCGTATCGAGCGGCCATGCTTCTGTGACAATAAAGCCAGCACGACGAAGCGCGTCGACAAGAGTAGACCAACCCAGCGTAGTCTTGTGCGCGTAGACGACGGTAAGTTGGCCACCAGTCTTCAGGACTCGGCCCGCTTCGGAGAAAGATTGAGCCATCATGGCTTCATAGACCTCTCGCGCCTTGCCCTTCGATCCTCCATGCCTGGTCGGTTCGGCCACCGCCTCCGCTTTTTTCGGGGTGACGTCCGATGCAAAATGTTCAGGATATAGGTGACCAACTGTTCTACGAAGCCAGACATAGAAGAAGTCTGAGATATCAGCATATGGCACATTGTCGTAATACGGCGGGTCAGTGATGACGGCATCTACCGACTCGTTTTCATAGGAAAGTCCTGTTGCCGAACCACGTTGAACGACGGCCCAATTCGAAATGTCGGCGTCACGGAGGCCAGCCGGCACATCCTCGACCCCAGAAACCCAACTTGCTGCCTCTGGATTGAATGGATTACTCTCCGCAAAGTCCCAGACCATCGGGAGGGCGTGCCGCCCGAAGGTATGAACAACACCACGGCCGCCGGTATAGTTGAAGACGCACAGCCCCGAATTGAAGTCAGCAAGGCGATCAACAATCGCAGCAAGCATCGTCAAAATAGCTTTCGCACGATCAGGGTCCGTTTTAGACCGCCGCATCTCTTGCTCTGATTCACGTACCGCAGATGTGAAAGAGAGAAGCGACAGCAACTGTCGCAGTGTGAAGAGGTCTCCCCACGTCCTAACTCCATAGGGTTGCACGCGAAAACCAAGTGTACCAGGGGCTGGCATCGGTTCCTTCGGCACAGTGAGCCCGCTACGTTTGCACAAAACTTCAATTCGTTTCTGTAAGGCAACATCATCAACGGTGGCTGAATCTACCTCATCTGCAGAAAGATAGACCTTGCCTTTTGCGCCAGAGCGCACACATACAGTGGACATCGCCTGTACGGAGATCCGCCCTGCGCATCCCTCCTTCTTGATGTATTCGTTGTCTGCCACCGTTCCGCAGAAGGAACATGTTGCGTTGCCGCCCTTCGATCCCGCAGCGGGGTCGAACCTAAGCCCACCCTCGGATGTAGCCTCGACTACCTCAAACCGTACCTGCTTATTGCCTTTAGGCGAGACCATCCTTAGAGCCGCATAACGCCCCTTCTTCTTGCAAAGCCAAGTCTGTTTGACCAACGGCACAGTAGCCCCGCATGAAGGGTTCTTGCAGCGAACGGTCCGGGTCCAGAGGTAGGCTACCGGCATGAGGTATCCAGGCGGGATGCTTTCCTTATCCGAAGATTGCCACATTTCTGACTGGACCGCCGGTCTGTTCCCCTTGTAGTCGGGATCGGGTATGAGTGGATAAAGGTCGCCGATCTCGGCCTTGACCTTCTTGAGCACCCATTCGCCCCAGTAGCGGACCTCATCGGCCAAGCCGCCCCAGGTGGTTTCGCCCTTCGCGTTCTTGGGGCCGGTCATACCGCGGACATTCGGGTCGGGCTTGCCGTATTTCTGCGGATAGACCAAGGTGCAGAGTTGGATGATGTGCGCCACTGGGTTGAGGTCGAGGGCGTAGGCTTCACAGCCGAGGCGCAGGGCTTCCAACGGGATGGCCCCACCACCGGCGAACATATCCAGCACCTTCGGGCGGGGAGCTTTGCCCGATTCAATATCTTCAACGGTCACAGTCTCCCCACGCTCCTCAGTCAACCGTTCGGCATGTGCTTCGAGAATGTGCTGCTGCGCTTCCTTGATGACTGTAGGGTTTCCCGGATATTTACAAAGCCGCTCAATAAATTTGGCAGCATTGGCCCTGCCCAGACTCTGCTTCTTATTATCCGGCCCATTTTCGGGAACAAACTTTGATGCCGGCACCAGCGCCCCGTATACCGCTGCGCGACACGCCACCAAGGGCCGTCGCGCCCACCAGAGGTGAAGGGTCGAAATGTGCCCCTTGCGGACGGATTTCTCCCGCGACGCCTCCTTGCTGATGGCCTGGATCGGCAGGAAGTCCTCTATCAATCTACGGTCGTTCAATTCAGCGTTCTCCACAAAGAGGTTTTTCAAGCTGACGGAGCCGGCTTTCAATCTGGATTCGTCCGGTCTGCTGGACGTTCGGCGTGTAATGAGCCGCATAGTGGATCGTGCCTCGGCAGTTCTGTTGCCACTGGCCGGCGCGGTCGTGATTGAGCACGCGCTCTTGCACATTGTGCGACTCGCCGACATCCAGGCATGTCCAGGTCTCGCCGTTCTTACACCAAATCACGTACACGCCAGCCCTCGCTTCCAGTTGATTCGCTGAAGTAAAGGCTCCCTCGAAGTTGTAGCCATGTCGCTCAAAGCTCATAGGTCCCTCCTTTGGCGGAGTGTTCGTTCAAGACCGCTGTCCCGACCGAAGCCACGGTCAGAAAGCTTGCTCTCAATCTCATTGCCTTTTTGTTCGCGTTCATTCTGTATTCCGCTCCATGAATCACCTGTTCGCGATGGTCTCGTATGTACAAGTGCCGTCCTGCCCAATCCACACGAGAACGCTTCCGTCGGTTCTGGTCGAGAACATCCGGCGGTCATGCTGATTCTGGCCAAGGCTGAACTCGCGCTGGGAGTACCTGGAATCAACCTGTGTCTGACCCGATTGCTCTCCTCGGCGAGCGGTTCTCTCGGAGACGATGTTGAAGTAACGTGTGGGACCGGTGTTATCAAACCACTCAGAACAGAATCCGTTCGGGTGTCCGTGGTGTGGTGCCACAAGGATATCCACTCCAGGCCTTATGGCATTCCCTGTGATGCTGGAGCGGAACCCGGAATTGATTGCCAGAAGCCACTTCATCCCCTCCGCAGTCATGTCGCCGGTCAAAGCAATTGTGCGGCCAGCGTATTTTATGACTGAGACGTAGGAGGAGTTGTTTACATAGTCGGTGTCCGTACTTGAAATGGCGGAAATCAGATCCAAGGGAAGCCAGTAGTATTGGAAAGACATGTCTCCGCCCAGGGCTGGCTGAGAAACCACTTGATGATAGTAATCCCACGGCCAGAAGAAATTCCGCCTGTAAGATTCCAATGGTCTGTTCTCCCGGTTCGAACTCCCTACGCGTTGCCAGTCCAAATCAGGTCGGTGAATTATGATCGACGGCTTCAGAAGCGTTCGTAGGTTCTCAATGTCGCTAATGTGGTCGGAGTGGGGATGCGTAATCATGAAATAGGCCAAATCGGCGTTTGCCCAAGGAGTGAACGCGAGTCTTCCTTGCCCCAGCACAGAGTTTGTCTGGCAGTCGCGTAGTAAACGGACAGGGGAAAAGTCCTCGGAACTTCCGCAGTCCACCAAGATGAGATAGCGGTTGGGAGTGATAAAGGCGACACACAACCCTCTGCCAACATTGAAGACGGCCATCTGAAGCGTCATTCTGCCCTCTGCTGTGACCGCGCGTCGGTCTGGTAATTGTTCATGTGCGGTCTGCTATCAATCACTTTGAAGCCTCCCATCCCCATTGGCCGTCATCGGTTACCCAAATACGGATGTGGCCATGTGTTTTCGTAGAAACAAGCCGCTTCTGCTCCCGGTTGTTTCCACAACAGAAGTTATTATCCGAGTATCTTGTATCGGCCTTCGTTTGCGACTCTTCTTCTCTCTCGCTCTTCCGTCGTTCCGAGGCAATATTCATAATCCTGGTTGCACCAGCCACGTTGAACCACTCGGTGGAAAACCCAGAGGGATGGCCGTGGTGAGGTGAAAGATAGAAGTCCACGCCCGACTTTATTGCGGCGCATAGACCCTGGCTTTGGCCGAGCAGAGCGGCCATTCCTTCCGACTCAATATCCCCCGGCAAGGCAAAGCAGTAGTTCCTATACGTTATGACGTTCACATAGGAAGTGTTGTTGACGTAAGCACTATCTGTTGCGCTGATCTCGGAGGCCTTGGCCTCGCCGAGGCAATAGGAGCTTATCGCAAAACCATCGCCCCAATCGGGCTTGTCTGTATCGTTGACCGTGGAGTTGTACTCCGGGGGCATGTAGTTTTCCATGTAATGCCTCATCGCGGTACTTTGATTACTGCCACCGCTAATGACCTTCTTCCAATCCAAGTCCTTTCGGCGAAGAATCATGTACGGTTTCAACCGGTTGGTTACGGTCTCAATGTCGGCGATGTGATCAACGTGCGGATGGGTGATTATTAGCTTCGCCAGATTGAATTTCTTGTGGTGAGTCCATTCTTGTGTCGCAAGCCATTCAATCGGCGAGAAATCATCGGAGCACCCGCAGTCTATGACGCAAAGGTAGCCGTTCGGCGACCTAACAGCGACACACAAACCGCGACCGACATCAAATACCCAAAGGTCCATGCTCATGCGCCACCCCTTCCTCGAGTGGTCTGATCCGCTCTCTGGGAATTTGTGAGAAAAGACGTCCAAGCCGATTCGGCGTAGCGGATAGCGGCGATTCGAGTTGCCCCAGGCAGAACGAAGATGCGACCAACAATTGCTGCCAACCCCAGGCCAAGGCTCAATATGGTGAGGATGAGAAGGGTTTTGCCTCCGCGCGTATGCCAGAAAAGGCCGTTTACCCCGGCGGAGAGTAAGGAGTTCAATAACAAAAGCCACCAGCTTCCCAAGAGGTTTCGTAGGAAACCATATTCGGCGTTGTGCGCAGACCAAAGGCCGTTATGGTCGTGTTGCCGGATGTGCTGCCGAACGAGTCGAAACGCATCTTGGACTTGATGAAGATCATTGGTCCAACTGGCTTCAGTTGCCCCGTTAATCCCCAATGTGGTTGAGAGGCTACTTCGTAACCGTGACTTTGTCTCTGCAGAGAACGTGGAGTCGGCATCACCAAGAAGCGTTGCGGACGGCGGACCTCCCCATGAGGCCCATAATCCGTTTTCAATTCGCCGCCCAAGACCACGAACCACAAAAGAAAACGCATAGAGCAAAGCAAGGAAAATGAGAGCAGCCGCCGAAGTTGTCAGTAATGTCGACGCGAAGGCCTGTACAACCGCCACAACGACCAACACCCACGGTGACGCAATCACCAGGGCAGGCGCGAATCGAGCTCTCAATTCATAGGCGTCAACAGCTACCATTGGCTTTCTCTATTTCGTTTCGTCGTCATTCGTTCCTCATTGCCGCTTGCTGCACCGCATCTGCCGAGATTTCATAGAACCTCGCCGCCACGATCTCCCTCTTGGCGTGGTCGAGCTTGGCAACAGGATTGTGGATGCGCACAAGTTCAGGCGAATCGCCCAGGGGGTCCCATACCACATAAAGCCAGTAGGTCTCGGCAAGTTGCGCCGCCTTGTACCACTCGTTGGTGGTAAGCCTTACCGGCTGCCCCCGCAGGCGTCCTTTGACCTCGACTCTCTTGACAAAGACCTCGCCGGTGGCTTCATCTGCGATCTTGTGAGCGCGGATGTCGAAGCCCAACTTCAAGTGGCCGACCCGCTCGATCCGGTCTTGGGGGAAGCCCTCCGCGACCAGCGCTTCAATGACCTTGTCCTCCGCAGCGATCTCGCTCTGCCGGCGAATATTCGGATCGAGTTCGTCGGTAAGACCCGCAAGCTGGGCTTGGGTGTCGGCATCGGGAGCGAGGACAAAGGCCGTTCCCACATGCTTGACCGGCCCGGTCCTGGCAATCTCCAGCCGTTTCAGACCGTCGAGGCGTTCCTGGCGTGCGTGCTGAAGCTCATCTACATACTTTCTGGCCTCGTCTGCAGGTAGCTTGTATTCCGGTTTCGAGAAGACCTCGGCGGCAAGCAGCATGGCCCGCTCCTGGGCTCGGTCGATCCGGGCCTTGAACGACTTTTCCAGGTATTCCCGGCAAACCCGCGCGAAATGCTGTCGTTCGCTCTGACAACGGGCGCGGCACTCGAGCTGGTAGGTTGCTTTAAGAAAATCGGAGGCCGGCAGCAACGGAGTCGGTTCGATCCTCTGCGGCGGATGCGGATGCGCCGCAAGGTTGAGCAGGATGTCGCTTGGGATGACTTCGTAATGCCCGCGCTCCTCCCGAACGGCCACGAGCTCGCCGTAAAGCGGCACGTCGTTCCCTTTCGAGTCCTTGCCACGGATCGATATCTCGAAAAAATGAATTCGATAGGGCTCTCTGCACAGTGGATCAACGAAGAAACCGACCCCGCCGATGATCCCCGCAAGCCGCTCGCCCAGTTTCTCGTCCACCGCCGCATAGAGCGGATGTCCCGGCCCCATCAGTACAGCGTCAACGTGAGCGTCCTGTTCAAGGTGGTGTTTGTGGAAGGTGATCTTTCGGTAGGACGATTCGGCTTTCCCGACCTTCTGGACGGAGCGAAGACGTTCAGAGCGAAGATCTGCAAGGACATGCTCGACGCGCCACAACCCGTCGACTCTCGGCTCGATCCGAAGGCCCACTTCCCGGGCAGCGGCAACGAATTGCGCTTCCACATATCGAGGCATGAGCCGACGCTCTTCGACCTCGAGGTTCCGGCGCTGGAATGCGGAAAAATCCACGTGGCTGCGCGCAAGCGCAATGCCCGTTGCCTCCTCGTATTCTTTGAGCTTGGCCGGATTGATACGGTCAATCTGGTCGAGATACTCATCGAGTCGCCTGGGATCATAAGCTGCGTCACGGAGCATGTCCGGGAGGTTCACGTCGTTCAGCGACAGCACTTCGCCGATCACATCGAAAACGCGGCCTTCGAGGGCCTCGTTCATCTGGTCCAGCTTTTCCAGAAGGCGGTGGAGAATCCGGCCTTCAACGATGGGCTGGCCGTCTTCGGAGTCCGTGGCCACGAAGTTGAAAGCGTAAACGTCCCGGTCCTGACCGATGCGATGAATACGGCCCAGGCGCTGTTCCAGCCGGGTCGGGTTCCAGGGCATGTCATAGTTGATCATCAGGTGACAGAATTGGAGATTGATCCCCTCGCCGGCTGCTTCCGTTGCGACGCATACCTGCGCCCCGGTTCTGAAAACCTCCTGAGCTCGCTTGCGTTCATGGGGGTTCATGCCGCCGTGGATTTCGCAGGTGGAATAGCCCCATCGTTCAAGATGTTCGCGTACATAGTTAAGGGTATCCCGGTGCTCCGTGAAGATCAGGAGCTTTCCCCGGCCATCCTTCAGGTCCATGAACTGCGCCTCGCCGAGGCACTTCTTCAACGCGGCCAGCTTGGAATCGTTCGCGTTTTCACGAACCCTTCGCGCCTGCTCGACGAGCTCCTTAAGGGCGGAGATTTCTGCGCGCAACTGTTCAAGTTCCAGCGCGGCAGTGTACTCATCGACCAATTGATCACGTACCGCATCGTCGAGATCGTCTTCGTCCTGCTCGGCATCAGGCAGGCGACCCTGCAAAGCCACCAGCCGTTTGGCGCGCTGGGCCGGAGTGAGCCCCTCAAGCTCTTCCAGGAGATCTTCCTGCTTTTTCAACCGCCGCTTGATCGACTCATGAATAGCGCAGGTGGAGCTCACCAACCTGCGTTGCAGGACAGTCCGGGTCAGCGCTGCGGAGGAACGCCTTTGCCCGGTCTGCTGCGGGATAAACTCGTTGATGTAAGCGGTAACGCTCTTGTAAAGGGTGTATTCGTCGTTGTTCAGGCAGAAAGTGACTGTGTTGGTATGCCGGTCCGGGAAGAGCCGTTTCCCATTCGCGTCCTTAAGGTCTTCTTTCAGCCTCCGGAGAGACCACGGAGAATCCTTGCCGAGGCGGAAAACGTCTTTGCGGATTGCGGTGGCCTGTTTTCCGAGGCGGTGTGGTTCCGGGAAAAGGTCCGGATCAATGAGCCGAAGGAAATGAGCGAACTTGTCTTCATCCCCATGGTGGGGTGTGGCAGTCAGGAGGAGGACATGGTCTGCTTGGGACGTGAGACGCGACGCCAGATCATAACGTTTCGTTGTCGCAACCTTGGATTCTCGATTCTGTCCGCCTGAGGCTGTCCTGGCCGAACACTTGTGGGCCTCGTCGATGATGACGAGGTCCCACCGCTGTTGCCAGACACGCTCGCGCACGTCATCTTGCTTGGCGTAGTCAATGGAAGCGATGATCTGTGAAGACCTCTGCCATGGATTGGTCAATTGCTGTTGGTCGACAGCGGAAAAGATAATGTCGAAAGGCTCGCCGAACCAGCGAAGCATCTCGTCCTGCCACTGTATGGTGAGCGGAGCGGGGCACAGGATAAGAATGCGCTCAATCGCCTCGCGAAGTTTCAGCTCCTTTACCAGAAGCCCGGCCATGATCGTCTTGCCGGCTCCAGGATCATCCGCCAGCAGAAACCGCAACCTGGGCTGCGGAAGCATCGCTTGGTACACTGCTTCGATCTGATGCGGCAGGGTGCGGATGCCTGAAAGACTTACGGCAAACTGTTGGTCATGCGCGTAAGCCAGACGGACTCGGGCCGACTCGATCAGGAGTCGAAGCTTCTCGGCGTCCACAGGAGTTTCTGCTTTGGCTTCGTCAGGCCCCTTTCCAAGGACTGCCGCGACCTCTTCCGCGGAGATGACGGCCTCTTCCAATGAGCCGTCGGGAAGACGAACGCGACACTCATAGCCTGCCGAACCATCAGAACCGAGCGGTCGCGCATCCTCCAGGACCACGGGCACATCGAAGTGACCTGGGAGAAATATCCGCTGCCCGATCTGAGATGTGAGCAGACTGCTACTCATTCCCGCCCCTCTTCCGTGAACGTGTCTTTGCTGTTGAGCGATTCGTCTGGGTTTTCGAGGAGGGTCGGCTTTGGACGGAACTTGGAGTCTTCTCTCGCTCGTTGTCTTGGCGCACCCACTCGTCTATTTCGGATAGCTTGAAACGAAAGAGCCGTCCCACACGGTGAGCAGGGAGCCCCCGTTCATCGATCCATCTATAAACCGAGTCCTTGGCCACCCCAAGGTGGGCGGCCACATCATCGACGCCAACCCAGCGTTCTTCAGCGGCCATTTCAATCCTCTCGTCAGTTGTCAGAATCACTGCCTATGTATGCCAACCAAACCAGACACAAGTATACGAAACCTGTCCATTCCAGTCAAGGACAAACTGCTGGAATGCCGGGAATCTGCTGCGTACATGGCTCCAGACGGCGACCAACTACCGGGTTTTTAGCGCCAAATTCCCCCGGATAGATATTTGAAGCCTCCGGTCCAGCGATCCCCCACCACATAGAGCCAGACTGGAAGCTCGGCTCCGTTGGCCTGCGCCGAAACCAGGACGCGGCGGTAGAGGCAGGGACCGCCGGGGTGAAACCCCTCCAGCCGGTCTATGGCCGGAAGGCGGGTCTCGGGGTCGTCGAAGGTGAGAATCTCCCCGTACACGGGGGCCCAAGGCGCGCCTGTGCCCTTTTTAGGGAGCCGGTCGGTGGTTGGCTCGGGATTGGACATGCGAGCCACGACGTGCGCTTGTGTGGCCACGTCGGCGAGCGGATTGGTTGTCCCGACGGCGAGGATGTCCTCCTCCGGAACCTCCAGGACCGGGATGCCGGAGGATGTCTCGAAGAGGCGGCCGCGGACGACGGCGTCCTCCACCGTCAGGACGCCCCGGCAAAAGCGGTCGTGGTTCCAGAAACCGCGCTTCAGGGTGCCGTAGACGAAGAGTCTCAGCATTCCGGTTGTGTTCGCTTTCGAGGGTTCTGTTGGGTTCATTGCCTGGTTCATTGGGGTGTCTGTCACTGTTCCGCCCCCTTTCTCTCCTGGGCGACGAACTCGAAGGGCTCCACCGAATACGCGGCCAGGTCCTCGCGCCGGAACACCATCAGGCTCATGGGCGGGACCGCAATCTCACGCCAGCCTTTTTCCTCCGCCAGCACAGCGTCGAGGTATGCGGGGTCCGAGGCATAGAGGACGGCCTTGCGGCGGGGATGCCAGCGCAGTTCCAACGGCCTGTTCCCCTTGAGTACAAAGACGGTGCCCGGATCGGTCCGGCAGGCGATGACGGCGGTGATCTGCCCGCGGCAGCGCCGGAGGCGCGTCTTGAACCGCTCGATATCCATGGCACCGTCCCGCGCGGCGTTCGCGGCCAGGCGGAACAGAATCTCGCTGTCCACCTCGGCGAAGCGTCGCAGCTTCCAGCGGCGGAACAGGTAATCGGCGTTGTAGATGGTGCCGTTGTGGGTGCCGATCACCTCCCCGGCGCGGATCGGGTGGTTGTTGCTGTTGACCCGTTCGTCCCCTCGGGTGCGCCAACGAGTATGGCCGAGGAGGAGTGTGGCGCGGTTGTTTATGCCGGCCAGGAGTTCGGCGAAGGCCTTGTCCGTAACGAACCGCTCGGCCGTCACCGGGCGCTTGAAGAGCCGGTGCCCGCCGTCGGTGTCGAGCCAGGCTGCGCCCGTGGCGTGGGGCCCGCGCTCCTCGCTCAGCAGCAGCAGGCGGGTGAAGAGCCAGGCGAGGTGCTCCCGCTCCTCGGCGCGCCGCCGTTTTTTTCCGAAGATGACGCCCGCGAGCCCGCACATCAGGGTTTCCCTCCCTGCGGATCGACGATGAACCCGCGGAAGACGCCTTCGGCGTATTCCTTCGGATGCTCATCGATCCAGCGCGCGGCGTCGGGCCAGCCGAGCTCTCCGGCCAACCGGGCGACGACCGGACGGTCGAGCATGTTGGTCAGCCCTGAGAGCCGGACCGCGTCGATGCCCTGCCAGACCAAGGCCGGAATCGGTATACGTGCCGGTTTGTCGTCCTGCACCTCGGCAAAGCCGTGTTTGATCAGGGCATCCAGGAAGGATGCGGCCTTTTCCTCCGGCGTATCGCCCCGGACCGTAAGCTCGACGCCGGACAGCATCTTTGCGTTGCGCAGGACCATGTCGATGTAGTCCTCGAGGTCCCGCTGGTCGGAAAAAAGCGTGGCTCCTTTCATGGCCAGGACCACGTCGGTCACCGTCGCCCCGGTGAAGATTTCGCCGTCGCCTTCCAGCGGCTGCCCATTGAGGGCGGTGTTTCGGATCAGCACTCTC
>Ga0067045_1003410_pt1 | contig 23998 bp, 18 predicted proteins | sample TerdegcTABiofilm_FD_59184 | JGI IMG/M metagenome (GOLD analysis project Ga0067045, IMG submission 59184) | Combined Assembly of (Gp0054472, Gp0054536) Wastewater bioreactor microbial communities from Singapore -Terephthalate degrading... | reverse complement strand
GTCTTTCCAATATGTTATGGACCCCGGCTTTCGCCGGGGTGACGGGGTCCTTGTTAAGTCAACTGACTGAAATCACGTGATGCCATCCACGAAGTTAACGCCTATGCCCCCGAAGCGGGCAAGAGAGGATTCTTCCAGCTCCATCTCCCTTTGGGAGAAGGTTGGGGTGAGGGTGCCTTTCCACGCATGGACGCTCAATCGTGCTACGATTTTTGGTGTGTCCCGAGTTTTGAGACATTTTCGTCTCGCCCCTCGTTGTTGAAGGGCAAAAGGGACTTTATCATTCGCAACTTCTTTACGCCGATTCGTGAAGCAGGCCTCAGAAGAGCGAGCGCCCGGACTTCCCAGGCGCTCGCAGTCCGCACTTCAAAGGTGTTAGAGCCGTGTAGCCCTAAACCTCGTCGACTATGGGGCACCGGTAGGAGAAGCTACTCCGCGCGGATAACGGATGCTCTCAACCATGTCCTGGACCTCCTTGGGCGGAGGCGAGGTCAGCAACGACACGATCCAGATCACGAGGAAATTGAAGATCATGCCCACCGTTCCGATCCCCTCGGCACTGATCCCCAGGAACCAATACGGTGCCTTGAGGAAATTGACGTGAATGATGTAGTACGCGGTGAATGCAATACCTATAATCATTCCTGCGATGGCCCCCTCTTTGGTCGCGCGCTTCCAGAAAATCCCCATAATGATGATGGGGAAGAACGAGGAGGCCGCGAGGCCGAAGGCGAACGCCACCACCTGGGCGACGAACGCTGGAGGATGGATCCCGAAGTATCCAGCCACGCAGATTGCAACTCCGATCATAATACGGCTGAGAAGCATGCGCGTCTTCTCAGTGGCGTTGGGATTGATCATACGATAGTAGAGGTCGTGGGAGATGGCTGCGCCTATGACGAGCAAAAGCCCAGCCGCAGTCGAGAGTGCCGCTGCAAGCCCCCCTGCTGCGACGAGGGCCACGACCCAGTTGGGTAATTTCGCAATCTCCGGGTTGGCGAGAACGATGATGTCGTTGTCTACGTAAAGCTCGTTCTTGTTGTCGGCCAGTTTGTTTGTGACCATCCTTTGGCCGTACTTCCCCTTCTCTGCCGAGAATTTTGGCGGTCCAACAAAGGCCGGTCCTGGGGCATACTGAATCTTGCCGTCGCCGTTCTTATCAACCCAGGCGACCAGCCCGGTATACTCCCAGTTCTTGAACCAGGAGGGAGCCGCTTCGTACGCCACGTTGTTCAAAGAAGTGATCATGTTGTACCGGGCAAAGACCGCGACCGCGGGGGCAGTGGTGTACAGAAGCGCTATGAACAGGAGTGCCCAGCCCGCGCTCGACCGGGCCGCCTTGACAGACGGCACCGTGTAGAAGCGAATGATCACGTGGGGAAGGCCCGCGGTCCCTACCATCAGGGCAAAGGTGATGGCCAGCACGTCGAGCATGGATTTGCTTCCCTTACCCCAGGCCTCGGTGTACGCGGCAAACCCCAAATCCCGATGAAGAGTGTCCAAGACGTCCAAGAGCCACTTTCCGCCAGCGGTTCCGTCGGCCACGCTCGCTCCGTACCCGATCTGCGGAACGGGAATTCCGGTGAACTTGTACGAGAGAACCACCGCGGGAATCAAGTACGCCACGATAAGCACGCAGTACTGGGTGACCTGAGTCCACGTGATCCCCTTCATGCCACCCAGCCCAGCGTAAATGAACACGATGCACATGCCGATGATGACCCCGAGATTGATCGGGACCTCGAGAAACCGGCTGAACACGATTCCCACACCGCGCATTTGACCTGCGACGTACGTGAGCGATACAAAAATCGCGCAAATGAGCGCCACGGTTCTAGCCGCGTGGGAGTAGTACCGGTCGCCGACAAAGTCTGGGACCGTATACTTCCCGAACTTCCTGAGGTATGGCGCCAATAGCGTGGCCAGGAGCACGTATCCTCCGGTCCAACCCATCAAGTACATGGATCCCGGATACCCCATGAATGAAATTAGACCAGCCATGGAGATGAACGACGCGGCGCTCATCCAGTCCGCCGCGGTGGCCATACCGTTGTACACCGGCGGGATGACGGCTTCAGCCACGTAAAAAGCTTTGGTCGTCATGACACGGGTCCGCCACGCAATGAATATGTAGAGCGCGAAGGTCAAACCCACCACGATATAGGTCCACTGTGTTATTGACATGTGTGCCTCTCCTTTCAAAAGCCACTCATCTGCCCTGGATACACAGGGACCTATTCATGGACGTCGTAATCTCGATCCAGCTTATTCATCAGAGCCACATAGACAAAAATGAGAATCACGAAGATCACCTCGGACCCCTGATTGGCAAACCAGAAACCGAGCGGGAACCCGCCGAGATGGATCGCGTTTAAGGGCTTGGCAAAGATGATCCCTAGCACATAGGAGACCAACGCCCATATGCTCAAGATGATGAACACATACCGTAGGTTGGTATGCCAGTACTGCGTCAACCGTTGCTGGTCTTTCTCCATCGTATGTCCTCCATACTGCATGTACCGGGCTGTGGGTAGACTTCTCCTTGTCGCCGCGGTCATGAGCATTTAACGATAGCTGTTAGCACCTTGTTTTCAGATCGACCGCGCTTCTTAGGCGGGAATAGTCTGCCCATGCCCCGTTCTCTCAGGACAAACTACTCCTTTGATAGTCAACGCATGCTTTTTCACATCCCCGTTGACCATCTTCGCTATCAAGAAGAGCTTTATCTGGTGGTGGAGGCAGTCACTGGCGGGGAACGTCCGATGGCAATGATGAGAAAGCGGGTTCTTCCAGGGATTTCAGGAGTTTCGAACCGGAAATAGAAGGGCCTCTCGCTTCGATAGACCGCAACGACCATCAAGCCGGCCTTGGTTGAGGAGGCCCGTCGAGCCAATGAGCGGCGGTTAAAAGAAGGAGCCATCCAGTCCAAAAGCACCGGGACTGGAATCACCAGGAGAGCCACGATCGTAAGACATGCAAAACGACGTTTCGGGGCTAGGGCCCGAGGATTCAGATTACGAAAAAGCTCGCGCACCGTACGCGCACTAATCGGGTGGACCATATGAGTGGGGGCGGGAATCTGGTCTATGGGCTCGTCACTCTTGGTGGCCCAGAAGGGAAGCAACTCGATGGCAAGATCCGAGGTGACCGGTCTCAGTCGAAGAGGAGCGACCCATGAGACCCGCACGGTCTCACTCCGATCTGTCTGAGGGGATCGTCGGCAGATTTTTTTTCGCCCAATGCAAGGCACGGGGCCGCTCCTCTCTTTCGGAGGAAACCTCCGCCTCGGACTCTCAACCCGGGACACAGTACGTCAGGGCGAAGTTCAGGTGTAATTCCCTACGGAAACGCAACAGCAGGGAATATACCCGCGAGGAACTCCCCCGATCTCGTACCTCCTTCTCCTTCGGTTACCGTGTCACGTCGAGAGCTCGTGTTAATCCGGGAGCACTCTACCACAGGTACGCTATACGGTCTGACGAGAGCCTCTGTCAACCCTTATTTTCGTAGGTTTTTCGCTCGTGGAGGTCGTGTGGAATCTCTGCGTGAACACGGGAAATCATCGCGTGGTCATGGCCGCGGAACTTTTCTGTTGCAATGTTGCAGGGGTTAGTTTAGTTGTCGCGAGACGAGGGCTGTTCGCCATACTGAATTTGACATTCCTGTGAGAACAAAACGAGCGCGCGCTGGACGCCCATTGTTGGCATGCACAACTCTTGGCAGCCTGTCTGGAGGGCCAGTCCACGTTCGCAAAGAAGACTTGCGATCCAGCCACAGACCTGTCATGATTGGTACCTGCCCCGTTATGGTTGTAGCCGACACGTAGCGATAGTTGCCAAACAAGCGATTGACTTTCCCTGGGATTTCTTGAGAGTAGTCCATGCCCTCTGGGGAGCTTTCCGGAATCGGCGGATTCGACTCCGACCGTCGCCTGCACTCCAGGTCGACGTCTTCAGATTCCGATCCCCAGTTGCAGACCCGCAACCGAGACAATCGGAAACGGTTGTCTGCAAACCAGCACATAGCCAACCGGGTGGAAGCATCCGCATGAGAATGACAGACACTCGGAGGGTGATCGCATTGTTGTCGGGGTGATTCGGACCGGTAGTCGAACGAGCAGCAATCTCACGACAGGTGTCTGGAGGGACGAATGAAGTACGAAGAAGCGTTTCGAGAAGCCCTCGAAAGTCCGGAAACATTCTGGGGCCGTGCAGCCGAAGCAATCGCCTGGGACAAAAGATGGGACCTCGTGCTTGATCGATCGAACCCACCGTTCTACCGGTGGTTTCGGGGCGGGATTTTGAACACCTGCTATAACGCGGTGGACCTCCACGTTGACCAAGGAAGAGGGGCACAAAGCGCGATCATTTATGACAGCCCCGTAACAGGAACCGTCCAAAGGATCACGTACTCCGAGCTCAAGGACCGGGTGTCCAAGATAGCAGGGTTCCTGAGAGAGCTTGGCGTGGCAAAGGGTGACACCGTCCTCATTTACATGCCGATGATACCTGAAGCCGTGATGTCCATGCTGGCCTGTGCCCGTTTGGGAGCAATCCATTCAGTGGTGTTCGGCGGCTTCGCGCCCCGGGAGCTGGCTGTCCGCATCGACGACGCCAAACCTCGCGTGATCCTTTCCGCTTCCTGCGGCATTGAGGTTCAGCGCGTGATCCCGTACAAGCCGCTCCTGGATGAAGCCATCGAAATAGCGCAACACATTCCAGAGAAATGTGTAATCTTCGCCCGCCCACAGGCCACCGCGGAGTTGAAGCCGGGCCGAGATTTGGATTGGGTAGAGCTGGAAGCTAACGCCATGCCAGCGGATTGCGTCCCGGTAGCAGCAACCGATCCCTTGTACATTCTGTACACGTCAGGTACCACCGGGAAACCTAAAGGAGTGGTTCGAGATAACGGGGGTCACTGTGTGGCGCTCAAATGGACCATGAAACACATTTACAACATCGGTCCGGGGGAAGTGTATTGGGCGGCCTCGGACGTGGGATGGGTGGTCGGCCATTCATACATCGTGTACGGGCCCCTGTTCACGGGTGCCACAACTGTCCTCTACGAAGGTAAACCGGTTGGAACGCCAGATCCCGGGGCCTTCTGGCGGGTCATATCTGAGCACGGCGTCAAGGCGCTCTTCACGGCTCCCACCGCGATCCGTGCCATCAAGAGAGAAGATCCGCATGGGGAATACCTTAAGAAATATGACATCTCTCGATTCGACACGCTTTTCCTTGCCGGTGAGAGACTTGACCCCGACACGTACTACTGGGCCGCGAACCTCCTGAAAAAGCCAGTGATCGACCATTGGTGGCAGACAGAGACGGCGTGGGCCATAGCCGGTAATTTTAGAGGGCTTGAGGAATTCCCCGTCAAGGCGGGCTCCGCATCGAAGCCCATGCCCGGAATGAACGTGAAGATCTTGGATCCCAACACTGGGGAAGAGCTCAGCCCCAATCAGCAGGGCGTAATCGTGATTAAGCTGCCTCTGCCCCCTGCGTGCCTCCCGACGCTGTGGAATGACGACCAGCGATTCCTGGAATCGTATATGAATCCATTTCCAGGATATTATTTGACGGGTGATGGCGGACATATCGACGAGGACGGATATGTTTGGGTGATGGGCCGCATTGACGACGTCATCAATGTTGCAGGACATCGCCTGTCAACGGGAGGTATGGAGGAGGTCCTGGCCAAGCACCCGGATGTGGCGGAGTGCGCGGTGGTCGGAGTCGAAGACGGTCTCAAGGGACAGGTTCCCATCGGCTTTTGCGTGCTAAAGGCAGGTGTGACGCGGGAACACGATGCAATCATTTCGGAAGTTATCCAGATGGTGCGCAATGAGGTAGGACCCATCGCGTCCTTCAAGAAGGCCACCGTTGTGAATAGGCTCCCAAAGACGCGTTCAGGCAAAGTACTGAGATCCACCATGAGGAAGATTGCGGATGGGCAAACCTATACGGTTCCCTCCACCATTGACGATCCTACGATTCTCGATGAGATCGCCGCCGCGGTGAAATCTATTGGATACGGCAAGAAGGGGTAACAGCAGTGCACGCACCTGGGGATGTGGGACTCCCGCCGCGCAGCCGGCGATGCCACGCGCCGATTTCAACGCAAGTGGACGCGGCGGCCCGGCTGGCGTTCGGCGAGCTCCTTGACATGGCTTCGCGCAGAGCTCAGGATTCCTCACCTTGATTCTTGGGCACGGCGGATGGGGATTTCTCCCCAATCCCTCCTCAAAGGGAAAGGGGACATTTCCCCGCCCCGTGTCGCCCCGGGAGAAAGGGTGCATGCAAGGCAACTGTCTGTTGTTTGACCACAAATCGGTATAATAGAGTTGGTGGTAACGTGTTCTGCGTTGTCGCTGGCTCGATGTAAAGGCAACTCAGGCCGGTTGAGGCACGCCGATGAAAAGACTTCGGGACTTGCTTGCACAACGTGAGTTTCACGCACTGGCCTTTTGCTTTGGGCTGCTGTTGTTCAGTTGGCCTCTGGTTTCGGCATCCGACCTTGATTCTGTCACCTCGGCGTTCATCTACCTGTTCGGATGCTGGACTTTGGTCATTGTTGTCCAGTTTCTGATCAGCCTGAGCCTAAATGCTACCCAGTCCTCTGAAATGAGGGATCACACAGAATCATAGGAAACGCCCATGCTCGACGCCGTTTCGGTCTTGGCGGTTCTCGTCTTGTACATGGGGTTGCTTTTTCTTACCGCTCTGCGGGTTGAGCGAAGATCTTCAGAGGAAGGGAGGCCTTTCAATAGCGCTCTGATCTATTCTCTTTCGCTCGGGGTGTACTGCACCGCATGGACGTATTACGGGAGTGTGGGCAAAGCGGTCACGTCGGGGCTTCTCTTTCTGCCAATTTACCTCGGACCCACCATAGCGATCATGTTGTGGTGGACGATCCTTCGGAAGCTCGTCCGTATCAAGACCATTCATCACATCACGAGCATAGCGGACTTCATTTCAGCCCGGTACGACAAATCCCTTGCAGTGGGGGCACTTGCCACCTTTATTGCTCTCATAGGCACGATGCCCTACATCGCGCTCCAGTTCAAGGCGGTGTTCTCCACGTTTGCCCTCATAACCTCCGAGCCGGGCGCTGAGCCGTCGTGGATCTCGTCACACTTGGGCTCCGTGACCGTGTCACTGATGATAGTGTTCACCATTGTTCTTGGGGTGCGCCGTGTTGACCCCACTGAGCGTCATCCCGGCCTCGTTATGGCGATTGCTGTTGAATGCCTGGTCAAGCTCGTCGCGTTTCTGGCAGCGGGGATCTTCGTCACCTATTTCATGTTCGACGGCTTCGGGGACATTCTGGCTCGGGTTAGAATGGAGCTGCCCCAGCACATTCTCGAGATGTGGAAGGCGGACCAGGTGTGGTCGGTGACGTGGATGACCTACCTTGTTCTTGCTATGTCCGCGATCATGTTCTTGCCGAGACAGTTTCATGTGAGCGTGGTAGAGAATTTCGACGAGAAACACATCCGGACTGCTATGTGGGTATTTCCTTTGTACATGCTGCTGATCAATGTCTTCGTGTTTCCAATTGCCATGGGCGGGATTTTGAAGGGGCACAGTCACCTGGAGGCAGACACCTTTGTGCTCAGCTTGCCGCTCCAAGCAGGCCAGAATTGGCTGTCGGTCCTCGTCTTTCTCGGTGGCGCTTCGGCTGCTACGGGCATGATCATGATAAGCTCGATCACGGTCTCCACCATGATCACCAATCATTTCCTCCTGCCGCTCGTCGGCTGGATTCCGTGGCTGGCGTTCCTGAGAAGGAGGCTCCTTCACTGCCGGTGGGCTGCTCTTGCGATCGTGATTCTTAGCGGATACTGGTTCGAGCAGGCCGTCGGTGAGTCGTACATGCTCGTGAATATTGGTATGATCTCGTTTGCTGCCGCGTTTCAGTTCGCGCCGGCCATTCTCCATGGAATCTTCTGGCGGCGTGGAAACAAGATGGGAGCACTTCTGGGGCTTGGTGCGGGGTTCACTGTCTGGTTCTACACATTGCTGCTTCCTGCGTTCGTACGCAGCGGGTGGGTCTCATATGCTCTGTTAGATCAGGGCCCCTTTGGAATAGCCATTCTCCGACCCGAGAGACTCTTTGGGATTACCGAATTGGGCCCGCTGGCTCAGGCGGTATTTTGGTCCACGGTATTCAACGTTGGCTTCTATGTCTTCGGCTCCCTGGTATTCAAGCAAAGTCCGACCGAACGAAGCCTTGCCGAAGATTTCGTGGGAGCTTTGACCGCGGGACCCGATCTGACGAAGTCGACCCATCGTGAATCCTATATTGACCTTGCGTCGAAGGCAAAGACGATCCTGAAGGTTTTCGGCCAATTCTTCTCAGAAGAAGAGGCCAAGGCCATGACGACGAAGTGCATCCGTGAAGCAGGGGTGGAAGGGAAAGACCGCATTTCCATTACTGAGCTGGCTCGAATCCACAACGAAGTGGAACGTTTCCTCTCCGGATCGGTAGGAGCAGCCACCGCGCACAGGTGGTTGACTCAATCGGGCCTGTTCTCAGACCGCGAAGCACGGGATTTGTCAGAGGTGTACAGCGAGATCCTTGCAGGGCTCAAAGTTACTCCCGAAGACCTTCAACGGCGCATCGACTATTATCAGGAACGGGAAGCACTTCTCGGGCAGCACGCAGCGGAGCTGGAAGAAAAGGTTAGAGAGCGCACCCGGGATCTCGAGGCCGCACAGGAAGAGCTCATCAAGCGAGAGCGCCTCTCCGTTCTCGGTCAGCTCACTGGCGTGGTGAGCCATGAGCTGAGGAACCCTCTCGGAGTCATCAGCTTTTCTAACTATTACCTGAAGCGGAACATCAAAGATCCAGACGAAAAGATCGTCAAGCACCTGGATCGGATCGCGGAGCAGGTAGGTCACTGTGACCTGATCATCGACGAGCTCCTCGAGTATACGCGGGGCACTCAGTCGTCGCTTGTACGGGGAGAGATCAATCCGTGGATCGAACAGGTGCTCGATCAGATGGCCATCCCGGAAGGCATTAGAGTACACAGGAGCCTCGGTCGTTCACTTCCGCCTGTGCGATTCGACGGGGAGAAGCTACGTCGCGTCGTCATCAACCTCGTCGAGAACGCTTTGCAGGCTGTCCGTTCCCGGGTTGAGGCCGAAAAGGGTAGTGATTACAGACCGGTACTCAGAGTGGCCACCTCGCTGGTTGATGGAGCACTCTGCATAGAGGTTTCGGACAACGGTATGGGTATGGATCTCGACACCGCGTCAAGAGCATTCGAACCCCTTTTCACCACAAAGCCGCGAGGCACCGGGCTTGGATTAGCCGTGGTCAAGAAGGTTGTTGAAGAGCATGGAGGACGGGTACTCCTCTCGAGTCAACTCCGACAGGGGACCAGCGTCTCGGTGTTCCTTTCGATAGATCAAGAGGGAAACGACCAATCCGATCCCCTTCACGGGGATCCAACGAGGGAGCCAGTTTGAGAAAGCCCGTCCTTCTCGTCGACGATAACGTCATGTTTCTTGATAGCGCTCGGGATGTGCTTGAAGGAGAAGGATATGCAGTAATTACCGCGCAAAGCGGGGAGGAAGCTCTGGGCCTTATAAGAGGTCAGGATTTCTCCGCGGTGCTGATGGACATAAAGATGGCCGGGATCAACGGGGTTGAAACCTTTGTGCAGATGAAGCAGATTAAACCGGATGTGCGCGTTATCATGTGCACTGCCCACATTGTGGAGGACCTAATTCGTTTGGCGGAATCGGAAGGAGCATTTGCCATTCTCAAGAAACCGGTCAAGATTGAGATTCTGCTGGATGTAATGGAACGGGCCCTGAAGCCTGCCCTTCCCTGAACTGAGCGGAAGTCCTTTGCGGAGAGGACAAGAAAACGACCCGTGCTTCCACTCGAGTGGTTCGCTCGACGAGACAACGGCACGAGAGAGGTAACGACCATGTCGGTAACGACCTTTCTGAGAAAACTTTTCCCTCATCGCACGCCGCCCGACGATGAGTTACGCAGCATTCTCCTCGTGGATGACGACCCTAACCTGCGCGACAGTCTCAAGGATGTGCTGGAAGGCGAGGGGTACGAGGTCGCTCTCGCTTCTACCCGAGCTCAAGCTGTTGAGGTGGCAGAGAAGGTCCGTCCGAGGCTGGCCATTGTGGACCTGAAACTGCCTGACGGCTCCGGCACAGCGCTCCTCTCCGAGCTGAGTCGGGTGACCCCCGAGACTGTCTGTATGCTCATGACGGCGTACGCGGACGTCGATAGCGCTGTGCTGGCACTCGAGAAAGGAGCATTTCACTACCTGCGCAAGCCGGTCAACCCCGCGGAGCTCGTGGAACTGGTGGATCTGGCTTTCGAGACTCTCCGCCTCAAAGATGAAAAACGCAAGGCGGAAGAAGCTCTTAAGGCGAGAAACAAAGAACTGGAGGAAATCGTAGAGCGACTGAAAAAGATGATCGAGTAGTCCGGCCGCCGCCAAGCCCCTTCTGCTCCACCAGCGGCCCAAGCAGGTTGCCATGCGCTACGGGGTCTCCGCTGGAGCAGACTAATACCAGGCACCGAGCACTGTCTGGATCAACCGCAGGTCCGTAAAGGTTCGGCAGCCCAGAGTCTGCAGTTTCCTGACAAGAAACAGGAATAGACAAGCTGCCTGGAACGCGTCACCAAGCGCGTCGTGCTGCTCGAATCTCGGTAGATTGTACGTGTTGGACAGGGCCGTGAGACTGAGCGAGCCAACGCCGATGCCCGCATAGTACCCCCGATTCTGCCTCTCCTGATATACCCGGGCGAGCTTCATGGAATCGATGTACGGATTATGCAACGGTCCGTTAAGGAGTCGTTTCGCAGCCCGGTTGATAAAAGCCATGTCCAACCCTATCCAATGCCCCACAATCAGATCAGCGCCAATGAAATCAACCAAGTCGGGAAGCACCTGCTTTAGCTCGGGGGCATCTTCCAGTTGATCCGGTGTGAGACGATGGATAAGCGTACTGCCCTTGGGGAGTGATCGCTTGGGCCGTACGTGGGAATAGAAGTTTTTCCCTGCAACGATCTGAAGTCCTTCGATTCGGACCGCGCCGATTGCCACGATGGCGTCGTTGCGCTGGTCCAAGCCGGTCAGCTCCGTGTCGAGTGCGACGAAATCATAGCACTCGATCGGCTTGCGCGAGTCGAACCGCTTGAAGTACTCGTGGTTCGCCGTAATGGATGGATGCCTTTCGTTTCTCGACCACGGCCACCTGAGCTTCACTCGGAAACCTCCACTGCGAACCTCGACCGCCCGGTTTGCAGATCACGCCTGGTTTCTGTCACGTTCCCTCAATTAAGCCTCGAGCTACTCTACGATTCGGATCTCGTCTCTGAGAAAAGTTTGAATGCTGTTAATAACTCCGAATGCTTCTTTGAGCGTCTGTCTTTCAGTATCGGATAAATCGACCGGATCAATGTAGTTGTCGGCAGGTAGTCCGGCCAAGAGTCTTCTCAACTGATGAACCAGCCTCACTTGCATCTGGAATTCGTACGCGTCGCGTATCTCCGCGTGAAAGGAGCTGGAAAGGTATCCCTGGTCGGCCAATGCTTTGAATCTGGCGAGAGTATTCGTCTCTCTGATCCCGTATTTCAGAGCCATAACCCGTCCGAAATCCACGAACGGGACGAGCCCACGGGTCTTGAGATCGAGACGATTCTTGTGCTGACCGTCTTTTTCTACAAGAAAATCCCTAAAGAACGTCAGGGGTGCCTTCCCCTTGAGACAGTCTTTGGCGAGGTGCATCAGGAAGATTCCATGTCTCGGCGCGGCAGTTGCCACGTGATCCCGGAGACGATCACCAATCCAATACGCGCCGTAACCCGGTCGAAAATCGAAGAAGATACTTGCATGAACCACTGCTTGTGGCTCGGGAGAAGCCATCCAGCGGTCGAAGTACCCTTGCCAGACTTTGTAGGGCTTTCGCCAGTTCGGAGTGGAGGCCATCATTTTGCCTTTGCACAGCGCATATCCACAGCTCGCAAGGTGCTTCACCGCTTCATTTCCGAACCGCCGAAAATAGAGCTTCGCTGTCTTGATCCGATCCCATTCATCTGGAAGGTTGTCGTACAGGAGCGCATTGTCCTGGTCGGTAGAAAAAGTCTGCTCGCGCCGCCCTTCGCTTCCCAGCATTAGCCAACACCATTGATGCGGCGCGGGCCCCAGCTCGTCCTCGAGAAGCGACAGAACCCTGGCCACGATGTGGTCGTTGAGCACCGCTATCATCCGGGTGATATCCGTCGCCTTGCCACCTTCTTGCATGAGCGTCGCTGCGACCAGGGGAATCTTGTTCGCCAGAGGGTAAAGCCCTTCGATGTGTCGCTGGGCAACGATCTCCCGGAAAAGCGAAATGGGAGAGGTCCCCTGCTGCACCATGATGTCGTGCGCGGTAATGACTCCGGTTAGCTGCCCGTCTCGTTCAACCGCGAGATGGTGCACCTGGTTGTTCATCATCTGAAGAAGAGCGTCAAACGCCAGAGCACTTTCAGGGATAGTCTTGACAGGTGAGGAGGCGATCGAGTCGATGCGAGTGGCGTAATCCAGCCCCTGGGAAACGACCTTGGTTCTCAGGTCATTGTCCGTGAGAATCCCGATCACAGTGCCTGCCTCATCCACGACAAGAAGGGATCCCACGGAGAGCTCCGTCATCTTGCGCGCGGCATCTTGCACCGTAGCAGATCCAATCATCATCTCCGGCGGCCTCTGTACTATATCCCCCACCTTTGCGGCGAAAAGATACAGCCCGCGCTGACCCGACACAAAAGGTTTCCGGTCACGCATCTCCGCGTAGGCCACGCCGAGCATGTCGCCGGAGAACCTGTCGAGGAAGTACTTGGCAAACATAGGATACGTGTGGACCAGCCTGAGGAATTCCTCCCGGTCGAGCAGATAGCAGAACGTATCCTCGGCTGCTTCCACCGTGTGATTAGCTTTGGACTGCTTGATGATCCCGAGCGCGCCGAAATAGCCCCGCTCGCCAAGGAAATCGATCAGCTTCACGGACCCGTCGGGCTCCCGATGCTGAACCCTTATCCCGCCCCGAGAAACAAGATGGAAGTGAGTGACTTCACTCTCTGCCTGTTTCAGGATGACTGTTCCCCGCGGATAGAAATCTTGAGTGAATCTCTCCGAAAGCTCTGTGAGAACCGACGGATCGAGATCCTTGAACGGCCGGGTGTGGCCGAGAAACTCTCGTACCACGCCCGGATCCGCTGCGGGAATCTCCTCTTTCTTCGCCATGGTCTTCCTCGTCATACTGCCACGCATATTCACTACGTGGCATTCATCGCAGTTGAAAGCCAACGAGCGTTCGATGGACATGTCGCTGTCGCAGAGGGCCGGGTTTCCAAACCGCAATTGCTGAGCTCCTGGATTGGGCCAACACGATGCGGCAGCTCGCGCAGTGTTTTCACGCGGTCGTTTCCCACTCATGTCATGGAGTGGGCCCGGACCTACTTTCAATGCGCTCCACTATAGGCGCGCTCTTCACGGAATCGCTGCCCGGACAAGCTCCCTCATGCGCTCGATGACAGAAAACGAGAATTTGAGCGTTCGCCGCTCCAATTCGGTCAGCTCCGCCGGATGGACAAAATCCTTGGGTTCGCGTCCCTGTTCCACCATCCTGAGCCTATGCAGAAGGGTCAGGTGGAGGTCGAATTCGTAGGCCTGACTTGCGTCCACGTAGAGATCCGGTGGAATGTTTCCTCTTGATGCGAGAACAGCGAGCCGATCCAAGGTATTGGTCTCGCGAACCCCGTACAGCAGGGCCATGATGCGGGCAAACTCCACAAAGGGCGTCAGCGTCCTTGTCTTGAGGTCGAGGACTTCTGTCTTGGCGTCGTCTTTTTCGACAAGAAAATCTGAAAAGAACGATACCGGAGGTTCATTGTGCAAAAAATACCTGACAAGAAACTTGAGAACCTTTGGGAACAGACCTATTCTGCTCAGGACTTGTGTCCGCAATCTTTCGGCGAGGTTTGCATTGCCGGCCACTGCACGAAAATCGAAAAAAATCATTGTCAGAAATATGTCTCGCGACTTCGGTTTGACGATCCAGTCGCTGAAATAACGCTCCCACGTGCCAATGTCTTGGCACCACCGGGGATTGGATGCCATGAAATCGTTCCGACACCTGGGATGACCGGTGAGCTCAAGCCCATTGACCACCTTTCTCGCCAAGGCGAGGAAGTATTCCTGTGCTCGGACCAGTTGACTCCTTTCCTGAAGCGCCTCAAAGACCAGTGCGTTGTCCTGGTCGGTCCGGAACGTTTGCTCTCTGCGGCCTTCCGTCCCCAGACCGAGCCAGCAGAACGAACACGGTGGAGGCCCCAGCTCCTCCTGTGCCAGCGCGAGGATACGACCGAGAAGGTTGTCCGTGAATACGGTGATCATCTGACAGATGTTGGCCGCTCTCGCCCCTGCCTCAATAAGACGCCGGATCAGAATCGGCATTTGCTGTGCCAGCTCGTTTAATCCCTGGATCGTCCGTTGTACGGCGATCTCCCGGAAGAGATAGAGGGGTGACGACCCAAGTGAGATCATCATGTCCCGAGCATTGATCATGCCGACGATCTCTCCGCGGTGCTGGACTGCAAGCTGATCCACCTGTTCGCGTATCATGGTGAGAAGTGCCTCAAAACAGAGGGCCAGAGCAGGCACAGTTCTCACAGGGGAGACCATCACGCGTTCCACGGGAGTGCCGTAGTCGAGCCCCACTGCCACAACTCTCGTCTTCAGCTCTCGGGTCGTCAGTATGCCCACGATGGCGCCCTCGGGGTTCCGGACGAGCACAGAGGTCACCCCTCGGGCAGCCATTATCGTTCCTACCTCTTGCACTGATGCGGAGGTCGGCACAGTCTCGGGCGGCTCCTTGACGATGTCGAGCACCCGCGCGTTGAACAGATGGAGGGACTGCTCCGAACGGGCCCCCACCCTCCCGAATCTCTGCTCCGTGTAAACCGCTCCCAACGCGTGCTCCGACATCGTCTCCCTGTAATGATCGGCAAATCGGGGGCTCTGATTGACCAGAGCGACAAAGTATTCTTTCGCGATGAGGAAGCAAAACGTGTCTTCCACCGTTTCCACGTCGAACTCGGCGGGACGGCCCTGGAGAACTTCCGAACCGCCGAATGACTCCCCCTGTCCTCCGTACTCCTTTAAGATGACCACACTTTGGTCGGTGGTCATGCTGATGCGAACGCCGCCGGTCCGGATCAGGTAGACGTGGGAGATATCACCGTCCCCTTGCTTGAGAACAACGGTTCCTCTTGGGAAACAGGCGAGAACGCAGTGCCGGGAAACATCCTCAAGCGTTTGCCGGTCAAGGTCGTTGAAAGGCAGACACTGACTCAGGAATTCGTAGACCGCGCGTGGAACCACGGCATACGCGTTTTCCCTCAACCGCATGATCCTTCTCCACATTCGACGCAGCGTCACACCCTGGACGGACCGGGCCCCGTCCGATCAACTGGAGAAAGGTTAGGAGACTCCCCACCGTAGGCCGGTAAATGCGGGCCGCCGACTCCTGTGATGCCCGATTATTGAGGAAAGATAACGTTCGCGCTTGACATCCGGCGTCGGGAGCGTTTAAGTATTTCCAACCATACATCATAGTGAACATTCGTGCAACATCCTGCAGAGAGTAGCGAATTCGCTTCTTCGGGAAGCAGGAGATCATCGTACCGTAAGTTAGGTAGAGGAGGGAACCTCCCCCTGCCCGTCGTCCGTTAAATTGTCCAAACCGTTCGTACGGTCTAGTCTCTGTCGATCTTTCGAGAAACCTCGCAGGTGGCTTTTGAGGCCACGATAGCCTGAATGATCTTTGGGGTGAATGGCATCTTCGTTCGGAATCGGCAGTCCGGGAAGGAATCCCACTGCCCGTGCCTCATACCGATTGACGGCCAAGAACTGAAGGAGGATTGACACATGGAGAATGCTCCCAAATGGTACGATGCGCATCTTGACGAGTATCGAAAGATCGCATTTATCAACAGCATGGAACAGTACCAGGACATGTACAGGAGGTCCATTGACGATGCGGACCGGTTCTGGGCGGAGATGGCAGAGGAGTACATCTCTTGGTACAAGAAATGGGACTTCGTTCTCAAGTACGATTTTACGGCCGGCAAGATTGAGTGGTTCGGCGGAGCAGAGCTGAATGTGACCTATAATTGCCTGGATAGGCACCTGCCGGCCTTGAAGAACAAGGTCGCATACTACTGGGAAGGCGATGATCCAGCCGAGTCGAGAACTGTCACCTATCAAGAGCTCTACGACCAGGTCAACAAGCTGGCTGCGGTGTTGAAAGCTCAAGGAGTCAGAAAGGGCGATAGGGTCGTTATCTATATGCCGATGATCGTGGAGCTGCCTATCGCAATGCTTGCATGCGCGCGGATAGGAGCTATACACAGCGTCATTTTCGGAGGCTTCAGCGCTGAGTCCATCGCGGGACGTGTCGAGGACTCGCAGGCGAAGATGGTGATCACCGTTGACGGCGGGTACCGCGCCGGCAAGCCGCTGGCCCTAAAGAAAAATGTTGATGAAGCGCTTACCCGCTGTCCGAGCGTCGAAAAAATCATCGTGTTTAATCGTGCCAACCTTGGCCTCGAGCTGGACCCGAAAAAGGAGTTCTGGTGGCACGAGTTGATGGCCGATCCATCCCTCCCCTCCTATGTTGAGCCGGAGCGCATGTCGGCCGAGGACCCGCTGTTCATTCTCTATACCAGCGGCAGCACCGGCAAACCGAAAGGTGTTCTGCACACCCAGGGCGGATACTTGCTGCACGTTGCCATGACCACCAAGCTGGTCTTCGACCTGAAGGATTACGAGACGTTCTGGTGCACCGCAGACATCGGCTGGGTCACCGGTCATAGCTACATCGTCTATGGTCCCCTTTGCTGCGGCTATACCAGCGTCATGTTCGAGGGCGTTCCCAGCTATCCGGACTATGGTCGATTCTGGGAGATCGTCGAGAAGCGTCGAGTGGACAAGTTTTACACAGCGCCCACTGCAATTCGCGCCCTGGCAAAGGAGGGCGAGGGATATGTGCTCAAGCACGACGTGTCTTCGCTCAAGCTGCTGGGGACAGTCGGGGAGCCGATCAACCCCGAAGCCTGGAGATGGTACTATCACTGGGTCGGTCGCGATTGGTGCCCGATTGTCGACACCTGGTGGCAGACGGAAACCGGCGGCCAATTGATGACCCCCCTGCCCGGCGTAGCGCCCATCAAACCCGGATCCTGCTCGTTTCCATTCTTCGGCGTGGACCCGGTTATCCTCGATCCTGATACGGGACAACCGGTCGAGTTCCCCGGCCAGGAGGGAGCATTGTTCATTCGCAGGCCGTGGCCGGGCATGATGAGGACGGTGTACGGCGACCACGAGCGATTCATAGAAACCTATTTCTCGCGCATACCCGGACTGTATTTTACAGGCGATGGGGCGAAGAAAGATGAGGACGGATACTACTGGATCATTGGCAGAATCGACGATGTGATCAACGTCTCGGGGCACCGACTCGGCACTGCGGAGGTGGAGTCGGCTCTGGTTCTGCACGAAAAGGTCGCCGAAGCCGCTGTCGTAGGGTTCCCACATCCTATCAAAGGACAGGGAATCTATGCTTTTGTCACTCTAAACACTGGAACGGAAAAGACCGATGAGCTCAAGAAGGAGCTGGTGCAGCTTGTGCGCAAACAGATCGGACCCATCGCGTCACCGGACGCCATCCAGTGGGCTGATGGCCTTCCCAAGACCCGCAGCGGTAAGATCATGCGACGTATCCTCAAGAAAATAGCTGCAGCCCAGGTTGACGATCTGGGTGACACCACGACTCTCGCGGACCCGTCGGTTGTGGAAACCCTCGTCAAGGAGAGAATCGCCATACAGATATAGAGGTCGTTGCAGACCTTCCTCGAGCTGTTATGGTGCGGCCCATGGGGTTTTCGGCAAGGGAGAGAGCAGGGTACCTAACCTGCCCTCTCCCTGAACATAGCTGAAGCAAATAATCAACCGCATTTACGAAATTGCGCAATTAGTGGCCGAAATAGCAGGAGTCTGCCATTCTTGACGAACCCCCAGGGATGAATTAAGCTTGCCCCAATTGAAAAGGAGTGGGAGACTGAGCGTGCGGGTAGGCCAAGGATTTGATGCCCACAGATTTGCGGACGGACGAAAGCTCGTTCTCGGGGGAGTCGAGATAGACCATCATCGAGGGTTGGAAGGACATTCGGACGCTGATGTGCTGACGCACGCGATCATCGATGCGCTCCTGGGGGCTGCCGGTTTGGGTGACATCGGGATGCATTTCCCCGACACCGATCCCGCGTACAAAGATGCATCCAGCATTGGATTGTTCAAGATAGTATGTGAGGCTATCGAAGACCTGGGCTACCATATAGTCAATGTAGATGCCACGATCGTTGCCGAAGAACCTCGTCTGTCACGATACAAGCCTGCCATGGTGGCAAGTATCGCATCCGCGGCAGCGATCGAGCCTGAACAAGTAAACGTAAAGGCAACAACGACCGAACGCATGGGCTTTGCAGGCCGAGGAGAAGGCATCGCCGCTTTCTGCGTGATCCTGCTGGAGCGTGGCCGTCAGCGATGAATACGCGCGCAGCACATGCGGAATCACGGTCAGAAAAAGCTCGTCCGCGTCTTTCTGAGACGACCAGGGCGTGATCAGGAGAGCAATCATGGGCCTGAGAATCTACAATACCCTGACGCGAAGGAAGGAAGAGTTCCAGCCGTTGCGGCCAGGAAAAGTGGGCATGTACGTCTGCGGAGTCACGGTGTACGACATGTGCCACATCGGTCACGCCCGCTCCATTGTTCTGTTCGATGTGATTTTTCGCTACCTGAGAACCTCCGGGTACGACGTTACCTATGTGCGCAACTTCACCGATGTAGACGACAAAATTATCAACCGAGCCAACGAGGTAGGTGAGAACTGGAAGGATCTCGCCGAACGATTCGTGCATGAATTCTACGTGGACATGGATGCTCTGGGAGTCTTGAGACCTACCCACGAACCTCGCGCCACGGAGCACATCAGTCAGATACAGGGTCTGATTCAGAAGCTGCTGGAGCTCGGGCACGCGTACGTGACGGACGGGGACGTGATGTTCTCGGTCGAGAGCTTTCCCGGGTACGGAAACCTCTCTGGAAAGCGAATTGACGAGCTCGTAGCTGGTGCTCGGGTCAACGTTCAGGAGAAGAAGAACAATCCACTGGATTTTGCGCTCTGGAAAGCAGCAAAGCCAGGGGAACCCGCGTGGGAAAGCCCATGGGGCCCCGGTCGTCCTGGCTGGCATATCGAGTGTTCTGCCATGAGCATGGAATATCTCGGGCAATCCTTCGACATTCACGGAGGAGGAGCCGATCTTTGCTTCCCCCACCACGAGAACGAGATAGCCCAATCGCAGGGGGCAACAGGCGTCCCGTTTGTCAGGTACTGGATCCACAATGGCTTCGTCAACATCAGCGCCGAAAAGATGTCAAAATCATTGGGCAATATTGTCACCATCCGGGACATTCTCAAGAAGGTCCACCCGGAATCCCTCAGGGTTTTCCTCCTGTCCGCTCACTATCGGAGTCCGCTCGACTACAACGAAACCTCCATCAGGGAAGCCGGCGTTGCACTCGAGAGACTGTACGGTGCTGTTGCTACTCTGAACGATCTTCTCGAGGCCGGGGGCACTTCCGAGACCTTGCCCACCGAGCTGACGGAGCTGCGGCAAAGGTTCTCCGAAGCCATGGACGACGACTTCAACACCCCCCGCTGCCTGGCCGCACTCTTTGATGCTGCTCGCGCGATCAACCGAATATCAACGGAGAAGCAGACCGTTGCAGATGTTCCACGCAGCGATCTTCTCGCCAAAGCTGGAGAAGACCTTCGGGCTCTTGCACAAGATACCCTGGGATTGCTCAACGAGAACCCCGAGGAATTTCTCACAGCCGCGAGACACGGGGGCGTGGCGGACCTTGGCATTAGCGAAGAACAGATCGACGAGCTGATCCATGCCCGGGCAGAGGCGAGAAAAGGCAGGGACTTCGCGCGAGCCGACGAGATACGAGCTCAGCTCGCGCAAAAGGGTATCCTTCTCGAAGACACCCCGCAGGGCACGGTGTGGAAGGTGCGGGAAGGAAATTAGCTAACTCTCTTTCTAGCAACGGGCCTTTACCATGGAAATTCAGGTAGAAAACCTGGAATACACGTACGGGGCCGGTACGAGCATGGCTCGAACAGCGCTAACAAACGTACACTTCCGCGTCCCCACCGGGGCGGTACTTGGGGTGCTGGGCGGGACGGGCAGCGGAAAGACGACGCTGATCAAGAACCTCAATGGCTTGCTCTTGCCCACGAGAGGAACGGTCCTGGTGGGGGGTCGTGACACGCTGTCTTGGGGGCCGGAACTGAGGAGACGAGTCGGCGTGGTCTTCCAAAGACCCGAACGGCAGCTCTTCGCAGAAACTGTCTATGAAGACGTATCGTTCGTGCTTCACCGGTTTTCGAATCTCTCCCAGGGAGAAATACGGAAGAGGGTAGAGTGGGCGTGCGAAGTATCGGGCTTGGACTTGGAGAAAATTGAGTGGCAGAACCCGCGGAATCTTTCCGATGGGGAAAAGCGCAAGGCCGCACTGGCAGGGGTACTGGTCAACGAACCTGAGGTGCTCATTCTCGATGAGCCGGCTGTGGGTCTGGATCCGCCGTCCATCGCGGATCTGGTGCGAACGATCGAGGCCTACGTGGCAACAGGATCTCGAAGCGCAGTGATAGTGTCCCATGATATGGAGCCGTTCTTGCCCCTCTTGGACCTATTGCTCGTACTTCATGACGGGCGCAGGCGTGATTTTGGGGAACCGTGCGAGGTCTGTGCCAGGTTGATCGCGGATCGCGACCTCCGAGGATTCGTTCCCGGAATCGCAGTCGCTGTGTTGCGGCTGCGGGAAGAGGGATATCCAATTCCGTGCGACGATTTCCGAGTCTCGACGTTGGCCGAGCTCCTCGGCGAAATCCTCACAGCGAGCCCTGCGGAAAGCGGGTTGAAAATGGAGAGGCATGACTGATCCATCTGTTCCAACCACCTCATGTATTGAAGCAGGGGGCCGACACATGTCTGAGCCGAGAACCTCTCGTCCGCTCAGAAGACTGCTTGGTTCAGTATACGTTCTGTCCGTGATTGTCTGCTCGATTGCAAGCGCTGAGCAGCCACCCCCTTCACCAGAGGTGATGGAGATCGTTCAAAAGGTCCAACAGGCTTACGCCGCGCATTGTTGCTTCCGTGCCACGTTCGATCAGTTAACGGTGAACGTGGCCATGGATCTCAAGGACCGTTTCAGAGGCACCATGTACGTGAAAAAGCCTAACAGGATCGCACTGGATGTCGTTTGGCCTGAGAAGCAGACCGTCGTCCTCGTGGGACGCTCTTATTCGGTTTATTTTCACGCAGACGGTAACGCGGTTCGCGGGGAATGCCCCCCGGAGATCGACGTTGAGCACTTTTTCGGCTTTTTTGCGAACATAGGGGCCCTCGATCGAAATTTCTCGATTCAGTTTCCGTCTCGGCCGCAGGACGAATTGGAGAATCTCACTTTCCTTGAGCTGCGCGATCAGAAGTCACCCCAGAGCACGTACCGGATAATCCTCGGGATCGATATGAAGCAACACGCAATCAGGCGAGCGGTCATTTACGATGCGCTAGGCAACTACAATCGTTTCGATCTTTCCGACACGGTCTTTCTCGAGACAATCCCCGATTCCCGGTTTTCTGCGGCGCCGTCGCCCGCTGAGTTACTAACATCCCCAGAAAAAGAAAAGTGACCCACCCCCAATCTTTCACACTTGCCAGCCTGGGATGTCCCAAGAATCGCGTCGATTCCGAGAGAATTCTCGCGGCAATGACATCTGCCGGCTTCGCGCACACAAACGATCCCCGGCAAGCGAACGTTGTCATCGTGAATAGTTGTGCGTTCATTGAGCCGGCCGCTCAGGAGTCGATCGACACGGTGCTCGATTACCGCGAGGAAAACCCCGATTCGGTCATTGTGGTCGCAGGATGTCTGCCTTTGCGATATGGAGAAGACCTGAAAGCAGCCCTCACGGAGGCAGATCTGTTCATTGTCCCAGAGCAGATAGACAGGTTGCCGGACATGCTCAGCGTCGTCCTTTCCAAATCGGAGAGATCCCCGGCAAATGAAGTAGGCGTTCGCGCTGCCAAGCCGGGAGCTCGGATACTCACCACTCCCGGTTACGGATACCTTCGAATCGCAGAAGGGTGCGGCCGGAACTGCAGGTACTGCACGATTCCCTCCATCCGAGGTCGACTCCACAGCACCGACCCGGACCGACTGGTGAGAGAAGCGGAGGAGCTCGTGTCCCAAGGACTGAAAGAGCTCATTCTCGTTGCCCAGGATTTGACGGCATATGGGATGGACCGTGCGGAGAAGAACGCTTTGACCCGCCTGGTGGACCAGCTCGGTGGGATTGAGGGAATCCATTGGCTTCGCCTCATGTATCTTCATCCGGACGGCATCCCGCGGGACCTGCCTCGTCTGATCAATGAATCCACACGGGTGCTGCCGTACCTGGACATACCGATCCAGCACATATCCGCCAAGGTTCTCCGCGCAATGGGCAGGCCGTGGAAAGGGGATCGTATCAGGCGTCTGATAGACCGACTCAGGAATGACATCAACGGGCTGGTTCTCAGAACCACCCTTATGGTCGGCTATCCAACAGAGGGAGAAAAAGAATTCCAGGAACTCCGCGAATTCCTGGAGGCGTATGAAATAGAGCGCGTGGGAATCTTTACGTACTCTCCCGAAGAGGGTACACCCGCTTACGACCTTGGGGATCCTGTTCCTCAGGAGATCAAGCTGGACCGGGCGGACCAGTTGGCGGAAATCCATGCAGGACTGACTCGGAGAAGAAATCGTCAACGGATCGGCTCTACGGAATCCTGTATTGTCGAGGGGGTTGCAGCAGAAACAGACCTGCTGCTGCAAGGTCGCACTTGGGACCAGGCTCCCGAGATCGACGGTGCGCTGTACATCACCAGTGGTAATTCAGTTCCCGGGGAGATCCGGCGTGTTGTGATTACTGGCTCTCACGGGCCGGATTTATTTGGTGAGCTGGTAGAGAGCGAGGGGTCAGGTCTTGTTTCTTGATCTTCCTGTCACCTCTTGAACTCACCTGCTCGGTCTAGACCAGGCTATTGGCCTATTCCCAGACCATCGTCATCATAGATTCGTCAAGAAACAAGCCTGACCCCAGGTGCCACATCGGGAGGATCGATACCGCTGGCCGAGACAACGCCTTGGCGATCAATGGATATTTCCGCCACCGGGGTATCGATTATGTCCCGCACATTGTAGCGACCGGAGAGAAGATGAGCTGTCTGATTGCTCGATCCCCTCAGCCCTCGAGAGAGCCTCAAGGCGCTGACAAATCTTCCTGCAATAAGAACGTCCACGTGCATGAGCGCCAGGCGGCCGTGGGGGATCAGTTTGATTTCACGGAGCGTGTATCCCGAGAAGAGGATGATCGAGAGCGCGGTTCTCTCTCTCACTGCGGTCAACAACGAGCTTAATCCCTCAGCCTGCTCAAGGGGCTCTCCGCCGCTAATGGTGATCCCCTCCAGCTCATTCTGAGCATCTTCAATCATGGACACGAGCCGGACCACAGGCATCTGCAATTTCGGAGCATGTGGATGGGTTCGAGGATTAAAGCATCCCGGGCATCTCAAGGAGCATCCCTGAAACCAGATCACCATTCTGGTGCCTGGGCCGTTGGCTCGGCTTCGAGGCAATATCCCATGAATATTCAGTACGTCCATCTGCTGCTCCGGTACTTCTGCCGCAACAATCGACGCTCCATCCCACAGTAGGAGCAGATTTCAGAAAGTGTTTCAAAAGCCGACACTCCGTGATAATCGTGGCACCCCCCCCTCACCCTGACCCTCTCCCCCGAAGCGG
>Ga0067045_1029091_pt1 | contig 24002 bp, 17 predicted proteins | sample TerdegcTABiofilm_FD_59184 | JGI IMG/M metagenome (GOLD analysis project Ga0067045, IMG submission 59184) | Combined Assembly of (Gp0054472, Gp0054536) Wastewater bioreactor microbial communities from Singapore -Terephthalate degrading... | reverse complement strand
GGTGGCCATGGGCACCACGGTGCGGCAGATCATCTTCGACATCGGCGGCGGCATCCGCGATGGCAAGGCTTTCAAGGCGGCGCAGATCGGCGGCCCGTCCGGCGGCTGCATCCCCGCGCAGCACCTGGACATCGAGGTCGACTACGAATCGCTGAAGACGGTCGGCGCCATGATGGGATCCGGCGGCTTGGTGGTGATGGACGAGACCACCTGCATGGTCGACGTCGCCAAGTTCTTCATGGACTTCATCCAGCGGGAGAGCTGCGGCAAGTGCATCCCCTGCCGCGAGGGCACGCGGCGCATGCTCGAGATCCTCCAGCGGATTACCACCAGCTATCGGCGCGAGGAGCTGAAGACCGATGCGCTCGAGCGCTTCAAAGGGATCATGTACCTCGACCGGCTCGCCAGCGTGATCCGCGACACCAGCCTGTGCGGACTGGGACAGACCGCGCCCAACCCGGTCCTCAGCACGCTGCGCTGGTTCCGCGACGAGTACGAGGCCCATGTGTTCGAGCGCCACTGCCCCGCGAAGGCCTGCAAGGATCTGTTGACGTACACCATCGATGCGGATCGGTGCAAAGGCTGTACGCTGTGCGCCAAGCAGTGCCCCGCCGAGGCCATCATGGGAGCCCCGAAGAGCCCACACTACATCATCGAGACCAAGTGCATCGCTTGCGGCAACTGCGTGGCAGTGTGTCCGTCCGGCGCCGTCATGGTCAGCTAGCGAGGGGAGAGCATGATCACCATAGAGGTCAACGAACAGAAGCTGGAAGCCAGCGACGGCGAGACGATCCTGCAGGTGCTGAAGCGGAACGGCATCAGCGTGCCCACGCTGTGCCACATGCCCGAACTCGCCCCGAGCGGTGCCTGCCGCATGTGCGTCGTCGAGGTCGAGGGGATGCGCACCCTGGTCCCCAGTTGCGCGTACCCGGTCGCCGAGGGCATGAAGATCAAGACCCACTCGCCGCGCGCCATATTGGCCCGCAAGACGATCGTCGAACTGCTGTTGTCCAGCCATCCGGACGACTGCCTGTACTGCGTCCGCAACGGGACGTGCGAACTGCAGGACCTGGCCGCCAGCTTGGGAGTCACCGAGCGCCGCTATACCGGCACGCGCAACCGGCTGCACCAGGATGTATCCAGCCCGGCGCTGGTGCGCGACCCGGAGAAGTGCATCCTCTGCGGCAAGTGCGTGCGCGTCTGCGAGGAGATCCAGGGCGTGGCCGCCATCGACTTCATCGGACGCGGCAGCAGGACCAAGATCGGCACGGCGTTCGACCGGGGCCTGAACGTTTCCTCCTGCATCAACTGCGGCCAGTGCATCATGGTGTGCCCCACGGGGGCCCTGCGCGAGCAGAGCCACATCAAGCAGGTGCTTGACGCGCTGGCGGATCCGGCCAAGCACGTGGTCGTGCAGCACGCCCCGAGCATCTCGATCACGCTCGGCGAGGAATTCGGGCTCAAACCCGGAGTCGATGTCGACGGCCTGATGACCGCCGCCCTCCGCCGGTTGGGATTCGCGCGCGTCTTCGACACATCCTTCTCGGCCGATCTGACCGTGATGGAGGAAGCCTCGGAGTTGGTGCACAGAATCCGCACCGGCGGGGCCCTCCCGATGATGACGAGCTGCTCGCCCGGGTGGATCAAGTTCGTGGAGCAGTGGTACCCGGACATGATCCCCAATCTGTCCACCTGCAAGAGCCCCCAGCAGATGCTCGGGGCGCTGATCAAGAGCATGTATGCGGAGCGGTCGGGCCTCGATCCGAGGTCGGTGTACTCGGTGTCGATCATGCCCTGTGTCGCCAAGAAATTCGAGGCCGGACGTCCGGAGATGGGGCGCGGGGCCGCGCCAGACGTGGACGCCGTGCTCACCACTCGCGAGCTGGCGCGCCTGATCCGCATGCGCGGCCTGGATCTGCAGACGCTCGAACCCGAGCCGGCCGACAGCCCGTTCGGCGAGCGCAGCACCGCCGGCAAGATCTTCGGCGCCAGCGGCGGGGTCATGGAGGCCGCCCTGCGCACCGCGCACTTTCTGCTGACCGGCAGACAGATGCCCGAGCTCGAGGTCCGGGCCGTGCGCGGCCTGGAAGGCGTCAAGGAGGCCCGCCTCGCCGTCGACGGCTTGGATCTCGCCGTGGCCGTGGCCAGTGGGCTGGGCAACGCCCGCAGGCTGCTCGAGGAGGTGCGGTCCGGCCGCCGCCAGGTGCATTTCATCGAGGTCATGACCTGCCCCGGTGGCTGCATCGCTGGAGGCGGCCAACCTCTCGGTGTGACGCCCGACAGCATCCGCGCGCGTCTGGCAGGCCTGTATCGCATCGATTCGCAGGAGAGCATCCGTGCCGCGCACGACAATCCGCTGATCCAGCGGGTCTACGCGGAATACCTCGGCGAACCGCTCGGCGAGCGGAGCCATCACCTGCTGCACACGCAATACAACCGGCGCGAGGTACTGCTGTAGCCCGTTCGCCGCGCCCCGGCGCGGTTCGGGGAGAATGCCCATGAGAGGCTCAGCCACGATGGCGCTGGTCGAGACCGTGCGCCACCGCTGCCGCATCTGCTACCAGTGCGTCCGCGAATGCCCGGCCAAGGCCATCCGCATCGGCGACGGTCAGGCCGAGGTGATCGCCGAACGCTGCATCGGCTGCGGCAACTGCGTCCGCGTCTGCAACCAGCACGCCAAGGTGGCGGCCACCGCGTTCGGCGAGGTCGAGGATCTGCTCCGCTCCGGGGCCACGGTGGCTGCCGTGCTCGCGCCGAGCTTCCCGGCCGAGTTCCCCGAGTACGACGCCACGGTGCTGGTGGGGATGGTGCGTGCGTTGGGCTTCGACCTGGTATTCGAAGTCGGCTTCGGCGCGGATCTGGTGGCGCTGGAATACCGCCGGCTGCTGGAGCGCAACGAACGACGCAGCTACATCGCCACCACGTGCCCGGCCATAGTGTGCTTCGTCGAGAAGTACCATCCTGACCTGGTCCCCTATCTCGCGCCGATCGTCTCCCCCATGGTCGCCACCGCCCGCGTCGTGCACGAGATCCACGGCCCCGACGTGGCGGTCGTCTTCATCGGTCCGTGCCTGGCGAAGCGGCGCGAGGCGAGCAGCGAGGAGCTGCACGGAGAAGTGACGCAGACCCTGACGTTCGCCGAACTGCGGCATCTCCTGGAGGCGGCCAGTCTGAACCCCGCCCAGGTCGTCCCTGCGGATTTCGACCCGCCGCACGCGAACATGGGCGCGGTCTTTCCCGTCAAGCGCGGCCTGCTCCAGGCCGCGACCCTCGACGAAGACCTCGTCGACAACGATGTGGTCAGCGCCAGCGGCAGCGATGGCTTCGAGGAGGCGATCCGCGAATTCGCTGCCGAGTCCATGCACGCCCGCCTGCTCGAGGTGCTGTGCTGCGACGGCTGCATCATGGGCGCAGGCATGACCGTCAAGGATTCGCAACTGACGCGGCGAACCCGTGTCGGGGACTACGTCAAGGCTCGCCGCCGGAGGCTCGATCCGCAGGTCTGGCAGGCAGCGATCGACCGCTTCTCTCGCCTGGATCTGTCGCGCTCGTTTGCGCCGCAGGATCAGCGCATGCCCATGCCGTCCAGGGAGCAGCTGACCAAGATCCTCGCCCGGATGGGCAAACTCCGCCCGGAGGACGAGCTCAACTGCGGAGCCTGCGGGTACGCCACCTGCATCGAGCACGCCACGGCCGTGCACATGGGGCTGGCCGAGAACGAGATGTGTCTGCCGTACGCCATCGAGCAGCTGCACCGCACGGTCGACCAACTGCATCTCTCGCACCAGGAACTGGCCAGCGCCCAGGAGGCGCTCATGCAGTCGGAGAAACTGGCCAGCATGGGCCAGTTGGCCGCCGGCATCGCCCACGAGATCAACAATCCGCTCGGCGTCGTCCTCATGTACGCGCACCTGCTGTTGGAGGAAGCCAACGACCCGCAACTGCGCGAAGATCTGGCGACGATCGCCGAGGAAGCCGACCGCTGCAAGAAGATCGTCTCGGGCCTGCTGGACTTCGCCAGACAGAACCGGGTCGTGCGCGTGCCCGTGGACGTGCGCGAGCTGGTGCAGAAGACGCTGCGCGCCCTGCCGCCGCCTGAAGGAGTCCAGGTAAGCCTGGACGACCGGATGGCCGATCCGACCGCCGAACTCGACAAGGATCAGTTCGTCCAGGTGGTGACCAATCTGCTCACCAATGCGTACACTGCCACGCCGGCCGGAGGCACGATCGTCGCCACGCTGGAAGACGATCCGCAGAATATCGTCTTCCAGCTCAGCGATACCGGCTGCGGCATCCCGCCGGAGAACCTGGAAAAGATCTTCCATCCGTTCTTCACGACCAAGCAGATCGGCAAAGGCACGGGGCTCGGCTTGGCGGTCACCTATGGGATCGTCAAGATGCACCGGGGATCGATCCGGTGCGAGTCGAACGCAGATCCCGCGGCCGGGCCGACCGGGACGACATTCACCGTGGTGCTGCCCCGCAGGGGCGAAACGGAAACGAGCGAGACATGAGCGAGAAGACCGTGATGGTGGTAGACGACGACGTGGATCTGGTGCTCGAACTCCAGGTCCAGCTCGAGGCAGTCGGATATCGGGTGGTCACCGCCCATTCGGACAAGCAGGCTCGAGAAGTGGCCGACAAGACGCATCCCGATGCCGCGGTGATCGACCTGATGATGGAAGAACACGATTCGGGTTTCGCTCTGGCGCACTACCTGAAGCGCCGGATGCCCGAGATGCCCGTGATCCTGCTGACCGCCGTGGCCAGCGAGACCGGCATCGACTTCGACGCCACGACGGCCGAGGAGCGGTCTTGGATCCGGGCGGACGTGGTCCTGGACAAGCCCGTGCGCTTCGAGACGCTGCACGCCCAACTCCAGCGCCTGTTGGCCTGACCATTCTCCTGCGAAGGCACAGCCATGGCCGAAACGCTCACCGTCCTGGTCTGTGACGACGAGCCCGGGATGCGCAAAGGGGCCGAGCGGGCGCTGCGCCGGTACACGGCGGAGTTCGCCGACCTGCAGACGACCGTGGAGTTTGCGGTGACGTTGGCGGAATCGGGAGAACAGGCCCTGGAGCGCGTCAACGTGGAAGCTCCCGATATCCTGCTTCTGGACTACAAGCTCCCCGGCATCTCGGGGCTGGAGGTCCAGGAAAAACTGGCCGAGCGCAGCGCCCAGACCCTGACGGTGATGATCTCGGCGTACAGCTCGCTGCAGACCGTGATCACGGCCACCAAACGGGGTGCCTTCGACTTCCTGGTGAAGCCGTTCACCCCGGAGGAGCTGCGCGCCGCCGTCCGCCGCGCCGCCCACCACCTGCTGAGCCACCGCCAGGCGCTGCGGCTCGCCGAGGAACGGAAGCAGATCCGGTTCGAGTTCATCCGGGTTCTCGGTCACGAACTCAAGGCACCCCTGGCCGCGGTGGAGGGCTACCTGCGGCTGCTGGAGCGACGGGCCCTCGGCGACGACATCCGCAAGTACGAGACCGTCATCTCCCGCAGCCTCGTCCGCTTGGAGGGCATGCGCAAGCTGATCTTCGACCTGCTCGATCTGACCCGGATCGAGGCGGGCACCAAGCAGCGCAATTTGGAGCAAGTGGACCTGTGCGCAGTGGTCGCCGCGGCGGTGGAGACGATCCTCCCGGAGGCGAACAAGCGTGGGATCTCGGTTCGTTCCGACCTGCCTGCGCGCGCGGTCCTGAAGGCCGACCGAAGCGAGCTGGAGATCATCCTCAACAATCTGCTCTCCAACGCGGTCAAGTACAACCGGGACTCCGGCTCGGTGACCGTCACCGTGCGCGCCGACGATGCCCAGGTACGGATCGCCGTGGCCGACACGGGGATCGGCATGTCCGCCGCCGAGGTGAGCAAGCTGTTCGGCGAATTCGTGCGCATCAAGAACGAGAAGACCGTCTCGATCCTCGGCAGCGGCCTGGGGCTGTCCATCGTCAAGAAGCTGGTGACCCTGTACGGGGGCTCCGTCACGGTGCACAGCGAACCGGATGCGGGCAGCACCTTTACCGTGATCCTGCCGCGAGAGGCCGTCGCCGCGCCCGCGCCTGGGCCCAACTGACTGCCGGCTCGTCGCCCGGGCCGCGGACCGCCGGCGCACTATCCGGCTGGGCGGAGGCCGCCTCGCGCCGAGGCGCCCGCTCCCGACACGCCCCCGTCCCGCACTGCCGAGACTGACTGGATCAGCCATGTCCGTCCTGGATTACGCTGCATTGTGCGGCTATCTCGTCGTCGTGCTCGTGGTCGGCCTGGTGCACGCCCGCCGTCGCCAGGGGTACAGCGAGTACTTCCTGGCCGGCCGCACGATGCACTGGCTGCCCATCGGCGCGTCCATCATGGCGACCGCCTTCAGCGCGGTGAACTACGCGGGTTTCGCCGGCGAGGTCTTCCAGTACGGCTCCTATGTGCTGCTCTGCCTGCCGGTCTTCGTGTTCGTGGCGTGGCCCGTGACGCGGGTCATCATGCCCATGTATCATGCCATGCGGGCCACCAGCGCGTACGAGTACCTCGAACACCGGTTCGACGTCCGGGTGCGGATGGCCGCGAGTGCGCTGTTCATCGTCTGGCGAGTCCTGTGGATGGCGCTGCTGCTCTACGTGCCCGCCAAGACGGTGAGCCTGCTCCTCGGAGTGGATCACCGCCTTCCCGTCGTCCTGGTCGGCGGCGTGACCATCGCCTACACGCTCATGGGCGGAATGCGCGCGGTGATGTGGACCGACGTCGCGCAGTCCGTGGTCCTCTTCGGGAGCATCCTGCTGGGCATCGGCATCGGCGCAGCGCGCCACCCCACCGGCTTTGCCGGCATGCTGCGGGCCGGGCTGGATGCCGGTCTGGGACGCCCGTTTCTCCCCTTCGCTGCGGACGTATTCTCCTTCGACCCGAGGATTCGCCTCACGCTGTGGAGCTGCTGGTTGGGCACCTTTGTGGCGTTCCTCGCCCGGTACGTCGCCGACCAGGTCGTGGTGCAGCGTTATTTCACCGCCCGGTCGCTCCGCGACGCCCGCGTCGGCTTCGTGCTCAACGTGCTGGCCGCGATGGCGGCGTTGGTGCTGCTGGCCCTGTTCGGCTTTGCCATGCACAGCCACGCGCTTCAGCACGGGGGGCTGGGCGGCCGCAAGCTGGCCCTGCCGGCTTTCGCCAGCTTCGTGCAGGCGCTGCCAGCCGGAGCCCCGGGCCTGATCGTGGCTGGTCTGCTCGCGGCCTCGATGTCCAGCGCCGACTCCGGCATGAATGCCTGCGCCGCCGCCGCGCTTGCCGACTTCTACCGCCGGCTGGGCGGCAGGCCTGGCACGCGCCGCGAAGCCCGTCTCAGCCGCCTGGCCGTGTTCTTTTTCGGTGCCCTGGCGACTGTCCTGGCGCTGTATGTCGGGCGTCTGGGCAGCGTCTTCGAGATCGCCAACCGCATCATCAACGCGATGGGCGCGCCCCTGCTGGCCCTGTTCGCCATGGGGCTGCTGTCGCGGCGTGCGAACCGTCGCAGCGCGCTGGCGGGCCTGATCTTGGGAGCCGCGGCCAGTGCCTGGATCTGCATTGCCGTCGAACCGCTGGCTCTCCACTACTACGCCGTGGCCAACCTGGCCGTCACCATGGCCTGCATCTGGGGCGGCAGCCTGGTGGAGAATCGGTGGTGCGCCCCGCCCACTGACCGCATGCTTGCCTGGACCCTGGCAGAACGCGGATGGGAGTCGAGGACGGCGGCCCCAGCCGCTAGCGCCAGCGCCGGACACGCGCTCAAGACGACAGACCGATGAACCGAACCCAGCAATTCTGCTTGACAGTGGCCGTACTGTGGTCGACAGCCCTGGCCGCCACGCCTCCGCCCTCCTCCGTGTGCGGGTCCGTCACGGACGCGGCGACCGGCGCACCGCTGGCGAACGTCTACGTCACTGCGGCTGCCATCACCACGTTGACCGACGCCCAGGGGCGGTTCTGCCTCGCCGTGGCCAGCGGCCAGCAGGTGGAAGTCAGCTTCTCGCACGTGGGCTACCGCCCCGAAACTCTCCGGGTCCAGGTTCCGTTCCCAGACTCCCTCGGACTGCAGGTACGACTGCAGGAGCACCTGCTGCCTGTCGCCGGCGTCATGGTCACCGCGCGCGGGCACAGCGCTCCGGTACGCGCGTTGGGCGGTTCCGCCAGCGCCCTGTCCGGACCGGCCTTGACAGACCGGCCGGTGCTCAGCCTGGCGGAGGCCGCCAGCACCGTTCCGGGCGTCCGGTTGGGCAGCGACATGCCCTGGAGTGCGCGCCCCCACGTGCGCGGCCTGAGTCGGGATCACCTGGTGTTCTTGGTCAACGGCAATCGCGTGTCCACCACCACCGAGCTGGCCGCCCAGTATGGAACCGTGCCTCCGGCAGACATCGAGCGTCTCGAGATCCTCAAGGGGCCGGTGTCCGTGTTGTATGGCACGGGGTCCACCGGAGGGATCATCAACGCGATTCCGTACAGCGGCCGATTCGCGCCTCGTCTGCGCGCCACCGAGACGGTATCGTTGAGCTACGAATCCGTGGCATCCGGCTGGAGCACGTACGGCCGGTGGAGCCTGGGCACACCCCGGTTCTTCCTGTTGGGATCCTTGTGGTTCCGCGACTACGGCTCCTACACCGATGGCACAGGCTGGCGCGTGCCCAACAGCCAGTTCGCCGACCGCCAGAGCCATCTCCACGCGGGCTGGCGTCTGACCGGGACGCAGACCGCCGACATCCGCTGCCAGTGGTTCGAGGCCACCGACGTGGGCATCCCCGGAGCCGGAGGCGTATTCCCGGCCGCCGCCACAGTGACGTACCCAGCGACGCGGCGGTGGTTGGCCGAGACCACCTGGACCAGACAGCAGCCCGAGTCCCGCTGGCGCGAATCGCGGGTTCGCCTCTTCCTGCAGACCGTGGACCGGCGCGTCCGGGTGATCCCCAACACGGTGAGCTATTCGCCGGCCACCGCCACCGCGCCCCTGCGGCGCATCCGGCCGCAGCTCATCGAGCCTACCGCCGACCACGATACCGAAGGTCTGCGCTGGAACAACGTCCTGGCTCTGGGCCGACACGACGTCGTGGCAGGCATCGATTTCTGGGAGAAGAAGCTGCGATCTCGCCGGACCCGGGTGAACCAGATCGATGTCCTAGCCGCCGACAGCAGCGTGGTGCGGACGAACACGGTGACCATCGAGGACCGTTCGCTGCCCAACAGCACGTTCTCTCCGGTCGGGGCGTACCTGGAGGACGAGTTCGATCCGTCGCCCCGCCTCACGCTGACGGCCGGCGTGCGCCTGGACGCGATCCGGATCCACGGCCAGAAGACCTACGTGACCTACGTCCCGCAGACCGACGACGTGCTCTGGGACGAAAGCCGGGACACCGACTATTCGCTCAGCGCCCAGACGCGGGCCGCCTACCACCTCACGCCGGCGCTGGACGGGTACGTCAATCTCGCCCGGTCGTTTCGCTCACCCAGCCTGGAAGAGCGCTTTCTCTACGTCGACCTGGGCAGCCTCGTGCGACTGGGCGACCCGAAGCTGGACAGCGAGGACGGCCTCTTCGTGGAGGGCGGGCTCCAGGCCCATACCGACCGCCTCCAGGCCAACGCGCAGGCCTTCGCCAACCGCATCCGCAACATGGTGATCGAGGTCCCGGATCGGTTCGAAGGCCGCGAGGCCCGGCGGAAGGCGAATGCCGGCGAAGCACTCCTGTGGGGATGGGAACTCAGCGCCGCGCACACCCCGCGCGCCGACCTTCTGCTGACCGGCTCTGCCGCGTACGTCCGCGGCATTGACCGCCGCGAGGACGTCGATCTGCCGGCTATGCCGCCCCTCAACGGGCACCTCGGGGTGCGCTACGGCAACCGCCTGTGGTGCGAGGCCGAACTCGAGCTGGTGGCCGCCCAGCGGCGCGTCGCTCCGGGCGAAGAAACCACGGCCGGCCACCGCGTGCTCAACCTCGGCGCCGGCGCCTCCGGGCTGGCCTGGGCCGGCGCGCGACACCGAATCACCGGCGGCCTCCGCAACGTTCTCAATGCCGCCTACCGCGATCATCTGGCGACATCGCGCGGCTTCCCGCTCACCGCTCCGGGTCGTAGTGTCTATCTGACGTGGTCGTTGGAACGCTGAGCCGGCGCCACCGGCCCGACTGCGCCGCGACCGGCAGACAGACGCCCCGACTCTTGGGGACAGGGAACACGGCGCCGCTCCGCTCGGGGGGAGCGGCGTGCATGGGGTACGTCAGCCGCCGGGTCGGCAGCCGTCCCACACTGCGCCCCATAAGGGCCGACACCGGCGGTCTTGGCACCGACCTGGGCGAGTGGCCGTCAGCCGCGCCACTCGGTCTGATCGACGGTCGTCTTGAAGTCCGCCTCGACTCGACTCGGCAGCTCCTTGTCCGCCACGGCAGCCAGATCCTTGGGGGTCGGTTTGCCTACCCACACCAGGCTTTCGCGCGGGCACTTGCTCAGCACCGCCGCGAAATCCGCGGTGGCCGGGTCGTACCGGTCGTAGTCGATGCGCGCCAGGCCGCTGTCGATCTGCAGCAGGTCGTTGAGGCGAGCGCACACCCCGCAGCCGATGCAGCCCACCGTGCACACCGCAGTGACGTCCTTGCCGGTGTCCTTGTTCGAGCAGGTGACCACGAGCACGCGCTCGGCCTTGAACGGAACCATCGTGATGATGTTGCGCGGGCACGCACGCGCGCAGGCCCCGCAGCCCGTGCAGCGCTCGTAGTCCACCACTGCCAGGCCATCGCGCACGGCGATCGCGCCGTACCTGCATGCGGTCACGCAGTCGCCGAAGCCCAGGCAGCCATACGTGCAGCCTTGGACGCCGCTGATCATGTTGGCAGCCGCGCAGCTCTGCTCGCCGCGGTACTCGCGCTGCTTGAGCCGCTGCGCACTCGTCGCGCCGCAGTGCACCACGGCTCTGTACGGCCAGGACTCCTTCACCTCGACGCCCATGAGCCGCGCCAGGGCGGCGGCCACGCTGGCGCCTCCGACAGTGCACTTGGTCACCTGCTCGCCCTTGACGACCACAGCCTCGGCGTACTCGGCACAGCCCACGTACCCGCAGCCGCCGCAGTTGGCCCCGGGCAGCGCTTGGGTGGCTGCCTCGACACGCGGATCGACCTCGACGTGGAACGTCCTGTTGGCCCAGCCCAAGACGTAGGACAGCGCCACAGCCAGAACCGCCATCGCTCCCCCGGCCAGGAGCACCTCGGCAGAGATCATCGCTCACCTCTCCTTACCGCAGCAGCGCGGCGAGGTTGCGGTCGACACCCGTGAAGCCCATGAACGCCATGGCCAGAATGCCCGCCACGATCAAGGCGATGCCAGGCCCGCGCAGCGCCTGCGGCACATCGCACAGGTCCAGATCCTCGCGCATGCCGGCCATCAGCACGATGGCGATGGTGAAGCCTACACCGCCGAACGCCGCCAGCGCGAGGGCACGGCCCAGATCCCACAGTTGGGCCGCCGGCACGCCGGAGACATGCTTCATGATCTCCAGACAGGCGAAGAGAATCGCGCAGTTCGTGGTGATCAGCGGCAGATAGATGCCGAACGACTTGTACAGCGGCGGAAAGAACTTGCGCAGGTACATCTCGACGAACTGCACGGACGAAGCGATCACGAAGATGTAGACCAAATAGTTCAGGATGCTCAGGTCGACCACGCCGGCCGAATCGGGCCGGAGCCAGTGCCATACCCACGTGGCCAGCGGGGCCCCGGGACGCAGGACGAACACGGTCAGCGCCCAGCTCAGGCAGGCGGCAATCGAGATCACGAAGGTCACCGCGCAGCCCATGCCAAAGGCCATGTCCACGCGGCGCGAGACCCCGAGGTACGGGCAGATGCCGACTGAGTAGTAGAGAACGAAGTTGTTGATGAAGGCCGCGCTGACCGCGATCAGTACCAGCGAGCTGACGTATTCCATGGGCTCACCCCCGCGCTTCCTGGCGCCGGGCCAAGAACCAGTTCACACTGCCCATCAACAGACCCAACGTGATGAACGCGCCGGGCGGCAGCACCATGATCACCCAGGCTGGCCACGCCGCCGGCAGCACGCGCAGCCCGAACCACGTCCCTGCACCGAGGATCTCCCGTATGGTCGCGATGCTGGCCAGCGCCAGCGCGAAGCCGAGAGACTGTCCCACGGCGTCGGCGATGGCGATAGGAAGCGACTGCTTGGCGGCACACACCTCGCAGCGGCTGATGATGATGCAGTTGACGATGATCAGCGGCACATAGGGCCCCAATTGCTTGCTCATGTCGTACATGTACGCCGCCAGCAGTCGGTCGACGATGGTCACGAAGGCGGCAATGGTCAGCGTGAACACCAGGATCCGCAGGTGCGGTTTCAGCAGCCCGCGGATCAGGCTGATCATGGCGTTGGCACACACCAGCACGAACAGCACCGCCGCGGCCATGGTCATCGCCGAGCGCATGCCGTTGGTGATGGCCAGCGTCGGACACATGCCGAGCATCTGCCGGTAGGTCGGGTTCTCGGGAAGGATGCCATTGATGAACCGTTCAGCCGCGGTCGGCCCCCGGTCCGCGGCACTGGCGTTGGCAGGAGTCTGCGTCTGTGACATGGCCGTCACTCCTTCGGGAGCGCGGCCAAGAGGCCGTCGCGGACCCTGGCCAGCGTCTCGTTGACGATGCTGCACACGGCCATCGAGGAGATGGTCGCGCCGGTGATCGCGTCGATCTCGCGATCGGTCTTGGCCCCCTGCTTGGTCACCACCAGGCTGCGCGCCGCGGTCTTGCCGGCGAACTGACTCCGGAAGAGGCGTTCGTCCATGATCTTGGCCCCCAGTCCGGGCGTCTCCTTCTGCTCCAGGACGTACAGACCCGTGATCCGCTCCACCCGCAGGTCCACCCCGACCAGCAGTTCGATGCGATCGGCGAATCCCTGCCCGCCGCACGGAATCACCCAGCCCAACTGCCCTTCCGGCGAGCTGGCGCGGAACACGCGGACTCCATCCACCTCGACCTCGCTGCTGGCCTCCTTGCTGGCCCCCGGAACGAGGGCGGGGATCTGGCTCCGCGTCTCGTCCAGCTTGTTCTGGGCGATGCGATCGGCCAACGTGGCCTGCACGCCCGCCAAGGCTCCACCGAAGACCACGCCGAGGACGATCACCAACCAGGCCTCGACCAGATAGTTGTTGCGCATCGCTCGCCTCCCCCACTCAAGCCCGGACAGGCACCGGCCCGCCCACCGGACGGGGCACGGTCCAGCGATTGATCAGCGGGGTGACCGCGTTCATCAGCAACACGGCGAACATGACGCCTTCCGGGTAGCCGCTGAACAGCCGGATGAGCACCACCACCGCGCCGATGCCCATTCCGAAGAGACACTTTCCGCGCTTCGTCACTGGACTCGTCACCGGATCCGTGGCGATGTAGAAAGCTCCCAGCAGCAGCGCCCCGCCGAAGAGGTGCTCCGCAGCACCCCAGACGCTCAGACCTCCTGCGTGCGCTGCCCCTCCGAGAACTGCCACTGTCACGACGATGGCCGCGGGAATCTCCCAGGAAGCGGTCCGCCGGAGACACAGGTACAACCCCCCGAGGAGGCACGCCAGCGCGCTGGTCTCGCCGAGCGAGCCGTTCAGATTGCCGATGAACAGCGGCCACAGCGGCGATCCCTCCCCCATCTGCTTGGCCAGCGTCAGCGGCGTGGCGCGCGACACGACATCCAGCACCGTGCCGTCCGCCTGATAGGCCGAGGCTCCGAGCGCTGCCGGAAAGCATACCAAGGCAAATGCGCGCCCCACCATGGCCGGGTTGAACAAGTTCTGTCCCAGGCCACCGAAGACCACCTTGCCCAGACCGACGGCCACGATCCCAGCGATCGCACCCACGTACCACGGCGCGCTCCAGGGCAGCGACAGCGCCAGGATCGCCCCGGTGACGACCGCGGACAGGTCGCGCACGCTGCCGCATCGCCCGCGCCAGCGCATGCACAGACTCTCGGCCACCAGACAGGCGATCACGCAGATGGCCACCTGCTTGACTGCGTACCACTGGAAAACCCACAGCGCTGCCACCAGCACTGGCACGAGGGCCACCAGCACATCGACCATCATCCAGCGCGTGGAGCTGGAACCGCCCCGGCCAGCAAGGTGCGGCGCAGGCGCTACGTAGAAGCCCGGTTCCGGCCTGGCTGGCGCCTCCGTCTGGGTCGACACCTCTTCTGTCATAGCCGACAGCCTCTTCCTCGGGATCGGACCGGTGCCCCTGCACCGGCCAGCACGCACACCTCCACTCGCACCGCTGGTCGGCTCACGAGCGCGGCACCAGCGCCTTGCCCATCCGAATCAGTTGCACCAGCGGGATACGCGAAGGGCAGGCAAAGGCACAACAGCCGCACTCCATGCACGCTAGCATGTGGTACCGCCGGGCCAGGTCCCAGTCTCGGTGCTTGGCCGCCAGCGCGATCTTGGTGGGCACCAGGTGCAGCGGACACACATCCACGCACCGGCCACACCGCACGCACGGCTGCTCCGCGTCCCGGGTCAGCTCGGCCTGCGTCAGCACTGTGATCCCACTCGTGCCCTTGGTCACCGGCGTCTCCAGGTCGCCCAGGGCGAACCCCATCATCGGACCACCGGCCACCACCCGTGCGGCGTCCTCGCGCAGGCCGCCGCACGCGTCGATCAGCTCCTGGTACGAAATGCCGATGGGCACGAGCAGATTCCTGGGGCGCACCACGCCCGGCCCCGAGACCGTGACGACGCGGTGAGTGAGCGGCCTGCCCCGCACCACCGCCCGCGCCACCGCCGCGGCTGTCCCCACGTTGAGCACCACCACTCCTACGTCCAGCGGCAGCCCCCCGGTCGGCACCTCGCGGCCGAGCACGGCGGGGATGAGCTGCCGCTCGCCGCCCATGGGATACTTGGTCTGCACCGGGACGATCTGGATGCCGGTCCCCGCGGCCGCCTGGCGCAGGGCGCGGATGGCCTGCGGCTTGTTGTCCTCGATCCCCACCAGCACGCGCTCGGCACCGATGGCCCGCCCGGCCAGAAGGGCCCCGGTGACGATCGGCCCCGGCGCCTCCACCATCAGTCGGTAGTCGGCCGTCAGATAGGGCTCGCACTCCGACCCGTTGAGTAGCAGGACGTCGGTCGGCCGCTGCGCATTGCGCGTCAACTTGACGTGCGTCGGGAAGGCCGCGCCCCCGAGGCCCACGACGCCGGCCGCGCGCACCGCCTGGACGATCTGCTCGGGGGTGTACGAGTCCAGACCCGAGGTCGGCCAGTCGCCTCCCAGGATCTCGGCCCGCAGCGCCTCCCCTTCGAGCTGCTCGCCGTCCGCCCGCACCTGCAGCGCCGCCACGTGTCGACCATTGGGCAGGGTGACCCTCGTCTCGCGCCCCACCTTGCCAGCCAGCGAGGCATGCACTGCAGCCGAGACGAAGGCCTCCGCCCTGGCCAGCAGCTCGCCCAAGACCACGGCCTGGCGGTTCTTCACCACGGGCACGGCCGGCGCGCCCGTGTGCTGGAGCAAAGGGATCTGCACCTCGCCGGGCGTGGCGACCACCTCGATAGGCGCGTCTGCAGCGAGAGCCTTGCAGTCCGGCGGGTGAACCCCCCGCGCGAACGTCCGCTTGCCCGGAACCCTCTCTAATGTTGCTGGCATGCCACCTCCTCGCGCGCGCCACGCCGCCTGCCGATCCATGCGGATACCGCCGCGGACACCGCGGCCCCGGTCCCCAAGCCCACCGCGGCGCCGATGAACTGGCTCAGCTCATCGGTGCCAAGCGCTGCCCCCGCGCAGGCCAAGGCCGTGGGCACGAGAAAGCATCCGACCGCTCCGAGGACCGCCGAACCACCGCGCGGTGCCGCTGGATCGCCGGGCGGGGCACCCCGGGTGGCCAGCGCACAGTGCGCGCAGTTCCACCCACACCGCACCTGGACGCCAGACGGCGACAGTTCCTCCCTCGTGTTCGCCATACGCTGTCCTCGCCGTCTCCACCGCGGCCGCCGAGCGGGCGCGCCCGCGGGACCTGGCTCACGCCGTGAACGCGGTGAGCGCCTTGAGGTAGTTGGCCCGCTCGAAGGCAGTGGGATTCCCGTACCTGCGCTGGCTCATGCTGCCGCGCACCTGCTCGAGCGACTCGTACTCGCGGGCGGTCAGCCAAGCATCCAGTTCGGCCAGCACGGTGCTGAGGCGACCGATGCCGCGCTGCAGCAGCGCCGAGCACATCATCGCTACGGTCCCGCCCGCCAACAGCACCTTCGCGACCTCGGCGGCTCCGTGGATGCCACTGGTCGCCGCCAGGTCTGCCTGCACCTGCCCGTAGAGAATGGCGATCCAGCGAAGCGGCAGCCGCAGCGCTGCGGGCGTGCTGAGCACCAAGTCGGGCACGACCTCGAGCCGCTCCAGATCGATATCCGGTTGGTAGAACCGATTGAACAACACCAGGGCGTTGGCGCCCGCCCCGTCGAGCTGGCGGGCCATGTGCGCCATGGAGCTGAAGTACGGGCCCAGCTTCACGGCCACCGGGATGTGCACGTGCTTCTTCACCTCGGCGAGGATGTCCACGTGCAGCCGTTCGATCTGAGCGCCGCTGACGCTCGCGTCGGCAGAGACCCGGTACAGGTTGAGTTCGAGCGCGTCCGCACCCGCCTCCTCTAGCCGCCGGCCGTACTCTGTCCAGCCGCCCAACGTGCTGCCGTTCAGACTCGCGATGATAGGGATGCCCACGGCTCTCTTCAACTGGCGGACGTGCTCCAGGTACCGGTCCGGCCCGAGCGCGTACGCCTCTGGCTCGGGGAAGAAATCCTGCGCCTCGGTGAAGCTGTCGGTGCCGACGTTCAGATAGTGATCCAGCTCGAGCGCCTCGTGGCGAATCTCCTCTTCGAACAGGGAGAAGAGCACCACGGCGCCAGCGCCGGCATCCTCCATCTGGCGCACATTGGCCACCTCGCGCGAGAGGGGGCCGGCCGATACGACCAGAGGACTGCGCAGCTGCAGGCCAAGATATCGCGTACTCAAGTCCATCGCTCGGTCTCCTTGGCAACTCAGGCGCCCGCTGCCGCGGCCGGCGCGGCCGCGACGCCGCTCGCCTGTCCGTACGTCAAGGCAGCCAGTTGCTCGTAGAGCCGCCAGCGCGCAGCCACCGCTGCTTCGGCCTCGTGCAGCAACCGCTCGGCTACCTCCGGCTTCGCCTTGGCCAGCATGCTGTACCGTGTCTCCCGGTACGCGTAGTCCTTGAACTGGGCCTTGGGAGCCTTCGAGTCCAACTGCAACGGATTCTTGCCCGCCGCGGCCAGCTCCGGATTGTAGCGGAACAGCGGCCAGTACCCGCACTCGACAGCCAGACGCTGCTGCTCCAGCCCGAGCTGCATGTTGATGCCGTGGGCGATGCAGTGGCAGTAGGCGATGATCAGCGAAGGACCGTTGTACTGCTCGGCTTCCAAGAAGGCGCGCACCGTCTGCGCGTCGTTGGCCCCCATGGCCACCTGCGCGACGTACACATTGCCGTAGGTCATCACCATCCGCCCGAGGTCCTTCTTCACGGCCGGTTTGCCCCCCGCAGCGAACTTGGCCACCGCTCCCAGGGGCGTCGCCTTGGACATCTGTCCACCCGTGTTGGAGTAGACCTCGGTGTCGAGGACCAGGACGTTGACATTGCGGCCGGTCGCCAGCACGTGGTCCAAGCCGCCGTACCCGATGTCGTACGCCCAACCATCGCCACCCATGATCCACACGCTCTTCTTCACCAGGGCGTCGGCGACGGTGGCCAACTGCCGCGCGATCGGACCCTCCAGCTTGGCGATCCGGCCCTTGAGTTCGGCGACGCGGGCGCGCTGTTCCTGGATCTCGGCTTCGTCCGTCTGCCGGGCGGTGAGGATGGCATCCGCCAACGAGGGGCCCACCTGTTCGCGCAACTGCCCCAGCAGCTCGCGCGCGTACTCCTCGTGCTTGTCCAGGGCCAGGCGCATGCCCAAACCGAACTCCGCATTGTCCTCGAACAGCGAGTTGCACCACGCCGGGCCGCGCCCCTCGCGATTGGTGCTCCAGGGCGTCGTCGGCAGGTTCCCGCCGTAGATCGACGAGCACCCCGTGGCGTTGGCCACCAGCATCCGGTCGCCGAACAGTTGGCTGGCTAGCTTGACGTACGGCGTCTCCCCGCAACCCGCGCAGGCACCGGAGAACTCGAACAGCGGCTGCAGGAACTGGGACCCCTTGACCGTGTTGATCTTCAACTGCCGACGGTCGGGATCCGGCAGCTTGTGCCGGAAAAACTCCCAGTTGGCGCGCTCGCTCTCGCGCAGCGGGTACTGCTCGGCCATGTTGATCGCCTTGCGGGAGCTGTCCGCCTTGTTCTTGCTCGGACAGGCCTCCACGCACACGGCGCACCCGGTGCAGTCCTCCGGGGCCACCTGGATCGTGAAGCGGGTGCCCTCCGGGAAGTCGCGGCCGCGGGCCTTGACGGACTTGAAGGTCGGCGGCGCCTCCTGCAGCAGCGACTCGTCGTACACTTTGGACCGGATCACGGCATGCGGGCACACCAACACGCACTTGTTGCACTGGATGCAGGTATCCGGATCCCAGACCGGTATTTCCAGGGCGATATTGCGCTTCTCCCACTGGGTCGTGGCCGTCGGGTAGGTGCCGTCCACGGGCAGCAGGCTGACCGGAATATGCTCGCCCACCAGATCGGCTGGCCGCGCCATCATCGCCGCGGTCACCTTGCGCACGAACTCGGGAGCGTTCTCCGGAACGACTGGCGGCTTCTCGAAAGCGCTGGTCACCGTCGCCGGCACGGCGATCTGGTGCAGATTGTCCAGCGCCTTGTCCACCGCCTCGAAATTCCGCCGGACGACTTCCTCGCCGCGCTTGCCGTAGGTCTTCTTGATCGCCTCCTTGATCTTGGCGATTGCCTCCTCGCGCGGCAGCACGCCGGAAATGGCGAAGAAGCAGGTCTGCATCACGGTGTTGATGCGCTGTCCCATGCCGGTCTCGCGGGCAACTTTGTAGGCGTCGATGGCATAGAACTTGATCTGCTTGTCGATGATCTGCTGCTGGATGTGGCGCGGCAGACTGTCCCAGACCCGCTCCGTGGGGACGTGCGTGTTGAGCAGGAAGGTGGCGCCCTTCACCGCCTTCTCGAGCACGTCGATGCGCTCGAGGAATACGGCCTGGTGGCAGGCGACGAAGTTGGCATTGTTCACCAGGTAGGTCGACCGGATCGGCCGCTTGCCGAAGCGCAGGTGCGAGACCGTCATGGACCCGGCCTTGCGGGAATCGTACACGAAGTAGCCCTGCGCGTAGTTGTCGGTCTCTTCGCCGATGATCTTGATCGAGTTCTTGTTGGCGCCGACCGTCCCGTCCGCACCCAGACCATAGAATATGGCCCGCGTGACGTCTTCCTTCTCCGTGCTGAAGGTGGGATCCCAGGGAAGGCTGGTGTGCGTGACGTCGTCGACGATGCCCACGGTGAAGTGATTCTTGGGTTCGGCCTTGGCCATCTCGTCGAACACGCCCTTGATCATGGCGGGATTGAGTTCCTTCGAACCCAGTCCGTAGCGGCCGCCGATCACCTTCTTGCCCGTGACTCCCATCTCCTGCAGGGCGTCCACCACGTCCAAATACAGCGGCTCGCCGCTGGCGCCGGGCTCCTTGGTGCGGTCCAGCACGGCCAGGGTCCGGACTGTCCGAGGCAGAGCCTGGACGAAGTGCTCCGCGGCGAAGGGCCGATACAGCCGCACCTTGAGCACGCCCACCTTCTCGCCAGCCTCGTTCAGCGCCTCGACCGTCTCGTGGGTGGCTTCGGCGCCCGACCCCATGATGACGATCACCCGCTCCGCGTCCGGCGCACCCACGTAGTCGAACAGGTGGTACGAGCGGCCCGTCAAGGCTGCGAAGCGATCCATCTGCTGCTGCACGATGCCGGGGCAGGCGGCATAGAAGCGGTTGACGGCCTCCCGGCTCTGGAAGAAGACGTCGGGATTCTGCGCCGTGCCGCGCAGGACCGGGGCGTCCGGCGTCATCCGGTTCGCGCGGTATTTCCACACCAGCTCGTCGTCGATCATGCGGCGGAGGGTGTCGTCGTCCAGCTCCTCGATCTTCTGGATCTCGTGCGAACTGCGGAAGCCGTCGAAGAAGTGCACGAACGGGACCCGCGAGGCCAGCGTCGCTGCATGCGCGATGGCCGCCAGATCGTGGATCTCCTGGATCGACGCGGAGGCCAGCATGGCGAACCCCGTCGCGCGCGCCGCCATCACGTCGCTGTGGTCCCCGAAAATGCTCAGCGCATGCGTAGCCAGGGCCCGCGCCGACACGTGCATGACGAACGGCATGAGCTCGCCCGCCATCTTGAACATGTCCGGGATCATCAGCAGCAGGCCTTGCGACGCCGTGAAGGTCGTCGTCAGAGCGCCGCCCTGCTGGGCTCCGTGCAAGGCCCCGGCCGCGCCGCCCTCGCTCTGCATCTCGATGACGTGCGGGACCGTACCCCAGATGTTCTTCCGTCCCGCCGCCGACCAGGCGTCCGCGCTCTCGCCCATGTCGGACGACGGCGTGATGGGGTAGATGGCGATGACTTCGCTGACGCGGTGCGCCACCGAGGCGGCTGCTTCGGTGCCCTGGATCGTGGTTACCCGCTTGCTCATGGTTCACCTCTTGGCTTGGGCTTGGCTGACAAAGGCTCGGTACCCCTCGCACGGACGCCGGGCGGCATGCCAGACAGGCATGCTCGGCGAGCCGCCCGCTCGGCGCGGACTCGCCTGTTCGGACTCAACCGGAGCAGGAGCGCTCGCGGCGTCGAGGGGACGCGCCCAGCGGATCGCGACCAGCCGGCCACCCAACGACCCTGCTGCTAGCCCGGGCCGCTGGTCCGGCCGGGACCGTGGACGCGAGAACGCCCATTCGCCCGCAGGCTGGGGCGCACCACCACAGGCCGCCGAGCGGCCTGACCATCTTTCGACCGAGCGAAGCGATACTAAACTGATAGGCCACGCGCGGCAGCGCAAATCCCCCGCTGCGACCGGCGGGGGACCTTGGCCTCGCGGCCCGCGGCGGTTGTCGCTGCCGGCCGCAACCAGCCCTGGTGCGCGCCGGACGGATTTCGGCTACGTTCTGTCGCCGCCCGAGGCCCGCCAAGCGGCCGTCAACACCAGACCCAGAGCCGCTGGACGGTACCGTCTCGGGGCTTTCATCCGCCGCGGACCGGAGCGGCCCGAACGCCATGCGTATGGACCTGCAGGCCGACACCTTTTCGTCCATCACGGCCGAGCTGTTGCAGCGGTACGACCGGCCGGGACCCCGGTACACGTCGTATCCCACGGCGGTGGAGTTCCACGCCGGATTCACCGCTGCCGACTACGCCGATCGCCTCCTGCGCGTGCCCGCCGACCGCCCCATCTCGCTGTACATCCACCTGCCCTTCTGCGAGCGCCGCTGCACCTTCTGCGGCTGCAATGTCGTCGCCACGCGCAGGCGGGAGATCGCGGTTCGGTACCTGGACTATCTGGCACGCGAGCTGGACCTGATCGCCGCCCGGCTGCCTGCGGATCCGCCAGTCATCCAGTTCCACCTCGGTGGCGGCACGCCGACCTACTTCGCGCCCAGCGAGCTGGAGGCGCTGTGCCGCCGCGCGTGGGCCCGGTTCGCGCCTCTGTCGCAAGCGGAGCTGGCAGTGGAGGTCGATCCGCGGGTGACCACGCCCGAGCATGTGGACTGCCTGCGGGAGCTTGGCTTCAACCGGCTGAGCCTGGGCGTGCAGGACTTCGCCCCCGACGTGCAGGCGGCCATCGGCCGCCACCAGGACGAAGCCGCCACCGCGACGCTGTTCGCCTACTGCCGCGCCCGGGGCTTCGCCTCGATCAACATCGATCTGATCTACGGGCTGCCGCGCCAGAACTCCACCTCTTTCCAGCGCACGCTGGACGCAGTCCTGGCGCTGCACCCCGAGCGCGTCGCCGTGTATTCGTTCGCGTACGTGCCCTGGGTCAAGGCCCATCAGAAGCGGCTCGACCCCGCGTCGCTGCCCCGCGGCCTGGCCAAACTGCAGCTCATGGCCCAGGCCATGCGCGCGTTCCGCGGCGCTGGGTACGAACAGATCGGCATGGACCATTTCGCGCTGCCCGAGGATGAGCTGGCAGTCGCCCGCGGCGAGCATCGTCTGTACCGCAACTTCATGGGCTACACCGTGCACCGGGCAGAGACGATGATCGGCGCCGGCATCACGGCCATCGGCGACGTGGCCGGCGCGTACGTGCAGAATCGACGCAAGCTCAGCGCGTATTTCGGCGACCTGGACGCGGGTCGGCTCCCGGTGGAGCGCGGCTTCGCGCTGTCCCTGGACGACCAGATCCGCCGGCACGTGATCACCGAACTCATGTGCAACGGCATCCTGCGCTTCCCCGCGATCGAAGAGCAGTTCGGCATCTGCTTCCGCGAGTACTTCGCCCGGGAGCTGGCCGAGCTGGCGGGGGCGTTTGCCGCGGACGGTCTGCTGGAACTCGACGAAGACCGACTGCAGGCCACCGACCGCGGGCGGCTCTTCATCCGCAACCTGTGCATGTGCTTCGACCGCTACCTGCGCGACCAGCCGCCCGACGCCCCCGCCTTCTCGCGCACCGTCTGATCGGACCGCGGCGGGCGGCCGCCGGCAGGGCATGCCGCCTCGCGGCAGCACAGCGTGGAGACGCCACCTTACGGCCGGTGCCGCAGTATCCCTCTCTGGCGCGCAGCGCGGTCTGTGTGTTGCTTCTACTTGCTCGAACGGTACCAGCAGGACAGCAGCGGCTGGGTGGCCTGTCCGCGTGGGGTCGGCGGGCACGGTGCCGCGCGCGACGGCACAGGATGCTGCCTGCCGCGGAGAATCCTGCCGACGCACTGCCCACCGGCTGGCCCAGGGAGCCGAGAGGGACGGCAACCATGCAGAACGCGGACTTCATCAAGGGGATCATCCCCGCTGTCATCACGCCGATGACAGAGGACGAAGAGCTCGACGAGCAAGGCCTGGCGCGGCTGCTGGACCATCTGATCGAGGCCGGAGTCGACGGCGTGTTCACGGTGGGCACGGCCGGCGAGTTCTGGGCCCTCAGCGTCGAGGAGAAGCGGCGGATATTCGCCTGGACCGTGGCGTACACGCGCGGGCGCGTGCCCGTGTACGTGGGCACGTGCGCCAACACCACGCGCGAGGCCGTGTCGTTGGCCCGAGCGGCCCAGGAGGCAGGCGCTGACTGCATCTCGGTGCTCACTCCGGTGTTTATCACCCCCAACGACGCGCAGCTATTCGCCCACTACAAGGCCATCGCCGACGCCGTGCCGCAGATGCCCGTTCTCCTGTACGGCAACCCCGACCGCACCAACGTCAAGCTGTCGGTCGATCTGGTCGTGCGTTTGGCCCGGGAAGTGGACAACATCGTCGGCATCAAGGACAGCTCCGGCGACCTGACGATCACCGCCGAGTACATCCGGCGGGCGCCCGCCGGCTTCCGCGTGCTGATGGGCAGAGACACCCTGATCTACGCCGCGCTGGTGCACGGAGCCGTCGGCGCCATCGCCGCCAGCGCCAACATCGCGCCCGAACTCGCCGTCGACATCTACCGCCACTACACGGCCGGTGATCTGCCCGGAGCCCTGGCGGCCCAGCAGCGCCTGGCCCCTCTGCGGGGCGCCTTCGGTCTGGGCACGTTCCCGGGCATGCTGAAGACAGGCGCCGAGATGGTGGGGCTCCCGGCCGGGCCGCCCCGCGCGCCGGTCACCCGCCTCGCGCCGCCCGAGGCCGCCAAGCTGCGCGAGGTCCTGGTGGGCATGGGTACGCTTCGAGCCTGAGCTCGCTGGCCCGAAAGGAGATCTGGTTGCGCCTCCACGAACACGAAGCCAAGGCGCTGCTCGCGCGCCAAGGCATCGCGGTGCCTCCAGGCGAAGTGGCGGCATCGCCCGCGGCCGCTGCCGAGGCAGCTCGCAGATTGGGCGGACCCGTGATGGTCAAGGCCCAGGTCCTGGCGGGGGGCCGCGGCAAGGCGGGCGGCATCCGTACAGCCGCGGATCCCACC
>Ga0067045_1029090_pt1 | contig 24005 bp, 20 predicted proteins | sample TerdegcTABiofilm_FD_59184 | JGI IMG/M metagenome (GOLD analysis project Ga0067045, IMG submission 59184) | Combined Assembly of (Gp0054472, Gp0054536) Wastewater bioreactor microbial communities from Singapore -Terephthalate degrading... | reverse complement strand
GGACAGGTCTACCTCCTGCGGCCCGTGAGCCTAAGCAGGTGCAGGAAGAGGTTGATGAAGTCCAGGTAGAGCTGGAGGGCCCCGTAGATCGAGAGGCGCAGGTAGTTGCCCTCGTCCACCTCGGAACCGAAGCGGGCGGAGAGGGCCTTGATCTTCTGTACGTCGTAGGCGGTCAGGCCCGAGAAGATGGCCACCCCCGCGAGGGACACGATCCAGCCGAGACCGTCGGAGCGCAGGAAGATGTTCACCACCGAGGCGATCACGAGGCCGATGACCCCCATGGCCAGGTAGGAGCCCATCCGGGTCAGGTCGATCTTCGTCGCGTAGCCCAGGAAGGCGAGGGTCGCGAACATCCCCGCGGTGATGAAGAAGACCGAGGCGATGGACCCGGCGGTATAGACCAGGAAGATCACGGAAAGGGTCACTCCGGTGAGGCCGGAGTAGCCGACGAAGGCCGCGGCCGCGGCGGCGGGGCTCATCTTGAGGACCCGGGAGGCCAGGAACCAGACCGCCCCGAGCTGGCCGAAGACGAGTCCGTAGAAGAGGAAGCGGTTCAGGACCAGGGCGCGGATAAGGCCCGGGCTGTTGGACACCCCCCAGGCCACGATGCCGGTGAAGGCCAGCCCCAGGGTCATCCAGACGAAGGAGTTGCGCAGGATGTTCCGCTCCAGGGTGAGGTCCCCGAACCGGGCGCGGGTCATGCTGTCGGACATGGATGCCTCCAAGTAAGGAGGCCGGGCGCGGGCCCGGCCTTCGAATATCTGGAAGCGGCCCGGGAATCAGGCCCGGAGCCGCGCGGCATGGATCGGGGCGCCGTACGCTATACGCATGTCGGCCTCCTTTCCAGGTCGGAATGGTTCGATCATAGTCCCGCCCCGGGATTCCCGCAAGGGGCGTCGGGCCGCCGCGGAGCCCGAGGGCGGCTTGACGTGTTTCCTTGACGCCCGGTCCCGGAGAATCGATAATCGTCCGTAAGATCAAGCATGGAGTCCGACGCCGTGGATCCGACTTCCTCCCCCGAGGTCATTCTCTGTGTGGATGACGAGGGCATCATCCTCCTGCACCTGGTCATGCTTCTCCAGCGCAGGTACGGGAGTCGGTACCGGTACGAACGGGCTTCCTCCGCCGCGGAAGGGCTGGAGGTCGTAAAACGGCTCGATTCCGAGGGGGCCGGTCTGGCCGTTCTTATCTCCGACCGGCTGATGCCCGGAATGTCCGGGGACGAGTTCGTCCGTACCCTCCACGCGTCTCACCCGGAGCTCCGCTCGATCCTGGTATCCGGAAAAACCGACGAGGACGAGATCCGGCAGCTTCGCGAGGAGGCCGGCGTGGCGGGGTTCCTGTCCAAGCCGATTTCATCGGAGGAACTGTTTTCGCTGATCGACCAAATCGAGGCGGAACGAAACTCGGCGCGGGATCGATAGTCCTTGGGACGCCCTTGGGCGGGCCGATGTCGGAAAGCTGTTGTCGGCGCTCCCCTATACCCGGGACTGGTAGAGGTCGCCCTTGAAGGCGATGATCCAGACCGTCCCCTCTCCGAAATGGTACTCCAGGGTTCCGTGCAGCTGGTACTCGATAAGGGATACCACGGTGCGAAGCCCGAGCCGGCCGTTCCGTTCTATATCGAACCCCGGGGGCAGTCCGATCCCGTCGTCCTCAACCCGAACCTCGATGGTTCCCTCTTCCCGTCTCCCGAGTCCTACCCGGATGGAACCCGCGCGGTTTGCGGGAAAGGCGTGTTTCAAGGAGTTCACGATCAACTCGTTCAAGGCGAGGCCGCAGGGAATGGCCGTATCCAGAAGGGATACGATTCCCCGCTCCGCTTCCACCTGAATTTCCACGCCCGTTCCGGACCGGAGGAACCCGCTGCGAATACCATCCACAAGCTCCCCGACGTACTCGCCCAGGTCGATCCGGGACAGATCCTTGGACTCGTAGAGCTTCTTGTGCACCAATGCCATGGATCTGATCCGGCCCACCATCTCCTTGAGGGTCTCCTGGGTTGTCGCATCCTCGGACATCATGGCCTGCATCTCCAGGAGGGACGCGATGACCTGCATGTTGTTCTTGGTCCGGTGGTAGACTTCCTGCAGCAGGATCTCCTTTTCCCGTAGGGATTGCCGGAGCGCGCTTTCGCTTTCCCGGAGGTTTTCCAGCGCCCGGGTCTCCTCCGCCCGGGCTTCCAACAAACTCCGCTCCAGGGTGTTCAACGAGTCGGCCAGCAAATCCAGTTCGTCACCCCGGGGGCGCTTGCTAAGTCGCAGGGGAGGGCGGGCTTTCCCGGGGACGAAGCTGTTCAGGTGTTCCGCGAGCCTGCCGAGATGGCGGGTTACCATGCGTTCGAACAGCAGGAAGGTCAGCAAGGACGCCAGAATCATCAACAAGGATTGTACACCGAGGGATAGCAGAATCTCGGAGCGAACGTCGGCGGCGAGTCGTTCCGTGTCGATCTGGAAGTCCAGGGTCCCCAGAGGAATCTCGCGCCCCGCATACGGATATCTCAAAACATGGCGTTCGGTCCTGCTTGTGTCCTTCATGCCTCCGGCGAAGAAAATGCGGCCCTGCTGGTCCGTAACGGATATGAAATTGATGTAGGGGTAGAGGCCCATGCCTTCCACGAGTATCCGGAGTTGTTCGGTGTCCGAACTCCAGAGGGCCGAAAGAAGAGCCGGCGTCTGGGCTTTGCGAAGGTTCTCTATGGCCATTATCGCGGATTCCGTCCGGCCATAATATCTCCCGATGTATTGCAGGGTTGCCGCAAGAATCACCAGGATCATGCATGCGAGAACCATACTTCTGAACGCCCGCGGACCGATCCCACTGCGCACGGTGTTATGGATTCCCGACTACGGAATGAATTATCTGGCTCCAGGTTCCGTCCGCCTTCATGTCCCTCAGGGCGGCAGCAAGTCGTGGCACAAGATCTCTATGTCGGGCGTTTAGGTAGAGGAACATCTCGCTGGTCGCCAGGGGAGGTCCGATCTGATGTATTCCCGTGAGACCGTGGTTCCGTATCCATAGCCGTCCCTGGAGGGACTCGTACACGATGAGGTCGACTCGACCGTCAAGAAGCATTTCAAAGAGGGCTTGGTCGTCCTTGACCCGAGTGACGGATTTCATCCCCGCGGTGGCCGCCTCGGGGTTTTTCCATCCTCGGATAAACGCGATACTGAAGGAAGCCAGGCTCGGGTATCCGGTGATCTTCAAGGAGGGATCCCGGCCGAACGCCGCGAACTCGTAATCGCAGACCGGCTCGGGCACCCGGACCAGATTGGGGTACCCGGCCTCGACGCCCGCGATCTTGACGTACAGGCCGTCGTCGATCCCTTGGTTCACGTTGAGCAAGGCCCTCTCCGAGGGCAGCTGGCTTGTCCGGATGGAAATCCCGACCCGGCGGAAGGCTTCCTTCAGGATCAAGTCCTCGAAACCCCGGCCGTCCGGGGTCGATCGTGGATAGACGTCGTCCGTCACCAGGCTTAGGACCTGGGCTTGGGCGGACAGGCAGGCAATGGCCGTTCCGAGCATAAGGATAAAAGGTATCCTGCGTACGGACATCTATGTACTCCCTTTCTTGAATCCTAATTCATGAACGAGGGATTATCAAATTGAGCGGGTGCGATAACGCTGGAAGGTCATGTGGACAACTTCGGGAAGGCTCGGGGCGCAAGGGCCCGTATACCCTTCGTCACTCTTCCGTTCACCGGTCCCGGGACCGCCTCTGCTTTTCCCGGTACATGGCTTCGTCGGCCTTGCGAAGGAGGCTCTCTTCGTCCGTGCCGTCGTCCGGGTAGACCGCGGCCCCGACGCTGGCGGTGACGGAGATCTCGGCGTCCCCTAGGTCGACCGACGCCGCGACCGCGGACCGCACCTTGGCGGCCACCGACTCCGCGTCCGCCCTGCGGCGGATCCCCAGGGCGAAGGCGGCGAACTCGTCCCCCCCGAGCCGGCCGGCGCCGTCGGATTCCCGGAGGGCGTGTTCTATCCTCCGAGCGGTCTCCCGCAACACCGAATCCCCGGCGGCATGGCCGTAGTTGTCGTTCACGGGCTTGAAGTCGTTCAGGTCGATGTACAGGAGGGCCAGCTTCTTCTTCTCCCTCCGGGTGACGGCCAGGGCCTTTCCTAGGAGCTCCGAGAAAAGAGCCCGATTGGGAAGTCCCGTCAGGACGTCGTGCTGGGCCATGCGCCGCAGGGTCTCGGCCTGCTCGTGCCGTTCGGTGATGTCGATGGATACCCCGAGGACCGCGGGGGCGTCCCGGTCGGGAAGGCGGTAGGGTATCTTGGTGGTCTGGAACCAGCCGGGGCTCCCGTCGGGCCGGGGCGCCCGTTCCTCTGGGACGAAGAGGGGCTTCCCGGTCCGCAGGATCTCCCGGTCCTCCTCCATGAACCGGGCGGTCTCCTCCGGAGTCGCCCCGTAATCCTCGTTGGTCTTGCCCTCCACCTGCTCGGGCTCCACCCCGAAGACTCGGGCGAAGAGTCGGTTCGCCAGGATGAAGTGACCCGAATCGTTCTTGGCGTAGATGTAGGCCGGAACGGTGTCGATCACCCGGCGGAGGTGGTCCGCCTGCTTTTGCAGCCGGCCGCTCAAGGCGACCAGCTCGGATTCCCGGACCTGGAGGTCCCGGCGGAGTCGGCGGAGCCGGATCCGGAACCAGGCGGCGGAGACCAGGAAGGCCGCGGCCGCTGCGATCGCGGCCATCGCGATTCCGGGCAATCCGGCCGGAGGCATGCCTACCTCTCTTCCGCCGAGCATCGGCCCAGGACGCGGCGCACCCCGCCCCGGGGGTTCTCGGTGTCCCCGACCCTGCGGGGGATGATATGGAAGTGGCAGTGGAAGACGGTCTGGCCCGCCGCGGGCCCCGCGTTGACGCCGATGTTGAAGCCCGCCACCGCGGGGTCCAGCTCCAGCACCTTCTCCCGAACCTTCCGGATGAGGTCGTCGCAGGCCAGAAGATCCTCCCGGGTCAGGTCGAAGTAGTCCACCGCGTGGCGTTTGGGGATCACCAGGGCGTGGTGTCGGGTCACCGGCAGGGCGTCCCAGAGGGCCAGGGCGCCCTCGTTTTCGAGGAAGGCCCGGGCCCGGGCGGGGCCGCAGAAGACGCAGCTGTCCACCGTCTTCTCCTCCTAATCCTCGGTGGGCTCCAGGGGGGCCTCGTTGAATTCCCAATGCTCCGGAGACCTCCAGATGGCCGAGAGGGTGAGCTCCCGGATGAAGATGAGCTCCTTGGGCAGGCGGTCGTAGAGCTTGGTGAAGAGCTCCTCGTGGGACAGAAGTTCCCCGACCCACTGGTCCCGGTCCACGGACATGAGCTCCTTGAACCGGGCCTCCCCGAAGTCCTCCATGCCCGTCCAGCAGAGGTCCTCGTACCGGGGCATCCACCCCAGGGGGCTCTCCACGCCCTTGCCGTGGTTGTTCGCCCTCTCCACGATCCACTTGAGCACCCGTATGTTCTCTCCGAACCCCGGCCAGAGGAAGTTCCCGTCCTTGTCCTTCCGGAACCAGTTGACCCCGAAGATCCGGGGCGGGTTCTTGATCATCCGGCCGAAGCGGAGCCAGTAGTTGAAGTAGGCCGCCATGTGGTACCCGCAGAAGGGCAGCATGGCGAAGGGATCCCGGCGGATGAGTCCGACGGCGCTGGAGGCCGCGGCGGTGGTCTCGGAGCCCAGGGTGGCGGCCAGATAGACCCCGTACATCCAGTTGAAGGATTGGTAGACCAGGGGGAAGAGGGTGGAGCGGCGGCCGCCGAAGATGATGGCTTTTATAGGGACCCCCGCCGGGTTTTCCCAGTCCGGGTCGATGGAGGGGCACTGACGGGCGGGAGCCGTGAACCGGGCGTTGGGATGGGCCGCGGGCTTCCCGGAGGCCGGATCCCAGGGCTTGCCCTGCCAGTCGATGAGGCCTTCGGGCGGAGTCTTGGTCATCCCCTCCCACCAAACGTCCCCGTCCGGGGTAAGGGCGACGTTCGTGAAGATGGTGTTCGCCCGGATGGTGGCCATGGCGTTGGGGTTGGATTTCTCCGAGGTCCCCGGGGCCACCCCGAAGTACCCCGCCTCGGGGTTGATGGCCCGGACCTGGCCCGTGGAGTCCGGCTTTAGCCAGGCGATGTCGTCCCCCACGGTGGTGACCTTCCAGCCCTTGAACGCCGGCGGCGGGATCAGCATGGCGAAGTTGGTCTTGCCGCAGGCGCTGGGGAAAGCTGCGGCCACGTAGGTCTTCTCGCCCTCCGGGGACTCGACCCCCAGGATGAGCATGTGCTCCGCCAGCCAGCCCTGGTCCCGGGCGATGACGGAGGCGATCCGCAGGGCGAAGCACTTCTTGCCCAGGAGGGCGTTGCCGCCGTACCCGGAGCCGTAGGACCAGATCTCCCGGCTTTCCGGGAAGTGGACGATGTACTTCCGGTCCCGGTCGCAGGGCCAGCTTACGTCCTTCTGGCCCGGAGCCAGCGGGGCTCCCACGGAGTGCACGCAGGGCACGAACTCGCCATGATCCCCAAGCACGTCCAGCGCTGCCTTCCCCATCCGGGTCATTATGCGCATGTTGGCCACCACGTACCCGGAGTCGGTGATCTCCACGCCGATGTGGGACAGGGGAGACCCCAGGGGGCCCATGCTGAAGGGGATGACGTACATCGTCCGGCCCCGCATGCACCCGTCGAAGAGCCCCCGGAGGATCTCCTTCATCTCCTTGGGATCCTTCCAGTTGTTCGTGGGGCCCGCCTCCACCTTGCGCCGGGAGCAGATGAAGGTGCGATCCTCCACCCGGGCCACGTCCCCCGGATCGGACCGGGCCAGGAAGCTGCCGGGCCGTTTTTCGGGGTTCAAGGGGATGAAGGTGCCCGAGGCGACGAGGTCCGCGCAGACGCGGTCATACTCCTCCTGCGAGCCGTCGCACCAATATACCCGTTCAGGTTTGCACAGGGCCGCGATCTGCGCGACCCAAGCCTTGAGGCCCTCGTGCCGTACATAAGCGGGGAAGTCCATGGAATCCTCCGTGAATTGAAACGCGCGGGGGTTGCGCGATAGGGGGATTATATAAGGAAACTAGGAAAAAGTGAAAATATTCCGCACCTTCATTTGACCTTTCCGGATTCCGAGCACACCGGCTGCGATTCGATAGGACAGGCATCTCCGGGGCAAGGCGGGTCTGAGAAGAGGCTCCTGGAAGTACGGCATGCGACCGGAGAGTATAGCGACGACGACAGTTCGAATTTTACATAGCATTAAGGAACGGTTATATTAAATGGAGCTTTTTCAAAACTCCCTGAGTCATGAAAAAGCTACCTTGAAATCCGCGCTTGCTTGCGGTTGCGTGGCAACCGCAAGCAAGAGCAAAGCCAATTTTAAAAGTGACAGTCTTTTGGAATTGGCTCAATTCTTCAGATTGAAGAGAATGCCCGGGAGGCTCGCCTTAAGTTGCGCTTATCCTCGAAGGTCGTTGTGCTCATCTTGAATTTTCTAATCACAATTCCGGTTATAGCCCGGGATCCATTTATAGCTATTACGATCGAACCTTCGGGAACTTCGGAAAGAGGAGCCTCGGAAAAGCTCGAAGAGATCCTCGGACTCACTATAACCCTGGCCTTGGAACGAGCGGGATGGACACCTGTTCTTGGATCCCCGGGATCACCAGCGGAGGAAGCGAAGGAATTCCGTCTTTCTGTAAAGTATACTTTGCGGGAGGGGAAGGTACTTCTCTCTTTTCGGCTGGAGGATCTTAGGGGGCGTGTTCCCGAGGAAATCCTCATCCTGGATCAGGACCTGGATCCCCAATTCGACGCGACCGTGAGCCGGACCGTCGAGGCACTGGCCTGGTCAGCGGAGGAGGCTTTGTCCGCTATACACGTTCCTGTATCCCACGACGAGGCCTCCCCGGAGCAACCGATCCCGGGTACCCCGGAGGCGACTATAACCGTTGATGCGGAAATCGCTCGGAAACCGCAGCGCCCTTCGAGGGGGCCCATAGGACTTAGGCTGGGAGGGAGTGCCCTGATCCCCGTCGGGGATGCAGGGGAGTACCTCCAATACGTCCCCCGAGGGGAGATTTCTTTTCTATTCCCCCCGGGAGTCGGGGGGCGGGGGCGTCTAGTCCTGTCCCTCAGTGGCACGGCGCTAACCTTGGATTGGGGTAACGGACCTTCAGGGGAAGCGGCTGTTCTGCAAGTTGGTGTCGGTGCGGCGTGTACGTTCATCCAAAAGAATCCTTTGGGTTTGGAGTTGGAAGTGAAAGCCGGACCCGCCTTGATCGGAAGCCGGGGGGTGGAGATCCCTGCGTTCTACAAGGTTCTACCCTTCATTCAAGCGGGGGTATCGGCGGGGTATCGGCCTTTCTCTCGCTGGGAATTGGGGCTTGGGGCGGCGGGCTTGGTATTCATGGACTACGGAGAGAATTTCTTCCCGCTTCGTTCGATTTGGGTTCTAATTCCATCGATAACAGTGACCCGGGAGTTGATGTAATATGAAGAATTCGTTCGGTCGATCGAGAGTATTGTTAACCCTTGCCGGGACTTTTCTGGCGATTGTTTTGCTTTTAGTTTCGTCTTGCCAGTTTGGGTACCTCTTCGATATCTGGTATGACGGTCTCACCTTCGAATTAGACATAAGCCCTTTCGCGGTGGTACTGGAAAAGAACCAACATGTGAGGTTTACCGCCCTGGGCGGAGAAGGGCCGTATTCGTTCATCAAGACGGGGGGAGGCGGTACGCTCACGGACAACCATGACGGGACCGCGGAATACGCAGCTCCGGCTTTTGATACGGACGCCTCTATACAGCTACGGGATGGTTTTGGAAGGACGATCGACGCGTATATACGGGTTAGTGCGTCACCGATACGGCAGTTGCGGGTTCTTCCGTCCGAAGTCTCCCTTACGTATAGTACTTCCTTTTCTCTTGTTGCAGACGGCGGACTGCCCCCCTACATCTTCCGCCTGGTTTCCGGCGCAGGCGCCCTGACGGACAACGAGAACGGTACCGCGGCCTATACGGCACCGGCTACGGGTTCGAGTTCCTTGATCCAGGTCGAGGACTATTCCGGCCAGACGGCCCGGGCCTCCGTAACCCTGCAATCGGAGGCCCTGTCGTTGACCATCGTTCCGACTGTGGAGATCATGGAAATAGATACGAAAAACACGCTCATAGCTTGGGGAGGTGTGCCTCCGTACTCATTCAGCTCCACGGGCGGCACCATCGAGGATAATTATAATGGTACCGCGGTCTTCACGGCCCCCGCTGCCACGGGCGCGGTGACGGTAACTGTAACAGATTCAGACGAATCCGATTTACCGATTCACCATACCGCCTCGCTTGATATCACGGTGGTAGAGGCTACAGTCGATGCGCTCACAATCGTCCCTCGATCGGTTACCGTATCCTTGGGATCGACCTTCCGATTCGACGCGGAGGGCGGGGATGGTTCGTACACCTTCAGTATGGAAAGCGGGGACGGAGGAACCGTGACACAGGATGGCCTTTACACGGCACCATCGGACCATCAGGGTACGGCGAAGGTACGGGTGACGGACGGCCGGGGAATCACGGATGCCGCCACGGTCATGGTGTTGGAAAGATAATCGGAGAAAACGGGCCTACAGGACCCGACTAACGTCTTAAAGCCCGCGCGTCCTGGCCACCGGTCGTTTTTCTCTGTTTTCTCTACCTCAATAACTCCCTCAGTTTCTCCAGGAAGCGGATCAGGTCCGGGTCCCCGGGCGGAAGGCCCCGGGCGGGGCGGCCCGCGGCGGCGCTCTCCGCGGCCTCGGCGGCCTCGGAAAGGCCTTGCCTCCGGCCCTGGCTCCGGTACTCCCCCTCGAAGGTCTCGAAGTAGCGGTCCAGGCGCTCCGCGAGGCCCGGACGGGAGGACTTGGCGGGCTCCTCGGCCAGGAGGGCCCGCACTTCCGCCTTGGCCTTGAGCAGGTCCAGTAGGAGCTCCTGGTCCCCGGACCGGGAGGCGGTCCGGGCGGGCTCCCCCCGGGCGGTCCGGAGCAGGGCTTCCACCCGATCCCGGGCGGCGGCGCGGCGGGATTCCGCCGCCGATAGCCGGGCGATCTGGGCATCCGCGTCCCGCAGACGACGCTCCAGGGCGGCGATACGGTCCTCGTAATTCTTTCGTGCCCGCGCGGCTTCGGAGACGGCTTCGTCGTAGCGCCGTTCGAGCTGGCGCTGCGCCTCTTGGCTGCCCCGCTGTTCCGCGGTCAGCCGCTCGATCTCGGCCTTCAAGGGGTCGGTGCTTCGCCGGAGTTCCTCGTTGTACCGGGCGGCCGCGGCGGCCAGCTGACGGTCCCGCTCGGCCGCCTCCGCGGCCAGCCGGGCTTGGAAAGCATCCAGCTCCGCCTTCCGTTCCCGTTCCTGGCGGTCCTGGAATTCCTTGAGCCGGGCCGCCACGGCGGCCTCGCTCAGTCCTTCCGAGGCCAGCCTCCGTCGCTCGGCCTCCAGCTCCGCCGCGATTCCGGCTTCCAGCTCCTTGGCCCGGGCGGCCAGGCGGGCGTCGAACTCCCGCTTCAGGGTTTCCCTCTCCGACCGTGCCCGGTCGTACTGGGTCCGGAGCTCTCCGATGGTCTTTTCCCGCTCCTCGATCTGCTGGCCCGCCTCCTCCCGGAGGGCCCGGAAGAGCTCCGCCGTAGCACCGGGGCCGGCCTCGGGCATTGCCGCCATCCGGGCTTCGGTCCGGGCATACAGCCTAGGGAGGACCAGGATGCCCGCCCCCATCAGGGTCAGGGAGACGGCTATCACGATCACGGGCAGCACGGAGCCGCTGGTACCGGCCGGGGGCTTCTTCGCGTCCCCTATGGGACGGTGGCCGGCTCGGACGAGCTCTTCTATCTCCCTTAGGGTGTCCCGGAGTTCTTCCCCGGGAATCGAGGTGAACGGAGAAGGATCCGGCGCGGATTCGGAAACCGTTTCCGTATTCATATAGTTGTTTCCTTGTTGGTAGGTTCCATGTTACTGCCGATCCCGGCCGCTTACAAATCCTCTCGATTGCTTTTACCGGTATTCTGGCATATTCTATACCTGAATATGAGAATTAGAACGAAAATGTTGGCCCTGGTCCTGCCTCTCCTGGTGACACCCCTCTTCTTCTCGGGGCTGGTGTCGGCTCTGGAGGCCCGGAACGGTATCACCGCCGTGGCCGTGGATTTTCTCCGCTTCAAGGCCGAGGAGCTCCGCAAGTACGCCGCCGGCCAATGGGGTATCCTTGAGGAGAACTCCCTGACCGGGGATCCCCGGTACGTTCGGATAGCCGAGGACGCGGTGGCCGGCTTCGCCGCGGGAATCATCCGAAGCCCTACGGAGCTGGTGGCGGCCTTCGACCGGGCGGGCAGCCTGGTCCTGTCCACATCCGCCCTTAATATCGAGGAGGCCGAAGCCCGGGATCTTCGGCGCCGGGCCGAGGAAGGCCGGGAGGGCTGGGAGCGCATCCGGCTGGGCGGCGCGGCCCGGGTGGCCCAGGCCTTCGTCCTTCCGGAGTTCGGCTGGTACGTCCTGGTCAGCGAGCGGGAAGACCGATTCTACGGGGCCGTGGACGAGATCATCCGCCGAAGCGTCTATATCCTGGCCGCCTCCGCCGCCCTGTCCGTGATCCTCCTGGTCGGGTTCGCCCGGTACCTGACCGAACCCGTGGTCCGGCTGGAGCGGACCATGACCCGGGTCATGGAGACCAACGACCTGTCCCTGCGCGCGGAAGTCCGCTATTCCGACGAGATCGGCCGCCTGGCGGAGAGTTTCAACGACATGGTCTCCGCCCTGGCGGACGCCTACGCACGAATAAAGGATTTCGCGGCCGAGGCGGTGCATTCCCGGCGCCGGGAACGCAAGATTCGGAGCATTTTCCAAAAGTACGTGCCCGCCACGGTAATCGACCAGATCTTCGAGCGCCCGGACTCCGCCCTGACCGGGGAGGAGCGGGTCCTGACGGTGCTGTTCTCGGATATCGTCGGATTCACGGGAATCTCCGAGCGGCTGAAACCCGCGGAGGTGGTGGATTCCCTGAACCACTACTTCGAGCGGATGGGCGAGATCATCCTGGAGCAGTCCGGGATCGTGGACAAGTACATAGGCGACGCCATCATGGGCTTCTTCGGGGCGCCCTCGTCCACGGGACGGGAAGCCTTGGACGGGGTGGAGGCGGCCCTGAGGATGCTGGAGGCCCTGGAGGAGTTCAACCGGTGGCAGACCTCCAAGGGGCGCCCGCCTTTCCAAAGCGGGGTGGGCCTCAACCACGGCACCGTGACGGTGGGCAACATCGGCTTCGAGAAGAAGATGGACTACACCGCCATCGGGGACATGGTGAACACCGCCTCGCGGATCGAGGGCCTGACCCGGTACTATCGGGAACCTCTGCTCGTTTCCTCCACGGTCTGGCGGGAGGTACGCTCCAAGTATCCCTGCCGCTTCGTGGACAAGGTGGAGGTGAAGGGCCGCAAGGGGGCGGTCTCGGTGTTCGCCGCCCGTCGGGAGATCGGGCCTTCCGAGGAGAAGGCCTGGAAGTACTTCCACGCGGGGATCAAGCGGTACTACGACCGGGCCTTCCCGGAGGCGCTCCGGTACTTCGCGGCCGCGGCGCGCCTGGCCCCCGGGGATCGGGGCGTCGCCCGCTTCCTTTCCCGGTGCCGGGACTGCATCAAGAATCCCCCGCCGGCCGAGTGGACCGGCACGACGGTGATGTCGGGGAAGTGAGACCCGGATCGGGCACAATTTTCTCTTGTTCCGGCCGGAATTATACCGTATAATTATGCGCAACCCGCGAGGCGTCAGGCTTCACGGGCCGGATCGGGGCCTGTCCGGCTCCCGCCGGCCCCGGTTCTCACGCGGGAGACTCCCCCAAACGATCGGCCGGACGGGCCGGTTGCCAAGTTCTCCTCCTAGCGTCCCGAAGGAAGGGGAGTGAGCTTGTTGTATGGAGGTACCCGTGACGGGAATCGAGAAATCCCTCTATCGGATGATGCTGCTCTTGATCGCGGGAACGTCTGCGGTCGGACTCTTCGTCGAGGGACCCGCGGAGGCCCTTCGGGAGTTCCTGGTTCTGCAATGGAGCCCTTCCCGGCTGATCCACGATTTTACCGTAACCGGAGGACCCGGGGGGGCCCTGCTCAACGCGGCCCTGATGGCGGGGCTGGCCCTGCTCCTGATCCGGATCAACGGAGTCCGCCTTTCCGGTCCCACGATGGCCGCGGTGTTCACCGTCATGGGTTTCAGTCTTTTCGGGAAGACCGCCCTGAACGTATTCCCGGTTGTGGTCGGGGTATGGCTGGCCGCTCGGACAGCCGGCAAGGCCTTCAAGGCCTATATCATGATCGCCCTGTTCGGCTCCGCGCTGGGGCCCCTGGCTACCACCCTGGCCCTGGAGATCGGGCTTTCCGGAGCCGGGGCCGCGATCATCGGCATGTTCGGCGGGATCGCGGCGGGGTTCGTGCTGCCGAGCCTGGCCATGGCCATGCTCCGCCTCCACGAGGGATACAATCTCTACAACATCGGGCTCACCTGCGGGTTCTTCGGGCTTTTCGCGGCCGCTCTCCTGGCCGCCGCCGGGCGGGACGTGCCCATCACGGTGGTCTGGAACGGGGCTCCGGGACCGGCCATGGCCCTGCTGATCCCCGTCTTCTCCGTGGTCCTGGTCGGCTGGGGACTGGCCCTGGAGGGGAAGGGAGCGATCTCGAGCTTCCGGGAGCTCATGAAGCTGACCGGCCGCCTGCCCTCGGACTTCCTGGACATGGCGTCCCCCGGGGCGGCCCTGCTCAACATGGGAGTCCTGGGGCTGATCGGGAGCGCCTACGTGGCCCTCCTAGGGGGAAGCTTCAGCGGGCCCGTCCTGGGCGGCCTGCTCACCCTGGTCGGGTTCGGGGCCTTCGGCAAGCATCCCCGGAACTCCCTGCCCGTCATGGCGGGGGTCTTCGTGTCCACCTTGCTGTTCGGCAAGTCCCTGACCGCCCCGGGGCCCATCCTGGCCCTGCTGTTCGGAACGACCCTGGCTCCTTTGGCGGGAGAGTTCGGCCCCCTGGTGGGATTCGCGGCGGGTTTCCTGCATTTGGTCCTGGTGGAGCGCACCGGGGCCTGGCACATGGGCATGGACCTTTATAACAACGGATTCGCGGGGGGCCTCACCGCGGCACTCGTCTCCGCGGCCATGGAATGGATCCGCTCGAACAAGCAGGAGCGGACACGGTAGAATGCCGGTGCCCCGGCGCGCCGAGCCTCGCCGCGGCACCCTTGAAAGGCGGTTAGTCATGCAGACCAAAGAATACATCATGCATCTTCTTGCGGAGATTTCCAATTATATCCTGGACGCCAAGCCCATGCGCATGGTGATCTCCCTGCACCAGGAGCCCGACGGTCTCCATCTTTCCGTCATGGACTCCACGGTTCGAAAGGACTCTGAGCTGGAGAGGATCACCCGAGCCCTCAATACCACGGCCCGGCCCGAGCTCGCGGAGTACTACGGCCACATGGCCGGGAACGATCTGGTGGGTTCCGCCCGGCTCAACCTGATCGGGTGGCAGGTTAAGAAGGCCGACGTGGAGCGGATAGAAGGGGGCACCAAGATCGACCTTTGGCTGGGCAGCGACCGCTTCGACTCCGCGAAGTTCTCCCTGCCCGAGGAAAAGAAATAAGGGCGTTCAGTCCGAGATCTTCCTCATCAGCATGCCCACGTTCTTGTGGGAGAAGACCTCGTCCAGGACCAGGATGGCGGCGCCCATGGTCGCGCCCCGGCCCGCCAGGGAGGATTTTTTCACGATCAGGTCCGCGGTCGCCAGGGGCGTGGATCGGCTGTAGATGGATTCCCGCACCGAGGCGATGTAGCGCTCTCCCAGATTGGTGAGCCCCCCGGAGATGACGATCAGGGAGGGGTTGAAGAAGTTGACCAGCTTGGCCAGGACGGTGCCCAGGTAGGAACCCGCGGAGGCTACGAGCCGGAGACACTCCTCGTCCCCGCTTGCCGCGCCCCGGGCCAACGTTTCGGCGTCCATGGCCTCCTCCCGGGAGAGGGCTTCCGCGAGGTAGGGACTGCGTCCCTCCCGCGCGGCGGCTCGGGCCCGGACCGCCAAAGCCCGGCCCCCCGCCACGGCCTCGAGGCATCCCGCGTTGCCGCAGCGGCACAGGGTGGTGTCCCCGTCGATTCCGATGTGGCCGATATCCCCCGCGGCGCCCTTGGCGCCCCGGTAGATCTCGCCGTTGATGACGATCCCGGCTCCGATGCCCGTTCCGGCCTTGACCAGGAGGAAGCTGCCCTTGCGGTAGGCCAGGTCCGAGGCCGCGCCCTTGTCCCGCTCCGCCAGGGCCATGACGTTGACGTCGTTGTCCACGAAGACCGGGCAGGTGAACTCCTGGGCCAGGAAGGAGGCCACGGGGAACCGATCCCAGCCCGGCATGACCGGGGGGTTGACCGGAACGCCGTGGGAATAATCCACCGGGCTGGGCAGCCCGAAACCGATGCCGAAGAGGGCGGAAGGGCCCAGGCCGGCTCGTTGTTCCAGTTCCCGGGCATACGACACGACCCGGTTCAGGACCTTTTCCGGGCCTTCCCGGACCAGGTCGACGGGGCCGCCCACGGAGTCGATGATCTCCGCTTCCAAGTCGCAGAGGGCTACGGACAGATGGGACTGGCCAAGGGCCACCCCCACCACGTACCCCGCGGACTCGGCCACCTTGAGCTTGCGGCGTTTCATGCCGTCCGGGATTTCCTCCCGCAACAGGCCCACGGACATGAGCCGGTCGACGTACGCGGAGACCGTGGACTTGGCCAAGCCCGTGCGGCGGACGATGTCCTTTCCGTACAGGGGGCCGTGGTCCCGGATGATCTTGAAGATCCTGCCCGCGGTGGTGGAGACGTTGACGGGGTCGTCCAAATCGAACTCGGTCATGATGAACGCCTTTCGTCGGCACGGCGATCCGGATTCTCCGGGATGATCGCCGCGAAGGCTGTCATAGTCAAGGGCCGGAAGGCACGGGTTCGCGCTTCCGCCGGCGCAACAAGCTTCGTATCACTCGATGTATGGTGAGTATCCGCCCGTCCGGTTCACCTGTCAATGGTAAAAGTTCATACAAAGCCTAAAAAGTTCGGCAATCGAACAAAAACGTTGACAGATCGGAAAAGCGGTTGTAGGCTGAATCGGGAGCTGATTATGAAAACCGAAGCCCTGTGGTACCTCGGCGAGAGGAACCTGGAACTGCGACCTGTCGACCTTCCCGATCCCGAAGCCCACGAAGTCCTCGTGGAAATGGAAGCCTGCGGGATCTGCGGCTGGGACCTCCTGGCCTATTCCGGCCGGTTCGGCAAGTTCCACGAATACCCCTTCCGGGCGGGCCACGAGGGGGTCGGAAGAATCGCCAAGCTAGGATCCCTGGTGCAAGACCTTGCGGTGGGCGAGAGAGTGGTCTGCCACGAGCTTCCCATAGGCGCCCGGGGAGGGGGCCTTATGGCCCGGCACGCCGTGCGTTCCCGGGACAAGGTGACGCCGATCCCGGACGAGCCTTCCTTGCCGGCACAGCTGTGGCTCGCGGAGCCCGTCGCCTGCGTGGTGAACGGCCTTGTCTACGCGGGTATCCAGCCCGGGGACTCGGTGGCCCTGGTCGGGGCCGGGTACATGGGGCTTCTGATGCTCCAGCTCCTCCGCCGGACCCTGGCGGCTAGGGTCACGGTCTTCGAACCCGATCCCCGGCGGCTGGAGCTGGCCCGGGGCTTCGGGCGGGGCATGGGAGGCTGGGACTACGTCCCCGACGGATCCGCGGTCCTTGCCGAACGGGCCCGGTCCTACGACGTGGTCCTGGAGACCGCGGGCATTTCGGCGACCCTGGAGCTCGCCTTCGCCCTGGCCAAGCCCTTCGCGATCATCGAGAACTTCGCCTGGCACCACCACCGCCAGGACTTCGACCTGGACGATTGGCACACCAAGGGCTGGCGGATCCTGAACATCCAGCCCCAGATGAATCCTTCCTTCGACTCTCTCTTCCCCCGCACCGTGGCCCTGATGGCCTCGGGGGCGGTGACGAACGAAGGCCTTCTGACCCATGTGGAGCCCCTGGAGAACGCCTGGGCCGCCTTTGAAGCGGGCCTGGCAAAGACCGGGGGCTACATCAAGGGCGCCATCCTGTTCGGGGCGCGCTCCGCCGGAATGGTACGGTAAGGAGGAATCATGAGCCGACCCGTGACGCTGGTATCCGGCCAGTGGGCCGACCTTCCCTTCGAGACCTTCTGCGAGAAGGCCGGCGCGATGGGCTTTGACGGTGTGGAGATCGCCTGCTGGGGCGACCACATGGACGTCCAGGCCGCCGCGAAGGATCCCCGGTACGTGGAGGATCGGAAGCGGATCCTGGAAAAGAACAAGCTCGGCTGTTGGGCCCTCTCGGCCCACCTGGCCGGCCAGTGCGTGGGGGATCCCTGGGATCCCCGCCTGGACGGCTTCGCGCCTCCCCATGTCAAGGGCAACCCCGAGGGCATCGTGGCATGGGCGACGGAGGAGATGAAGTTGAGCGCCCGGGCGGCCAAGAACATGGGCTGCAAGGTCGTGACCTGCTTCATGGGATCCCCGATCTGGCGCTACTGGTACTCCTTCCCCCAGACCACGGAGGAGATGATCGAGAACGCCTACGCCGAGATCGTCCGGCGCTGGACCCCCATCCTGGACGTATTCGACGAGTGCGGGGTCCGCTTCGCCCTGGAAGTCCACCCCACGGAGATCGCCTTCGACTACTACACCGCCGAGCGCCTCCTGGCCGCCTTCGGGCGCCGGGACGCGTTGGGCTTCAACTTCGACCCCTCCCACCTCCTGTGGCAGGGGGTCAAGCCCGAGCTCTTCCTCCGGGACTTCGCAGACCGGATCTACCACGTCCACATGAAGGACGTGGCGGTCCGGCCCGACGGCCGTGCGGGGATCCTGGGCTCCCACCTGCCCTTCGGGGACCTGCGGCGGGGCTGGAACTTCGTGTCCCTGGGCCGGGGGGACGTGGACTTCGACGCGATCATCCGGGAGTTGAACGAAGCCGGATACTCGGGGCCCCTGTCCGTGGAGTGGGAGGACGCCGGGATGGACCGGGAGCACGGGGCGGCGGAATCCCTGGCCTACGTCCGCCGCGTGGATTTCGCGCCCTCGGGCCGCGCCTTCGACGCCGCCATGAGGAAGTGAGAGCCCCATGTCGGAAACGATTCTGAAGGTCGAGAAGATCTCCAAGGATTTCGGGAGCGGTCCGGTCCTCAAGGACGTGGACCTGGAGGTGCACGCCGGGGAGATCCTGGGGATCATCGGGGAGAACGGGGCGGGCAAGAGCACACTGATGAAAATCCTTGCGGGGATCCACCAGCCGAGCTCCGGCAAGGTCTACGTGGACGAAAAGGCGGTCCGGATCGCGGATCCCATCGCGGCCCGGGCCCTCAAGATCTCTCTGGTTCCCCAGGAGTTCAACCTGATCCGGGATCTGCCGGTGTACAACAACGTCTTCCTGGGAGCGGAGCTCCGGAAGCGCTCCGGGCTCCTGGACAAGGAGGCCATGAAGGCCCGGACCCGGGAGCTCCTGGTCCAGCTGAACGTGGACCTGGATCCGGAGGCGCGGATCGAGGGACTGTCGGCCGCTCAAAAGCAGATGGTGGAGATCTGCAAGGCCCTGGCCTTCGATTCCCGGATCCTGATCATGGACGAGCCCACCACCATGCTGACCAAGTACGAGATCGAGATCCTCTTCCGACTGGCCCGGAGGCTCCGGTCCGAGGGGATGACCATCCTGTACATCTCCCACAAGCTCAAGGAGGTCAAGGAGCTCTGCGACCGGGTCGTCGTGCTCCGGGACGGGGAGTTGGTGCATGACGGCCCCGTATCGGAGATTTCCATCATGGAGATGGCCCAGAAGATGGTGGGCCGGGAGCTGGGCTCCATCTTCCCGCCCAAGGGCGTCCCCGGCGCCGAGGTGGTCTTCGAGGCCCGGGGCGTCACGGTTCCCGGTGTGGTCGAGGATATCAGCTTCCAGCTCCGGAAGGGCGAGATCCTGGGTCTGGCGGGGCTGGTGGGCGCGGGCCGGACGGAGCTGGCGGAGACCATCCTGGGCCTGCGCCGGAAGAGCTCGGGGACCTTCCTGAAGGACGGGAAGGAGCTGGACCTCCGGGAGCCCGCGGACGCCGTGGCCGCCGGGATCTCCTACCTCTCCGAGGACCGGCAGGGAGCGGGGATCATCACGACCTTCAGCGTCACCCGGAACGTCACCCTCGTGTCCCTGGGGGAGTACTGCCGCTCCTTCTTGCGCCTGATCGACAAGAGGACGGAGAGGTCCAAGGTTCAGGGTTACGTGGATTCCTTCCATATAAAAACGGACAGCCTGGACCGCCGCCTGGAGAACCTCTCGGGGGGCAACCAGCAGAAGGTCTCCCTGGCCAAGGCCATCGACACCTCCCCCTCGGTGCTTATCGTGGACGAACCCACCCGGGGCGTCGACGTGTCCGCCAAGCACGAGATCTACGTGTTCATCAACGAGCTTGCCCGAACGGGCATCTCCTGCCTGCTCATCTCCTCGGAGCTGGAGGAGATCATCGGGATGTGCGACCGGGTCCTGGTGATGCGGGACGGACGGATCGCGGGGAGCCTGGAGGGCGACCGGATCACGGAAGAGCAGATCATGTACCACGCGACGGGAGTCCAAGAGGAGGCCGCATCATGAGCGCTGCGACGGCAAAGAAGATCGACCTGGAGAAGTACGGCTCCCTCATCGCCCTGGGCGCCCTCTTCATCCTGGCCTCCGTCATCGGCTGGCCCTATTTCATCCGCCCCGAGAACCTGGTCAACGTCATGCGCCAATCCTCGTACACGGGGATCATCGCCCTGGGCATGACCTTCGTCATCATCTCCGGGGGCATCGACCTGTCCGTGGGGGCCGTGGCGGCCTTCGTGGCCTCCTGCGGGGTCCTGTTCATGAACTGGGTCCTGCAGGCAGCGGGGGGCAACGAGGTCCTGGCCATCCTGGGCGGTATATCCGTGATGATCGCCCTGGGCTTCGCGGCGGGGGCCCTGAACGGCCTTTTGATCACCAAGGGCAAGATCGTCCCCTTCATCGTGACCCTGGGCACCATGAGCATCTTCCGGTACCTGTCCCTCCAGATGGCCAACGCCGGGGAGTTCGCCTCCCAGAGCCAGCTCTACGGGACCTTCGGGATGTCCAAGATCTTCGAGTTCACCGTCGGGGATCAGGGTATCTCCCTCCCGGTGCCGGTCTTCACGATGCTGGCCCTGGCGGCGATCCTGTCCTTCCTGCTGAACAACACCCGGTACGGCCGCTACCTCTGCGCCGTGGGGTCCAACGCCCGGGTGGCCCAGTACTCCGCGGTGCGGATCGATCGAGTCCGGTTCTGGGCCTACGCGATCAACGGGATGTGCGTGGGCGCCTCCGCCGCCCTCCTGGCCGCCCGGTTCAACACCGTGTCCACGCCGAACTTCGGCCTGGGTTCCGAGCTGGACGCCATCGCGGCCACCATCATCGGGGGCACCGCCATGGCCGGGGGCCGGGGTTCCATCTGGGGCACCATCATCGGCGTCTTCATGCTCCAGATCATCCAGAACATGCTGAACATGGCGGGGCTTTCGCCCTACCTCCAGGGGGTGGTGAAGGGCATCGTGATCATCGGCTCGGTGTACATACAGAAACAGAGGCAGTAGGCGGGTACGGTTTTTATCCGGCGCCGGGCCCAAGGCCGCCGCCGGGACACGGCAGGCTTCAGCCTACAGGGGTCGTTTCCGGCTCCTGTCCACGGACTCCTGCCTGCAGACATGGCGATTCCGTCCCCCCCGAGGGGACGTTACGGACCCTCGTCGAGGGTCTGCCCCGAAGAGGGGCGTCGCAAGAGCAAGGGCTACGGGAGGCTTAGGATGAGGAAAGTAGTGTTAGCGCTCCTTATCGTCACGATGGTCGTAGGCGGCGCCTATGCCCAGAAAGTGTACAAGGTGGGAGTGTCCATGCCCAGCGCCACCCACGGGTGGATGGGCAACGCGAACTGGTGGGCCCAGCGCGCGAAGTCCGATTGGGAGAAGCGGGACAAGGCCGTACAGATCGAGCTCAAATTCTCCGGCAACGTGAACCAGCAGGTGGCGGACATCGAGGACCTCCTGGTGAAGAAAGTGGACGCCCTGGTGGTCTTCCCCCATGACACCTCGGTGACCAGCATCGTGGAGAAGGCCTACAACGCGGGCGTCTACGTGGTCGTCCTGGACCGCGGCGTCTCCAAGGAAGGCATCTACGACATCTACATCACCAACGACGACGAGGCCTACACCCGCAAGGGCATGGAGTGGCTGGCCAAGCAGATGGGCTACAAGGGCAACCTGCTCCTGATCACCGGCATTCCCTCCCCGATCGACACCATCCGCACGGACACGATCAAGGAAGTGGTGAAGAAGTATCCCAACATCAAGCTCTTGGACGTCCAGCCCGGCGACTGGAACCGCCAGAAGTCCCTGACCGTCATGGAGAACTACCTGCAGAAGTACAAGCAGATCGACGCCGTGTACACCGCGGACGACGACATGATGCTGGGGGCCATGCAGGCGTACAAGGAGTCCGGCCGCAAGGACATCAAGTTCTTCCTGGGCGGCGGCTGCCTCAAAAGCGTGATCAAGGAGATCATGGACGACTCCAACCCCCTGGTTAAGGCGGACGTCACCTACTCTCCCTCGGTCATCGCCACCTCCATCTCCTACGGGGTCATCGGGGTCAAGGGCGAGAAGCTCAACCCGAACATCTACCAGGTCCGGGCCCTGCCGCGCCGGATCATCCTGCCCTCGGAGCTCGTGACCCGGGAGAACGCCAAGGACTTCTACGTCCCCGAGGCGCCGTTCTGAGAAACCGAGTTTAATTAAGAATTGAACCACAGAGGTTAAGTTAAAATTGAACCACAGAGACACAGAAACACAGAGAGAAATGTGAGGTAAAGGACAGGAGGCGGCAGAATATAAGGGTCGAGTGAGGATCAGCAGGATGATTCTTGGGAGGTTAATATTCCCAATTTCTATCCTGTCAATCCTGCTGGATCCTGTTCATCCTGTCTCTCTTCTGGTTCCATGACCGTTCTCTCTGTGCTCCTCTGTGCTCTCTGTGCCTCTGTGGTTGTTTTTTTCGGGATAGTCGTTCGAGGAGGAAGGGCATGGGATTGAAGGTCGGCATCGTAGGCGCCGGGGGGATGACGAGGTACCACGTTCCGGGGTTCCGGAGCGCGGGGGTCGAGGTCGTAGGACTGGCGGATCCCGTTCCCGAGGCGAGGGATCGGACGGTCAGGCTTCATGGCATCCCCTCCGCGTACGCGAGCTTGGACGAGCTCCTGGCGGCGCACAAGGACCTGGACATCGTATCCATCCTCACCCCGAACAAGTTCCACGCTCCCCTGGCGATCCAGGCCCTGCGGGCGGGCAAGCACGTCTTCTGCGAGAAGCCCCCGGCCTTGAACGCCGCGGACACGGCGAGCATGGCCGAGGAGGCCCGGAAGGCGGGCAAGCGTCTCCAGTTCAACTTCAACAACCGCGCCCGGCCCGAGTCCTTCGCGATGATGGAGTACATCCGCGCGGGCGAGATCGGCCGGATCAATTCAGCCCAGGCGGTCTGGTGCCGGCGCAACGGGGTTCCCGGATTCGGCGGCTGGTTCACGGACAAGTCCGTATCGGGGGGCGGCCCCGTCATCGACCTTTTGCACATGCTGGATCTGGCCCTCTACTTCATGGGCTACCCGGAGCCCGAGTGGGTCCTGGCCCAGACCTTCCGGGACTTCATCGACAACCGGGATTTCCGCGGCCCCTGGGGCATCCCGGACGTACCGGACGGAAAGATCGACGTGGAGGCGGCCTGCCACGGCTTCATCCGGTTCAAGACGGGGCAGGTATGTTTCGTCCGCTCCTCCTGGGCGGAGATGTCCGAGCGGGAAACCGTTTCCGTGACCTTCCAGGGGACCAAGGCGGGGGGCGTGGTGGAGCGGCTGTTCGGCGTGGACGGGATCGACGAAACCTCCGTGGACAGGTGTCAACTCTTCACGGTGGAGCACGGCCGGCAGGTCAACCGGAACATCATCGTGCCCCGGGACGACGCCATGGGCAGGCTCCGATCGATCCAGAACTTCGTGCGCTCCCTGGAGGGCGCCGAAGAGCCCTTGAACACCCCGGACCAGGCGGTCAAGCTGATGAAGGTCGTGGACGCCCTCTTCGCCTCCGCCGCCAAGGGCGAACCGGTGCGGGTGGTGTCGTAGGGGCCTCGGGACGAAGGGGTCTCGGGACGAAGGGGTCTCGGGACGAAGGGGTCTCGGGACGAAGGGGTCTCGGGACGAAGGGGTCTCGGGCCGTAGGGACCTCGGGCCGGCGGAGCCGGTCCCGCCCTATGCCGCCGAACAGGGGAAGGCGCATACCCTCTGAACGGGTGCATCTCCGAGCGCCGCCGTACACCCGGGCCGTCGTTTCCGGCGGACACTCGATCTAGGAACGATCCGCCGAGAGGTCCCGCGAACGCCGAGCAGAACCTTTTTTCCTGCGCTTCTTGACCCGTCGACATTACGGGTTACTATTTTACGTATGGAGAACAAAATCTTCGTGCGGATCAAGTCCGGGGACTTCGTCGAGGCCCTGGACCCCTCCCGGGCCCGGAGAGCCGTCCTTCACCTGACGACCATCGAGGACTACCAGACCGCCGCGGAGATACCCCTCTTCCTGGATCGAGGCGGCGAGCGCGTCCCCCTGAAAGTCCTTTCCGTCGAAGGACTGTCCCCCCTGTCCTCCGAGGAATGCCGCCTGGATCTGGAGACCCGGCTTGTCGGTCGCCGGGGCGCGGAGTTCCGGGTGGTCCAGAACGGTCGGCTTGTCCTGACCGAGACCTGCGGTCTTCCGATTCCCGGACCCGGCCGCCGGTTCCTCTCCGCCGCCGCGATCCTGGCCGGCGCGGCGGCCCTGGCCCTGCTCGCCCTCCTGGCGATCCGGGGCCGGACCGCGGGCGACGGTTTCATGGAGTCCCGTGCGCGGGCCCCCGGCGCCGGAACGCCCCCCGCGGTCGCCGTGACGCCGCCGAACC
>Ga0067045_1029089_pt1 | contig 24009 bp, 18 predicted proteins | sample TerdegcTABiofilm_FD_59184 | JGI IMG/M metagenome (GOLD analysis project Ga0067045, IMG submission 59184) | Combined Assembly of (Gp0054472, Gp0054536) Wastewater bioreactor microbial communities from Singapore -Terephthalate degrading... | reverse complement strand
ATTCACCAGCAAATTCAAAATAGACACCACACGACCCAAAATAACCAACACCAACCCCAAAAACAGAGCAACTAAAGTAGCCCGAAATAAGACCATCAAAATTACCTTCAACGAAAACATCAAAGCCAGCAAAACCTATTGGATCGAACTAGTAGCCAGCAACGGCTCAAAGATAACCATCAAAAAATCCATCAAAGGCAAAGTACTAACACTCACCCACACAACAAAACTAAAAGCCAACACCAAATACAAACTAATACTACACACCGGAGCAGTAACCGACACAGCAGGCAACCCAGTAGCAGCAAAAACAATCACCTTCACCACCGGAAACACCTAAAAAACCCATATTTTGTACTTTTTAAATTTTGTTTTATAGCGTAGGACTTTAATTACCTACAAATCTTTTTTTTTAGGTTCAAAAAAATTGGTCGTTTTTGGATTAAAGGCCTTACCGCTCTCTCTGATAAATCGGCCATGGCTGATCTGACTTCTGGTTCTAAATCCTCCCGATTTTCTTTTTCATGGATAAAATCAAGGTATTTATTTCACCAGAGGTTAAAGTGTGTTTTTAGTATTATAGTAAACAATTATATATATTGATATGTTTATATTATTATATGGAAATTAACCAGAAAACCATACATTAAAATATATAAAATTAAGAAGAGTTGATTTGAATGAGTGCAACAGTAAAGACTACTTTAAATTTGAATAAAAATATTTTGAAAAATATTAAAATAATAGCTTTGAACAAAGAAACAACACAAACAAAAGTTATTAATGATTTATTAGAAAAAGCTATTGAAAAAGAAGACACTATATTTAAAAAAAATCCAAAAATTAAGCTAATGAAAAAATCCAGATTTAAGAATCCTAACAAGTCCTTTGATGATTTAATAGGAAGTATAAAAACAGAAAAAGAGGTTGATGCAGTAGAGTTAATAAATGAAGTAAGAAGGGGAGAATAATATAATGATATTTTTAGACGCTAACTTTTTAATGTCCTTATTTATTAAAACCGAAAAACATCATGATATAGCTACTAAAATATATGAAAAAATCAAAGATCAAAGGCTTATAATATCTAATTCTATAATATTGGAAGTAATGACAGTTTTAAATATTAAAATAAAAGTTTCTCCTCGAAAACTAAAAGAGATATATATTAATTTAAACAGTGATTTGTTCGAAATATTTGAAGACCTTGAACTATATGATGACGCTATGGAAAGACAAATCAGTTATCACCCTCAAAGACTCCCTTTTTTCGATTGCTTATATATTGAACTTATGGAACAATTAGGAATAGAAAAGATAGTAACATTTGACAAACACTTTGATAATAAAAAAATTAAAGTAATAAGAAACTATTGAAGAGCCTCTTTTTCTTCTTTATTGATTTTAAACTCCGAACTTGGAGCTGTTTAAAGCTTTCTGGTTGTCTTCCGGTAAGATAATCTATAAAGCCCTATTTTTTACCTTGTCCCATTCTAACACTTTTTTAAACAATTCCCACCACTATGATCTATTCGAATATTTTATTTTCGTTGGTCAACCCCTTCTATTTCATTTAAGATATTATCTACTTTAATTTGATAGGGGAAGATTTTAAAATCTAAAAAAGTGACCAAAACTCATATAGGATCTGTTTACGTGGAATACAGTACACAAAAACACCCGAAAAAAATTCAACCCATAATAACTTTACAGACCACTTTATGAGCAAATTTATATACCACCTACCATAATCTAATTAATTGATTCAACTTTAGTTGAAAAAATATAAAGTAAAGTTGAATACAAAAAAACCCAAGGGGGGATAAAAAAATGAAGAAAGAAATTAAAATCGCCATGATAATGGCGACAATGCTGCTGTCCTGTGCTACCATTAGCAGCGCCAGTGCAGCCACATATAACATCACCGACAGCTCGTATAGCAATTATTTCGGTACAAACGGATATATTAACGATACGAGTATAGTTTCTGGTGATGTTCTGGATTGTTCAGGAAATATCAACAACAAAGACATGTACATAGATCGTTCCTTGAACATCACCAGCACCAGTAAAACCGGGAAAATCAACAACGGAACCATCACCATCCTACCAGATGGTTCAGGAACCAACATAACTAACCTGGTCTTCAAGAACACCAACCACAACGGAGACGTACCTGGAACGATAGTCCTTTACAGTGCCGATAACTGTACTATAGCTAACAACACCATTATCACGGATCAAACTGGTGATGATTCTTATGGTATTCACTTAATTGAGGCCAGTTACAATCAAATCCTTAAAAATAATATACTCACCACCGGTGATGGTACCGGAACAGCCACAGGAGCAGCTGTAGATAATACGGGATGGCCTGGTAACGGTAAATTTACTTACGGTGTTTTTGTAGAACTTAAATCTTCCCATAACATTCTTAATTCAAACATCATCCATACCATAGGAAATGCAGCTACCGTTGATTGGTCTGGCTGGATAAATGAAGAAGGTGGGATATACCCTCTTGTTGGAGTGCTTATATTCGATAAATCCAATGACAACACTCTCAAAAATAACACCATAATTACGGATTACAACCAGATTGGTGGAGTATATGACACCATACTGGGTGTCCAAGTAAAGAGGGGCAGCAGTAACAATAAGCTTATAGATAGCAACATCACCACTACCGGACATTCATACGCATACGGTGTGGAAATAGTGGGGGAACCAGATTTATGGTCAGAAAACAACACTGTTTCTGGAAACACCATCGATACGGTTGGTGACAGCATCTACGCTAACGGTATCAAAGTAAGTGCCAACACTGCAGATACTCTTATTTCCAAAAATAATATAAGCGCCGTTGCACCCACATTTTCCTACGCTGTCTACCTGGAAGACTTCACTGGAAAAACTGTTAAAAATGTAGTAGTTTCAGACAACAATGTTTACGGCAAAGCCTATATAACCTATGTATTTGAATTATGGTACGCTTCTGGCCACACTATCACCAATAATAACATCATCGGTGTGGGTAACTACACCATGGCTATAGCAACCCATGAATCCCAAAATAACACCATAACCTTCAACAGAATTTTTACTACAGGTGATGGTAGTGCACCCATGATCCCCAATGTTGATGCCATCACCGCTGTAAATACTGCCTTCAAGTTCCAATCAAATTCTAATGGTAATTTTGTAGCCCATAATTTGGTGATGAGTTACGGTGAATTTGTACATGCAATATCAAATTCAACCGACAACACCTTTTCAGAAAATATCCAGTTCCCAGATAATGGTAATAAACTGAGTGACAATCCTAGCTTTTCTGATTTGGTGAATTTTATTCTGGATTATTTTGGCCTACCTGTTCCTGATAACTCAACTATTCCTGATAATCCATCCAACCCAGATAATCCATCCAACCCAGATAATCCTCTTGTCCCCAATGATCCATCTAAGAATCAGACAAACGGTACCACATCTAACACCACATCCAATGGTGGTTCCACCCCAAGTCTAACTGGAAATCCAATTGCAGCTTATGCTTCATCTGCAGTTGGTGGCCAGTCTGCATCATCCCCTGGAGAATCCCCTAAGGCATATGAATTGTCTCAAGAAGATTCTTCCTCTTCCAGTCCATCAAGTCTGCCCGTAGTGGCTATAATAGTGTGTTTTTTGATTCTAGCAGGATTATTAACCATTGGATTCTTCCGAAACAGTGTTAAAGGATTTTTTTAATTAAATAAATTATTATCCTTTGGCAAAAATTGGTTTAAATAAAATCAAAAATCGGATAAAAGATTAAAAGCGAAGTAAAGTTATTTTTTTGACAATCACTTTCTCACATCTTCAATTACGTACTTAATCTCTTCATCATCCAGTCTGCGGGAAACAGTGCCTGCCATTTTACCCGTAGTAAATACCAGTACGTTAAGTCCCATCTTCGCTGCCTCTGCTGTAACTTGAGGTGTTGCAAACTCAAAGTCAATTTTAATCTTTAACTTATGGACAACAGCCCGGGAAACTGTTCCCATTATGCCAACCCGGTTGAAATCCTTCTCTTCACATATCTTCCTGATCCTGTTTAGATCCGTAGCTCTTGATCCCCCTTGATTTATGGTGGGAAGTTTAATTATCACTACGTTTCCCGGTTCTAATTCTATTATACCACCTAATCTGGTTAAGGCTACATCTTCACCCTTTCGAACTGTCTTTAGAACTTTTGCATAGGCTGATGTTTTACGGGTTGTGGCGTAAAGAACTCCATCATCCATTTGCAACCCGACTTCATCTCCTTCTTTAAGATTTTCCTTAGCTATGGCAGGCCATATGGATTTATAAGTGTTCATAATTTCTAAAACTTCATTAGCGTAATTTTTAAGGTCTACAACATCCCCTTTAACCTTGTCAATTCCTTTTTTTGTGATCCGATAGTCGCCACGTCCCCTGCTTGGTTCTACGAATCCCTCATCCACCAAAGTTTTAATGTTCTCCGAGACAGCCTGGACAGTGATCCCCAATTTATCTGCAATATCCTTCTGGTGGATATGAGATTTCGGCTCAGCTATCTGGGCCAATATTTGAAACTTGGTAAGCTCTCCTTTCTTTTTAAATACCATTATTTTTATTCCTTAATTTTTTTTTAAGATTTGATAATTTTTGAATTTAATGTAAATTTGTAAGACTTTAAAAAATTCTTTATTTATCTTATAGTTAATGATTATTAAATCTTATTAAAACTCTTATTAAAACAAGCATACCTGTTAATATAGAACCATTGATAACCACATCATATATACGATTTTTCCGTTATTCCATGTTAAGATAAATCCAAGGACCCCTATTAGACTACAAATCCTTTATCCCGCATCTTTACCGAATAAAAATTCCAGTCAACTTAAGACGTTATTTATTGAAAATCAATTTTTATGACTCCCTTTAAATTAGTTATTATCCAGTTTAACAGAAAATTATTTATGATGCATTTTCAAAATTAAGGATTGTTCAAGTAATTTTGATATTAATTAAATTAAATTGGAATAGCAGGGGATAAATAATTGGAAAAGAAGCTTAAGTTAAGTATAATATTTTCGTTATTGTTGGTAGTTGGTATTATATCCATGTGTGGTACTGTATCAGCTGCAAATATCAATGGATCTGTTTATGATGCTTATGATAAATCAATCGGGGACTACGTTGGTGAGTATGGTGATGCTGTGCCGGTGGCCAATGCCACGGTCAAGTTGAAAAGTAAGAACAACACATTGAGCACTACGACCACTGGTAAATCCGGGACTTACACTTTTAAAAACGTGGCTAAAGGGAGTTATACCGTAGAAATTTCTTATCTGACCTATAAGAGTTTTTCTAAAAATGTGACAGTTGGTACCAAGTCTATAACCATTCCCAAATACACCTTCGTTCCAGATATAGCCATTATCAGTTATTACGGTACTTCTGGTTCTGATGGTCAGCTCAATAAGATGCAGGCCCTTCAAAGGCTAAGTTGCCGGGTTTACACCATCGCCAGCTACGACAAAAAAGAGAGCTACCGACACTGGATGTTAGAATATACTAACTTCATTTTGATTGATATGTATACACAGGATTGTGCTGTATCTGCAGAGGATATCGTGAACAGTCCGGCCAATAAAAAGCGCATGATCTCCTATGTTTTTGGAATATTTACAGATGAATATCTAAAGAAAACCCTGAAAGACTGGAACTTCGTGGGTGGAACCAGCAAAAACAACACCCCCAACACACTGGAAAACACATATATTGGTTCTTACTGGCAGGCAGAGGTGGTCAAAGACGACACTACAGTCGAAAAGAATATGCGAAACATGCTGGACTACATTTTCTATCTTCTGGGAGAAACTACGGTAAATCCCACTGAAAATGCTTCTAAAACTCCTCTCTTACCCTCAACATTCGGAATATATCATAAAGATTACGGTGTTTTTGGAGCCACTCCCAGCCAAAAACAAGTAAATGCATGGATTAAGGCAAATCCAGGCTACAACAATGATGGATCGGGTAGTCTGAACTGGATGACCAAGGAATTAAAGGCATGGTCTGCAAAATATAATGACCCTGATAAAATATTCAAAGACTTCGAGAAATGGTACAACACCAAAAAGTCGAAAATAAAGGGTTCATTTATAGTCATCGCCAGTTATTATCCCGGTGGATCCCTGGTCGATGCTATGATTAAGGCCTACGAAAAGCAGGGAAGAGCAGTACTTAACTTGTTCCAATCAACAACCGATCCTCCCATCAGTGAACTCCTGGAAAAGTTAACTGTAGGTGGAAATGGCACCAAACCTCTCTCACGCGGTGTGGTATGTGTAACCTCCCTGTACAGCTGGTCAATGGATTTCAATAACATGAATAATGGTGGGGCCATTGATGATTTCACGGCCATGAACATCGCAATTTTCAAGGCGGTTAGCTCCATCAGTGAGTACAGCTACATGAGTGATTGTGGACCGCAGGCTGAATGGACATATGCAGTGACCATCCCCCAGTTTGAAGGTGTTTTCGGGGCAATACCAGTATCCTATATTGATTCCAATGGTAACGAAGTACCGGTACAGGAAGGTATAGATAAGGTCGTTAAACTGACCAATAAATGGGCCATCCTTAAAGAAAAAGCCAATAAAAATAAAAAAGTAGCGATAATCCTCTACAACTACCCCCCAGGAAAATCAGGATTAGGTGCATCCTACTTGGATATCTTCCAGAGCCTTCATGATCTGCTGGTAGAGATGAGTGATGCTGGATATAACATCGGTATGAAAAAGAAGGATATACCATCTGCAGAGGAATTATACACCATCATCGCCGCCTTCGGTAACAAAGGTACCTGGGCCCAGGGACTTCTAAATTCATACGTTAAAAATAATTATAAGAATCTCACAGCCAATAATCAACTGGTGAACCTCAGCCAGTACACGAAGTGGTTCAAACAGCTACCTGAAGAGCTCCAGAAGGAATTAGTTGCTAGATGGGGTAGTGGTCTGGGTGAAATCATGGTCTACAACAACCAATATCTCGTCATCCCCGGTATCGTCTGTGGTAATGTCTTTATAACTGTCCAACCAAGCAGGGGATGGGAGGAAGTGGAAAATTATCATGACCCTGACCTTCCACCCCACCAGCAGTACGTTGCCTTCTACAAATGGATTGACCAGGTGTTTAAAGCGGATGCCATGATTCATATGGGGACTCATGGGACAGTGGAATGGTTGCCTGGCCGATCTATTGGGTTACAGGCAGACGACTGGACTTTTCAGTTATGCACCATACCTGATATATATCCATATATAACCTCTGACCCTGGTGAAGGTATGGTTGCTAAGGACCGGGCTTCTGCCCTGGTAATCAGCCATATGACCCCAGCAACCGTTTCTTCAGGATTATATGGAGACTTAGTTACATTACACAACTACGTCCACAGCTATAATAATGCGATTAACGTGGATGCCTCTGAGTTAGCATACGAGTATGAAATTAAAATCAGGGAAATGGCCGAAGATTTAGGTTTCAATCTCCCTAAAAAGGGACAAAAATTTGCTGACTGGTTAGAGATACTCCACATGGAACTCCATGACCTTGAAAACGATATCATCACCTTTGGTCTACATACACTTGGTAAGGGACTCATTGGCGATGAATTAATCCAAGAAACTGTCACCATATCCTCATCAAGAACAGACATCTTGGAAAATATCAAAAACTTACTATATCCTTCTCTAAGTTCTGTGGATTACTATACTATGCTTTCTAAAACCAAATATGAAGAAAAGGTAGAAGTTATCAAAGGAAAATTAAACCAGTATATAACTAAACTGGTCAACGGAACATCTTTAAGTGATTTAGCAAAGCAATTAAAGATTAGTAGCAGTTCAAAGCTTTATGCCAACCTCAAATTCTGCGTGGAAACCATTTCAAAGTTAAAATCGAACATAGAAATGGAATCCATAATGAACGCTCTAAGTGGGGGCTATATAATACCTGGTCTGGCGGCAGATCCATCATATGCTGATGTTTTACCTACCGGGACCAGTATGTATTCCCTGGACACCACTAAAATGCCGACTGAAGCAGCATTCAATGCGGCTAAAAGGATCGTTGATAAACAGTTAGTTGAATATTACCAGAAATATGGTAAATTCCCAGAGTTAGTTACCATAATCATGTGGGGTACCGAGTTACTACGTACCGAAGGTATCGGTATTGCACAGTTCCTATACTACATGGGTGTCACCCCAACATGGAGTGAGACAGGAGATGTAAACGGAATTAAGTTAATTAAGCTGTCCGAGTTAACCATCAAACTGGATAATGGCAAAGTTATCAAGAGACCACGTATAGATGTCATGACAACCGCAGTAACCAGTAATGTGAATTGGTTAAGCTTAATGGTAGATGCAGTTAAGTTGGTTAACTCTGTAAATGAAAGTACCAGTGTTAACTACATCAAAAAGCATTATGCCCAACATAAATCTTTGGATCGTATCTTTGGTTTGCCTGGGGCTATTCTGGAAGGAACGGGAGTATCCGATTTCCTGCCAAACACTTCTAAGTGGGAAAATAGTCCAGACATGATCAAGGATGCAGCAGAAATATACCTCTCAAGGATATCAAATGCATGGACCGTTGATGAAAATGGCCGTATCGTTGTATCCAGCAATCGAAATACCTTTGAATATCTATTGAAGAATACTGATTTAATTACTCAAAATATAGACAGTACATGGAGATTCCTGGATTCAAGTGACTACTACGATTGGTTTGGTGGAGCGCTTTTAGCCGCCCAGTATCTGGGTAACAATCCCGACACATCTGTTGTGGATATACGGGACAAAAACAACATCATCACCAGAGATTTAGCTGGAGAATTGGAATTCGAAACTAGGGGGATGTTGTTGAACCCAAAGTATCAGGATGGTCTCTTAAACAGCGGCCCCAGTGGTTGGCTGGAATATGCCGCCCGGATAGAAAACTTATTTGCTTTTAACGCGATCAACAAAAACATCTACGGAGGGAATCTGGTCAGTGATTCCATGTGGGATCAGATAGCTCAAACACTGTTGAGTTCTAAATTCAATGTTGACGCTGATTATAAGGCTGTTTCATTCCAAAGCATGGCCGGATGGCTCATTACAGCTGCATATAAAGGCATGTGGAATGCAGATTCAAAAGTCATTACGGATTTAGCCAATAAATTTATAAAATCCACTGAATATGGAGTTACCTGTTGCCATCACACCTGTGCAAACGTGAACTTCAACAACTATCTAGTGTCAAAGTCTTCTTTGAACGTGGACCAGCTTCAACAGTATGCGGAAGCAATGTTTCTTGCAACAGGCATGTCATTAACCGTGGGATCTACTGGTAACCCACCACAATCAGATCAAAACAGCGGTAGTTCCAGCAGCCAAAGCAGCCAAAGCTCTTCTACACCCGGGGAATCATCAGGTTCAGCACCTGCACAGCCGGCCGGTTCCTCTGGATCCAAAGCTCACGAGATAACCACAGAAAATCCCGGCTCAAGTGGTAGTAATACCAGTACACCTTCCATAGCCATAATAGGAGTAATTCTCTTAATGTGTCTCGTGGGTGTTGGGTATTTCAGAACCAGTATAATGGACTTCTTGAAAAAATAATTTCCCTTCCTTTTTTTATTTTTTAAAAAATAACCGTTCTTGATATGTGTTTTTATAAGATGGCTACGCTTTAATCTTTTCATGCCATCAAATTTAAATTTTTACTTCAATTATTCTCAACTAAATAGAAAAATATAATATCTACTTTACTTTATTTTTATTCAAGTATTACTGAAATACAAAATTTATAAGGAGGTGAAAAAATGAGAAAACAAACGATTTTACTAGTTACAACCTTTATTTTCGCACTGATACTGTGTGGAGTAGTGGCAGCCGAAGACCCACAGGGAGATGTTGATTCAAATCCTATCCAAATGAATGCTTCAAATAGCAATTCAGGTGCAGCTCAGGATGATTCTGATCCCCGTATACATGGAACAGTGAAAGAAATCTACAATGCAAGTTCAGGGACCTACACCAACCTTAACAATGCTATTCCTGTTAAAGGTGCTAAAATCACCATAAAAAACCCGGCTAATGGTTCGACCATTGCCACTGGAACCACCAATTCCCAGGGAAAATATGATATCAGCTTCATATCAGCGCTCACCAAGTTCCGGGTTGAAATCAGCTATTCCACCTACAAGAAATTCACAACAAGCGTAACACCCACCGGATCACCCGTACCAACGGCCGTCTTAAATCACACCTTCCTGCCGGATATTGCCATACTGGGCTCGGATGGAGCGATGGGTGTGGAAGTACGTAACCTGAACAACCGGAGACTTATCTATGTAAATATCTATCAAAGCTCTACAGGTGCCCCTAACCCTGAAGACTGGATCATGAAGTACGTGAACTTCGCCTACATCAATATGGCCATGCCTGGCTCGGGTATGTGGGATACATGGTACGATGAGCTACTTAAAAGCCCGGCCAATTTAAACTATAAAATTTCCAGTGCTTTCGGATATCCCTGCGACACTGATAGTGATTCTTACGGCGGAGATGGATTACACCTCTTGGGTGGTCATGATACCAGCGACACAGAAAACACCCTGGAAAACACGTACATAGCTTCTTACTATAAACTAGCTTCTGGAACAGTCACACAAACAAATCTAAAGCACATGGTGGAGTATATCTACTACTTATTAGGGGAGACAACTACTAATCCCACTAAAAATGGGAAAGGTCCATCTATGTCCGCCCCGAGCTGGGGATTGTACCACCCGGATTATCCTACCAAAACCACACCGGCAGCTCCTACCCAAAAACAGTTAAAAACATGGATAGAATCAAAACCAGGATTCACTGCCTATGGTAACTTAAACTGGGAAGCAGAATACAATAAATGGATTCCAACACGCAACAGCATATATAAGGAGTTTGAAACATGGTACAATAAACATAAATCAATAAAAAGCCCCTTCATAGTAATCGTAAGTTACACTCCTGGTGGGGAGACCATTGACAAACTCATCAGAGAGTACGAACGCCAGGGACGGGCGGTGTTTAACCTGTTTGAAAATGCCGATACTCCATCAGCAAGCACCCTTTTAGAGGAACTGGTTTTAGGTAAAGATGGAAATGGTCCAATGTCCCGGGGTGTGTCGGCTATAACTTCGCTGTTTTCCTGGTCGCTAAACTACGCGAATATCTCTGCAGGTGGTGCCACCGATGAACTGGAGAGAATCAACCTGGAGGTCATCAAAGGGATTCAGCTCCTCAGCCCAGACAGTTTAACCAATCCACTGGGAGCTCAGTATGAATGGACATTTGCCGTGACATTCCCCTACTTTGAAGGTGTTTCAAGCCCAATCGTTATATCTTACACCGATAAAAATGGTAAAGAACACGCTTTAGATGCTGGAATTAAAAAACTGGTATCTTTAACCAATAAGTGGGCTAAACTCAAAGAATTACCCAACAAAGACAAAAAAATTGCCATAATTCTCTACAGTTACCCACCGGGTAAAGCAGAGATGAAAGCCTCATACCTGGATGTTTTCGGGAGTGTCCATGATCTCCTGGTGAAACTAAAGGAACAGGGCTACAACGTTGGAACCGGGAAAATCCCCACAGCAAAGGAACTCTACACTTTAGTAGCAGAATTTGCTAATAAAGGTACCTGGGCACAGAATCTTCTAAACCAATACGTAAAGAAGAATCTGGCAACTCTTAAAGCCAATAAGCAACTGGTAGATGCAACGACATATAATAAATGGTTCAATCAACTACCTAAAGCACTGCAAGAGCAGGTGATAAAAAAATGGGGTTCTGCTGTGGGAAATATTATGACCTATAATGGATCCCTGGTTATTCCTGGTATGATGTTCGGTAACGTGTTCATCACAGTACAGCCCAGTAGGGGCTGGGAGGAAGTGGAAAATTACCACGATGCTTACCTGCCTCCCCACCACCAGTACATAGCATTTTACAAATGGTTGGAGAATGTCTATGGTGCCAACGCCATGATACACATGGGAACCCATGGAACCCTGGAATGGCTGCCTGGAAGAAACGTGGGACTGCAGGAGGATGACTGGCCCTTCCAACTGGCAAACATACCCAACATCAACCCTTACATAGTCTCCAATCCTGGAGAGGGTATGGTGGCTAAGGACAGAGCCAGTGCTCTTATAATCGACCACATGACACCTGCGATGGTAAGATCAGGTTTATACGGTGATTTAATTGTTATCCATGACCTGATTCACCAGTATGAAAATGCGAAGAATGTGGGGAACAATCAGATACTACCTGCACTGGAAAAACAGATCAAATCTAAAGCAAAAGAGTTAGGACTTCCCGCTCAACAGAAAGGACAGACATTCAGTGAGTGGCTCTTAGAGATCCATGAAAAATTGCATGAAATCGAAGACGACATCATACCCCTTGGTTTACACAGCCTGGGCAAGGTCTTAACAGGTGAGGAACTGGTAGAAGAGGTGTTCACCATTTCTTCGTCCATGACCAGCATTACAGACCATATGAAAGCGGTACTATATCCAAAGATAAATCTGGGATACTACGATATGCAGAAGAACCCTAAATACGAGGATGAAATTGAAGCAATAGATAAATGGATCAGGACCTACATCAGGCAGATAGCAAATGGAAAGGATCCAAACAGTTTAGGAGTTAAAAATACCGACCTATTAAATGACCTCAAGTACTGTAAAGAGATAATCGCGAAGATCAGGGATAATCAGGAATGGAAGAACCTCTTAGATGCACTTAGTGGTGGGTTCGTTAGTCCTGGACTGGCAGCAGACCCCTCCTATGCAGATGTCCTTCCCACCGGTATGAATTTCTACGCTTCCAATCCCGAAAAAATGCCCACTAAAGCTGCCTGGGAAACAGCCAAGAAAGTGGTTGACCAGCTTTTAACAAACTACTACCTAAAACATGGTAAATTCCCGGAAACAGTGGGTATGGTAATGTGGGGTACCGAACTACTTCGAACCGACGCCATAGCCATAGCCGAATTCATGTATCTCTTGGGTGTTATGCCAGATTGGGATACCAATGGAGATGTCAAACCTAAATCCATCCTAATTCCGTTAAAGGATTTAACCATCACCATCAACGGCAAAACCATTCAAAGGCCTAGAGTAGATGTCTTTACCACCGCAGTTACCGGTAACGAGATGTGGATCAACCTGATGAACAACGCGGTTAAATTAGCGGCTGAAGCTCCCGGTGAAACTACCAAACAGAACTACGTTAAAAAACACTTCAAAGAACACCCATCCCTGGACCGTGTCTTCGGCTTACCAGGAATGGTGCTGGAAGGTACCGGAGTATCAGATCTACTACCAAACACCAGTAAATGGAAGACCACCGCTGAACTGGTCAGTGTCTACACGTCCAGAGTATCTTACGCATGGAAATCCACACCCAACGGAGTCAACATTGAACAGAACAGAGATACTTTCCAGTATCTGCTGGGAAGCGCAGACATGATAACCCAGAATATAGACAGTACCTGGAGACTACTGGATACGGATGACTACTACGACTGGTACGGTGGAATGTTACTGGCATCTCGAGGTCTGGGAGGTAATCCCGATGATATGCTGGTAGATATCAGGAACAAAAATAAAGTGGTGACCAGGACGACCCAGGAGGAAATGGAACTGGAAATACAATCCCAGCTTTTAAACCCTGTTTACAGGGATGCTCTGTTAAACACCCCCAGTGGGTGGATGGAATACGCTGAAAGGTACAAGAACCTCTTTGCCATGGATGTTACCACCGGTAGTGTGAGTGATACGATGTGGACCCTGGCTGCTCGAAATCTTCTGGATCCCAAGTTTTCTGGGAGGGAAGATTACCAGGCCTTCGCCACCCAGAGTATGATGGGATGGGTCATCGAAGCTGCTAGAAGAGGCATCTGGAAGGCAGATGAAGCACTTCTAAACTCTCTGAAGGACAAATACATAAACCTGGTAAATAAATACGGAGTATCCTGCTGCCACCACACCTGTGCCAACATGGATTTCAACAACTACATGATAGTGGGATCATCCTTAAGCAGTGCACAGATCCAGCAATTTGCTAATATTTTAGAAGGAGCTACTGGTATATCCATAGATGTTCAAGGAAGTCCGGGACAGACTACAGATCCCAACCAGGGAAGTCAATCAACACAGGGAAGTACCACTCAAGCTGCACCTGGTGAAGCCAGTACAGCCAATGCAGTCTCAGGGGCCGGGCAGTCATCAGACAGTAACAGTCAGAACGTTCATGAAATAACTGAAGTGAGCAACCAGAGTTCGGGGCAATCCAATATGCCAGTAGTAGCCATAATAGGAGTAATTCTTCTAATGTGTCTTGTTGGTATTGGGTATTTCAGAAACGACATCAGGAACCTTATAAAAAAGTAATTTTCCCCCTTTTTTTATTTTTTAAAAAAATGGACAGAATATGGTAATAAAATATGGTATGAAATGGCCTGTTAAGTATTAACATCTAATTAGTATTACTTTCAAGCCTTAAATCAAAGAAAAAGTAATAATACAAATTAAATAGAAATTATTAAATAGCTAAAAAATTAACTTTAAGATGATTATTATGTGGGAAATATTGTGGCAAATGGGAATATTATCGGCGATACTTTTTTTCGCATTTAAAATAGGCATGGCCATGGGCTTTGCTAACTTATCTAAAAAGGTAGCGGCTGGAATCGCAATTGGCTATGGTTTAGGTATATTAATACTCACCCGGGTTGCGGCGGAATACACCGACTATCTTTACACGTTGATGTACGATTACAACTCGGTCATCTTCCTTATAATGGGGGTGGTTATTCTTTATGCCGGATGGCACACCGTCAAAGAATGGAAGATTCACCAGAAAAATCATGCATCGGCCACCTGCATGGCCATGATCGCACCATGCCCATGCTGTTTTGGGGCGGTTCTGGCAGTTATAATACTCATGTCACCAGTGATAGGGGCTTCGTCCTTTGTAATTGGCCAGTATTCTGCTGTCGCCTTGTCTGTACTGATAGGTGTTTTTTATCTGTTTTCGAACACCATCGTTCGATTTATTAAACAACCTTTCCCTCTAGTTCTAGGGAACTTCATGATGTTCATGGGCTTTTACTTCTTAGCATCGGCCATCGTAATCCCCAACATAGCCACTGTATTATCCAGTGAAATGAGTCCTATGACCATACCTTCAATTACAACCATAGTATACGCAATTTTAGGGGTTGTAATTTTATTGGTCTCTGGATTTTACATAAACAAGAAAACCAGCACATTATTACAATGAAAATAGACAGGTGATAACTTTGGTAGCAATTCCAGGAAGTGAAATGTTAAGTTCAGTCTTACACGTTATTGCGCAGAGCCTTCTTATACCGGTGATCGTGGGTCTTTTGGCCTTCATGGTGTACGCCATAATTACCTTTGGAGGTCTGATTTCAGAGCATTCAAGCAGAATAAGGTTCGGCACTGAAAAAACAGGGAAATTAATTGAAGATATATCCAATCCCGGCACACCAGAACAGATAATCGAAAAGGTAAATGAAAGCGGACTGCCAACCAGCAGTAAAGAGGTGCTTATAAAAATAGCATCCACCCCCAAACTTAGCCCTAAATCCAGAGAAGCTTTAGCCAGAAAGTTGATAGAAGGCGAAGAGTTAAAGGCAGCTAAAAGTCTTGAAAAAACAGATATCGTAACCAGGTTAGGCCCAACTCTGGGTTTAATGGGGACTTTAATCCCCATGGGGCCTGGTCTAGCCGGCCTGGGAGCTGGAGACATAAACACTCTGGCACAGGCCATAATAATAGCCTTCGATACCACCGTTGTTGGTTTAGCAGCCGGAGGAATAGCATATGTTGTATCCAAAATAAGGAGAAGGTGGTATGAAGACAATCTATCCACCTTAGAAACCCTTGCAGAATCAGTACTGGAGGTTTTAGATAATGCTACGACGAAGACGACGGCTGTTATCGGCAAATGAAGAAGACCCCATGGCTGGAACCAGTAACCTGGTAGATGCTATGCTAGTTCTATCAGTAGGATTTCTGATCTTCCTGGTGGTATCCTGGAACATGCAAAGCGTGGTATTTGCCAATTCCACCCCAGAAGAAAAGCAACAAACCATGGAAGCCATGAAAAAGGCGGCCGAAGTACAGCAGGGCAAGGAATTAAATGAAACACCCGATACTTCTTCGGGATCCGGCCAGGGGTACGTGGAGATGGGTACCGTCTACAAAGATCCAGCCACAGGTAAACTAATCATGGTTGGCGGCTGACAATTTGATAAGGAAGGTGGTAGGTGGTATGCATGGAGAATCAAAACCGTACATCTAACGTTGATGAAAAGCTGAGAAAACTAAAAATGGAAGGCATAAAAAATGTAAGTTTACTGAGTTCTCCCCAGGCAAAGGCAATAGATACCCTTCTTTATGTGGATGATTCTATTTTAACGGTGAAAACCGTGGTTAACATAGATGGTAAACTGGAGATTTTCATTGAGAAGTCTGGTGAAAATTAATCTGATAGAAATTTCTTGATGATTTCCATGTCCACTTTCCATTTCCAAACAAAATCTTTTTTTATAACTTTTTCTCCATGTGAACTGTTTTTAATTGATTTTCGGTATCGTCCACTATTTTATAACCCCTAGAAAGCCAGAAGTCCAGTGATCCCTCCACTGTTTTCTGGGTGTGGAGGTAGATTTTTTCGTATCCCTTTTTACGGCAGAAACCTTCCCCCAATTCCACCAGTGTTGAAGCTACTCCATTCCTGCGCCAGGGCCGGTCAACAAAGACTCTCCAGATACTGGCTGTGGTTTTTGGACTGTAAACATCTTTGAACATTCTAAAATCCCTATCATAGGCTCTTATTCCAATACTTCCTATTATTCTACCGGTTTGATTGATGGCCACGTAGAAATTGTTTTTATCTGGGAGTATGTAATAAGATTCCATGTCTATGATGTCCTGATGGTAGCTAGCTACGTATCCGTAGCCAAATTCATCATCGATCATGTTAAAAAGGAATCCCTGTACATTATAAAGGGATAAATCCTGTTTTTTAAGTTCTTTAGCCCTGTAATAGCTCATGTTAGTTCTCCCATAATATTACGAAAGAGGTGGAATATAGAGATAAAGTAATACGAATATTATTATTTATATTAAAAAATATAGATTAATCCTATAAAAATTTAACCAATGATGGGAGAACATGAACTTTAAATACCTGAAGGAACTGAAAGATTGCCATCTATGCCCTTGGGACTGTGGAATAAACCGTTTAGATGGAGGAAAAGGGGTTTGCCGTGTTGGAATGCCAGAAGTGGCCTATACCAATTTCACAGAGGTTTTAAAGAGTTACTCCATCACCCTGCTGGGCTGTTCCTTCTTCTGCACTTACTGTAATGCCTACCGTATCTCCCAGTATCCTGAAAGCGGTTGGAGGTACCGGGGATACGTGGATCCCCCTGCTTTAGTCGAAGAAATCCTCCATGCATTTAAAAGCCAGTATGCCCAGGATATGTCCGTAAACAAGTTGAGTTTCACCGGTGGAGAACCATCAATCCATACACCCTATCTGGAGGCGGTAGTGGGACTTCTAAATAAGGAAATTTCTGGTCTGGAAAAACAAGAAAGTCCCCCACTGGAAAAACAAGGGATTTCCCAAATGGAAAGCCTGGAGAGTCCCCACCAGCTGGATGTGGGCCTGGCCACCAACGGATTCATCACCAGGAAAACCATGGAAAGGCTCTCTAGAATTTCATCCTATTTCAACTTCGAAATAAAGGCCTACGATACCGAACTGCATCAGGCCCTTACCGGAGCACCTTCAGAGCCTGTCCTGGAGAATGCCGAGTGGTTAGCCAAGAAACATCCAGAAAAAATCCGGGTATTCCGTACCGTGGTTATCCCCGGGTTAAATCAGGAAGAAATCCATAAAATCGCCAGATTTATCCAGGAGATCGACCCATCCATCCATTACCGGCTGGTGGGTTTCAGGCCACACTTCATGCTCTACTATCACCCCGCCCCTACGCGCTCCCTGATGCAAGAGTTAGTGGAAGATTGTAAAAAACTGGGCCTTAAAAACGTTGATTATTCTGGTTATCACCCTGGTGGAAGTCAGGTGACCGAACAAATGATTAACAATGGCTTAAAAACCCTTTATCATCATTTAAACCGGGCAGGATGTTACCGTAAACCCAGAAACTGCGGAGACTGTCCAGAAAATCATCACTGCCCCGCTGTGATTTTAGAGCCCTGGACCAACCTGCCTGATGATTAAAATTAAAGAAACTAGTTTTAATATTTACAGATAGGGGGTTAGTCTCGAACTATCCTCTTCCGATCATGCGGTTGATCAATTCCCCCATGTCAGTGAAATATTTGTCATGGGAAATCTTCCGTCTTTCCAGTAATTTCTCATGATCTGGTGGCATTTTGGAGAGACTTTTGGAGATGGCTGAGAGCAAGACTGCTATCTCCACTGGATCAACATCTGATTGGATGGTTCCATCATCGACACCCTCCTTTACTGAGTTGCAGAGAATTTTAAACCTTTCTTTACGCAGCTCGAGTATTTGTTGAGTGTACTCACCAGCATAGGGCATGGGCAGGTTCTTTTTCTCATCATCGAGTTCTTCCTGTTCATTATTTTTACTGACTATGTTAAACCGTCCTGACTGGAAGTAGTTGTAGATCTTAATGTAATCTGGATACTCATTGGTGAAGTCATAATAAGCTTTTCTAAACGCGGCTACTTTATCGATACCCGTTTTTGCTGTAGCCACTCCTTGCTTGATCATTTCATTTAGAATCCCTGTACCACGAAGTACAATGGCGAAATATAGCGATTCTTTGTTTTGAAAGTAAAGATACAGGGTGGCTGTGCTCAGTTCTACCTCCCTGGCTATGTCGTTCATGGAAACTTCATCATAGCCTTTAGAGAAGAATAACTTTTCAGCGGCGTTGATTATAGCGTTTTCCCTCTGCCTTTTTTCCCTTTCCCTTCTTTTAATGATGGACATGCAACTTCACCATAACCCCTTATTTTTCCATCCTATCCAAATTGAATTCATCATATCCCCCACCAATCATGGAACCTGTTATAGAAATATAATCAATTCATCATATTTTAAATCTATCGATAATATGGTTGGAATAAAAAGTCACAACCACCATTTCATTAGCCGTGCAGTCGGTAATTTTGAAAACTAGTTTAGAAAAAAATTCTATCCTATAATTTAAAAAAAAATTTGGGATTTTTTTCAATCCCTGTTAAACTTAATCCTATCCAACTGGACTGATTAAGTCCCTTTCCCCACTTGGCAGGAACTCTCTAAGCGCACCTTTTGCAATGGACTTCCGGGGATGCTTGAAGTCGAAGGTCAGGTTACTATCTGCAAAGGCAACTTTTATGAGGGGGTTTGCACAGAATGCATCTCCCCTGGCAGCGTGTGGTGCTTGGGCAATACCCGCGTATTCTGGCTGGTGGCCCACATTCATGGCATAGTTAGGGTAGTTAGGACCACGCAGTTCATGGATCAGACCTTCATCACTCCTGATAGATAAGGAGTTGGATGCTCCACACTGGTCCTGCAGATCGTAACCATAGAAGCCAAGTCTGCTATGTGCTTCTTTGTGTAAGATCTGACTTAGGTACCATCCATTGATTCCGGCGTTGGAATTTCCTGTGGCGAAGGCAACCGAACACCCGGCTGCAGCAGAAACAACGGCGGCTCGCTGTGAACCTCCAAAGTGGTCTTCCAGGAGTGCCGGGTATTCGTACTGCTCCAGTCCATAGAGGGTTACCTCTGAAGCTATGTCATGAACCACTTCAGTAGTTGCTTTGGTCCCGCATATACCATAATTTTCATCCACGTATTCCATTCCGTAGTAGACGAAATCATCCAGAATATCATCAGTGTAGGAAGCGGTTGCATACTGGGTGAAGCCCACTCCACCAGACATGTATGAACCGAGCCATATCTGATCATAGATAGTGGCTGCTGCAGCAATAACCTCCAGGGATATTTCAGCTGGATCATTAGAAACACGGGATGTCTGCACCATGTCAGCCATTACTCCAAATGGGATACCTCCAGGCTCGTTTGGCCCTCTTGCCCTTCTTGCCGGGAGGATGCTTCCCATTTCTATAACATCTGCGTGTTTGGCAGCATATGAAAAATCAGCTATGGCTGCTTCACCGGCGCATAGTTTGTAGGCGGCTATGAAACTCATACCGATCTGCATCGCGGACCATCTGGAAACTGTACCTCCGTCACAGACCCGTACGACCATTGAGGGTACCCTGCTGATCTGGTAGGTCTTGCTGCCTATGTACTTTTTCAGCATTTCGGCCTGTTCTTCTGGGAATTCCTTGTTGATATCAATCAGGAACCTGGAGTCCAATTCATCGGCCAGTGTATCATCTCCAGTGAATATTTTAGCGTAGCAGTCCCCTACCAGTCCGGGGTGGACTTCTACCATGTGTTCCTGGACTACGGCTCCACCGGGAAGTGCGTGGTTGATGGTTTCCATGTACTCGTTTATGGTTTCCGGTGTAACCTCCACACCTAACCTTTTCTCTAAAACGGAGTGGGCGGTGTCCATACCCACGATGATGGTTCTTTTTATATCATCCAGTAGTTGCTGTATGGCTGCGTTGTTACAGAAATGTAGATCATCTCCTTCCACATAGGTGTCTGTACCGGAAACCTTGTAGGCCATTAATTTACGCTGTCCCAGTGGAACTCCAATGTCTGGATTGTAAAATGGGAGGTCTCCCCTTTCTTTTTCAATCTTTTTTGCATATTCATCGAATTCTCTCTTTCGAGGGGACTGTTTCCAGCCTCCGAAACAGTAAAAGTCGGTGTGGGTTTGTTTGGGATCTTCGTTAAACTTCCCTTTCAGGGCCTTTAAAAACAGCTTCTTTTCATCGTTCATTTGCTATCACCCAGTTTACGTTTTAAATCTTCTTTGAAAACTTCTAATCCAAAACCACCGTTAGTTCTTGCTTCGTGGATAGTTAAAACCGCTTCGATGGCTTCTTTATCTTCTCTCATGCTTACGTTGTCACTGCGGTAGATGGTGGTGATTTCTTCAAGGTGTTCGTCATCCAGTGGTTCTCCCACATCAACCGGTTTATCCAGGGGTCTTCCTACCTGGTCCTTGACGTAGAATACTTTACCGGTTTCTTCATCAAAGACGTATCTCTGCAGTGCATCGAACATCAGCCCGTTTTCATCCAGTCGGAGGGAGTGGCCATGGACGGTTGCTCCTCTTAAACCAGTTTTTGCCGGGTCGAAGAATTCTGTCTCCAGTAGTAGTTTTGAAATTGCCTCTAAGTCCTGTTCTCTGATTTCAATAACCTGTCTTCCAGATAGGGTTCCGGTGTCCACTCCCCTAAAACGGGACATGTAGGTCCTGGCCCGGTCGTAGGGGTGTGCTGGGGCATTGTACATTGAATCTGTAAACTGGATGTATCTGGTTCTTGCTCCTTCCTTTGCTCCGGGGATGGGTTCTACCAGTTCTTTCATGGGGTCTTCTTCGAAATCCATTTCATCCAGGGGTGGATGGACTGACTTGTAGTTTTCTCCAGGATTTCTATGACCTAAAACGCTCACTATATCTTCGTCGTTGATATTTCTAATCTTTTTCATCTCAAAATCAGGATCCATATGGTTCCTACGGTTTTGAGCTATTTTTGTTTCTCCAGGGGTGTACTGGGGTTTGTATGACATATTTAATCACCTATTAACTTCACAGTTTCTTTGGAATTTGCCTTAGGGTCTACTATTCCTATAAGGCTGGGATCAACGTTTTCATCGATACCATATCTTATTTTCAAATAATCTGTCACAGTAATCTCTGTTCTGGTGAAAATACCTGTCCTTATATCATAATCAAAGTTTAAGGTTTTATCGAGGAGGGATTCTGTTTTTTCCAGGAATTTTTCCAGGTTCTCGTGATTTACTGTGACTATTATGTCTCCAACAGAAACTAAGAGTTCAATTTTTGCTCCTTTTACGGTAATGATCTTTCTATCAGGATGATTGACGCTGGTCCCCCTTGCCGGACCGTATCCCACTACTTTAGGTAAGGATTCTCCGTTAACCAGGAATCTTAAAACTCCATCGAGGTCCAGTAGATCATTTAAGATTTTCTCGGTGGTTTCTGGTTTCAGACGCCGGTGAGGGAATATTTTTACATCAACTGCCTTGATTTCATCCATAAAAAATCTCCTATCTATACTTGGTCTTTTATTTGGCGAGCTCCGTCAGCCACACAGCGGAGGGGTTCTTTGAAATATTCAATATCGCTATAGATGGTTCCTACCATTCCAGATGTTGCTTCTGGGGAGAACATCTGAGTTCCTGCGTCTAAACACATTGCTGCTGTGGAACAGGGTACTGCGAATCCTTTACTGTGCCTGGTCACCACGTGGTTTCCATGGAAGATTCCAGGACCTCCCCCTCCATATATGGAGTGAGAGAAGAAGCTCATTCCCACACCGGTTCCTTCTACACGGCCGTAGTCCACACCAGGTAGGCTGGTTTCAAATTCCAGTATGTCGTTGTAGTACAGGATGGTGGATGCAATTCCCTGAGCAGCTCTGGATGCACCTATGTTGACGATGACTGAGCTTATGAGCCCAGATGCTGCGTATGCATTCCATAATGCCCAGTCAACTGGTTCGTAGATTTTATATCCTGAGGGCATGGTTTTGGCTACTTTGATAACTCCATCATCCAGTGCTCGTTCCACCAGGGAGGTTACAACGGTGCCCACCGTTCCCTTACCATTTTCTTTAACCAGATCAAACACCAGATTGTTGGCATTCAGACCCTGGTAGGCCAGTCCTAATAGGTGAAATCTTTCGAATGCTCCTAGGGCATCACCCATTTCGAAGTTAGCTGTTTGTTCTAAAAGTGAAGATAATGCTACAGCGTTTAGTGTGTTTTTCTTGGTTATGGCTACTACGTGGTTGGCTGTGATATTTCTAAGACCGTAACCCACACCTTCCAGCATCTGTGGTGGGCCCAGTAAGGCGGTGATGTTTGCCCCTGCAAAATCAACTGTCTGGGGGTATCTGCCTAAAACTGCGGTTTTTACTGAGGATGCGTTGAATTTATCCACATCAAAGGTGTCGATGATGGCCTGGATAACTGCTGATCCAGTGACCAGGGTGGAGACTGTGTAGTCTGCAGCCATTTTCATCCTCTGGGATGGTAACTGTACCAGGAGCTGGTTCCCTTTGTTGATGAGTTTGAGGTTGAAGTCGTCCTCATCATGGATACGGATCATCTTTTCAATTTTCTCTGAAAGTACGTCCACATTTTCTACAATGGGTAGTTTCAGCTCCCTTCCTGGGATAAAATTGGATTTACCACCGTAAGCTGCTTTTTCCAGTGCATTTTCTATTCCTGATAGGTTTACTGCTACGGAACGCTTGACTTCGTGGACTATCTTCTCCATCGTAGGGTTTAACATTGGACTTATGGCTTCTAAAGGTACATTTTCCTCTAAAAGCTTTCCATCTGCGCCGTAGAGATCTATTCTGTCTTCATAGGTCGGCATTACTTTTACACCTCTTCTAATTTTGTTTCATCAAAAATGAACTATGTTCATATTATGAATATTAATTATTTTATAAATGAAAAACATTTACTATATAAAGATATGTTTTTAAATTTGGAGTAATAAAAAAGGGTTAATATAATATTTAAAGTAATAAAAAGGTATTAAATCAACAAAAGAAGTGAAACCTCAAAAAGTAGAATAGTTCCTAAAAAAAAATAAAGTTTCAGATCAGTGCCACAGCCCCATTAATATTACGGGAAATCTTACGTACAACGTAAGGGACTGTAGAAGTTATTATACTATTTTTAGAA